>ERZ1066117.241-NODE-241-length-52476-cov-10.951622_pt1 | contig 52476 bp, 33 predicted proteins | sample MGYA00382764_ERZ1066117 | MGnify/ENA primary metagenome ERZ1066117 (study PRJEB33369, sample SAMEA5778347) | biofilm metagenome | biome: Industrial cooling water; feature: Water cooling tower basin; material: Biofilm | place: United Arab Emirates | collected...
TCCCTGGCCCGGGCCGCGGCCGCCCGGACCCCGGCCGCGGAGCCGGCCGTGCCCGCCGTCCAACAGAGCCCGAGCGGCGCCCTGTGGCGCTCGGATCTGGGCGTCGACGAACTCGCCGACGAGCCCTACGCGCGCGCCCTGTGGAGCCATTTCCAGTTCCGCGGCGTGCTCGGCACCTACCCGCACGCGCACCCGCCCCAGACCCTGGTGCTGCCCGTGGCGCGCCTGCGCTTCGGCACCGGCAGCGGCCCGAGCTTCGGCTGGCCCGGCCGCTTCGATCCGGTGTTCGCCCTGGACGGCACGCCGGCGGACCCGGGCTTGCCGGGCAGCGTGCACCGCGCGCACCGCGCCACGGTGCACCTCGAGTACGGCTGGGACTGGAATCCGACCCAGGCTCCCCTGTCGGTGCTGCCGCTGGTGGGTCTGGTCGAGCCGGAGCCCCCGCAGGTGCAGCAGTTCACCTGGGTGGCCTTGACCGCGCCGCTCGGGGTGCCGGTGCCCGCCGGCAATCCCGGACAGGATCCCAGCGAGATGCGCGGCGTCGCCCGGCTCACGAAGTTCCCCTCCGGCGAGCTGCCGCGCCGGTTCGCGGATGTCTCCGTGGGCCGCGCCGGCGGCAGCCTGCCGGGCTACGCGGGCGTGGTCGACGAGCTGACCTTCGGCCACACGGATTTCGGCCAAGGACTGCTGCCGGGACAGGGCTTCGCCGGAGCTGCGCTGCTGCTGGCCGTGCCGGTCGGGGAGGACGAGACCGATTGGGTTTTGCGGCCCAGCGAGATCCGCACCGCCCTGGGCGAGCTGGGCCTGCCCAACGCCGGCGGCGCCCTGTCGAACCTGCCCACCGACGGGGGCCTGCTGCGCCTCGGCCAGGAGCTCGTGCTCTACCAATCGGTCTCGCCGGGCAACGGCGGGCTGGTGATCGCCCCGGGGGGCCGCGGCGCCCTCGGCACCGTGGCCCAGCCGCACCCCGCCGGAACTCCCGTGGAGTTCCTCTCCACGGTCGAGGTCAGCAGCCTGGCCGGCCCGCTCGACCCGGACAGCGCCGAGATCGCCATCAGCGACGCCAGCGGTTTCCCCGAGCAGGGCCTGCTGCTGATCGACCAGGAGCTGGTCCACTTCACCCTGCGCACGGGCACGCTGCTGCGCATGCCGCGCGGGTCGAGCGAGCCGGGCGCCCGCGATGGGCGCGGCCCGGCCCTGCTGCGCGGCCGCTTCGGCACCCAGCCGGCGGCCCACGCCGCCGGCAGCGCGGTGGTGCTCTGGCCTTTCCGCTACTGGGACCGCTGGGCCGAGCGCGCCGACGCGCCCGAATTGGGCTACTTCTCGTTCCAGGTGAACACCCCGGAAGCGCGCGTCGAACGCTATTTCTTCGAATCGCAGCCGGGGCCCACCGGCAGCGCGCGGCTGCTGGTGATCGCGCGCGGCGACCCCTCGATCCCCTGGGATGCGGCCCCCGAGCGCGGCTCCGGACTCGAGCGCGCCACCGACGGACGCCCCGGGGACGGCGGCCTGCCGATGCCCGTGCAGCGCGGCACGCCCGCCTGGCGCGTGTTCGTGCAATACGCTCCCGGCAGCTTCGACGCCCTGACCGGCCAGGCCCACGGCTGGAAGGAAACCTGCGAGTTGACCCGCTTCGGCGCCACCTACCGGGCGCCCGCCCGCGTGCTGGGGAGGCTCGAGCGATGAAGCCCGCCTCCTGCGCGCGCCTGCGGCGCGGATTCACGCTGGTCGAGCTGCTGCTCGCCATGGGGCTGTTCAGCCTGCTGCTGGTGGTGCTGATGCGCCTGCTGGACAGCACCCTCGGCACCCTGCGCAGCGCCGGGGAGGAGCGCGAGCGCTTCGTGCGCGAGAGCGCCCTGTTCGAGTTCCTGGGCCGCGATCTCGAGCGTCTGGCCAGCGGCTCCGCCGCGGACCTGCTGCTCAGCACGCGGCGCTTCGACGTCGACGGCGACGGCATCGCCGGCCGCCCCTGGCAGCGCCTGGTGTTCGTGCGCCAGGTGCCCCCCGGGGAGCGTCCGGGGGCCCCCGCGGGTAGCGACCCGGCGCGCACCCTGGCCCTGGCGGAGGTCTGCTGGACCGTGCTGCCGCGGGCGGTGCCGCGCCAGGTCGAAGGCGCAGCGGGTCGGCGGGGCGACGGCCTGCTGGTGCGCCTCGAGCGCCCCTTGGACGAGGGCGGGCTGTCGCTGTTCGCGCCGGAGGCCTTCGGGGCCGGCGGAGTGCCGCGCCAGGCCTACGAGGAGCTGGGCGCTGGGGTGCTGTGGCTCGAGGTGCTGTGCGCGGCCCAGACCACGCGCCTCGATCAGGGCTGGAACCGGGGCCACGGGCTGGAACAGGCCCCGCCGGCCTGGGACGCGCGCGGCGGCGCGCGCCTGTCCGCCGAGGCGGACCCCGAAAACGCCCTGCACCCCGCGCTGCCCGGGGCCGTGAGCGGCGAGGTGTTCCTGCCGCGGCGCATCCGCATCGAGCTCGAACTCGAGCGCGAGGACGAGCACCGCCGGCGCACCTACAACACGGCCCCGATCGGACCCGCCGCGACCCAGTTCCAGGTCGCCCGCCCGGGGCGCTTGCCGCCCGCGGGCAGCCTGGTGCTGCTGGGGGAGGAATGGATGCGCCTCGAGTCCCTGGAGGGCAATCTGGTGCGGGTCTCGCGCGCCCAGCGCGGCACGCGCGCGGTGCGGCACGGGGCCGGCACCCCGGTCCAGTTCGGCGGCCGGGCGGTGCGCGAATTCGAGATCCCCTGGGCCAAGGAGCGCTGGCTGCGATGAAGACCCGACCCGAGGTCGCCGCCGGGCGGCGCGCCGGCTTCACGCTGATCGAGATCGTGCTGGCCGCCGGGCTGCTGGCGATCGGCCTCTCGGCCCTGATCGGGCTGTTCACCTTCGGAGCCAACCTGGTCAGCCAGGCGCGCCTGTCCGCCGAGGCGGCCCAGGCCCTCGAAGGGCTGGTGGCGGACCTGCCCGGCCGCCTGTTCCCGCTCGACGAGCGCGGCCAGGTCGGCCCGCCCCGCAGCCTGGCGAGCGAGCCGGTCCCGGGGCACCCGCGCCTCAGCTTCGAGGCCCTGCCCAGCCCGACCCCGGTCAGCGCCAGCGACTACCCTGGACCGCCCCTGTGGGCGGTCGAGGTGACCGTGCGCTGGAAGAGCCGCGGCCTGGAGCGCGGCTTGTCCCAGCGCATCCTGTTGCCCCAGACGATTTCCCTGGCCGAGCGGCTGCGCCGCGCGGTCACCACCGCTGGCGCCGGCGCCGGCCCCTGAGCCCTGACCCGATCCGGAGGACCCCATGTCCGCTTCCGCGCAATCGCCCCGTCCCTGGGCGCCCGTGTTGCTCGCCTGCCTTCCGCTGGCTCGCACCGCGGTGGCCTGTCCGCAGGTCAGCGCCGCCGGCGGCCCGGCCCTGCCCGCGGCGGAGAGCGCCGGGGAGGCGGCCCGCCTGGCGCTCGAGCTGGGTCTCGACCCGCGCCTTTTGCCCGAGCTCGCGCCCGGACTCGACCTCAGCGATCCACGCTTTCTGGCGCTGCTCGAGGCTCCCAATCTGCCGGTTTTGGCGCGCCCCGAGGCTCTCGAGCTGTTCGAACTGCGCAGCGGCGACCTGCTGGTGGCGGCCCTGCTCGAGCACGATGATTCGCGCCTGGTGCTGGCCCGCGCCGACACCGGCGGGCGCGTCGAACTGCCCTGGAACGGCCTCGAGCCGGCCTGCGCCGAGGCGCTCGCCAAACGCCTCGGTTACGCCGAGGAGGCGGTCGAGGAATACACCCTCTCCGCGGACCGCATCCCCCTGGCCGAAGGCGGGGAGCTGGTCGGCGTGCTCGATCCGCGCAGCACCGACCCGCTGCGGGTCAAGCGCGCCAGCGGCATCATCCTGCTGCCGCGCAGCCGCGTCGGCGGCGCGATCACCGCGGCGCGGGTCCCGGCCCGCGAGCTATACACACGCGCCGAGCTCTACGAGCTGCGCAGGAGCGAGCTGGCCGCGGCGCTGCTGCCCGAGGCCGATGCAGGGGTGCGCGTCGGCGCCGAGCTCGAACTGGCGCGCTTTTGCGAGCAGATCCGCGATTACGCCCATGCTTTCGAGGGCTACGGGCGCTTGGTGACCTTGGCGCAGGGCACGCCGGCGGCGGCGGCGGCGCTCGCGGCGGCCGGGCTCGACGAGACCCAGCTGACCGTGGTGCTCGAGCGCGCCCGGGTGCGCGCCGAGGCCCAGACCCAGGCGGATCGCTTGGACGAGCTCGAGCGCAGCGCCCAGCGCGGCGACTTCGTGGCCGCTCTCGACGGCCTGGCCGACTTCGCCAAGACCTACCCCAAGAGCCCGCTGCTCGAGGACGCCCAGGCCCTCGGAAAACGCATCACCAAGGACCGCGACCAGGCGGTCTCGCGCCTGGTGGCGGAGCGCTGGTACTACTGGGCCGCGCGGCTCTCCCGGGAATACGCCCGGGAGGACGATTTCGTCAAGTTGCGCGAGGCTCTCGACGAGGATTTCCCCCAAAAGGTCGTCGCCGCGGTGACCGCCGACGCGCGCAAGCTCCAGCCCGACCTGGAGGACAGCGCCGTGCGCGCCCTGTTCGACAAGCGTCGGCCCCACAGCGTGCGCACGGTCAGCTACGGCGACGGCACCTGGCTGCTCGGGGCCGAGGCGGCCAAGGCCGGCAAGGTCGAGCAGCAGGAGCCGGAGGACGAGGAAAGCCAGCGCGAGCAGGAACGTGCCGAACTGCTCGAGCGCATCGAGCGCTACCAGCGCAACCAGCAGAGCCAGACCCAGGGCCGCGACGACGAGGACGGGCCCGATCCGGCCGAATTCTGGAAAACGTTCCCCCTGGCCAACCGCTCGCAGTGGATCCAGGCCTACTACGCCGAATTCGCCAAGGTCTTCGAGCTGCGTTCGGTGACGCTGATGGCCCACGCCGACTGCGCCGGAACGGGCTTCATCGAGGTCCTGCAGATCGGCGCCGGCGGCTCGAGGCGCGTGCTGCTCAAGGACCCCGGCTGCAACGGGGTCGGTGTGCGCCGCCGCATCAGCTTCCGTTGACACCCATGCGCCCCCCCCAGACTTTCCCGCTCGATCGCTGCCTACCGCTGCTGGCCCTGTGCGGGCTCGCCGCCTGCGCAAGCACGCCACCGACTCCAGCGTTCGCCCGCTTGGGGGCCGAGCCCGCCGCGGCCGACCCAGCCGCGGCGCCGGGCGCCGCGGCGCTCGCATCGCCCCCCGGGGCTGAAAACCCCGCTGCCGAGGCCGTTTCCGGGGCGGCTGCGGGCGCCGCGGCCCCGTCCAACGCGCCGCCCGCCGGCGCTGCCCAGGCGCCCGCGGCACAGCCCGATCCGGCCGCCCTGGTGCTGGCCCGGGTCGGGGACGGCGCCCTGACCTTGGGCGAGCTGATGCAGGCGCTCTACTACCGCGAGGGCGATGCGCTGCGCTCGCAGTTCAACCTGGCGATCGGCGCCGAGCTGGCCAATCTGGAGGCCGGCCGGCTGGGACTGCAGATCGATCCGGGCCTGCTCGAGCGGCGCGCCGCCGAGGTGCTGGGGGAATTCGCGCGCAAGAACGTGCCCGAGGGCGAGTCCCTGGACCGCTTCCTCAGCGAGCGCCTGGGTTTCGAGCCCTTGCGCTTCAAGAACCGCCTGCGCCAGGACAGCCTGCGCGAGCTGATCACCGAGCGGGTCGTGCGCGCCCACAGCCTGTGCAGCGAGCACGTCGACATCCGCGTGCTGGTCGCCGACCAGGCCACGATCGAAAAAGCCCAGCAGCGCCTGGCGGCCGGCGAGGACTTCCTCGCGCTGATCCCCGAGCTCTCGCGGGACCCGAGCGCCCGCGACGGCGGCCGCGTGGCCTACCTGGTGCGCGACGACCGCGCGCCCCTGGCCCGCCTGGCTTTTAAGACGCCGGTCGGCCAGATCGGAGGGCCCCTGCGACTGCCCGGCGACCCGGAGGGCGCGCCGACCCTGCTGTTGCGCGTCGACGCCCGCCCCGAGCCCCTGGATGGCAACTGGCGCGCGATCGGCCCCGCGGTCGAAGCGGCCCTGGCCGACGTGCCGGTCAGCGAGGAGGAATACATCGCCTGGCAGGTGGCCATGGAGCGGCGCTACGTGCTCGAGCTCGAGCCCTTCTACGCGCTCCTGGGCCAGGCCCAGGCCCGGCCCTGATCGAGCCCGCGGCCGACCGGTCGGGCTTGGACCGCCGGGCCCTCCGACCGCGGCGCCGGCCCGGGGCGCCTCGTACCGGGCGGCTCCCGGGGGCCGGCCGCCCGGAGCCTGCCCGGGGCCTGCAGCCCCTGCCGGCCCCGCTCCGGATAGGGAGCTGGACGCCGAGCATGGCTTGCTCCGGAGCGCGCCGGCGGTGATCCTCTGCCAGCGGCGCGCGCCGCCCACAGCCATGAGCCGAACCGCCGAGAGCGCCGAGTCCCCGCTGGAGACCCACACCGCCGCCCAGGCCGAGCTCGAGGGGCAGGCCGCGCAGCCGCCCTCCGCCGCCGGGTCGCGGTCCGCCCAGGAAGGCAGCCCGGCGGACGGAGAGGCTTGCGCCGCCGCGAGCGGCGACGCCCCGGGCGGACAGCAGGAACGGGCCGAAGAGGCCGAGGGGGCGTCCGAGCCGGCGCTCTCCGCGGCAGCCCAGGCGGCGGCGCAGGCCGCGGCCCCGGACGGCGCTGGCGATGGCGATGGCGCTGGCGCTGGCGCTGGCGAGGGCGCTGGCGCTGGCGGGGGCCAGCCGACCGAGTCCGGGGAGTCCGCGGGCGCCGCGCCGGCCCTGCAAGGGGAGGCTTTCGAAGCCGCCGTGCAGTCGGCGGCGGCGCTGCTCTTCGCCAGCCCCGAAGCGCTTTCGAAGCAGCGCCTGGCGGACCTGATCGGGCAGGTGCTGAGCCAGCCCCTGGGCCGCGCCGGTCTCGAGCCGGTGCTGGCCGAGCTCGCCGCGCGGCTCCAGCGCGCCGGTCTGCCGATCGCGCTGCGGGAGTTCGGCGGGGGGCTGCGCCTCTACACCGAACCGCGCCTGGCGGAGGTGGTGACCCTGCTCGACAATTCGAAGAAGAGCGAGCGCATCAGCCCGGCGGCCCTCGAGACCCTGGCGATCGTGGCCTACCGGCAGCCGGTCTCCAAAGCCGAGATCGAGGCCATCCGCGGGGTGCAGGCCGGCCCGATGCTGCGCCTGCTGGTCGACCGCGGATTGCTGCGCATCAGCGGCCGCGCCGATCAGCCCGGTGCCCCGCTGCTCTATGGCACCACCAAGGAATTCCTGGACCGCTTCGGCCTGGCGCGCATCGAGGACCTGCCGCGCGACGCCGAGCTGGCCCGCGATTGACAGGTTGTTGAGGAATCATCGACTCGGGCGATGGCCGAGCCGCGATTCCAACCTGCCTGATGCCTTCGGCCGGCGTCCTCCGGCCGCGCCCTCAGGGATCGCCGCGGCGCGCCGATCCCTGCCGGTGAGGGGCTGCGGAGCTCCGCCCCGCGCCCGCCGCCCGGTCGGGCCGCCCCCTGGGGCAATCCGGCCGGCGCGCCCCCTCGCCGGATCGGCCGGGGGCCTCCGGGGCGCCGGCGAGCTGCGGGGACGCCAACCGACCTCGCGGGGGGCCGCTCGCGCTGCGCCCAGGGCCTGGAGCGGCCCGGCTTGGCGAGCGAGGCGGGGGCTTCGCCGAAGCCGCCCGGCGCCAGGGCCCCCTTGCGCTGGCCAGGGGCGTGCCAGAGCGTGCCCTGGGCCCGGATTTCCCGGGTTGGCGCCGTGCCCCGCGCTTGGTCCCTCGGGCCGCCGATCCGCCCCGAGGTCCCGGGCGGAGGGCAGCGCGCCGGCTCCGCAGGGGCTTCAACGGTTCCGCAGCTGTGCCAGCTCCGCTAGACTCCTCGCCCCCCGGCCGCTGGGCGGCCCCTGCGTCTCGATTTTCCATGTCCAGCAAGTCCCGCAAGCATTCCAGTCCGCCCGCCCGCAAGAACACGGGCCAGGCCGCCCTGCCCCCCGGGGGCGGCGACGGTGGCCAGCCGCCGGCGGGTGCAGCGGCGGGCGAACTCGATCCGCAGGAACCGAGCGCCCAGGATTTCCTCGAGGCGGAGGAACTGCTCAAGACCCCCAAGGGCAAGAACCCGCTGGTCTATGCGTTCCTGATCTTCCTGCTGATTTTCCTGCTGATCGTGTTCATCCTGCCGCCGGACATGTTCAGCGGCGGCGGCGGTCGCCAGGACCCCGAGGCGCTCTCCTGGAACCACCCGACCCAGGGCAAGCAGGTGCTGCGCCAGAGCGAGCTGATGCGCGAGGCCAACGCCTACGCGCAGATCTTCGAGGTCGCCACGGGCCGGCGCCCGGAGCTGGACCTCGAGCAGATCGCCAGCTTCGTGGTGCTCGACGCCCTGGCGGTCGAACACGGCGTGACCGTCAGCGACACGGAGCTCGCCAAGCAGCTGGCGCCGATCGTGCGCAACTACGGCACCAAAGAGAGCTTCCAGCGGCGCGTGGACAATCTGCCGGGCTCCGGCGGCGTGCTGGGCTTCCAGGAGAACCTGCGCCGTTTCCTGCGCGCCGAGCGCTTCCGTCAACTGGTCGGTTACCTGGGCTCGCTGCCCGCCGCCGAGGACCTGCGCAAGGCCTGGGAAGAGTCCTACCCGGAGTTCGCCTTCGAGGCGGTCTCGGTGGAGATCGCCGCCCAGGCCGACGCCGCGCGCGCCGGTCTGCCGGATGACGCCGGGCTCGAGGCCTGGTGGAACGCTCGCCCCGAGGTCGAGCGCCGCGCCCTGTACACGCCCGAAAAGCGGCGCGCGAAGCTGGCCGTGATTCCGCTGCCCAGCGACCCGGCCGCCGCTCCGACGTTCGAGGCTTCGGCCCTGGCGGCCGCTTTCCCCCTGCCCGAGGCCTGGGATCCCGAGGTCGAGGGCGACGGCTACTACAAGCGCAACTACTTCCGGCGCTTCAAGCTCGCCGCGCCGAACCCCGAGGCGCCCGAACAGCTCTACGCGCCCTACGAGACGGTCAAGGCGCAGGCTGCGCAGGAGGCCGCCCTGCAGCAGCACCTGACCCTGCTGCTCGAGAACATCCGCACGCGCCGCGCCGCGGGCGAGACCCTGGATCTCGGCGCCGAAGCGGGCCGCTACGGGCTGCTGGTGCTCGAGGACGGCCAAGCCCGCACCGACCAGGAATGGCGCGAGCTGCCGGACATCGGCGGCGACTACCTGCTGGGCCAGCTGCGCGCTCTGAGCGAGCCCGGCGCGCTGGTGGGCTCGCCGGTGGTCGAGCGCTCGGCGCTGCTGCTGGCGGAACTCGTCGAGCGGGTCGAGCCCGCCTCGCCGCCCTTCGCCGAGATCCGCGCCGAGGTCGAGCAGCGCTGGCTGGCCGACCAGCAGAAGGAGCTGGCGCGCGCTTCCCTGCAGGGCCTCTCCAGCGAGCTGCTGCCGCCCCTGGCCGAAGGCGAGGTCGCGCCGCTCGAGCCGCGCACGGTCAGCGCCGAAGCCTTCGCGGCCGCGGCGGCGGCGCGCGGACTGACGGTCCAGCGCCGCGACTTCCTGCCGCGCGAACACGGCGCCAGCGAGGATCCGCTCTACGAGGATCCGCTGCACTCCTTCCTGCGCACCTACTCCCCGGCCTACTCCCTGGCGGAGGGCACCCTGGGCGAGGTCAGCGAGACCCTCGATCAGACCCGCTTCGTGCTGGTGCGCGCCGCCGGCAAGCGGCCCCTGCCGCTGGCCAAGATGAAGGCCAAGCAGTGGGACAGCCTGTACCAGCAGAACCTGGCCCGGGCCCAGTTCGAGTTCAGCAGCGATGGGCCCCTGTCGTTCGCGGCCCTCCAGCGCGACTTCGGCCTGGTCCTGGTCGACCCGCGCCGCGAGGAGCCCGCTGCCCCCGCGCCCGAAGGCGGCCAGCCGGCGCCCGCACCGGCCGGCGGCTGACCAGGCCATGGGCGGAGGCTGGCGTCCAGCGCGAGCCTCCGCGAGAGACATCGGCTCGCTTCACCGCTGCCAAGGCGTCGGCCTGCGGGGCTTGGCGTGCGGGAAGCTGGGCCGCGGCTGCCCCAAGAGGGGAGCTTTCGTCCAGGCGTGATCGACCTTGCCAAGGTCCTTCGGACGCCCCGCTTCCTGCGTGATGGGCAAGCATGCTTGCCTCGGCCCGACCCGAGCGCCGTCGCTTCACCCCCGCACCGGAGGCTGCCGCCTTCCGGCCGGTCGGCGTGTCGGCACCGCAGCTGGACCGTAGTCTGCCCTGGGGCTCGTCCGCCAATGCAGCAACCCCAGCGCTGTGGGCGATAGGACTTGATTCCAGCCCAGGGAACCGGCCTAAAGCGGTAGGTACCCAGCCGCTTCCGGCCATCTACGAGAACAAGGATTGGCGAGTTCGAATGTGGGAAACCTCGCCCCGAGTGCGTGCATGCCTGATTGGTGTGATTGGTGTGATTGGTGCCCGTAGACCAAGAATGCAGGGGAAGACCTAGCGCCTCGTTCCGCCACCTGACCGGTGGGGAGTGAGTTCCTCCAACCTTCACCCTCGAATCCATGGCTACACACATGTTCTGTACGCGGCTCTCGTATTCATGACCTACCCCTTCGCTACCGCTGTCCCCGCCTGGCCCTCCGAGGAGGTTACTGGCCGGTGCCAAGTTCAAGTGGTAGCGCTGGTGAAGCCCGATGGGAGCATCGAGTACCAATTTTCTTGCGTGCAGAATACCTGCACGGGTGAATGCGAACTCGACATCTTTCCTACGCCAGCGGGTGGTTTCAGGGCCTCCTGCGAGTGCATTTAGGGATCCTGGCCAGGGCATTGCGCGGTTGATCGTGCAGCTTGCCAGTCGGCATCCCTCTAGGTTTCCTCCGGCGCGCGCTGCTATCGATGAAGACCAGGACTTGTGCTCGTAGATTGCGGCAAGCCAACGCCGGGAGTGGCCGCAACGCTGGCTTGGCCCTGGTATTGCTCATCGGCGTCCTAGCCATCTGGGTGGAGCTTTCGATCGATTGCGAACCCTCCCTCAAGATAGTGGATTCTTCCGGGGCGAAAGAGGCTTCCATGGCGTTGGGAGATGGTCTGCTGGCGGGGCGTCCGCGAGCAGGGGAATCTCTCTCCGGACGCGGCGATCAGGCGATCCAGCGAACGCCAGCAAGCGCGCCAGTCGAGGCATCGACGGACAGTTTTGACGGTACACCAGAGTCCGCGCCGTTCCCCCAAACGAAGCGATTCGCCCAGGAAGCGGGCTACTCTTTGGACTCCTTCACCACGGAGAATTCCGATGTGATCGGCTGGTCGGCGCTCTGGCACAAGCTGGCCCTGGATGCGGCGGTCATCGAGGACTCGATCGTCGAGGAGGACGGGTTGATCCGTGGCTCCATCGCCGTCGGCGGGGGAGAAGCGACCGTGGACTTCGAGATCGACGGCGACGGCTATTCACTCCTGTGGCGCGATGAGGCCGCGACTGCCCTGAAGGGCTTGACGCGCTTCAACGCCTCGATCAGTTTTCTGGTGTCCGGGGCCAGCTCGATCGAACAGATGAATGGCGTGGTCCAGCTCTATCCACGTGGCAGTCAAGACTTTCATCGCCACGGGCCCGTGGGTCATGGTTACTATGTGACGGATTCCGCGCACAATGCGGTGCCGATGGTCCCAGTCTTCAAGAATGGTGAGAAATATGGGATATCGATCGGCCTCTTCGACAAACAAGACGAAACGCCTGGCGGATACATCGAGCCCGCAGCGGCCTGGTACGCCCTGCTCAGCCAAATCAAGTGATCGCCGGCACCAGTGCGGTGCAGGATCCGATCGGTTTCGGAATCGTCGCCACCGCTCTGAGCTGCCCCCGCGTTGGTGGGCAGTTGCCACCTCGGCGGAGCTGATGGGCTTCTGCCCATCGCCGGCGACGATCCCGATGCAGGCGGGCCTGCGCCGGTCGGGATCGGCGGGCAGGCCGACTCGATCTGGGCTACCCGGGGCGTCGCGCGGAGGCGACGATCGAATGGCCGATCGGCCAGTCGAAGCGGCGGGTGCCGGGCAGTTCGGCGGCGAACAGGCTGTGCAGCAGGGAGTGCACGAAGGGCGGGATCGGCCAGGAGAGGTTGGTGTGGTCGCTCCGGGCCTCGAGGCGCAGCAGGGTCTCGAGCAGCTTGATGCCCAGCACGGCGGGCAGGATCAGGGGGAACAGCAGGATGTTGGCGTGGGAGTTGCGCTCCACCTGGAGGCCGGCGGAGCCGAACAGCGCGCGCACCATGGGGCGCGTGTAGCGGCGGAAGTGCTGGGCCACGCGGTCGTTGTTGGCGTATAGGAACTGGTAAGCCGGCACCGAGAGGAACACCCGGCCGCCGGGCTTCAGCACGCGCACGATTTCCGCCATGGCACGTCGGTCGTCTTCGATGTGCTCGATGGCATCGAACAGGCAGATCAGGTCGAAGCTCTGGTCCCGGTAGGGCAGGGCGTAGCCATGGGAGACCGCGCCGTTGGCGAAGCCCCGCTGGCGGCAGGTGACCAGGCTCTCCACGGAGATGTCGGAGGGGTAGACGCGCTGGCCCAGCCCGCTCAACCCCTCGAGGAAGCCGCCCATGCCGCAGCCCAGGTCCAGGATGCGCGCGGGGGCCTTGCCGTCGCGCTGGATCAGGTGCTCGAGCAGGCCCAGGTACACGCTGCGGCGCCCGCGAAACCACCAGTGGGTGCGCTCCAGCTCCAGGAACTGCCGGTAGGCGTTTTGGTCCATCGAACACGATCTCGGTGCGCGGCCTCGGTTCGCGGCGGCCGGGCTAGGCCTTGGGGCGGGCGACGGCGATCATCTCATCGAAGAGATTGATGTATACCGAGCGCTTGGCCAGCAGCTTGAGGGGCGAGCACAGGAAGGCCGCCACCGGGGACAGTCGGGCCGAACGCTCCGCGATGAACCCCAGGGAGACGTACTTTCCGCCCAGGCGCGGCGTGTTCTCCAGCAGCTCGAAGCCGGCCGCATCGAAGAGCTTCGAGAGGGTGACCGGGTCGAAATGGTAGATGTGCTCGGCGTGCTTGTAGTGCTGCCACTTCTTGCCCATCCACTTGGCCGCGCGGCTCTGCACGTTCTGGGTCTCGATCAAGAGCTTGCCGCCGGGCTTGAGCAGCCGGCGTACGAAGCGCAGGGTTTGGATCGGGTCGGGCACGTGTTCGATCACATCCCAGAAGCTCACCAGGTCGAAACTGCCGGGCTCGAGCGGTGCGGCTTCCAGCGCTCCGCCGTGCACGGCGGCGCCGCGCAGGCGTTCCTGGGCTTGGGCCCGGATGGCGTCGGAAGGCTCGTAGCCGACCACCTGCCAGCCCTCCTGCTGCATCACGGACAGGAAGTAGCCGGCCGCGCAGCCCACGTCCAGGACGCGCCCGGGGCGAGGGAAATGCCGCGCCACCACCGATTTGCGGCGCTGGTAGGTCTTGAGGTACAGAGGCGCATCCGCCCGGTAGTCCGTGTAGCCGCGGTCCTTGGCGGCGTCGGAGCTCCAATAGCCCTCGTCGTAGACGCTCTCGATCAGCGCGCCGGGCTTGAGCCGCGGGGTGACGTAGTGCAGCCCGCAGGCGCTGCAGCGCACCACGCTGAAGGGACCGTCCTGGAAGTGGAGGCTGCGCTCGCGGCTGCCGCACAGCCCACAAGCGACGTCCTCCAGGCTGTCCGCGGCCACCGGCCGGGCCAGCCCGGGCAGCTCGATCAACCGAAGTACTCCTGGCCGGCGGCCACGTCGTCCGCCCGGGCATCGACGCCCTTGGCGAGCGTCTTGGCCATGCGCCGGCCCATGGCGATCGAGTGGTCCATGTTGTTGTAGCGGTAAAGGCCCTGGCGACCGGTGGTGCGCAGGTTCTTCACGCGCTTGATCGCGCGCTTCAGGTTCTCGAGGTTCTCGCGATAGGTCAGGTCGTAGACCGGGTAGGCGTAGGGCAGCTTGTGCAGGTCGATGCCGCGCGAGATGCCGGGTTCGAGCAAGCCCACGGTGATCAGGTCGCGCTCGGCCACCTTGGCGCCTTGCTCGAGATCCATGCGCCAGTGCTCGTCGCCCACGTTGCAGGTGATCTCGCAGCAGACCACGGTGCGGTCGCCGGGCGCCGAGTCGTCGGAGAAGTTCTTGAACTCGCTGATGCGGTGGATGGTCAGGTTCTTTTCGGGCAGGTAGACCCAGTGGTCGGGCGAGAGGGTCGCCTTCTGGATCTCGAGGTACACGAACACGATGCCGATGTAGCGCAGCTTGGCGATCGACTGGGTGACCTCAGGGCCGATCGCGGGCCGCAGCGTCTCCAGCACCCGGCTGAGCGGGATCGTGTTCAGCACTTCGTCGCACTCGAGCACCAGCTCGCTGCCGTCCTTTTGCTTGCAGACCACGCGCTTGGCCAGGTCGCCTTCGACCTCGATGCGCTCGACGGGGGTCTCGAGCAGCACCTGGTTGCCCATGGCGCGGATCTTCTCGGCGTACTTGCGGCCGATCTGGCCGATGCCGCCGTGCTTGGGATACCAGAACTCGCTGACCAGGCTGCGCACCTCGCCTTCACGGGGCGGGTTCAGGGTTTTGATGATCGTGTCCCACAGATTCGCCTGGCTGATGCGCTGGCTGGCCCAGTCCGCCGAGATCTGCGTGCAGGGCATCTTCCAGGCCTTCGAGGTGTAGGTCCCGAAGAACAGCTGGTAGAGGGTCTTGCCGAAACGCTTGATGACCCAATTCTCGAAGTTGTCGTCGGGGATCTTCTTGAACACCTGCACGCCGCGGATCCACAGGTAGTCGTAGATCGCCCGCAGGAGCAGCGGGGTCGGCAGGCTCTTCAGGACATTCATCGCCTTCAGCGGATAGTCGAAGAACTTGCCCTGCATGTAGATGCGCGAGAGGCGGTCGCGGATCACCACCTCGTTGTCGAGCACCTCGTAGATGTGCCGGATCAGCTCCTCGTCCCGGCTGTGGAAGCGGTGCGGCCCGTGGTCCAGCCAGAAGCCCTCCTTGGGCCAGGAGCAGGCCATGCCGCCCTCGTAGTCCTCCCGCTCGACCACGGTGCAGCGCACCCCGACCTTGGAGAGCTCGTAGGCCGCGGAGAGGCCGGCCAAGCCGGCCCCCAGGATCACGACGTGTCTGGACCCGTCGGCGGAGGCGGCGGAGTTTTGGGCCGGGGTGGGTGTCGGGGAGGCGTGGGCGGCCGGTTGCATGGAGCCGGAGGAGGGGGGACTGGCAGCGGGTGGCGGCTCGCGCGAGACCCCTAGGGGCGGCTAGGGATGGGCAATCTTAGCCCACCTGCGCTGGGCTGCCCCGGGCCGCGATCGTGAATGTTCGGCCTAGGGGGCAGGAGGGGAGCGCCTCTGTCGAGGCTCCGGGTCCCCTGGCCGGTGTTGCCTACGCCGGGCCCGGCCCCGCCGGCCGTCCGGGCCCTGGGGGCCCGGGCGCCGGTGCCCTGGCAGGGCGGTTCAAGTATCCCTCAGGTGCACCCGGAACCAGGCCCCGCCGCCGGGGCGACCGAGCAACTCCACCCGTCCCCCCAGGCTCTTGGCTTGCAGGTCGACCAGGTGCAGCCCGAGCCCGGCGCCGCGCGCACGCCGGGTGCGCTCGTTGCCGATGCGGTAGAACGCCTCGAAAACCTTTCCGCGCTCCGCTTCCGGGATGCCGGGCCCCCGGTCGAGCACCTCGAGCACCGCACCGCCCTCGGCCGCCGCCGTGCGCACCAGGATCGGTTCCGACCCGGGCTTGACCGGGGCGTACTTGCGCGCGTTTTCGACCAGGTTGACCAGGATGCTGGCCAGGGCTTCGGCGGACAGGCGCACCGCCGGCAGGCCGGGGGCCAGTTCGAAGGCCAGGTCCGGCTGGCCCGGCCGCAGCAGGGCGCCCTGCAGGGAAACGACCGCCTGATTGAGGTCCCCGAGCGCGCTGCGGGCCTCGAGCGGCCCCGCGGGGCGCTGCGACAGGGCGCTCTTCTCGAGCACCCCCTCCACCAGGCCCGAGAGGCGGCGCGTCTCGGATTCCACCCGGCGCAGGTACTGCTCCGTGCGCTCCGGGGTGGTCGCGTAGCCCTCGAGCAGCATCTCCGTATGCAAGGCGATGGTCGAGAGCGGCGTGCGCAGCTCGTGGGTCACGGCGGACACGAAATTGTCCATCTTCTCGGCCCGCTCGAGCTTGCGGCGCACGTCGGTGATCAGCAGCGACAGGCCCACGCCCAGGGCCGAGAACAGCAGCAGGGCCAGGGCCAGGAACAACCAGAGCTGCAAGCGCTGCGACCGCAGCAGGCCCCGCGGGTCGATCGCCACCGTCAGTCGCCCAGCGGGCAGCTCCGGGCGCGCCTCGCTCCTGAAGGGCAAGAGGCCGAGCAGATCCACGCTCCCCCGGGCGGAAAAACCCGTTGCGAGGTCCGGATCGTCGCTCCGCAGCAGCACCTCGTCGTCCTGCAGGGCCGTGCTGGCGACCTCGCGCGGCAGCCGCTCGAGCAGCCAGTCGAGATCGATCTCCGTGGCCTGCAGCAGGGGGGCCAGGGTGGTGGGCCAGCCAAGCTGCGGCCCCGGGGGCTCGAAGCCCAGCTCCGCGAGGCTGAGCTTGTCGATCGTGATGCGCCTCCAAGCGAACAGATGCTGGCCTCCGGAGGAGTCGGGGACCAGTTCCAACAGCGGGTCCCCGACCTGCACCAGGGCTGTGGTCGAGCGCAGTTCGGCGCTGGGCACATCGGCCAGCCGTTCGGCCAGCGACACCCGGTCCGGGTCGATGCTCTGCAGCACCATCAGCCCGAGATCCCGATGGCTGAAGACCCCGGGCCGGAAGGTCGAAAGCCCAAGGCGTTCCTGGGCCGGCAGCCGGTTGTAGCGCCCGAGCAGCTCTTGGAAGGCGGACCGGGAGGCCTGTTCCTGCTCGCGGTTCGCCCCGGGCCGACTCGAGAAATCGACCTCCTCGAAGCCGACGCGCCCCCCGAACCAGCCCAGGATCGGGGGCGCAGCGGGCCCGGACAAGAGCGGGGAGGGCTCGAGCTGATCCCCGGGCAGCTCGGGCGCCCGGCGGTCCGCGGCGACCCAGGCGGCGAAGTCCAAAAAAGGGCGGGCGCTTTCTTCCTCGAGCAGCGCTTCGACCCGCGCCTGGATGCCCCGGCTCAGGAGCTGCGCCGCGCGCTCGGCGCGCCCCGGCAAGCTCTCCAACGCTCGGCGCTGGTCCCGCGCGATCTGCAGCCAGACCAGCCCCGCCAGCAGCACGGCCGGCAGCACCAGCAACAGGCCATACCAAGTCAGGGCCGAAGGGCGCTTGGGCAGCACGACCATCCGGACCTGAGTGTGCAAAAAAACCGGGACCGGAGGCCCATCAGATCGGCCCGCTGGGGCCTTCGCGCCCCCGGAGGCGCCGACTTTGCTCCCCAGGCGAATCCCTAGCGCCGCCCGATTCCTCGTCCCGGTGCGGGCACCCGGGCCCCGAGCCGCACCCGTTGCCGGGCCTCCCGCCCCCAGTCCGATCTTGACTCCCCTACCCCCCTTGGCCCCTTTGGTTTGCTGACCCGCTCCCGATCCGTAGCGGGGCCCGCATTCCGCTGGGGCCGTTATCCCAACCCCGAGGGCTGCACCCCTCAGATTTCCCAGGCTCGGGCCCGAGACGGCCTCCGCAGCCGGCCCGCCGATTTCGCTTCCCTATTCGAGCCCTGCAACTGGCCGCTTGCGCTGATCGGGGGGGGGTAAAACCAGGTCATGAAGAACCTGAATCGCGACACCGGTGTAGCCGATCGCTCGATTCTCCGGCCCGCGCTGCTCGCCTGCGTCGGCGCCCTGGGGATGCTCCTGTCCCTGGGGTGGTCGTCCGACGACATGCTGGTTCGGCCGCTCTCGGCCTCTGAATCGATGCGGGTCGTCGGCGCCACGAGCCAGGGCGGGACTTTCCCCCAATTGAACAAGCTATATATCGCCTCGAACTTCAAGTGCCCGCCTCACGATGGCACAGCGAACCACTGCACGAACGAGGCCTCGGTGGGGCAAGCCTGTTTTCACTGCAACACGACGACGATCCAAAGGAACGTATGCATCGCAGCGTCCGAGCAGGTCTGCAATGCGCTGATCGACCCGCCCCTTGCGGACTGCCCCAAGCGTGTCGTCGGCATCCGCGTGATGCAGGCTCCCGGATCGTAGCAATGCACAGGCTTCGCACCGTCAGATATCCCCTGCCCCGGTACACCCACGAATAACTGCCGCGTCACTTGAGCACATCCGGGCTTGCAGCTTTGCCGGTGATTGTATTCCTCGCGGCGCAGGTGGCGGGGATTGCCCTTGCCCAGGCTCCCGCCGGAATCGAACCGGGCGTGGAACTGGAAAAGTACGGGCTGAGCGAACTCGTCCCGATCTCCGCGGCGGAGCTCGATGACTTCGTGTCCGTCCTGCTGGCGCGGGACGAGTCGGTGGAGCCCTTCGCCGTCCGATTCGAGGTCCGGGATTTCGTCGCTGACGGGGGTCCCGACCGCGAAGCCCTGTCCGATGTGGTCACCAGCGGGCTCTGGGGGCGATGGGGCCGTTCGTTCTTCGCCCGCTACACGGTCTTGGATCCAACCAGCAACGGCTACGCACAGCTCGCATCCGACGGCAATCTGCTGCTGCAATGCATCGATCCCACAGCAGCTTCCGAGATACTGCCCGGTCCGATGGCGCGCCTCAGCGACCAGTCCCTGGATCCTCGAGTCCTGTCTCCGGGGGGACTTGGCTCCGCGGGCCTGGGCTGGTTGGGGCAGCGCTGGAGCCTGATGCTGCCGGCCTTCAAGCGGCACCACTGGGTCGGGACCCGAGAGATCTCTGGCCGGATCTGTCGAGGACTCCTGGCCGATCAGGGCGGGGTCGCAGCCAAGGCCTCTGAGGCGGGGGAGCTCGCCTTCGGCGCCCCCTTCTTGGTCTGGTTCGACCTCGAGTCCCTGCTCCCGATGCGCCTGGACAAGTATTACCGACCGGAGGTAAATCCGATGGCGGCCCAAGCAAAGCATAGGCTCCAGCTCGGCGCGCAGCATTTCGGGCGTCTCGAGTCCCATCAGATCGAGGCCTGCACGCAGTGGAAGGGGGCCGCGCTGCTGCCCACCCGGGTTCGCTTCGATGTCTGGACCTGGCGGCTGGGCCCCGACGGCCAGCAGGACTACGGCGCCAGCCGGACCGGCTGGATCACGATCGCGCCAGCGGAAGACGGGTGGACCCGCCCGGAGCTCGAGGCGCTGTTCTCGGTCGATCCGCCCAGCGGATACACGGTCCTCGACGAACGCAGCGGCGCTTCCTGGGTCGCCACCGCGGACGGTCCGCTGGCGCTGAGCGAAAGCGAGCACCAGTTGGCCGGTCTGTTGGCGGTGTTGCGCAAACGCCTGGGGCAGGTTCCGATCGCGGACGACTTCAAGGCCGCCGCGGGGGCGGGGGGGACGGAGGCCTGCGCCGCTCAATGCCTGTGGCTGGCGGCACGGCTGTCCGGAAAGGACCTGGACGCGGCGGCTGTGCAGGCGGCCTTCGGTCGGCCGGTGGCGGATCAGGCGGCTGCGCTGTTCGAGCTCGAGCGCGCGGCGCAAAGCCTGGGGCTGCCCGCCCGTGCGGTCGAGGCCGATGGGAAGGCCCTGGGGGCCCCCGGAACCCTAGCGATCGTGCACCTGGTCGATTCCGACTGGACCACCGGTCACTTTGCCCTGCTCCTGCCCCGCGGCGAGGATCCGGAGGGCAAGCTGCTGGTTGCCAGTCCGCCGGATGTCTGGACCTCGGTGACGCCTTCGGACCTGGAGTCCATCTCCTCGGGCCCTGTGCTGCTGATCGAGCCCGCGGAGGCACCACCGCCCGGATCGCTTCCGCCGGACCGCCGGATCCGGCACGCCTTGGCCGCCGTCTCGCTGCTCCTGTTGTTCTCCGGGGGCGCCCTGTGGCTTCGGCGCCGCCGCCTTCCGCAGGGGGCTGCTGCGTGAGCACCAGGTTCATGCTCTTCGCGTTGAGTCTGGCGGTAGGCCTGCTGGTGGTGGCCCTGTGGAAGCCGGAGTCGACTCCTTCCGGGGGGGACGGGGGCGGGAAAAACCTAGGCCCTGCGGCTGCGACGGAGCCTGCCGCTGCGCGCGCCGCTCTGCGCAGCGCCGCTGAAGCGCAGCGGTCCGGGACGCTACCCCAGGCCGCAGAGACCGGTAGGCCGACAGCGGTGCAGTTGTCCGTTGCCGATGCCATCGATGGCAGGCCCATCCCCGGTGCAGCGATCGGAACCGGTGTCTGGACCGGCGAGCGCGGCCGGGCCGAGCGGCTCACGGATGCGGCCGGCCAGGCGCCCCTGCCCGCGGGCAGCCCGATCTGGGTCGCGGCCGAAGGTTATGTTCCGCAGCTGCTCGAGCGCGCGGAGCTGGCCAGCCAGGCGAACGCCCACGGGCGCGCGCCCGTGCGGCTGAATCCCGTGGGCCAGCTCCAGGTTGAGGTGGTCGACCGGGTGGGCAATCCGGTTCCCGGAGTGGCGGTCGAGGTTCGGACCCGGGGTTATCCGGGCCACGCGCGCGCGGTGGAAAAGGCCTTTCCCTGGTGGTTGACGGCTCCCCCCAAGCGAGAGCCGCCCCCGCCAGGCCTGGCCCTGCCGGAGGGTCACAGCGCCCCCGAGCCGCAGCCGGCCTGGCAGGTCGCGGTCACCGACGGGTTCGGGGTTTTCCGCTGGGATCAAGCGCCGGTCGGGTTGGAACTCGTCGTCAGCGTCTGCGGGCAGGTCCCGCACCAGTCGCGCTCGGCCTTGCTCGCTCTCTGCAGTGGGGTGGCGCCGGGAGCTCGAGGTCACGGGCGATCACTATCTGGGGGAGATCGAGCTGCCCCCGCTGGTCTTGCGCCAGGGGCGGCTCGTGTCCGCGGATGCGATCGCGACCAACGCGCTCAGCGTCATCGCCATCCTCGACGGTCGTCAGACCTGGGTCGGAAGCGTGGGTCCCAAGGGGGACTTCTACGTGGAGGCTCCGCCCGGATCCTTGGAGCTGTGCGTCCTGTCGTACACGACTCCGCCAGCCAGATTTTCGGTGCTCGATCGGGTGGTGGAGTTTCCCTTCGAGAACCTGGAGCTGCCCATCGATGCGCATCTGGCGCGGCTCGAATTGCGCTGGCCCGCCGATCTTGGGCTGCCGCCGGGCAGCGAGGTGCAGGTGATCCTTTCCAGCGGGGAGTCCGGGCTTCCGCACGTGCGGGGTCTCGAGAGTTCGCTCCTGCGCCGGACGAACCAGGCGCCCGTGACGGCCGACGGTGTGGCGGTCTTGCCGCACCTGGCCCCGGGGGAATACGAGGCCTGGGTGCGTGCGCCCCAGGGGGCGGCGCTGCACCTGCCCGAGGTCCGCCTGCGCGCCGGCGAGACCACCACGATCGAATGCGCCCCACCGCCGCCGACGTCCTTGGACGTGCGCTTGGTCGGACCGCTGCCAGAGGCCGAGGGCCTGAGCGTTTTGTTCCATCGGGTCGAAGCCGCCGCCCTCATGGCGAGTCCAGGGAGCGACGGCAAGGTGCGCTTCGAGGGGCTTTCACCGGGCCCCGGCGGCCTCGAACTCCTGGCCGCGGACGGCCGGCCCCTGGCCGACCTGGAAATCGAGCTGGCCCCGGGCGGCAACCAGGCGCTGCTGGACCTCGGGGCGCTCGCGGGCCTCTCCGGCCGCGTGCACGGACTCGAGCGGGGCCACTCCGCACGCCTGTTCTTGATGCGCTGGACCAGCCCGACCCTGCCGGTTTCCCGGCGCTCCGTGCACGCCGATGCCGAGGGCGACTTCGACTTCGGCGCGCTGACCCCCGGGCGCTATCGCCTGCTGCTCGTGGTCTCGGCCCCCGAGCCGAGGACCGAGAAGACCATCCAGACCTTCGAGCTGCTGCTGGCGGAAGGCACGGCCCAGCGTCTCGAATTCGTGGCCCCGAGCGCCGAGACCCTCGAGGTCGAGTTCCGCCTGCGCGGCGAGCCGCTCCAGGATTTGGCCTCCGTGGAGGCCCTGGCCAGGGGGCCGCTCGGGGAGCTGATCAAAGCCGACGGCCGCGCCCTCGGCGGCGGGCGCTTCGAGGTCCAGCGCCTGCCCGCTCCGGTGGTGTACCTGCTGGCGCCCGGGCGGGACCCGCAGTCCCTGAATGGGTTCTTCATCGAGCTGCCCCACCGCTACGTGGCTGTGGATCGCGCGCCAGGCGAGGCCGACAATCAGCGTTCCATCGAGGTGGCCGGCCTGCCCGTGCGCCTGGCCTCCGCTCGCAGCCCCCTGGAGTGGCCCCAGATCCAGCCGGTCGAGGTGGCCGGGGTCGACCTGACCCTGGGGGTCACCGGGTTCACCCTGGCCCCGCTCGAAAGCGGCCCGAGCGGCGCCGATCTGGCGCCCCTGCCGCCCGGCTCACTGCTCTTGGTCCATGACCCCAAGGCGCCCCCGGGCGAGCGCATCCGGCGCTGGACTCCGAGCGGACCGGTCGAAATCCGCGCGGATTGAGAGCGGCGCGAGGGGCGCGGCCGATTCGGCCCGTTCCGCCGACTTCCCGCGGCGCTCGCCCAGCCGCGGCGCCGGCAGCGGTCGCTGGAGCCCCCGGATTCAACCCTCCACAGCCTGGGAAACAATCGGTGCGCAGCACCGATCCCAGGCTGTGCGGCCGGCGGAGGCCGGCCCAAAGGCATGTGACGGGTTGGTATTGCGGCTCGGGCGCAGCCCGAGTCAATTTCCTCATTCAACCCCCCACAGCCTGGGAAACAATCGGTGCGCAGCACTGATCCCAGGCTGTGCGGCCGGCGGAGGCCGGCCCAAAGGCATGTGACGGGTTGGTATTGCGGCTCGGGCGCAGCCCGAGTCAATTTCCTCATTCAACCCGTCACCGGCCGGCCCAGCGATAGCCCTTGCCGCGCACGGTCTGGATCAGGATCGGGTCGTCCGGGTCGGGTTCGATCTTGCGCCGCAGGCCGACGATGTGGATGTCGACGGTGCGCGTCTCGACCTGGGCATTGCGGTAGAGCCAGACCTCGGCCAAGAGGTCCTCGCGGGTCACCACGCGGTCCTTGTGGCGCAGCAGGTAACCGAGGATCTCGCCTTCGCGCGGGGTCAGGGATTGGACCGATTTCCCGCGGCGCACCTCGAGGCGCAGCAGATCGATCTCCACGCCGTTGCCCACGTCCACGCGGTGCGGGTAGGGCGTATCGGCGAGGCGCCGGCGGAACTGCGCTTCGATGCGCGCCACCAGCTCGCGGGCGCTGAAGGGCTTGGGCATGTAGTCGTCGGCCCCGAGCTGCAGCCCGCGCACCAGGTCCTCCTCGCGCGAAAGCGCCGAGAGGATCAACACGCGCGTCTCCTGATCGGTGGTGCGCAGGCGCTGCAGCACGTCCAGCCCGCTCATCTTGGGCAGCATCAGGTCGAGCACCACCAGGTCGTAGCGGCCGCGCGCCAGGGCCCGCAGGGCCGCGGCGCCGTCGAAGACCGCGTCGGCTTCGTGGCCGGCATGGCGGATCGCATCGACCACGCCCAGGGCTAGGGGCTCTTCGTCCTCCACGACCAGCACTCGGCCGGCCCAGGCTCGGGATTCGCTGACCATCGGATTCGGTGTCGGCCGGAGAGCCATCGTGTTGATGCCCGCTGGCGGCGGCCGGGGTGCGGGGCGCGCGCACCACGGGCGGCCGCTCAGGCGCCCGGGCGGGCGCTGGGACGGTGCTGTGTCCCTGTCCTAACCGCAGACGCCCCCTTCGGCAACGCGCTTTTACACGACTCGAACACAACGGCCCGCCGGAGCGCCCCGGATCAGCCCAGGAAGCGCTTCCGGCAGATCGTGCGGAACATCATCAGGGCGGTCTTGGCCACCTTGCGGAAGGACTCGGAATGCTTGGAGGTGCCGCCCAGGCGCGCCCCGTAGTGCACCGGGATCTCGATCACCCGCAGGCCGACCTGGTAGGCGGCGCAGATCATCTCTGGGGAAAAAGCCGGTCCCGGTTCCCGGGTGCGCTCGCGGATCTGCCGCCAGGTGTCGGCCCACAGGGCCCGGTAGGTGCAGCCCACGTCGGTCAGGCGCGGCTCGAAGGGCCAGTACCAAAACAGCTCGAGCAGCTTGGCCATGGCCACGTTGCCCCAGCGCAGCTTGGTGTCCATGTTGGCGCCCTGGCCGACCATCTGGCGCGTGGTGCGCGTGCCCAGCACCATGCGGCAGTCGGGCATGTAGATCAGCAGCTTCCAGATGTCCTCGGCCCAGAAGGAACCATCCGCTTCGGTCAGCACCACGATCTCGCCGCCGGTCGCCGCGGCGTGGTCCATGCCGGCGCGCAGGGCCGAGCCGTAGCCCGGCTTTTTCTCGCTGATCACCTCGGCTCCGGCCGCCCGGGCCAGCTCGGCCGTGCGATCGCGGCAGTTGTTGTCGACGACCAGCACCCGGTCGACGCACGCCACCGCCTTGAAGCCGGCCACCACCTGCGCGATGGTCGCCTCTTCGTTGTAGGCCGGGATCACGACGGTGACGTGGTGTTCGCGGAACATGGGGCTATTCGGGCAGGCGGTATTTGCCGCGCAGGCGGTTCAGCAGGATCTGCACCAGTTCGGCGGCCGAACCCAGCACGGCCGAGAGCAGCCGCACCTTGGTGTCATCCTCGTGGCGCCAGCGCACCGGCACCTGGACCAGGCGATGGCCCTGGACCTGGGCGATCACCACCAGCTCCGCGTCGAAGGCCCAGCCGTCGAGGGTCGAGCGCGCGAATATCGCCTGGGCCGCCGGCCGGCGGAAGCCTTTGAACCCGCAGGTGAAGTCCTGCACGCCGGGGGCCAGCAGGCGCTGGGTCAGCAGGGTGAAGCCCTTGCCCAGGGTTTCGCGCAGCCAGGGCTGGCGCCGCTCGATGCGCGCCCCGGGCGAGCGCCGGTTGCCGAGCACCACGTCGTAGCCGGCTTCCAGGGCGCCCAGGAAACCGTGCAGCTCCTCGAGCGGCGTCGACAGGTCGGCGTCCATGAACACGATCAGGTCGCCGCGGGCGGCCAGCATGCCGGTGCGCACGGCGGCGCCCTTGCCCTGGTTCTTGCCGTGCGCGAGGGCCCGGATGCGGAGGTCGGCTTGGGCGGCGCGCGCCAGGATCGCGGCGCTTTGGTCGCGCGAGCCGTCGTCGACGCAGACGAGTTCGAAACTGCGTCCCAGGCGCTCCGCGAAGGCCACGATCGTGGCCAGGGAGCGCTCCAGGACCAGCTCCTCGTTGTAGATCGGCAGCACCAGGCTGAGCCCGGGGGGGGGCGGCTCGGGGCGGGGTGCCGCCGGGGGCGGGGGGGGCATGGGTCGATATACTGCCCGACCGGCCGAGCGTTCCGAACCCCGAGTGACCGATCCGACCGCCCCCGAAACGCCTCCGGTCGCCGGGCCCGGCAGCGGCCTGCGCCGCGGCGAGCTGCTGCGGGCCACTCTGGCCGCCCTGCTGGTCGCCGCCCTGGCCCTGTGGGACGCGCTGTTCGGACTGGGCTCGACCGCGCTGCTGGCCCCGGACACGGCCACCAGCGCAGCGCCCTGGAGCCTGGCGATCGAAGCCGACGCCCCGCGGCCCCGCAATCCGGACCTCTCGGACCAGGGCGTGGTCTTCTATCCGGGGCGGCGCTGGCTGCTCGAGAGCCTTTCGAGGGGCGATTTCCCGCTCTGGAACCCCTTGGTCTATGCCGGGGCGCCGGCCCTCGGCAACCCCCAGCTGGGCCTGCTCGATCCGCAGGTGTTGGCGCTCTGGCCCCTGTTCGCCCTGGGGGGCGAGCGCGGGCTGTGGCTGGGCCTGTTCCTGACGGCCTGGCTGCGCCTGGCCGCCGCCGGACTGGGCGCCTACTGCCTCGGGCGCCGGCTCGGGCTCGGTCCGCCCGGTGCAGCCCTGGCGGGCCTGGGCTTCGGCCTGGGCGGTTACCTGCTGCTGTGGCTGTGCAGCGCCCTAGGGCATGTGACGCCCTACCTGCCCTGGCTGCTCTTGGCCGTGGAGGCGCAGCGCGGCGCTCGCCCGGCCGCGGCCAGCCTGGCCACGGCGCTGCTGACCGCGGGCATGATCCTCGCGGGCCATCCGGAGACCGCCTTCTACGCGGGGGCCGCGGCGGGGCTGTGGGCGCTGGCGGTGTTCCGCGAGCAGCGGCGCGCGGGCTGGCGTGCGCTCGGGTCCCTGGCGGCGGGGGTGGCCCTGGCCGCTCCGGGCTGGTGGCCGTTTCTCGAATACCTGGGGCAGAGCTCGGCCCAGGCCGTGCGCCGCGAGCTGGTCGCCGCCGGGCGCCCCGATTTCGTGGCCCTGGGGGGGCTGTTGCTGGTGGCGGCGCTGCTGTGGCGCTCCCCGCGGGGCGCGGGGATCGCGGTCTCCGGGGGCTGGCGGCGGACGCTGGGCTTGCCCGCCGTCGTGCTCGGCCTGTTCGCGCTGCTCGGCCGCCGCGGCCTGCCCGAAGGCGCGGTCCTGACCCTGCTTCCCGACCTGTTCGGGCGCGCGGGTTCCGGCGGCTACCGGGGCCCCGGCATCTACCTGGAGGAGGCCAGCGCCTGGCTTGCCGCGCCGGTGCTGGGCCTGGCGCTGGCGGGTCTGTTCGAAGCCGGCCCGGGGCGCCTGCGTCGACGGCCCCTGGTGCTGCTGTGCGGCGCCCTGGCGCTGCTGCTCGCCCTGCGCACCCCGGGGCTGCTCGAGCTCAAGCAGCGCCTACCCCTGGTGGGCCTGGGAGCCACGGTGCGCTTGGCGGCGGTTTCGAGCTTGATGCTGGCGCTGCTCGCCGGGGAAGCCTTGGAGCAGGCCGGGATCGCGGCGCGCCGCGCCGCCGGCCTGACCCTGGCCGGCCTCGGGGCTTGGGTGCTGTTCGGCGCGGCGCTGGGCAGCTCCGCCGCGCCTCCCGCGGCACAGCCCGAAGCCGACGAATTGGTCGGCTTCCTGCACCTGCCGGAGCCGCGCCTCGAGGGACCCTCGACGCCCTTCGAGGGCTGGCTCGCGCCGGGTTTGCCCGCTTTGCGCGCCGCGCTGCGCGTCGCGCGCATCGATCCCCCCGGGGTGCCCGGCGCGCCCACCGAGCAGGGCGGCTCGTTCGAGCTGCCGCTGGAGCTCTACCAGGCCCCGCTGTCGGAGCCGGACCGCGCCCGGGCGCCCGCCGGCGCGCGCTTCTTCCGCAGCAACTACCTGCAGACCAGCCGGCTGGCCCCCGGCCTGTGGAGTTTCGATCTCCTGCTTTATCCCAGCGGCCAAGCGCAGCCGATCGTGCGTCGCGGCGCGCAGGCGCGGGTCGAGCGGCCCCTGGATCGCTCCGGTGCGGGCGTGCTGCTGCTCGGCCTGACGGCGGCGGCGCTGTTCCTGGGCCGCGAGCGCCAGCGGGCGCCGCTGCTGGTCCTGACCGCCCTGGGGGGCCTGTGGTTCGCCCAGGGCATGAACCCGGCCGTGCCCGCCGAGGAGGTCTTTCCGGAGACCCAAACCGAGGCCTACCTGGCCCGGCACCAGGGCAGCGGGCGCTTCTTCAGCGACCCCGGCGTGTTTCCGCCCTGCACCGGCATGGTGCGCGGCCTGCGCGCCCTGGATGGCTACGACGGCCTCGATCCCCACGCCTACAACGAATTCCGCGCGCTGTGCCTCGAGCCCGGCGTGCAGGGGCTGCTCGGTTGGAACGCGCGCGGCGTGCGCCTGGGGAGCGGGCCCTTCCGCCTGTTCGGGGTCAACCACCTGGTGCTCCAGGAGCCGGCCGAGCTGCCGGGCTTCCGGCTGGTGGCCGGGCCCGGCGGCAGCGCTCCGCAGCCGGCCGAGTGTTTCATCTACGCGGCCGAGAACCCGCTGCCCAACGCGCGCTTGGTGGGCGCCAGCGTCCCCACCGCCGAACTGCGCGAACGCTTGGCCCGCGGCGAGGACTGGGACCCGGCGCGCTCGGTCGCCTACGACGGCAGCTTCCGCATCGAGCGGCCCTTCGAACGCGGCGCGGTGCGCGAGCTGGCGCGCAGCAACGACCGCATCGCCCTGGAGGTCGAAACGGATGGGGATGCGCTGCTGTGCCTGGCGGAGATGCACTTCCCGGGTTGGAGCTGCACGGTCGATGGCCAGAGCGCGCCCCTCGAGCGCGTCAACGGCCTGTTCCGGGGAGTCGGGCTGCACGCCGGCCGCCAGCGGGTCGAATTCGTGTATCGGCCCACGCACCTGACCCCCGCCTTGCTGCTGGCGGCGGCGGGGCTGCTGGCGACCCTGCTGCTTTGGCGGGCGGGGCTGGGCGCGGGGCGCGGCTCGCCCCTCGGCCAGCCCCGCTGAAGGGCGCGCGCAGGCGTTGCTCACACGGGCACAGGCGGCCCCTGCGGTTGCGCAGGCCGGCGCCTCAGCGCGGCCGCGCGAACAGGGGCAGCAGCGCCGCTTCGACGGACTGGGCCGGCGGCTCGGTTTCGAGCGCTTCCTGTTCGCGGCCCAGTTGCCGCGCCGCCGCGGCCAGTTCGGCCCGGATCAGCCACGACCCGGGCCGCCCCGCGAATCGGCTCTGGCGCAGCGCCTGCCGATAGCTGCGCAGGGCGTCGTCGAAGCGCTGCTCGTTGGCGCTTTGGCGCGCCCAGAGGTGGTGGGCCAGGGATTCGAGCGTGGCGCGCGCATCGCTGTCCTCGGGCGCCAGGGCGGCGCGCGCGTCGATCGCCTCCGCCAGCCCCGGCGGGATGAAGGGGTTCAGGGGGCCGAGGTCGAAGGCGCCGGCGGACAAGCTCGGATCCGCCCCGGCCGGCTCGCCGAGCGCGACCAGGGTGCGCGCCACCGCCACCGGGCACAGCCAGCCCTGGCGCTGGCCTTCGAGCAGCAGGTTTTCCAGCGGCTCGCGCGGCAGCTCCGGGGCCAGGGCGGAGAGCCGCTCCAGGCGCTGGCTCGCGTCCAGGCGCCCTGCGGCCGTCAGGTACAGGCGGGCCAGGTTGAAGCGCGCTTCCGAGCGCGAGGGGTCGATCGCCAGGGCGCGCTCCCACAGGTCCGCCGCCCGCTCGAGATCGTCATCCACCTCCGCTAGTCCCGCCTGGATCAGGGCCTCGGGCGTGTGCGGGCGCTTTTCCAGCCACAGCTCGGTCCAGAGCGCGCGCCGGAGCGGGTCGCCCTCGGCCCGCGCCGCCAGCCCGAGCGCCAGCGGCGCGCTGTAGCGCTGCCAACCGGGCGGCGGCAGAAGATCTTCGGCCGCCTGGGGCAGGGAGGGGCCGACCAGCGCCGCGGCCAGCCGCTGGCCTTGCAGGCACAGGCCCAGGGCCGGCGGCCCGAGCGAGACCGGGCCCGCGAGCAGCCCCAGGACGGTCAAGCTCGCCGCCGCGGCCTGGGCTCGGTCGCCGCGCTGGGTGCTGCGCGGGGCCAGGGCTCCGGCTGCCAGTCCCGCCAGCCAGGCGGCGGGGGCATTGCGCGTCAGCGGCGTGTGCTGCAGCGAGAGCAGCAGCAGGCCCAGCAGCGCCGCTCCCAGGGCGGCTTTGGTCGGCGTGCCGCCGCGCAGGGCGGAGAGCGCCGCGGTCGCCGCCGCCAGGGCCAACACCAGCCCCAGGCCGGCCGCGAAGGGGCCCAGGTCGAAGGCCAGCTGGAACCAGTCCTGGTGCAGGTGTTCGGCGGCGGTCGGGCCGCCGCTGGCGGCTGCTGAGAGCGCGCGCTCCGCGGGCGGTCGCAGGGTCTCGTAGGCGTCCTCGAAGGCGGGCTTGGGCTGGCCCCAGTCCCGCTGCAGCAGGCTCGGGACCGTGCTCCACAGCCACAGGCGCACCTCCACGCCGCTCAGGGGGCCGGGCCTCGGGTCGGCAGCGGGCCCGCCGAGCCCCGAGGCCAGGAAGGCGAGCCCGCCCGCCAGGGACAGCCCAGCCGCGCCCAGGCCCCAGCGCGCCAGGCGCCTGGCGTTCGATGCCGGTCCGCTCGCCAGCAGCGCCAGGGCGCCCAGCGCCAGGGCCGCCAGGGCCGCTAGGGCCGGAGCCAGGCTCGCGTGCAGGGCCGCGGCCGCGAAGGCCAGGGCCCCCAGGGGGCGCTCGCCGCCCTGGCCGCGCGACCACAGCCACAGGCCCGCCAGGGCTCCCGGCAGCGCCAGCTGGGTGCTCGGACCGGAGTTGCCCAGCACCCCCGCGAGTCCGAGGGGCCCGTCGAACGGGGCCGTGGCGAGGGCGGCGGCGCTCGCGCTCAGGCTGAGGGCGCACAGGCCGCGCACCAGGACTCGCGCGCTGCCCGACCCAAGGCACAGGCCCGCGAGCGCGCCCAGCAGCGCCAGCGCGGGGGGCAGCAGGGCGGCGGCCCCGTCGTGGTCGATGGGCCGTCCGAGCAGGGGCTCGGCGCGCGCCAGCAGCAGCAACAGCAGGATGGCGATCGGACCGCGCTGAATGGCCCCGGGGAACGGGCCGCCGCGCAGCGCCGCGCGCAGCTGCGTCCAGATCAACACCAGCAGCAGCGGCAGCGCCGCCAGGAGCGTGCGGCCGGCCGCGCTGGCCAGGGGCAGGGGATCCCCGAAGGCCGCGGGCCCGAGCCAAGCGGGCCAGGCGCTCCAAAGCGTCGAGGGCAGGGCCATGGCCGCCGCCGGGAAGAGCGCCAAGGGCACCAACAGGCTCTCGACGGGCGTCGGCCCGGCGGCCCCCGGGGCCCCGCCGCCGCCGGGCTCTCGCCGCGACGCGGGAGCGAGGCTCATGGGCGGCCCTTGGTGCCCAGGATCGCGTCGACGAAGGGCTCGGGCTCGAACACCTCGAGGGCGTCGGCGCTCTCGCCGGTGCCCACGTAGCGCACCGGCAGCCCCAGCGCCTCGCGGATCGCGAACAGGGCCCCGCCGCGCGCGGTTCCGTCGAGCTTGGCCACGATCAAGCCGCTGACCTTGACCGCCTGGGTGAACAGCTTGGCCTGGGCGATCGCGTTTTGGCCGTTGGTGCCGTCGAGCACCAGCCAGGTCTCGTGGGGCGCGCCGGGCAGGCGCCGGTCGATCACGCGCCGCACCTTTTCGAGCTCCGCCATCAGGTTGTCCTGGGTGTGCAGGCGACCGGCGGTGTCGATCAGCACCAGGTCGAAACCCTCGCGCACGCCGCGATCGACCGCATCGAAGGCCACGGCGGCGGGGTCGGCGCGCTCGCCGCCGCGCACGATCGCCGCGCCGGTCCTTCCGGCCCAGATCTCGAGCTGGTCGGCGGCGGCGGCGCGGAACGTGTCGCAGGCGCCGATCAGGACCTTGAAGCCGGCGGCCCTGGCGCGCGCCGAGAGTTTGGCGATCGAGGTGGTCTTGCCCGAGCCGTTGACACCCACGATCAGCAGCACGGTGGGACGGGCCGCGGGAGCGATCTCGCCCTGGCCGGGTCCGAGGCGTTCGAGCAGCAGGCCCTTGAGGTGCCGGCGCACGTCGTCCTCGCCGTGCAGCTCGCCGCGCTTGTGCAGCCGGCCCAGCTCCTCGACCAGGCTGGTGGCGAGCGGCCCCATGTCGGCCGTGTAGAGCTGCTCCTCGAGCTCCCCGAGCAGCGCCGCGTCGATCGGGCGCCCGCCGCGGAACAGGGCCGAAAGCCCGTCGGCCAGGGCCGTGCGGGTTTTGGTCAGGCGGTCCTTGAGGCGATCGAAGAGTCCCATGCCGATCCCTCAGGGTTGCCCGGGGGAGGGGGCCCCCTCGGAGCCATCGTCGGCCCCCGGGAGGACCGGCTTGGACGACGCGCCTGGGCCGTTCTTCCCCGCGCCGGCGGCGCCTTGGTTGTCGCGCTCCTTGCCCCGGCGCCCGCTGTCGGCGCGAGCCTTGTCCGCGCGCGCCTTGTCCGCTGCCCCGGCAACCGCCTTGTGGCCCTTGGCCGGCGCGTCAGCCTTGCCGCCGGCCGCAGCGCTGTCCTTGACCTTGTCCAGGATGCCGTTGATGAAGCCGCCCGAGTTCTGGGTCGAATAGCGCTTGCCGAGTTCGATCGCCTCGTTGATGGCGACCTTGGGCGGGATGTCCGGGCAGCACAGCAGCTCGTAGGTCGCCAGGCGCAGCACGTTGCGGTCGATCACCGCCATGCGCGGGATCTCCCAGTTCTGGGCGACCTGCTGGATCGCCGCGTCGACGCGCTCCTTGGCTTCCAGGGTGCCTTCGATCAACCCGCGCGCGTACTGGGTGGTTTCCCGGTCCGGCTCCTCGCCGGAGAGGAATTCCTCGAGCCCCGCCAAGGCCGACGGGCCGAGCAGATCGACCTGATACAGGAACTGCAGGGCCAACTCGCGGGCTTTGGTGCGCTTCTTCAAGCGATGGGAGGCGTGGGGGAGGCCGGCGGCACCCCGTGGGGGAGCCCGGGAGTCTAGCAGTCGGGTCCGCCCCGGGGCTCCCCGGGGTGCGCCGGGGCCGCGCTCCGAGGCCCCCCGGGCAGGCTTCCGCCCGCGCTCATTCGCACCAGGCGTGGGGCCCGTCGGTCTGGTCCAAGGTGGCCAGGGTGGCGATCGCGGCCAGGGCCACTTCGCGGCCCTTGTCGAGTCCGCCCTCGCTGCGCCGCCGCACCCGCGCTTCCGCCTGCCCGATCGTGTTGGGGGTCAAAACCCCGAACAGGATCGGGGTGTCGGTCTGCATCGAAGCATCCATGATCCGGCTGGCGACCGCCTGGGCGATGTAGCGGTCGTGGTCGGTTTCGCCGCGCAGCACCAGCCCGAAGCACAGCACCGCGTCCACGTCGCGGCGCGCGGCCAGGCGGCGGGCGATCAGCGGCAATTCGTAGGCCCCGGGGGCCGTGAGCTCCCACAGGTGGCCGGGCTCGAGGCCGGCCTCGGCCAGCGTTTCGCGGGCCGACTGCACCATGCGCTGGATCAGCTCGCCGTGGTAGCTCGAGCTGACCAGCGCGATGCGCACGCCGGGCCGCAGGCGCGGCGCCGCTGCCGGGGTCTGATCGGGGATCGCCATGGGGAGGGCCGGGGGAGCAGATCCGGCGCGCAGAGCCTAGCGCCCCCGCGGTCGGCCCGGAAAGCGGGCGCGCCGATCCGCGCAGGGGCCGCCCGGCTGCGCGCTCCGCCGCCAAAAACTGGCCTGTGGGCGCGCAGCGCCAGTTCTTGGAAACTGGACCCGGCCGCCCGCGCCGGCGGGCCGCAGGCCGCGGCCCTGCGGGCCCCATGGCCCGGGGCCGCCCCGCGTCCGGCCCGGCTCATGCCGGCCGCCGGCGCGCAGGGCAAACAAAGCCGCGTCCGTCCGGGCCGCGCTGCCGCCGTCCGGGGACATTGCCCGCGGACGCGGGGCGGCGTCGCTCGCGGACGCCGACTCAGCCGGCCGCCAGCTGCCGGCGCTCCTCCCGGGACGCGACCAGCCAGCGCAGGCGGGCGACCAGGGCCTGGTTGCCCCGCTCGATCGCCAGGTAGGCCAGCGGCACCACCCACAGCGTGAAGAAGGTGCTGGTCGTCAGACCGCTGGCCACGATCACGCCCAGGGCGCGGTAGTCGATCGCGTCCGAGGGCGGCTCGGTCAGGATCATCGGCAGCAGGCCGAAGACCGTGGTCAGGGCGGTCATCAGGATCGGCCGCACGCGCCGCACCGCGCCCTCCCGCAGGGCCGCGATCATGTCCATGCCCTCGGCGCGCAGGCGGTGCACGCAGTCGATTAGCACGATGCCGTTGTTGACCACCACCCCGGCCAGGATGATCAGCCCGATCCAGCCCATCACATCCATGGGCGTGCGCGAGAGCCACAGCACCCACAGGGCGCCCAGCATGGCGAAGGGGATCGAGAACATGACCGAGAGCGGCAGCACGACCGACTCGAACAGCACGCCCATCAGCATGAACACCAGCACCAGGGACAGCCCCAGGGCCGCCAACATCTCGCCGGCCTCCTCCTGCTGCCGAGCACGGGCCGAGGTGTCGGTGCCCAGGCTATAGCCGCGCGGAAGGTCCAGGGCTCCCAGGGCCAGATAGCCGCGCTCGGTCAGACGCGTGGTCTCGAGCGGATCGTCGACCTCGGCTGTCAGGGTGAAGGTGGTCTGGCCGTCGAGGCGGTTGATCTCGCGCGTGGTCGGCTCGAAGTCCAGCTTGGAGAAGGCCGTCAGAGCCACCGAGCGCTCCCCGTTCCAGATCGCCAGATCGCGCAGCGTGGAGAATCCGGCCACGTTTTCTTGGTCGTACTCGATCAGGAATGGGATCTCGCGGCCCTCGTCCATGAAGCGCGGCAGCGGCCAGCCGCGCAGCGCCCAGGCCACGTTGTTGAAGGCGGTCTGGGAATCGATCGAGAGGGCGCTGGCGAGCTCGCGGTCGACGCGCACCTCGATCTGCTCCTCGGCCTCGTCGAGCGGCGACGTCACCGCGGACAGTCCGGGCACCGATTCGAGCAGCGGCTTGGCCTGGCGCGCCAATTGCTCCAGCACGCGGCTGTCCGGGCCGCGCAGCTCGAAGCGCGCCAGGACCCGCGAACGCTCGTTGGCATCGCGCGAGTCGGCGAAGGCCAGGGCATGCCCCGGCGGGCGGGGCGCCAGGCGCTTGAGCTCGGCCTCGAGCTGCTCGAGCTTGGAGGGCGGGATCGGGCGGTCCCAGTAGACCTCGAAGTTGGCCTCGCGCCGGTCGAAGCGCGTCGACTGGTGGTCGAAGCCCCAACGCTCGCGCAGCGACTCCAGGAAGGCCTCGTGGATGCGCACCTGGGCATCCGCCTCCAGCAGGGTGAACTCGGTCTGGAACTTGACCCAGTACTCGACCTGGCCCCCGCTGCCGTCCATCGAGAAGGCCGCCAGCGAGAGGTTCGAGGCCGGGATGCCGATCGAGGCGAAGCTCAGGATCGCCGCCAGGGTCGCACGCCCGGGGCGCGCCACGGCCCAGGCCACCAGGGCTCCGACCGCCCGTTCGGTCAGGGCCAGCACCGAATCCGCGCGCAGCAGACTGCGGTCTGGCCCGGCCGGCCGGGCGGTCGCCCGGCGGGCCAAGCGCGGCGGCAGCCATAGACAGCAGCAGGCCAGCAGCGTCAACCCGACGAGCTCTGCCCAGGGGAGCGCGGGAGCCAGCTCGGGCAGCGCCGCGCGTTGGGCCTCGAACTCGGCGTAGCGGCGCCAGCCGGCGAAGGCCAGCAGGCCCGCCAAGGCCGCCCGCAACAAGGTCGCCGGCCAGGCCAGGGCCCCGGCTGGGGCCAACAGGCGCGCCAGCCCACGCCCGCCGCGCTCGAGCGCCCAGACCGTCCGCCCGTACAGCGCTTGGGCGCCGAAGAGCAGGACGCCGATGCCGCGCGCCGGCAGCCGCAGCAGGGGCGCCACAGCCGCGGACCAGCGCACGAGGCCCGCTGGCCGCCGGCCGAGGATGCGCGCCGTGACCACCGGCAGGAACAACACCGCGGCGCCCAGGCTGAACAGCAGCGAGACCACCAGCGGGATGCCGATGCCGCCGAAGATCAGGCGCGCCTCGGCGTTGTCGCTCATGAAGATCAGCGGCAGGAACACGACCACCGTGGTCAGGGTCGCCAGGGTGATCGCCAGGGCGATCTCGCGCGTGCCCTGGATCGCAGCCTGGCGCGGCTCGAGGCCCTCGTCGCGCAGCCGGGCGATGTTTTCGACCACCACGATGGCGTTGTCGACCAACATGCCGATGCCCAGGGTGACCCCGACCATGGTCAGCAGGTTGAAGGAGCCCCCGGTGAAGTACTCCACCGCGATCGCGGCCAGGGCCGAGACCGGGATCGACAGGGCCACGGCGATGGTCAGCCGCAGGCGGCGCAGGAAGACGACCAGGGTCAGCACGGCCAGGAGGCCTCCGGTGACCGCGGTCGACCTGAGCTGCGTCAGGGAGCCTTCGATCATGCTGCCCTGCATGAAGAAGGGCAGGAAACGGATCTGGCCGCCGAGGCGCGGGTCCTGTTCCAGCTCCTTGAAGGCCGCCGCCAAGGCGCGCGAGCTTTCGACCACGTCCGCCTGGGTGTCCTTGCGGGCCACGCCGTAATAGGCGTACTGCCCATCGATGCGCGACAGGCTGTCGCGCACGGACTTGACGCGCTCGACGCGCGCCACATCCCCGATCACCAGCCCGTTGCCGATCGGGTAGGCCGCGATCTCGCTCTCGTCGCGCAGGCGCATGTCGCTGCGCAGCAGATAACGCCGGCCACCGTCGTCGACCTCGCCCAGGGGCTCGGCGAAGTTGTCCTTGGCCAGGCGTTCGATCAGTTGGCCCAGATTGAGGCCCGCGGCCAGCACACGGTCCTCGTCCAGCTCGATGCGCATCGAATCGTCCAGCACCCCGAACAGATCGAGTTTGGACACGCCCGGCACGGACTCGAGCCGCGGCTTGACCACCGCGTCCAGCAGGAAATCGGTGCGGTCGGAGTCGCCCGAGTGCAACACGCCGAAGAAGCTGATCGGAAACTGGTCGGCGTCCTCGGACCAGAAGTCGATCGGCCCCACGGTGGCCGGCAGTCCCGGACGGGCGCGCTCGAGCCGGTCGCGCACCTCGGCCTTGGCCAGGTCCAGGTTCAGGGAGGCATCGAAATTGACGCGCATCCAGACGAACTCGTCCTGGCTCGAGGAGCGCACCCGCTCGATCCCGCTCATGGTGCGCAGCTGCTCCTCGATCGGGCGTGCCACCTTTTCCTCGTTTTCGCGGGCGCTCGAGCCGATGTTGGGCACCCACACGTTGAGGCTCGGCGCTTGGAAGCCCGAGGGCATCAGCTGCAAGGGGATGCGCAGATAGGCGATCGCCCCGATCACCAACAGGGTCGCGAAGACGACCCCGGCGCCGACCGGCCGATGCACGATGAAGTCGAACAGGCCCTTGGTCGCGTCCGGGCGCGTGTCGTCCTGGTCTGCTTCCTGGTTCGCTTGCATGGCGGGTGGTCGGGCTGGGCCCGACGGTTCAGGCGGGGCTGGCGGAGCGCAGCCGTGCGGAGAGGCGTTCGAGCAGCACGTAGGCGGCCGGGATCACGAACAAAGTCAGCAGGGTCGAGCTCGACAGGCCGGTGATGACGGTGATCGCCATGGGCGCGCGCATTTCGGCCGCGGCGCCGCCGCCCAGGGCGCCCAGCAGGGGCAACCCGTCGAGCCAGCCGGTCATCGGCAGGAGGCCCAGCACGGTGGTCAGGGTGGTCATGAAGATCGGGCGCAGGCGCGTGCGCGCGGCCCCGACCACGGCGTCCTCGAGCGTCGCCCCGGCCGCGCGGTTTTGGTTGATGCGGTCGATCAGCACGATCGCGTTGTTGACCACGATGCCGGCCAGCAGGATCAGGCCGATGAAGACCACCACCGACAGCGGCAGCCCGAGCAGGTCGAGCACGAGCACCACGCCGACGCCCGCCAGGGGCACCGACAGCAGGATGATCAGGGGCTGCAGCAGGGACTCGAACTGGGCCGCCATGACCACATAGACCAGGAACACGGCCAGCAGCAGGGCGAAGGTCATCGAGCGCTGGGCCTCCTCCATCTCGCGCTTCTGGCCGGCCAATTCGACCGTGACGCCAGCGGGCACGGGCAGGTCGGACAGGGCGCCCTCGATGCCGCGGGTCAGGCCCCCCAGGTCGAGACCCTGGGAGCGTGCTTCGAGCACGATCGCCCGGGAGTTGCCCGCCCGGCGGATCTCCGCCGGGCCTTCCACCAGTTCGACCTCGGCCACGGCCCGCAGGGGCAGCTCCTGCCCGCGCTGCTTGTCGACCGCCAGGTCGAGCACGTCCTCGAGGGTCTCCAGGGCCGCTTCGTCGGCCTGCACACGCAGATCGATGCGCTCGTCGCCCCGGCTCAGGCGGGTGGGCACGTCGCCGAGCACGGCGCTGCGCACCTGGGCCGTGATGCTGGCCAGGTCGAGGCCGTACTCCAGGGTCTTGTCGCGGTCGAAGCGCAGCGCCAGCTCGGGCTGTCCGGGGCGCAGGGAGCTCTTGAGGTCCGCCAAGCCCGGCAGGCCGGTCAGCCGTTGTTCGACGCTGGCGGCGACCTGCGCCAGTTGAGCCAGGTCGTGGCCGCGCACCTCGATCGCGATCGGCGCCTCCAAGGCGAAGGGCGTCGGGCGCCGGATCTCGACCGAGCGCACCGCCGGGTGCTGGCCCAGGATCTCGCGCACCTGCTCGGCCAGGCGCTCCTCGCGCTCCGCATCGCGCTCGCTGCTGGCCAGGCGCACGGTCAGGCGCCCGGTGTGGGATCCCTCCACGTCGCGCGACAGCGTCTCGGTCTCCACGCCGGCGGTCAGGGCCGTGGCCTCGACCCCCGGCAGGGTGCGCACGCGGGCTTCGAGGCCGCTCAGCACGCGGTCGGTGTTGTCGAGCGGCGAGCCGACGAAGAGCTGCACGAAGGCTGTGAACTCGCCCTGATGGATCTCGGGCAAGAGCTCGACCCCCAGGCCCACCAGCCGGCGCTGGCTGGCGAACAGCAGCACGCCCGCCAGGGCCAGCAGCACGAGCGGCGCGGCCAGCGTGGCCCGCAGCAGCCGAGGGTAGCCGCGCTCCAGGCCGCTCCAGAGCCACTCGAAGGCCGCCGCCGGGGGCCGGAGCAGCAGTCCGCCCAGCCGCAGCAGCCCGCGCAGCAGCCACAGCAAACCGACCAGGGGACCGGCCAGACCCCAGGCCAGCAGGCCCCCGGCGCTCTTCCCCAGGGTCCGCAGCCAGGTGTCCCCAGCCTCCCGCTGCCAGGCCTTGACCGGCCGTACGGCCAGGGGCGCCACCTGGCGGGAGGCCAGCATCGGGATGTAGAGCAGGGCCACAACCAGCGAAACCGACAGGGCCGAGACCACCGTCAGGGCCTGGTCGCCGAAGATCTGTCCGGCCACGCCGCTGACGAACACGATCGGGGCGAAGACCGCCACCGTGGTCAGGGTCGAGGCCACCACCGCCCCGGCGACCTCGCGCGTGCCGCGGATCGCCGCCTCGATCGGGCCATCGCCCTCCTCTCGGCAGCGCGTGATCGATTCGAGCACGACGATGGCGTTGTCGACCAACATGCCCACCCCCAGGGCCAGGCCGCCCAGGGACATGATGTTCAGGCTGACGCCGCCCAGGTACATGCAGGCGAAGGTCACGATGACCGAGATCGGGATCGCCACGGCGATGATCACGGTCGGGGCCAGCCGGCGCAGGAACAGCAGGATCACCGCGATCGCCAGCAGGGAGCCGGTGACCGCGGAGCTCTTGACATCGTCGATCGAGTCCTCGATGAACACCGACTGGTCCGAGAGCAGCGCCAGGGAACCTTCGCGGCGCAGCTCGTGGGCCAGGAAGTCGGTCTCCTGCCGCGCGGCGAAGGAATCCCCGCTTTGCTCGGGGTTTTCGAGCTGGCGCTTGGCGGCGGCCTGCTGGGCCTGCGTGCCGAACAGCTTGCTGCGCACGCGCTCGGCCAATTCGACGATGTTGCTGCCGGCTTCGCGGTAGATCGCCAGCTCGACCGCCTCCTGGCCGTCGATGCGCGAGACCACCTCGCGGCGCTTGTAGCCGGCTTCGACGCTGCCCACGTCGCCCAGCCGCACCGTGGCCCCGCCGCGGCGCACCAGGGCCAGGTTGCGCACCTCGTCCAGGTCCTGGAACTCGTTGACCGTGCGCACGATGTACTCGGTCGAGCCCTCGCGCAGGCTGCCCCCGGAGGCGTTGATGTTCTCGGCCGCCAGGCGGGCGCCGACCTCGGCCAGGTCGAGCTTTTGCGCCGCCAGCTTGGCCGGATCGAGGCGCACGCGGATCTCCTCCTCGAGCCCGCCGCGCACGTCGACCGCGGCGACCCCCTCGAGCGCTTCGAGCTCGCGCTCCAGCCGGTTCTCCGCCAGCCAGCGCAGACCGATCAGGTCCTGCTCCGGATCGACGCCGCCGCGGCCCGGCGGCAGGGTCAGGCCCACGCGCAGGATCGGGTCGAGGCTCGGGTCGTAGCGCAGGATCAGGGGGCGTTCGGCCCCGTTGGGCAGGAACACGCCATCGAGCTTCTCGCGCACGTCCTGCACGGCGAAGGCCATCTGCGTGTTCCAGGCGAATTCGAGGGCCACGTCGCTGACGCCCGCGCGGCTGGTGGAGCTCTGACGCACCAGGCCCGGCAGGGTGCTGAGCGCCTCCTGCACGCGGGTCGAGATGCGCTGTTCGACGTCCTCGGGCGCCGAGCCGGGCCAGGAGGTGCGCACCGTCAGGGACGGGTAGCTGATGTCGGGCAGGAGGTCCTGCTCGAGCTTGGACAGCGACACCAGCCCGAACACCGTCAGGCTGAGCTGCAGCATGGTCATGGCCACCGGGCGACCGGTGACCAGTCCGAGGATGCCCGCGCGCCGCGGCGATGCTTGCGAGCTCATCGACGTTCCCCGCCCGAGCCCGCGCCGCCCGCGCCCTGGCCCGCGCCGACTTCGGCTCCGCTTTCCGCCTGCGCCGCTTGCTCCGCCCCCGGGGGCGTCGATTCCGCCGGATCGCCCGCCTGACCCGCTGCCCCGCCGGCAGCGCTGCCCTGCGACGCGCCGTCCTCCGGCCCCGGCGGCGGTGCTCCGGCCGGGCTGGTGCTCTCGGCTGCGCCCTGCGCGCGGCTGATCGATGCCGGCTCGGCGCTGGCCGCACCGCTCGGGGCGGCGGCCGGATCGGCGCGCGGCCCGTCCTCGGCGGAGGCCAGGCGCTCGGCCGATGGCTGCGACGGAGCGGCGCTCGATTCATCGTCCGCGGGCCGCTCCTCGAGCTCGCTGCCGACCTCGAGATCCCGGGCGCCGACGACCACCACGCGCGCCCCGGCCACCAGGTGGCGCGCTTCCGGCGCCTGCGGATCGAGGGGCAGGATCTCGACCCGCTCCAGGTCGCTCAAGCCCTCGCGCACATCGACCCTAAGCGCTTTCCGGTCCACGGCCAGCACCACGTGGGCGCGCTCCCCTTCCCTTTCCACGGCGCGCTTCTTGACCACCAGACAATCCGGTTTGCGCTCGGTCACCAGGCGGATGCGCAGCAGCATGCCGGGCGCCAGGCGCGCACCTGCCTCATCGGGCAGTCCCTGCGGCCCCAGCGCGCGCGGGTCGAGCCGGGCCGTGACCCGGAAGCTGCCCGAACTCGGGTCGATCGTGGCGCCGACGCGCTCGACGCGGCCCGCGAACACCTCGCCGGGCAGCGATTCGGTGCTGGCGGTCAGCTCCAGGGGCCCGCCGGACTGGAACAGGGCCCGCTCGGCCTGGGGGCGGAAGAACACCGCCCGCAACAGACCCGGATCGGTGACCACGAAGGCGGGCTGGGTGGCGTTGACGTTCTCGCCGATCTTGATCGTGCGCGAGGCCACCAGGCCATCGATGGGGGCCAGGATGCGCGTGTACTCGAGGGTCAGCTCGGCCCGATCGCGGGCGGTCTTGGCGCGCTGCTCCGCCAGGCGCAGGGCCTGCTCGTCCAGTTCCGCGCGGCGCTGCGCCAAGCGCGCCTGGTCCAGCTCCAGGGCGGCCCGGTCGCGGGCCAGTCGCGAAGCCTCCAGGGCCTTCTCCGACACGCTGGCCACGCGCGCATCGCCCCCCGAGAACAGCTTTTCGTCCCGCGCCAGATCGCGCTCAGCCTGAGCCAGGTTGGTCTCGGCGGTGCGCACCCGGCTCTTGGCTTCGTCGATCGAAACACCCGCGGTTTCCAGGCGCTGGCTGGCCTCGACCAGGGCGTTCTCGAGGTCCGCCAGATTGAGGCTCGCCTCCCGGTCGTCGAGCCGGGCCAGCTCCTGCCCCGCCACGACCTGATCGCCCTCCTCGGCCAGCAGGGACACCACCAGCCCGGGCGCGCGCGGCAGCACCGCCACCTCGCGGTCGCTCTCGAGCACGCAGGTGGTCTCCAGAACCTTCTCCATGGTGGCCGCCACCACGGCCTCGGTGATCACCGACTTGGCCTGCCGCTCGCGCAGCCCGTTCTGGGCGCTCGCGCTGGCCTCGCCGGGCGCCTCGATGCTGCAGCCGCCGGCCAAGAGCAGCGCCAGGCCCGCCAGGAGCCCGGCTCGGAGCGGAGCCCGCAGGCCTGCCCGGGCGGCGCGCTGGGGGGCGGAGTTCGGGCGGGCCAGTCGAGGGGTGGGTTGGGGCATGGCGGGGGGGCCGCGGGGCCGGCGAAAAGGGGGCCGGTTGGCCTTGGGGAGCGGGGGGCCCCGGGGACGGGGAGGCCCCTGGGGAGCGGAGATGGACCGGGCTTGCCGGCCACGGGCGCGCGGGGCGGGCGCCGCCCGTGCGCGGGGGATCGGTCGCAGGCGGCTCGCCAGCGGGCGGGGCGGAGCCAGCGGCGCGATCCGGCAGGATACGGATGCGGGGCGCCGGTATTGCCCGGCAGGGGGGGGCCGGGCGCGGCTGCCAGGGTCCTATGCTGCCGGCGATGAAGACGCCCGAAGCCGCCCTGGAGGAGATCCTGGGCCAGGTCGAGCCCCTGGGCCAGGTCGAGGAGCTGCCCGTGGCTTTCGCCTCCGGCCGGATCCTGGCGCAGGCCCCGGTCAGCAACGTGAACGTGCCGCCCTTTCGCAAGGCGATGATGGACGGATTCGCCTGCCGGAGCGCGGATCTCGAGCGCCTGCCCCGCGGTCCGGAGGGGGTGCGCCTGGCCCTGGCGGGGGAGTCCCGGGCGGGAGCTCCCTACGAGGGCCTGCTTCTGCCCGGCCAGGCGATCGAGATCTTCACCGGGGCCGCGGTGCCCGAGGAGCTCGACCAGGTGGTGATGGTCGAGCGCAGCCTGCGCCAGGGGCAGCAGGTGGCCCTGGCCGTCCCGGCCCGTCCCGGGGAGCACATCCAGCCGGTGGCCGACATCCTGGCCGTCGGCGACCAGCCCATCGCCGCGGGGACGCGCCTGGCGCCGGCCGACCTGGCGGTGCTGGCCGCGCTGGGGGCGCACCCGCTGCGCGTTTTTCGCGCGCCCAAGGTCGGTGTGCTCACCACCGGCGACGAGCTGGTGCCGCCCTGGGAGCAGCCGGGCCCGGGCCAGATCCGCGAGGGCAACACGCTGTATCTGGCGGCGCGCCTGCTCGATCTCGGCGTCGAGCTCTCGCGCGTCGGCATCGTGCCCGATGACCCCGAGATCCTCGAGCAGGAGTTCCGCACCACCCTGGAGCAGTCCGACGCCCTGGTGACCACCGGCGGCGTTTCGATGGGCAAATACGACCTGGTCGGCCAAACCTTCGAGAAGCTCGGCGTGCGCCCCCTGCTGCACAAAGTGGCCGTCAAGCCCGGCAAACCGATCTGGTTCGGCATGCAGGGCCGAAAGCCGATCCTGGGCCTGCCCGGCAACCCGGTCTCGGCGCTGCTGGGGCTCGAAGCCTTCGTACGTCCAGCCCTGGCTAAGCTCTCCGGCGCCCGCGATTTCGCCCCGCATTTCGGCCGCGGTGTTTGGCGCGGCCCCGCCGTCGAACCCTACGACCGCCAACAAAATCTGCCCTGCCGGCTGGTCTACGAAGAGGACGGCCGCCTGGGCCTCGAGCCGATCCCCTGGAAGGGCTCCTCCGACATCCTCTCCGCCGCCCGCGCACAAGCCCTGGCCGTGATCGACGCCCAAGCCCCCTGCACCCCCGGCCAAGTCCTGCGCTTCCGGCCGCTGTGAAGCCCAGACCCTTCAGGCGGAGACCGACACCTGCCGCTCCGCGGCGGCGTTACTTTTGCAGCGAACGGGCCCTAGCCACCCTGGAAACGGGCCGCTGCCCGGATTCCCTGCCCGGATTCTCTGCCCGGATTCTCTGACCGGCCTCGATCGGCACCTGCAGCGGGGCCCCTGATCGCCGTCGGGGGCCCCGGCTCGCGAGCCCCTCGAAGCGGCCTGCCCGCGACGTTCGAGGGCCGCGCCGATCGGTTCGCCGCACCGGCGCGGGGGGTGGAGCCGAGCTGCAGGGAGGAGCGGCAGAGAGCGGCGGCAGGGAGCGGGGGGAATGCCGGAGAACCAGGCGCGGCCCAGCGATTCTCCGAGCGCCTAGCCGCAATCCTGGAGCCTAGGGGCCGAATGCTTGCGCTGGGCTCGATCGGTCATTCGAGCGGCCGGTTGGCCCCTCGACCGTCGCCCCGCAGTCGCATGGCCCTCATTCCTTCGCTCGAGGCGCTGGCGCGGGGCTGGACGGCACGAAGGTCATGTTCAGGTCGGTCTGCTGGATCACGTGCTTCCAATCACCCGCCTTGGGAGCGATGACGAACGTGCCGCTGCCGCTCTCGACCCGGAAGGCGGGCGGCAAAGGCTCGGCCTGGTCTCCTGCGATCCGCACATACGAAGTATTCAGCCACTCGAGTTGCTTGTCGAAGTGGGCTTCGAAGAGGGTGATCCGGCGCGGCTTGGCCTCTCCGGGGATGCCCCCGATCACTTCGCTCAAGAGGGTCACGACACAGTCGCCGTTCGGCGAGTGGAAGGTCCAGCTTTGGAGCGGAGAAGCCGCCGGAGCGTTTCCGTTCTGGGGGAGGCTTTGCTGCCCAGCGAAGAAGGCCAGCGCCACGGCGCCTGGGACGAGCGGGAGTTTGACGGACATGGAGGTCTCTCGTGGGGATCGAAGGCAGGGTTGGGGCAGGATCGCAGAATCAGCGCAGCGCGGAACTCTGGAACCCGGAGATCAGGTGCAGCAGATGCCGACCGTGGTCACGATCTGGGAACAGTCGGTCACTTCTCCCCATTTGGCTCCATCAGCCGGCACGGCGCACAGTTTGCGGCAGTTCGGGTGACAAGGGGTGCAGACGGGTTCGCTGGAGGTCGTCAGAACGCGCTTCGACGTTCCCACGTCGGCGCTTCCGCAGCTGTAGGTGACGGTGACCGAGACAGTCGGGATCAACCCGGTCGTGGGCGCAGAGGTCTGCGCCGTCCCAGTGCAGCCGGGAGGTTCCGGTTCCGAGCAGGGACCCACCTGGGGTGCCGAGGCAAAGGTCGCCAGGAGCAAGAGCAGTGCAAGCATCGAAGGGCAGGCGGTTCGTTGGCTTGCGGTCCGATCCCTGGACCGGACCGATCGAGCAGCCCCACAGTTGCGCCCGCAGTATCGGCCACTCGATCAGGACCTTGTACCCCCCCCGGTGTCAACCGTTTTTATTCCGCCGGCCGGATGCGGGTTTTTCGGGTCTTCTAGAAGTTGTGTGGGCGCAACCCCATGGTCCGGGGCGTCCTGGGCCTGGAACGGCTCTGCTCACGGCTCGGGTCCTCCACGGGGCGCAAGGGCCTCGGCGAGTTCCCGACCGACGTCAGCTCGGTACATTCAGGCTTCGTTGGTCGGCCCCGCCCGCACGGAACCGGTAAGCGCTAGTTTTTTCGCGCGCCTCGCTGCCAGGCGGGTTGGCCGCGCGGCCACGCTAGGCAAAAAGCCCTGCGTGCCTTGGGTCCGATCAGGCATCGAGGCCTCCCATTTCGGCCAGACATCCGTTCGCCAATGCCAGGAGTGCGCTCCGCGACGGCGCCTCGGGGCCGCGCTGGGTCGAGCCCGATGGAGCACCGGGCTCAACCCGCTGCAAGTCCTGTGGTCGGCCTAAGGCCGCCCCACGCGTCCCTCACGGACGGTTTTGGCGCGGCCCGGGTCGCTTTTCGTCAGCCGGTCATTCGCGGGGGAAGCGGTTGCACATCCCGACGGTCTTGAACTCACCGCAGCTCACATCCTCGTTCACGACCTTGACGTTGCCGCAGGGATCGACGTGCCGTACCAGGCCTGGCAGCTCGAAGGGCCCCTCGGGCCAAAGGATCTCCCAGCTCGATCGCGGGAAGCGCTTGTCCCAACGATAGCGGTAGGTGTAGCCGCCGCCATACCAGCGCAAGCACAGCCCGCAGGAGCCCGCGAGCGTGCCATCGTAGGGCATCTCGTCGGTGCTCGAAGAGCTGGTGGTGAATTCGTACTTGCCTTGGGCCCAACCCGACTGTTTGCCCAGCGAGACCGAAAACGTGTGTTGCTTGATCTTTTCCATCTTGCACACGCCTCCGTTGTTGCCGCACTTGCGTTCGGTGATCGGGCCGGCGACCAGGGAGCTGCCCACCAGCACCGGTCCGCTCAAGGGGCAACCTGCATGCGGGGTCGGGCCAGCGCCTGCCGGGCAGGGGCCGCCGGCGGGCTCCTGGGGCTGGATCGGCATCGGGGGATCACAATCGACGGCTTGCTCGCATCCAGAACCCGCCGCCGGCGGCGGCGTCTGGGCTCCCGCTTGCGGGGCCACACCCGCCGGCGCTTGGTCGACCACATCGATCAAATGCCCGGGAACACCGTTCTTCTCGCGCACCAGGACGAAGTGGGATCCCGCTTGCAGGCTGCCGATCAAGGCGATGCCCGCATCGAAGGGGCTGGGCGCGAAGGGCAGCACTTGGAGCTGCGGCTGCGCGAGCGGCGCGCCCGGTGGCGCGGGCTTCACGCAGCGGATCACGTCGATGGTCGGCTCGAGCAAGGCGGGTCCGGACTCCTCGATCCGCTCGAGCAGGTCGATGAACACCGCCAGGCCAGCGCCTTGGCCGGCGCCCAGGGCCGTGGTGGGCGCGAGGATCACCGCGCCGCGGCGGTAGGGAGCGATCAGGCCTTCGAAGCCGTGGAAACGAGCCGTCGCCGCGATCGCAGCGGGTCCGACCAAGGGGGCTACTTGGCACTCGAAGTTCGCGTTGCTGCCCCGCGGCGTGACCAGGGACCAGAATGGATAGTCCTGCTGCTGTGTGTCGTAGGTGAGCGACTCGGGTCCACCCCGCACGTGCACCCGCTGGGCGCGCGGCATCGAAAAGCCTTGGATCGCCTGGAGCGTGTAGCCCTCGCTGGGCGTCGGCACCTCAAACCTGAAGCTGCAGCCGAGCAGCGAGCCGTCCGCGAGCAGGGTTGGGAACAGCGCGCAGGTCAGGTCGACCCCCGGCAGTGCCGGGAACCAGGGACTCTGGCCATTGGCGGCGGTCGCCGCCGACAGCTCGATTCCCGTGGGCCCATTTACGACGACGAGCACCCCAGAACTCTGGTTTCCGAGGGAGTCGTTGACCTCGATGCAGACCGAGACTTCCGGCGGCGAGGCGACTTCCCTTGCGTCCGGGCGCGGCGCTCCGCAGACCAAGGCCCAGGGGTAGTGGAAGGCGAAAACGAGCGCTAGCGTGCGCATGGCAAGCGACGAGCTTGATTGAAGAGCCAAACCGGGCCACGGGCCTCTGACGCCCCCGGTTGCGCCCGGGGCACGCGGCATCGGCCCATTTAGCTGTTCGTCCCCCCCCTGTTGTCAAGCAGGGTCTCCGCGACTCGACGAGAACAACCCGGCAGCCCAGTCCTGCTGCGGGCGCTGCCGGCAGAGAACCGCTTCCAGGCGACCAAGTAATGCGCACCGACAGCGGTTCACGTCGAGCCGCAGTCCTCCGGCAACCCGGCCTCGAGTGGACGCCGGTGTCGGGCGCAGGCGAGAGAAAAGGGGGGGCCTAGCCCGGCCGGAGGCCGGGCTCGACGGAGGCGCGAATCCGGTTTCGTCCTGCAGTGCAGCGCGTTTCGGCTGTGCGCTGCCACCGACCGCTCACAGCCAGGGAAACGATCGGCGCGCAGCGCCGATCCCGGGCTGGGTGGCCGGCGGACGCCGGCCCTAAGGCATCTGACGGGTCTGGGTCAGGAGGCGCGTTCGACGCGCTCTTTGTATTCGAGGGTTTCGGTGTCGATGCGGACCTTGTCGCCCACGCCGACGACCATGCCCACCTTGACCTCGATGCCATTGTCGAGCTTGGCGTCCTTGGTGCCGTTGAGCACGCCCTTGATCGGCGGCGTGGTGTCGACCACCGTGGCGACGACGGAGGCCGGGGGCTCCACGGTCAGGAGCTTGTTGTCCACGAACAGGCCGCGGTAGACGTCGGCGTTCCAGCGCACCACGTCCTCGACCCCGTCGGCGGGGCAGCGGTGCTCCTCGCCTTCGGCCGAGTAGAAGACCTCCTCGTTGCCGTCCCTGTAGCCGTAGGTCAGGTCGATGGTCTCCGAGTCGAGGACGTTGTACTTGTCCTCGCCGTGGGAGGTGATCTCGGTCAGGCGGCCGGTGATGATGTCCTTGACCTTGAGCTGGATGCGCGAGCGGCGGTCGCTCTTCCAGAGGTTCCAGTAGGTGATGCGGCAGGGGCGGCCCTGCTGATCGATCAGCATGCCCTTGCGCAGTTCGATGGCGGTGATCTGGCCCATGGTGGGGGAGGCGGCCTTGGCGTATGTCGGTTGCGGGGTCCGGCTCGTGTCCGCCGGTGCGCGTTCGGTCGGGTTTGCGCTCGATCGAACGCCGTTTCGGGCGCACCAAGGTAGCGAGCGAGCGGTCCGGCGCCCCGCCGTAAACATCGGACGGGCGGATCCGGCCCGGAGCCGGGCGCTCTCGGCCCCAGGCTTTCGGAGGCCCCGCGCTTGACCGTGCCGCGCTCGGGCTGCTAACCAGGCTGCGGCGCGCCCAGGGGCGCACAACCGGCTTGGCGACCCGCGAACCCCACCCCCAAGGCGCCCGGTCGCCGCTGCCCCCGGGGCAGAGGGCGCTGCGCTTGGCCCTGGCTTACGCCCTGTGGTTTCTGGCGAGCCCGGGAGTGCTCGGCGGGGATGGGTGGCCGCTCTTGGGCCCGGCCTTCGTCGCAGCCTGGGCCCTGGCGGCCAGCCGGTCGGGACCCCGGGCGGCCTGGGTCGAGTGGGCGCTGGGGGGGCTCGGGCTGGTGGCCCCGACCTTCTGGATGGCCTACGTGTTCCCGCCGAGCCCGCTCCTGGCCGGCCTCGGGCTCGGGCTCTATGCCGCCGGGGCCGGGGCGCTGCTGCGGCGGCTGCTCGCCCGGGGCCTGCCCCTGTGGCTCGCCGCCGCGCTGGCCTGGCTCGGGTTCGAAACCCTGCGCGATGTGCTCGAGCCGCCCCTGGGCTTCGGCTGGCTGCGGCTCGGGCACCTGCTCGGCGCCTGGCCCTGGGCGCTGGGCTCGGCGCGCTGGCTCGGGGTCGAGGGCGGCAGCCTGGCCCTCGCCGCCCTCGGCGGGGGCCTGGCCCAGGGCCTGTTTGCCTGGCGCACCGGCGCGCGCGGTCTGGCGGCCCTGCCGGCCGGGGCCCTGCTGCCCGCGGCGCTGGTCTGCGCCGCGGCGGCCCTCACGGCGCCTCCGGCGCTCGAGCCCGGCCCCGGCTTGCTGCTGGTGCAGCCGGCGGTCGACGTGTGGGACAAGCACGACCAGCGCAGCGGCTACGAGCGCCTGCGGGAGCATCTCGAGCTGACCCGAACCGGCCTCGAGGCGGCCGAAGCGCGGGGCCTGCGCATCGATCTGGTGGTCTGGCCCGAGACCAATCTGCCCTTCGCCGTGGCGGCGCCGGGTCTCGAGGCGGCGCTCGAGCAGGGCGCCCGTTTCGCCCCCTGGCGCGCTGGAGAGATCGACCCCCAGCGATTGCGGGCTCTGCCGGCCATCGAGCGCCAAAGTTTCGAGCGCTGGATCTGGCCCGCCCTCGATCCGGTGCCCGCGTTCCTGTGCGGCGTCGAACGCTGGAACGCGGACTCCGGGCTCCTGCGGCGCGAAAACGCGGCCAGCCTGTGGCAGCGGCAGGACGGCGCTGCGCGCCAGGACAGCCTCAAGCTGGCGCTGGCGCCCGGCGGCGAAACGGTCTTTGGCCTCGAGCGCTGGGGCTGGCTGCGGGCGCGCATCGAGGCCGCCGCGGGCTATCTGCCGGACCTGGCGGCGGGGGAGCAGAGCGAGGTGCTCACGTTCGTCGATCGATCCGGCGTCGCGCGCTCCGTGCTGGCCAGCGTGTGCTTCGACAACGCCCACCAGTATCCGTACCTGCAGGGCCTGGCCGCGCGGGACGCCGACTTCATCGCGGTCCTCTCCAACGAAGCCTGGTACCACGGCCAGCTCGAACTGGATCAGATGCTGGCCTTCAGCCGGGCGCTGGCGGTCATCACCGGCCGTCCCCTGGTGCGCGCGACCAACGATGGGCTGACCCTGGCCCTGGGGCCGGACGGGCGCGAGCTGGCGCGCCTCTCGGTCGCGGGCCGCGACCGCGGCGTGGCCGGCTGCCTGTCCCTGAGCCTGCCCCTGCCGCCCGCCGGTGCGCCGCGCCCGCCCTACGGCCGCCTGGCCCCCTGGCTGCGGGGGCTGTGCCTGGCGGCGCCCCTGGCCCTGGCGCTGGGTCTGCCGCGCCGCGAGCGCAACCGGGCGCCCCGGGCCGGGTAGGGAGGCGCGCCGGTCGGCGGCGGGCTCTCGCGCCCCGCGCTTGACCCCCGCCATCCGGCGCCCCTATAGTCCGCCCGCCCAGCTTCCGGAGACCCTCCGGCGGCCCCTCGGGCGGCCTCCCCGCGGCGCTCCCCGCGCCCCGGCTTCGAGCTCTTCCAGCCCTTCCCCCCCCGGGGCCACCCACCGGCCCTTCCCCCGCGCTGTCCCGCCCGGCGATCTCCCCCGAGCCGCCCCGGCGGATCCCCTCATCCCCGGTGGCGCCGCGCGCCCGCCCAGGTCCAGGCCTGGGCCGGAACGCCGCGGAGCCAGCCTGACCGGCAGCCGGGCCGATCCGCAGAGCCCCTCCTCGAGCCCCGTCGCATGAAGCAAGTCGGCATCGTCTTCCTCGTCATCAACCTGCTGCTGGCCGGTGCCTTCCTCGGGTACTCGTCCTTCGCGCTCAAGGTTTCGACCAACTGGCAGCAGAAGCATGCGGAACTGCTGGCCAGCTCCGAAGCCAAGGCCCAGGAGGCCGCGGCCCTGCAGAGCAAGCTCACCACCGAGCTCGAGGCCGTCACCAACAGCCGCGACCTGCTGCAGGAGACCAAGAACAAGGCCGAGGCCACGATCAAGAGCCTGACCGCCGAGCTGGAAGCCTCGCGCCGCGAGAACTCCGAGCTCAACTCGCAGGTCGCCGGGATCAACGCCCAGATCGGCGAGCTCAAGGACACCATCGCCCAGGTCACCGAGGCCAAGAGCCAGGCCGAAGAGCAGCGTGTCGAGGCCGAGAAGGCCGCCAAGGACGCCCTGGCGGATGCCAAGGACGCCGTGCGCGCCCAGCGCGATGCCGAAGCCGCCCTGGCCAGCGCCAACGATCAGATCGCCCAGCTGAAGGTCGACCTGACCAGCGCCGGCGAGGACAACGCCAGCAAGCAGGCCCTGCTGGCCATGTACCAGGAGAAGACCGGCATCGCCATCGGCGAGCTGGGCCCGGTCCAGAAGCTGATCAACGGGCGCGTGGTCAGCGTCAACAGCAGCTTCAACCCGGGCCTCGTGGCCCTCAACGTGGGCTCCGAAGCGGGCGTCTCCCGCGGCATGACCTTCGAGATCTGGGCCGGCTCCGAATACAAGGGCCAGGTGCGCGTCGAGACCGTGCTGCCGGACAAGTGCTCGGCCGTGATCGTGCGTCAATCCGGCGGCGCCATCGTCCAGGGCGACTACGCCGCCACCAACCTCTGAGACCTCGGGACGGCGGCCCGAGCGCAGGCTCCTAGAGCCCCTCGGGTTGCCCCCGGGAGCGGCCCTGGAACGGGCTGCTCCGGGCTCCTGCCGGCGAGCTGCCGGCCCGGCGCCAAGCCCCCTCCGCATTCCCCGCACCCTCCCTTCCGATGGCCAAGAAGCGTCCCTCCGCTCGCCCCGCCGCCAAGCCGGCGCGGGCCACCGCCTCCCGCCGCTCCACCAAAGGTGCCGACGGCGAAGCCCAAGCCGATGGCGGCATGGGCATCGATGTCGCCCTCGGCATCGTGACCACGATCGGCATCCTGGCGGCGATCCTGATGGTCGACTACCTGGTGGGCAAGCACTACGGCGAGGGCATGTTCTTCTGAGCGGCCCGCCGCCCGGCGCAGGCTGTCTCCGGTCGCCGGGCCCGCGGCCCGCGGCCCCGCCCTCCGACCGCCCATAGGCTGCGAGCGTTGCCGCGCCGCTCGCCGGGGACGGAGCTCGCTGCGGTGGAAGCCCAACCAGCCCGGCCCCGCCAGAGGGGGCCGGGCTGGTTCGTTTCGGTCGCCCTAAGCGACCCCGCGGCGGGCCGGCCGCAGAGCCCCCTGCCGGGCGCCGCGCGGCGCGGGGGGAGCGCCAGCCCGGGGCGGGCCGGGCCGAGCTCGAGGGGCCGGGGCCCCCGGGGGCGGTCGGCAGAGCTTCCAAGCGCCGGCCGCGCGCCGGCTGGCCGGCGCCGGGGGGAAGCGAACCGGCGGTCGGGCCCCGGGAGCTTGACCGCGGCCACGTCCTCTAGCCCCCGGTCCGCCCGGCTGCGGCGCGCGCAGGGCGCAGGGCGGATGGCGGATGGCGGATGGCGGGTGATGGAGGGCGGGTGATGGAGGGCGGGGCCGATCGGGGCCGGGCCCCGGGCCAGGTGGCCCGAGCAGCGCAAGCCGGCGCCGAGGCGAGCGCGGGGTCAGCGCCCCCCAGGCATCGCCGGTGCGGAGAGCCGGCTGGAAGCCCGGCGCGCGAAGCCGGGTCCAGCGCCCGATTTCGGTTCGCAGCGCGGCGCCGCGCCGGGCCGGCGCTTCCGCGGCATCGAGCTCTCGCTACACTGCGCAGCGAAACGGCGACGAACGGTCTCCGTTCGCTGGCGGCCCGCGCGGCCGCCCGCTCGCTGACCCCGCGGCGCGTCCGCTGGCCATGCGACCGACCCGAGCTGCCCGCGGCCACCGAGCCGCCGCCAGGAGGGTGCGACGACGGAGGGCGACCGAGCGCGCCTCGCGTTTCCTTTCCCGTCCGCACTTCCCAGCAGATCCCAGGCCCGCGGCGCGACCGCACGGCTCGGGCGCTTTCGTCGACACTGGAGCGATGCCAGCCGCGGCCCGTCCCGGCTGACCCGCACCGGATCGCGAGCGCCCGCGGCGTGCCCTGCAGCGCGGCCCCAGCGAGGGCAACCCATGGCGAAACTCCGTCGACCCCAGGATTGGATGCAATGGCTCCTGGGCCGCTTCTCTGTCGACATGGGGATCGACCTGGGCACGGCCAACACCCTGGTGTGCGTCCGGGGCCGGGGCATCGTGATCAATGAGCCCTCGGTGGTGGCGGTCCGCAAGGGCACCAACGAGGTGCTGAACAACGGCATGGCGGTGGGGGCGGCGGCCAAGGCCATGCTGGGCAAGAC
>ERZ1066117.243-NODE-243-length-51879-cov-14.689700_pt1 | contig 51879 bp, 41 predicted proteins | sample MGYA00382764_ERZ1066117 | MGnify/ENA primary metagenome ERZ1066117 (study PRJEB33369, sample SAMEA5778347) | biofilm metagenome | biome: Industrial cooling water; feature: Water cooling tower basin; material: Biofilm | place: United Arab Emirates | collected...
GATATCACCAGTGGTTTCTGGGCTCAGCAGCGTGATCGGAAGGCAAGGTGTACATGGGTTGCTCGCCGCGAGTGCGAAACTGCTATCGGGAACAGATGGTGTCAAGTATCCAGTGGTATGGGTGACAATGGCTGAGGCATGGTGGGTGCGCATCCAATGCCGTATTGAGAAAGCGTATGACGAGAAGTTGGAATTGGCATGGCAGGCTGAGCAGTTCGTAGACGCGATTCGTTATGCGATTAAGCGAGGTCACAGCTACGGTGCTCTCGACAAGCAGAAGTTTCTTCAGGAGAATCCGATTCTCGCTAAGCTAGGGGATGAGGAGTTCCTCAGGCTCAATGGGCTGGAGAGCACGGCAGCGGCAGTATTCGAGGCGGTGGGATGTCGCCCTTGAGTGGGTGTGGCCGAGCTCTGTGTCGGACGCCTACATTAGTTGCCTTCGACATTTCGAATCTCGATCCACGTTTGCGGTCACATAGTGCGAGTCGAGTATCAGGCCGAACGGCTCAGATGTTGCTGCTCGGCAGGTTCCGCGCGACCTGCGCCATGACGCGGCCGTATTTTTGGCTGCGCGCGCGGTGCGGGGGCACGCCTCGCCGAACGGCCCTCTGAACCAGGGAAGGGTCAGCCAGGGCCTACCTCGTAGACTTGATCACGCACGACGGCTGCGGGCGTCCGACCTGCCAAGGCGCGCTGACCCAGCACCGTGCCGTGCGTTACTTCCTCTGGCCGGGCTCCGAAGGGGCAGCCGGTGCTTCAGAGGCACCGGTGGCGGTCGGGGTGGCCGCTCGCTCCAGGTTGCGGTTCAACCGTTCGATCGCCTCGACCAGCGCCGGCATCGTGACTTCGTAGAACCGCCTGCCCATGACCGTGAGATGGAACGGGACGTCGTTCACGGCTCTTTCCCAATCGCGGCCTGGAGAATCGCCACCACCTTCCGCACGGCGTCGCGCAACCGTTCGGCCTCGGCGTTGCCCTGCGCCTGCAGCTTGCCGACCACCTGCTTGATGAGCGCCTCGGCGTCGACGGCGGGCTCGGGTGCGCGTTCGCGGCGGGGGCGGGCAGGGCGTTCCGCTACAGGTGCAGTCGCGGGTTCGGTTGGCACCGTCTCCCGCTTCGCCATCAGGTTCCTGGCGCCGTTGATCGAGGCCGCCGTGATCCGGACCCCGCGCATGGCGGCCCGTGCCTTGGCGTCGTCGTCGTGATGTTCGGGTCGGTCAGCAGCAGGTTGAGGGCGGCGAGGATCGGGTCGCGGACGTGCGGGTAGCGGTTCTTGAGGGCGGCGAGTTCGTCGGTCCACGTGTCGGTGGCGGTGGTTTCGGTCGTGGTCATCGTGTTCTCCGTCGTGATGTTCTGGGCCTCGAACGCCGAGGCCGGGCTGCGGCCATGAGTCCTCGTTCCGGCGCGAACAGCAAGGCGGGTTGGCGTGATCCTGACGCTGACCAGCCGTGGTGCCTGTCCGGGTTGTGGGGCCGCCTGCGGGTCGGACCGGGAAGGGTCCCGGGTGGTCGGGAGGCCGACCAGTGGCCCGAACGCGCGGCGATCGTCGCCCGCGCCACCGCTGGGCCGCCTCGGCCTTCACCCCGTCAGCCGGCCGCCACCGCGCCGCCGTGCCCCCGCGTGCCAAGCCGTGCCACGTTGTGACCGACCCAGTTACACACTGGATTGCACAATCGCGGGGCGCAGATCAGAGATCGCGCCGAAACCGCGGTTTCCCGCGCGAACTCGCGGGGGAAGAATGGTGGGCCGTGCAGGACTCGAACCTGCGACTTCGACTCTGTGAAAATCGCACTCTACCAACTGAGTTAACGGCCCAACTCGCGTTCCCGGGAGCACCGGAAACCCGCGTGGCGCACCGCTCCGTAGCGATGCAGGGCGGGGGACGCTAGCGACCTCCGCCGCGTCTTGCAAGCCCACTTTTCCGCGCCTTCCGCCCCGTCCCATCCGCGGTTCCACCGGCGCCCACACGACTCGCCGCGCCGCCCAGCCGCGCCCGCACCGCCCACCTCCGAACCATCCCCCAGTCACACCGGAGCCGTCGGCAGCGCCCCGTAGAACGCCGTCTGCAGCGTCAGCGTCGTCGCCACCCTCCCGGCCTTCGCGAACGCCGTCACCATCGCCCTGGCGATCTCCGCCGTCCTCCCGGCCGTCAGCGTGAACGCGATCAACCCGGGCCCGTGCCCGCAGATCGTCGCCCCCGCAGCACCAGCCGCGACCGCCGCGTCCAACGCTTCGCTCAATCCCGGCAGCAGCCGTCGCCGGTAGGGCAGGTGCACTTCGTCGATCAGGCAGTGGCGCAGCAGGTCCTCGTCCCCGTGCTGCAGCGCGTGCAGCACGCCGAGCGTCCGGCCGGTCGTGCGCGCCGCCGCCGCATGCGGCAGCGTCGGCGGCAGCACGCGCTTGGTCTCGGCGGTGCCCATCTGGGCATCGGGCAGGGCGATGACGTAGTGCCAGTCGTCGTGCACGAGGAACGGCAGGATGCGCTGGTGCAGTTCGACCTCCTGCGGCTGCGACGTGGCGATGGTCGCGCACAGGCCGCCGAGCAGCGCCGCCGCTCCGTGCGCGGGATCGCCGCCGAGCGGCACCAGCGCGTCGAGCAGCTGGCCGGGCGTCCACTTCTTGCGGGAGAGGCGCGCAGCGATGGCGAGGCCGGCGGCGTAGCCGGCACTGATGGTGCCCATGCCGGTGCCGCGCGGGATGGTGCCTTCGACCAGCACCGACAGGCCTTTCTGCAGCGACACGTCGAGCAGTTCGGCGCCGCGGCGCAGGCCGCGCAGCACGGGATCGTGGCGGGGATCTTCGAGGTGCGCGCTGGGGTCGTCGCGGCGTTCGACCAGGATCTGGCCGTCGGTGCGGTGCTCGACGGTGATGCCGAGCGGCAGGTCGAGCGCCAGCGACAGCACGCCGTAGCCGGGGCCGAGATTGGCCGCGGTCGCGGGCACGTGGAAGGTGATCGGCTGGGGCTTGGCCACGCTGCGCTATCGGCCGAACGGCCGCTGGTCGATGACTGGGACGCTATCGCCGGCGGCGAACGATCGCTGCGGGGCTGGGCGAGAATCGCCGGTCGCCGCCACCGCGCCGAGCCGGCCGCCGCCGCCGTGCGGCTCGCGCGGCCGTGGCGCGGAGCGTTCCCGGCCGCTCAATCGCCGAACGTGATGCCCTGCGCCAGCGGCAGGTTCGTGCCCCAGTTCACCGTCGACGTCTGGCGGCGCAGGTAGATCTTCCAGCTGTCCGAACCGCTCTCGCGGCCGCCGCCGGTCTCCTTCTCGCCGCCGAACGCACCGCCGATCTCCGCACCGCTGGTGCCGATGTTGACGTTGGCGATGCCGCAGTCGCTGCCGATCGCCGAGACGAAGCGTTCGGCGCTGCGCGCGTTCAGCGTGAAGATCGAGCTGCTGAGGCCCTGCGGCACGTCGTTGTTGAGCGCGATCGCCTCTTCCACCGACTCGACGGGCACGATGTAGAGGATCGGCGCGAACGTCTCCTCCTTGACGATCGGCAGCGTGCGCGGGCAGCGCACGATCGTCGGCTCGACGTAGGCGCCGCCCTTCAACGCACCCGGCACCTTGGCGCGCTTGCCGCCGACGACGACCTTGCCGCCCTGCTCGACCGCCGCCGCGACCGCGTGGTCGAACGCCTTCGCACTGGCTTCGTCGATCAGCGGGCCGACCAGCGTCTTCTTGTCGAACGGGTTGCCGATCTTGCACTGCGCGTAGGCCTTGACCAGGCGCGCCTGCAGCTCGTCGACGACCTTCTCGTGCACCAGCAGGCGGCGCGTCGTCGTGCAGCGCTGGCCGGCGGTGCCGACCGCACCGAACACGATGCCGCGCACGGCGAGGTTGATGTCGGCGTCGTCCATCACCGCGATGGCGTTGTTGCCGCCGAGCTCGAGCAGCGAACGGCCGAAGCGCTGCGCCACGCGCGGGCCGACGATGCGGCCCATGCGCGTGCTGCCGGTCGCCGACACCAGCGGGATCGTCGGGTCGTCGAGCAGCGCACTGCCGACGGTCAGGTCCGGGCCGATGACGAGGCCGACCAGGGCGCTCCATTCCTTGCCGAGCACGTCGGCGGCGATCTTGGTCATCGCGATCGACGTCAGCGGCGTCTTCAGCGACGGCTTCCACAGGCAGCTGTCGCCGCAGACCAGCGCCAGCATCGAGTTCCACGCCCAGACCGCGATCGGGAAGTTGAACGCGGTGATGATGCCGACGGTGCCGAGCGGGTGCCACGTCTCGCGCATGTGGTGCTGCGGGCGCTCGCTGGCGATCGTCAAACCATAGAGCTGGCGCGACAGGCCGACGGCGAAGTCGGCGATGTCGACGCACTCCTGCGCCTCGCCGAGGCCTTCCTGCACGATCTTGCCGGCCTCGAGCGTGACCAGCTTGCCGAGCAGTTCCTTCTTCTCGCGGAACGCGTTGCCGATGCGCCGCACGAACTCGCCGCGCTGCGGTGCCGGCAGTTCGCGCCAGCGCAGGAACGCCGCGTGCGCCGCCTTGCTGACCGCCGCGTAGTCGGCGGCCGTCGCCATCGCCACCCGGCCGATCTCGCTGCCGTCGATCGGCGACTTGACGACGAGCTCGTCGCCCTTCGTCTTGCGCCAGGTGCCGTCGAAGGCGCCGCTGTTGGTCTTGCCGATGCCGAGTTCCGCGAGGAAGGAGGTGTCCATGTGGGGCGAGCATGGTCCACGGGCGCGGGCGCGGCGCAAGTCGACGGGCGGCGCAGGGCCCCGGAAACGGCGCCGGCCCGGCGCGCCGAGGAGGCGGGGCCGGGCCGGTCGCAGCGCGCGTTCGGGGCGCGTTCGTTCAGCGCCAGATGCGGTTGTTGTTGGCGCGGTCGAGCGCGTTCTTCAGGCGCTCCTGCTGGAGGCGGCCCGTCGTGCACGGCGGCGTGTAGCGGTGCGCGACCAGGCTGACGACCGACTGCTGCATCAGCTGGGCGATCGTCATCGTGCCGAGCACCGGGTCGTGGATCACGCAGTCCGGGTGCACGAAGCCGACCGCGACGTTGCAGTGCATCGCGACGAGCTGGGCCGACAGCTGGTAGGCCATGTTCCAGGCGTTCGCGTTCTGCAGGTAGGAGCGGAACTGCCACAGCGAGTTCGGCGCGACGCGGCAGCCGAAGGTGTTGACGATCTGGAGCATCGGCGGCGTCGGCAGCAGGGTGAACGGCTGGACCTTGCACAGGCCGTGCTGGTTGCGCCAGTAGCCGATGGTGCGGGCGTTGCACGGCAGCGCCATCGCGGCGGCGCCGAAGTCGGCGACGTCGACGTCGGCGCAGGCGCAGACCTCGACGGCGCGCGACGCGGCGGTGGTCGCGACGTGCGTGCCCGGCACCGTGAACTCGACCGTGTAGCTGCCGGCGGCGACGTTCGTGAAGCGGAACTCACCCGCGGCGTCGGTGGTGGTGGCGACCGACGTGGTGCCGGTCACGAGGCGCACTTCCTGGTTGGCGAAGCCGCCTTCGCCGGCGTCGCGCACGCCGTCGCGGTCGGCGTCGACGAACACCGAGCCGGTGACGTCACTGCCGTTGCCGTCGCCGATCCAGAAGCCGTCGTACGAGCGCACCGCGCAGTTGCCGTTCGGCTGCACGCCGCCGTTCAGCAGGAACGGGTAGTCGTAGCCGTAGGTCAGATCCCAGGTGTCGCCGAACAGCACCTTGAAGCGGCACTGCGAGGTCGGCGAGGCCGAGAACGGCGACAGCCGCAGGCTCATGCCCTGGCCGCCGGCGCCGACGCCGAACTGGTCCGGCGACTCGCTGGCCGCGAACGGCAGCGACAGCGAGATGACGCCGCCGTTGTTCTGCACGGAGACGAAGCGCTCCATCGGGTCGTTGGTCGACAGCACCTCGTTCACCGCCGAGTTGGCGACGAAGACGTAGTAGGTGCCGGACGGGATCGTCGACGGGAAGGCGAGGTAGACGTTCTCGTTGGTCGCGGCGAAGTGGCCGCCGTCGGCGTCGGCGACGCGGGCGAGGGCGGTGCCCTGGGCGGTGACCAGCTGCACCGGGAACAGGTTGTCCGAGCAGTTCTGGGCGGCGGCGGCGGCGACGAAGAGGGACGCGGCGGCGAGGGAGAGGATCGAGGTGCGGAGCATGCGTTCGTTCGTTCGGTGTTGGGTATGCCGGACGCGGCGGAGCGCGTTTCGGTGAACGAGGGTAGCCCAGGGTTCGCGGCCGAGCGGAAGCAGGGATCCGGCGGCCGCTCGAGGGGTGTGCAGGTTCCCGCCAACTGCCAATGGCACCGGGGCTCGGCCCCGTCCCGATCCGCGACGCCGGGGAACTGATCCCTTGGTTGTTGGTGCGGCAGGAACCCGCGACGGAACGCTGCCGGCACGCGGCCGACCGCCATGGGATGGGGGCCGCCGCGTCGGCAGGGGAGCACCAACAACCAAGGGATCAGTTCCGTGCTCGCTCTTTCCGGCGCGCCGGCATGCGGGTACGCACTCGCCGTGCTCGCTCTCTTCCAATCGCCGCCGCCCGGGGCGACCGGCACGGCTGCGGCCGGCCACGGCTCGCTCGACGGCGTGCTCGGCGAACTGGCGCTGTTGTTCGCCCTGTGCGTCGGCGTCTCGGTGCTGTTCCACCGCCTGCGCCTGCCGACCATCATCGGCTTCCTGTTCGCCGGCGTGCTGGTCGGCCCGAACACGATCCGCATCGACGGCATGCCGCTGTTCGTGCAGCACGAAGCGATGGTGCGCGAACTCGCCGAGGTCGGCATCGTCGTGCTGCTGTTCGCGGTCGGCCTCGAGGTGCCGCTCGGCCAGATCGCGCGGCTGAAGCGCACCATCGCGCTCGGCGGCGGCGTGCAGGTCGTCGGCACCGTGCTGGCGGCGGCCGGCGTCTGTTGGGCGGTCGGGCTGCCGTGGAACACGGCGGTCTTCCTCGGCTTCCTGCTGACCCTGTCGAGCACCGCGGCGACCACCAAGATCCTCGTCGACCACGGCGAACTGAGCGCGCCGCACGGCCGCATCGTGCTCGGCATCAACATCGCGCAGGACCTCGCCGTCGTGCCGATGATCCTGTTGCTGCCGATGCTCGGCACGCAGGGTGGCGAGAGCAGCTCGGTGCTGGCGTCGCTGCGCAATCTTGGGTTGCTCGCGGTCGTCGTCGTCGCCGCGCGCGTCCTGGTGCGGCCGCTGCTGCGCCTCGTCGCGCGCACGCGCAACCGCGAACTGTTCGTGCTGTTCCTGGCGATGTGGTGCCTGGCGCTGGCGGTGGTGACCAGCAAGCTCGGCCTGTCGCTGGCGCTCGGTGCGTTCCTCGCCGGCATCCTGCTCGCGGACTCCGACTACCACAGCCAGGCCGCGGCCGAGGCCGAACCGTTCCGCGACGCGTTCGCCAGCCTGTTCTTCGTGTCGATCGGCATGCTGTTCGACTGGAAGACGATCGTGGAGTCGCCGGGCACGGTGGCGCTGGCGCTGGCGGCGGTCGTCGTCGGCAAGACGGTGGTCGTCGTGCTGGCGGCGCGGCAACTGGGCCAGCCCGGATGGGTGCGGCTGCGCGCGGCGCTGACGATGGCGCAGGTCGGCGAGTTCTCGTTCGTGCTGGTGCAGCTCGGCAAGAAGTCGGCGCTGCTCGGCGACCACCACGAACGCGTGTTCCTGGTCGTCGCGGTGTTGTCGATCGCGATCACCCCGGCGCTCTACGCGATCGGTCGCAAGCTGGCGGCGCGCAGCCGCGAGGCCAGCGGCAAGACAGCGCCGGCTGGGCCCGGCGAGGCCAGTGGCCACGGCCAACACGGAGCCGTGCTGCACGACCACGCGATCATCGTCGGCTACGGGCCGACCGGCCGCACCATCGCCGCCGGCATGCAGACGCTCGGCATCCCGTACGTGGTGTCGGAGATGAACGCCAACACGGTGGAGGCCGAGAAGCAGAAGGGGGTGCCGATCGTGCTCAGCGACTGCACGCGCATCAGCGCGCTGCAGTCACTCGGCGTCGAACGCGCGCGCATCGTCGTGTTGGCGGTCAACGACAGCGCGGCGACGTCGCGCATCACGCAACTGTGCCGACAGCTGGCGCCCGAAGCGCACGTGCTGGCGCGCGCCGTCTACACCGCCGAGGCGGACGGCCTGCGCCGCGCCGGCGCGCACGACGTCGTGCCCCAGGAACTGGAGGCGTCGGTCGAGATGCTGGTGCGCGTGCTGCGCCGCTTCCTCGTCGCCGACGACCAGATCGGCCGCCTCGTGCAGGAAGTGCGCCGCCGCGGCGGCAGCGGCCGGGTGGCGCCGCACGCGGCGGGCGCGGCCGCCGACGTCACCGACTTCGTGCCCGGCATCGGCTTCGCCGTCATGCGGGTGCAGCCCGGTTCGGCCTGCTGCACGCGCACGCTCGCCGACGCCGGCGTGCGCCGCCACACCGGCTGCAGCGTCGTCGCCGTGCGGCGCGGCGCCCAGAACCTGCCGGCGATCACGCCCGAGACGACGCTCGCCGCCGGCGACACCGTGGTCGTGCTCGGCCCGCGCGAACGGCTCGTCGACGCCGCGGCGATGTTCGCGCAGCCGACCGCGGCGCCGTCCTCGGGCATGGTGGCCGGGCCCGGTGCGTCGGCGGCGGCGTCGCCGACGAAGGAGCAATCGTGAACCGCTACACGCTCGGTGCCATCGCCTGCCTGCTGGTCAGCGTGCCACTCGCCTGGCATCTCTACGAACGGCGCAGCCAGCGTCCGATCGTGCGCTTCGCCACCTTCAACGTCGCGCTGAACCGCGGCGAGCCCGGGGCGCTGCTGCGCGAATTGCGCGGCGGTGGCTCGGCCGCCGGCAAGCAGCTGGCGGCGATCGTGCAGCGGTGCGCCCCCGACGTGCTGCTGCTGAACGAAGTCGACCACGATCCGGCCGGCGAGGCGGTCGCCGTGCTCGTGCGCGAGTACCTGGCGGTCGGGCAGGACGGGCAGCAGGGCATCGACTACCCGTTCGTGTTCCACGCCCCGGTCAACACCGGCGAGCCGAGCGGGCTCGACCTCGACGGCGACGGCAAGAGCGACGGGCCGGCCGACGCGCACGGCTTCGGTGCGTTCCCGGGCCAGTACGGCATGGTGCTGCTGTCGCGGCATCCGATCCTGCAGGACGAGGTGCGCACGTTCCGGCAGCTGCGCTGGTCGGCGATGCCGGGCGCCTTGCGGCCCGACGGGATTGCCGACGCGGTCTGGCCGCAGCTGCGGCTGTCGTCGAAGAGCCACTGGGACGTGCCGATCGGCATCGGCCGCCGCAAGGTGCACGCGCTGTGCTCGCATCCGACCCCGCCGGTGTTCGACGGGCCCGAGGACCGCAACGGCCGTCGCAACCACGACGAGATCCGCTTCTGGGTCGACTACCTGACGCCGGAGCGCGCGGCGTGGATCGTCGACGACCGCGGCGGCAACGGCGGGCTCGCCGACGCCGACTTCGTCGTGCTCGGCGACCTGAACTGCGACCCGGTCGACGGCGACGCGCGGCGCGAGGCGCTGCAGCAGCTGCTGGCGCATCCGCGGCTCGTCGACCCGCAGCCGGCGAGCGGTGGGGCCGTCGACGTGGCGCTGCAGCAGTTCGGCGCCAACGCGCAGCAGCGCGGCGAGGCGCGCTTCGACACCGGCGACTTCCCCGACGGCGTCGGCGACAGTGCGGCGCCGCGAGGCCCGGGCAACCTGCGCGTCGACTACGCGCTGCCGTCGCGCTCGTTCGTGGTCGTGCGCAGCGCGGTCTTCTGGCCGCGCTCGTTCGAGATGTTGGCCAGCCGCGTCGGTGTCTCGGACCACCGTCTGGTCTACGTCGACGTCGACATCGAAGCCGACGCGCCGCGCTGACACCAAGCCGTCGCCGTGCGAAAAGTCGCCGGCGCCGCGGACGATCGTCGTCGCCGCTTTTGCGGCAACCGGGCGCACCCGCCAAGATCGCTCCCCGTGAACTTCGCCGCCATCGCGCGCGTGCTCGCCGGCTTCGTCGCGTTCTTCACCGTGGCGCAGCTGTTCCCGCTGGTGCTGTCGTTGACCGAAGCACCCGGCCACCGCGGCAGTGCCCCGGCCGGGTTCGCCGGCAGCATCGGCTTCGGGGCGCTCGCGGCGCTGCTGCTGTGGCTCGGTGGCCGGCGCGCGCCGAGCGGCTTCTACCGGCGCGAGACGCTGTGCGTCGCCGGCATCGCCTGGGTGCTGGCCAGCGCGCTCGGCGCGGTGCCGTTCCAGTGGTCGGGCTTGCTGCCCGACGCCTGCGACGCGCTGTTCGAGAGCGTCAGCGGGCTCACCACCTGCGGCGGCACCGTGCTCGGCACCGGCGGCAATCCGACGCCCGAACAGACGCCCGGCAGCCTGCTGCTGTGGCGCGCGCTGCTGCAGTGGCTCGGCGGCATCGGCATCGTGCTGATCTTCGTCGCGCTGCTGCCGGCGGGTGCGGCGAACAAGCACCTGATGACGGCCGAGGCCGTCGGCGTCGCCAACGAGGGCTTCCAGCCGCGCCTACTGCAGCAGTCGCGCTGGGTGGTCGGCGTCTACGTGCTGCTGACCGTGCTCTGCCTCTTCGCCTTGATGACGATCGGCAGCATGGGCTGGCTCGACGCGGTCTGCCACGCGTTCTCTTGCATCGCGACCGGCGGCTACAGCACGCGCTCGTCGGTGGCGACGTTCGACAGTCTCGGCGCCGAGGTCGTGTTGACGGTGTTCATGTACCTCGGCGGCTGCAGCTTCACCGTGCTCGCCGGTGTGCTGCGCGATCGCTGGTCGGGCGTGCGTGGCTTGCTGCGCGGCGGCGAGTTCCGCCTCTACACGACGGTCACCGTGCTGGCTGTGCTGCTGGCGACGATCGACCTGGTGCGCGGCGGCAAGGGCCCGGGCGAAGCGCTGCGCGAGGCGTCGTTCAACGTCGTCAGCATGCTGAGCTGCTGCGGCTTCGCCACGGCCGACTTCCAGGCCTGGCCGCCGCTGTCGCTGCTGGTGATCTTCACCTGCACGATGGTCGGTGGTTGTTCGGGTTCGGCCGCCGGCGGCATGAAGATGGTGCGCGTGCTCGTCTGCCTGCGGCTGTTCGCCTTCTCGCTGCGCACCTACGTGCAGCCCAAGCGCGTCGACCGGCTGCGCCTCGACGAAGAAGTGCTGCCGGCGGCGGTGGTGTCGTCGATCGTCGCCATGGTGCTGATGTGGCTGGCCACGATCCTGATCGGCGCCCTCGTCCTCGCCTTCGACCAGCGGCTGTCGTTCGTCGGTGCGTTGACCGCCAGCGCCAGCATGCTCGGCAACTGCGGCCCGGCGATGGGCATGGTCGACCCGGTCGCTCTGGCGAATGGCCTGCCGGCGCAGGGCGCGGCGCTCGCCACGGTGGGGCCGAACCTCGGGCCGCTCGGTGGCTACGGCGACCTCGCCGGCTGGACCAAGCTGGTGATGAGCTTCGAGATGGTGCTCGGGCGCCTCGAACTGCTGCCGATGCTGGCATTGCTTTCCCCGGGGTTCTGGCGCCGATAAAAGCTGCGCTCGGCCGGGCCCAACGGCCGATGTCACCGCCGCCTGTCCCGGTGGTTGGCTGTGCGAACCGCCGCGGGGCCACCCCTCTTCCTGCGAGCCACTCGATCCCGTGACCAACTACCTGCTGTTCGGCCTGTTCGCCGCGACGCTGCTCGGCATCGCCAAGTTCCACAAGTTCGCGTTGCAGATCGGGCTGTCCGGCCTCGCCAGTGTGCTGCTCGTCAAGCTGACGATGGTCGACGGTTTCAGCTTCGGTGCGCACCTGCACCACGAGTGGCCGACCATCGTCAACCTCGGCGGCCTGCTGCTCGGCTTCTCGATCCTGGCGAACTACTTCGAGCGCAGCCATCTGCCGGACAAGCTGACCGAAGTGCTGCCGGGCGGCGTCAAGGGCGCGTTCCTGCTGCTGGTGCTGGTGGCGGTCATGTCGTCGGTGCTCGACAACATCGCAGCGGCGCTGATCGGCGGCTCGGCGGCGATCACGTTGTTCCAGCGCAAGGTCCACGTCGGCTACCTGGCGGCGATCGTCGCCGCGAGCAACGCCGGTGGGGCTGGCTCGGTGGTCGGCGACACGACCACGACGATGATCTGGCTCGAGGAGATCCCGGCGTCACACGTCGTCGAAGCGGCGCTCGGAGCGGTCGTCGCCATCGCCTTCTTCGGCTTCTTCGCGGCGCGGCAGCAGAACGCGCTGCAGCCGTTGGTGCGTGGCACGACCGCGCACAAGCCGGTCGACCTCGGCAACCTCGTGGTCGTCGGCCTGATCCTCGCGGGCGCCATCGCCACCAACATCTGGCTCGGCATGCCGGCGTACGGCGTCTGGGCGGCGATCCTGGTCGGAGCCGTGATCCGTCGGCCGGATTGGAAGGTCGTGCCGCCGGCTGCCATCGGCGCCTGCTTCCTGCTGAGCCTCGTGCTGTCGGCGTCGATGATGCCGATCGATGCTCTGCGCGAGCACATGCCGGCCTCGTGGCCGACGGCGCTCGGCCTCGGCGTCGTCTCCGCGTTCTTCGACAACATTCCGCTGACGGCTCTGGCGCTGAAGCAAGGCGGCTACGACTGGGGATTCCTCGCCTTCTGCGTCGGCTACGGCGGTTCGATGCTGTGGTTCGGCAGCTCCGCCGGCGTCGCGATCTCGGGCCTGTTCCCCGAGGCGAAGTCGGCGAAGAACTGGCTGGTCAACGGCTGGCACGTCGCCGTCGGCTACTTCCTCGGCTTCTTCGCCATGCTGCTGGTGCTCGGTTGGCACGCGGGCGACCTGACCAAGAGCCAGCGCCAGGCGTTGGGCGGCAACGCGCCGGCTCACGGCACGTCGGGGCACGAAGCGCCGACGCCGAGCCACCCGGGCAAGTAGCGGCCGCGGGTCAGCGCGACGCAGCGGCCTTCGGCGGCGACGCGAGCAGCTGGCGCGCCAGTTCCACGGCTTCCCGCTGCGGGTAGCCGTAGGTGGCGATCGGGCCCGGCCAGCGATGGCGATCGGGGTGCGCCGGACACGCGGCGATCGCGCGCTGCAGCAAGGCTCGGCCCCGCGCTTCCTGCGGCGGCTGCTCGAGCAGCATCGCCCCGAGGCCGGCGAACACGTCGGCGAGCTCGGCCGCGAGCAACGGCGGGAACGGGGCCTTCGCCTCGGCCGCGGCCAGCGCGTCGGCCAGCGCCATCTCGTCGGCGGCGTCGAGCAGGCCCTCGCGCATCGCGGCGATGCGGTCCCACAGCGGATCGAGCGCCGCCGCGGCGCGCTGCAGCGGCGTCGTCGGGCGGCGCCAGTTCGCCGCGTCGTCCTCGACGACGTCGGTGGCGACGATCGCGCCGACGGCGATCGGTTCGCTGCTCACGGTGGCCACGGCTGGCGCGTTCGACCACGCGTGCAGGCACAAGGCACTGCCGTCGGCGAGCACTGCGCTCAGCTGCAGCGCCGTGCGGTTGCCCCACTCCGGCACGCCGGGGCGCACGACGAACTGGGTGCGGCCGTCGCCTGCGGCTGCCAGGTCACTTCGGCGTGCCAAGGCGAGGCCGGGGCAGCGAGCAGACCGTCGAGTGCACTGGTCAGGAAGCCGCCGATCGTGCGCTCGTACTCGCCGTCGTGCGTCAGCATGCCGTGCGGCGCCGTCGCCGTGTGCGCGAGCAGCCACAGTTGCCGCGGCCCGTCGTAGGCCTCGTAGGCGCGCGCCAGCGCCAGGCGGTCGGCGACCGGTTCGCCATCGCTGCCGACGAACAGCGCCGGTGCGGCGGTGCGTTCGCGCCGCGGCGACGGCCGCGGCGGCAGCGCGTAGTCGCGGCCGTCGGGGCGGTTGCGCAGGCTCGCGGTGTCGGGCACGTGCTCGAGCACGAGGGCGGCGACGCCTTCGCTCGCCGCGGCCCACTGCGCCGCGAGGCTGCCGAAGCCGCTGCCGAACAGCGCCACCTTGCTCGCGTCGACGTCGGGCCGCGCGCGCACGTGGCGCAGCACCGCGACGGTGTCCTCGCACCACGCCGCGAGGCTCGGGCTGCCGGTGCTGTGGCCGTAGCCGCGCGGATCGAACACCAGCACCTGCAGGCCGGCCGCGTGCAGGAACGTGTAGTACGGATCGATGCAGCCGACGTCGGTGTCCTCGTCGTGGCAGAACACGACCGTGCGGCCGTTCGCGGCTGGGTTCGGCAGCCAGAAGCCCGTGAGCCGGTCGCCGTCGCCGACCGGCAGCACGAACGGCTCGGCGGCGAGGCCCAGTTCGTCCGGCGTCGTCAGCCGCGGCTCGGCGTCGGGGCGCGACTTCGGCGCGGTGGCGCAGGCGGCGAGGGCGAGAGCGAAGGCGAGCGGCAGCGACGACGGCGAGCGGCGCATGGCGGGTGCGCTCACGCCTGGTCGAGCGCGTTCGCCAGCAGGTCGCCGTCTTCGCTGCGCGGCACCGGCACGGTGAACGGCAGGTAGCAGTGCTCCGGCGTGCTGACGTGCACGCGCAGCTGGCTCTTGGCGACGGCGAGGTCGATCTCGAAGCCGCCGGTGCGCAGCACCACCGACTCCGGGCAGGCCAGCGCCGGTTCGCCGCTGCGCTCGAGTGCCAGCCGCGCGCCGAGGCGGCTGCCGAGCCAGTCGGCCAGCAGGTGCGCCGCGGCCGTCGCCGAAGCGCCGTAGCGCACGGCGCCTTCGACCTTGGTGCCGGGTTGCCACGGCAGCCGCTCGAACGCCTCGGCCAGCGCGCGGCGCCACGGCCGCAGCCGCAGCCAGTTCAGGTCGCTGAGGCGCTGGCCCGCTTGCCGGCGCTGCGCGACCGCGGCCAGGTGGCGCGCTGGTTCGGCGAAGCGGCGCGAGTCGACGACGACGTGGTCGCACAATCTGGCGACGGCGTCGAAGTCGCGTTCGTCGGTCGGCCACGTGCGCGCCCAGTAGAGATGGTTCGGCAGGTCGTTCATCAGCAGCGGGCGCACGAGCCCGGGCACCTGGCCGAACGCCCGCGGCGGCACGCGCACGCTGATCTCCTCGAGCACGATGTCGCGCGTGCTGCCGTGGCAGCGCGTCGTCGCCGCCAGTTCGGCGCGGCCCGGTTCCGCCGCGTCGTCGAGCAGCACCAGGAACGCGCGGCACGGCGAACGGCTCTGCAGGCGCTGCGCGACGCTGGCCAGATCCGCGGCCGCGCCGGCGTCGGCGACGGCGACGAAGTTGATCGTCAGCGAACGCGCGACGTCGCCTCCTTGCTGGTCGGGCAGGCACGCCTTCCACAAGGCGCGCATGCCGTCGTGGATCTTGCGCCACTCGGCCGACTGCGTCGGCGTGCGCACCAGCGTCGGGCCGCTCACGGCTTCCTCCAGGTGCGGCCCGGGCCGAGCAGCGAGTCGGCGCGCTCGGGGCCCCAGGTGCCGGCGACGTACTCCTCGGGGCGGCGCGCGCTGTGCTTCCAGCCGGCCACGATCGAATCGACGATGCGCCACGCCTCCTCGACCTCGTCGGCGCGCGCGAACAAGGTGCCGTCGCCGAGCATCGAGTCGAACAGCAGGCGCTCGTAGGCGTCGGCGCTCTCGCCGGCGAACGCGGTGCCGTAGCGGAAGTCCATGCGCACGTCGCGGATGTGCACGTCGGGGCCGGGCACCTTGGCGCCAAAGCGCAGCGCCACGCCCTCGTCGGGTTGGATGCGCAGCAGCAGCACGTTCGGTGTCTGCCACTTGCCGCCGTCGAACAGCGACAGCGGCGGCTGCTTGAACGTGATCGCCACCTCGGTGACGCGCCGCGGCAGGCGCTTGCCCGAGCGCAGGAAGAACGGGGTGCGCGCCCAGCGCCAGTTGTCGACGTGCAGCCGCACCGCGGCGTAGGTCTCGGTCACGGATTCGGCGGCGACGCCTTCCTCCTCCTTGTAGCCCTTGACCTCCTCCCCGGCGAACGAGCCGCGCGTGTACTGCGCGCGCACCGTGCTGCTGTCGACGTCCTCGGGCCGGAAGCTGCGGATCGCCTTCAGCACCTTCACCTTCTCGTCGCGCACGGCGTCGGCGGTCAGCGACGTCGGCGGCTCCATCGCGACCAGCGTCAGCACCTGCATCAGGTGGTTCTGGATCATGTCGCGGATGATGCCGCTCTCCTCGAAGTAGCCGCCGCGCGAACCGACGCCGATCGACTCGGCGACGGTGATCTGCACGTGGTCGACGAACTTCTCGTTCCACAGCGGTTCGAAGATGCCGTTGGCGAACCGCAGGGCGAGGATGTTCTGCACCGTCTCCTTGCCGAGGTAGTGGTCGATGCGGAACACCTGGCGCTCGCGGAAGGCGGCGCGCACCTGGTCGTTCAGGGCGACCGCGGTCGCGATGTCGCGGCCGAACGGCTTCTCGACGATGACGCGCGCGAACTTGCCGTCCTTCTCGGTCGACAGCCCGGTCGCGGCGAGGTTCTGCAGGATCGCCGAGTACGAGCTCGGCGGCGTCGCCAGGTAGAAGATGCGGTTGCCGGCGGTGCCGCGCGAGCGGTCGATCTGCTCGAGCTTCTTCTTCAGGCTCTCGTAGCCGGCGCGGTCGCCGAAGTCCGACTGGTGGAACGTGAACGCGTCGCCCAGCGCGTCGAAGCACTCCGGCGTCTGCGAGCGGCCGAACTGCCGCACGCCGTCGGCGCATTCGGTGCGGAAGCCTTCGTCGCTCCAGGCGCGGCGGGCGAAGCCGACCACGGCGAAGCCCGGCGGCAGCAACCCGTCCTTGGCGAGGCCCATCAGCGACGGCACCAGCTTGCGCTTGGTCAGGTCGCCGGTCGCGCCGAAGATCACGAGCACGCACGGTTTCGCCGCGCGCGTGGCGCGCAGTTCGTCGCCGAGGGGATTGGAGTGGCTGCTGGTCGGGTCCGAGGTCTTCGCCATGCGGCGCGTGATGTTGCCACCGGACGCCGCGACTTGCACGGACGTCGCGGCCATGGCAACGGACTCAGCGCTCGACCGTCTCGGCCAGCAGGGCGTCGAGCTCGTCGTTGCTGATGGTGACGTCGTGCGGCTGGCTGGTCGCCGGCGCGTTCGCCCTGGCGTGGCCCGTCGCGACGCCGGCCTCGGCTTCCCCGACGTCGGCTTCGGCGGCTGCGGCCGCCGTGGCCTCGGTCCCGTCGCCGATGGCGACGATGTCGCGGTCGTCGACGTCCGGCGGCGGCCAGACGCACGATTCGACGTGCGCCGCCGCCTGGGCGAGGTGCTTGCCGGTGCCGAGCAGTTCGCCGGTGCGCTCGCAGGTCTGCTTCGCCTCCGCCGCCAGCTGCCGCGCGTGCTGCTGCACGACGGCGACCGACTCGCCCTGGCGCGCCACCTGCTCGAGCAGGGTCGACGCGTCGCCGCGCAGGGCGACGAGCGAGTCGGCCACGCCGCCGAGCGCCTGCCGCAGCAGAGCCAGCAGCTGCTGGCCCTTGGCCGAGGCCTGCGCCGAGCGCGCCAGCACCTGGTCGTTGCCGCGCGCGGCATCGGTGCTGCGCCGCGCCAGGTGGCGGACCTCTTCGGCGACCACCGCGAAGCCGCGGCCGTGTTCGCCGGCGTGGGCGGCTTCGATCGCCGCGTTCAACGCCAGCAGGTTGGTCTGGAACGCCACCTGGTCGACGGTCTGCAGCACCTTCTGCGTGCTCTGGTGCGCCGCCGCCAGCTCGTCGATCGTGGTCGCGATCTGCTGCAGCTGCGCCAGCGCGTCGTCGAGCCGCTGCTGCGCTTCGCTGGCGTGCTGGGCCGCCGACGCACTCGCCTTGCGCGACGTCGGCACGTCGGCCGCGGCGCGTTCGGCGTGTTCGGCGACCGTCGCCAGCGCTTCGGCCTGGCCGCGGATCGCGCGTTCGCTCTCGGGCCCGATCGCCTCGAGCTGCTGCGCGGTCGCGTTCAGCGTCGTCGCCGCGTCGCGCACGCTGTGCATCTTGATGTCGAAGCGCAGTGCGAAGCCGTTCCACGCGGCGACGATCCGCTCGATCTCGGCGGGGCCGCGCTGCGGCAGGTTGCGGTAGAGAGGGCTGCCGTCGACCTCGACGCTGTCGATCGCGGCGGCCAGCTGGTGCAGCGTCTGCAGCTCGCGTGCGAGCAGCCAGCGGCAGACGACGAACGCCGCCATCGTCGCCACGCCGGCCGCGATCGCGATCGGTGCGAAGGTGGCGAAGCCAGGGGCGGAAGCACCGCCGACGCCCGCGACCAGCAAGCCGCCGAGTCCGACGGCCACGGCGCAGCCGAGGGCGACCCGGCCGGCGATGGTCCAACGGGCGAGGAGCTGGCGCATGCGGAACGATGATCGGAACGCGCCGCCGGCGACCCCAGCCAAGGTGCGGGGATGCTCCCGTTGTGGGACACGCCGCATGACGGCAGCGTCCCGTTCTGCACCCCGCCGTCAGCCGAGCGCCAGCATGCGTTCGAGCGGTGCCAGCGCGCGCACGCGCAGCGCCTCCGGCATCTCGATGCGCGGCCGCAGGTCGCGCAGTGCCAGGTAGATCTTCTCCAGCGTGTTCTTCTTCATGTGCGGGCAGGCATTGCAGCCCTGGCACGCGGCGGTGCGGTCCTCGTAGGGCACCGCGATCAGTTCCTTGTGCGGTGCCGCCTTCTTCATCGTGTGCAGGATGCCGGTCTCGGTGCCGACGATGTACTTGCCGCCGGCGTCCTTCTGCACGAACTCGAGCAGCTTCGACGTCGAGCCGACGAAGTCGGCGAGCTGCAGCACGTGGTCCTCGCACTCCGGATGCGCGATGAACTTCGCGTCGGGGTGCTTCTGCTTCAGCGCCGCGATCTTCTGCGAGCTGAACGTCTCGTGCACCATGCACGCACCCGGCCACAGGTCCATCTTGCGGCCGGTCTTCTTCGCCAGGAACGCGCCGAGGTTCTTGTCCGGTCCGAACAGGATCGGCTTGCCCTCGGGGATCGAACGGATCACGCGCTCGGCGTTGCTCGACGTGCAGATGATGTCGCTCTCGGCCTTCGTCGCGGCGCTGCAGTTGATGTACATCACGACGTGGTGGTCGGGATGGCGCGCCTTCCACGCGCGCAGCTGGTCGGCGGGGCACTGTTCGGCGAGCGAACAGCCGGCTTCGAGGTCGGGGATGATCACGACCTTCGACGGGTTCACGATCTTGGCCGTCTCGGCCATGAAGTGCACGCCGCAGAACAGGATGACCTCGGCGTCCTTGGCGTCGCGCGCACGCTTCGCCAGTTCGAGCGAGTCGCCGAGATGGTCGGCGAGGTCCTGGATGTCCGGGTCCTGGTAGTAGTGCGCGAGGATCACCGCCTTGCGCTCGCGCTTCAGCTTGTCGATCTCGGCGAACAGGTCGAGGCTCGGATCGACGGAGGACGACAGGGTCGGCATCCGGAGATCATGGGATGCCGGATCGCGGCTGCAAGCCGGCGTTCGCGCGGCGGCCGGCTTCGTGACCTTGCGAGGCCGTGGAACGTCGCGGCGGGTCGGCCCTTGCCGCGGGCGCGGCGGTCGGCAAGGGCCGCCGTGGGCTCAATCGCCGACCAGCAGCTGCACGCCGTTGCTGAGGTCGCCGAGGCCTGGGAACGCGCCGTTCTGGGTCAGCACCAGCGCCTGGTGGTAGACGGTGGCGCCGCGCAGCGACGGCATCGGCGGCACCGACCACGACCAGCCGGCACCGCCGTGCGCGTTCGTGGTGTCGACGGCGAGCAGCGTCGGTGCTGGCAGCAGCAGCGTGCAGCCGCCGGGCAACGGCACGCTGGCGGCGGCGAAGTCGACGAACAGTCCGGCGATCGCCGCCGGCGCGCAGCGGTCGAGGTCGAGGAGCACGCGCTGGCCGATGCCCGGCCGCTTCGGCGCGTGCAGCCGCGGCAGTTCGGGGGTGCTGCTGCAGCCCGACCCGAAGCGGGTGCTGGTGGCGACGGTCGACGACAACGCCAGGCCCTTGTCCAGGCCGTGCATCGTCAGCTGGCCGCGCACGCCGTCGTGAATCGGCGCGCTCGAGAGGGCGCCGTTCGCGTTGCCGACCAGCGACCATGCGCTGCCGGCGAAGCGGAACGTGTTGCCGGCGCCGAACACGGAAAACTGCGCTTGCGCCCAGAGGTTCGCGCCATCGCTGACGAGGTCGCTCTCGAACAGTGGACTGGGCAACGAGGGCAACGCCGTCCAACCGGTCGCCGTGCGGGCGAGCATCTGGTCGCCCCCCGAACAGACGAGGCGCTGCGTCGCGTGGTCGTAGGCGAGGCCGCGACGGAAGATCGTTCCCTGGAACGGCAGCGTCGGCTCCAGGCTCCAGGTCCCGTTCGCCATCGTGTAGACCGAGTTGCCGATCGCCAAGGCCAGGCACTGCCGCTGCACGTCGTAGGTGAATGCGCGCCACGCGAAGCCCGGCTTGTTGGTCGCCGGCAGCGGCGCCCAACTGGTGCCGTCGAAGGCGAACAGGTTGGATTGGTCGTCGATCGCGACGACCTGGCCGAGGCCCGCGTGCCACGTCATGCCGGCGATGGTGAAGGAACCCGGCTGTGGCACGTTGGTGCGCGTCCACGCGTAGCCGTCGAACTCGTGCGTCATTCCGTCGCCGACGCCCACCGTGCGCTGGCGCAGCGGATCGAACGCGAAGGGCCCCGGCGGGCTCGTCGCCGGCAGCGGCAGCGTCGTGTAGGTGCCGCCGGCCTGGCGGGTCCACATCGCGTCGCTCGCCAGGATGCGCACGGCGCCGTCGAACGGGGCAGCGACCGGTTCCCCGGTCGCCTGTGGCAGCGCCGGCTGGACGAGCCAGTCGCTGCCGGTCCACTGCACCACGCTGTCGATGGGGGCCTGGGACACGGGATCGCGGCCGCCGCAGACCAGCAAGCGACCGCTGACGGGGTCTGCGACGAACGTGTGGCCGTAGCGCGCCGGCGGTGTCAGCGTGGTCGGCACCGGCTGCAGCGTCGTGCCGTTCCACGTCCAGGTGCCGGTGACCGGGCCGCTCAGGCTGAGTCCACCGTGCAGGATCACCGTGCCGCCCACCGGATCGAACGCCGCGACCGTCGACAGCAGCGGCAGCGTCAGTGCCGCGCGGAACACCCACTGGTTGCCGACGCGTTCGCTGATGCCGCCCTCGTAGACGGCGACCATCACCGAACGTGTGTGGTCGAAGCACAGACTCGGCTGCAGCCAGGACCCTGGGTTCATCACGGACTGCCAATCCGTGCCGTCGTACGCCCAGGCGGTGCCGTTCTGCAGGGAGCCGACGCAGAGCATGCGGCGGTTCGGCGGATCCCACGCCAGTGCGATCGCGCGGTTCAGGGTCGTCACCGTCGTCGGCGTGTCGATGCGCAGCCAGCCGCTGCCGTCCCATTCCCACACGACGAGCCTGCCGCTGGTGCTGAACGGACCGACGAACACGACCTCGTCGACGACGCAGACCAATCGTTCGCGCACCGGATCGAAGGCCATCGCCCGGAATCCCGGCGATGGCCGCGCCGTGGTCGCGATCTCGACCCAGGCCTGGGCGCTGGCGCTTGGAATCAGGAACGGGAGCAAGCCAAGGAGCGCGACGACTCTCATGGCAACGGACCATACGCCGTCCCGACCAGCTGTCACGGGGCCGCGGGCGGCGACGGCCGCGACCCGGATCGCCGCGGATTCGCTGCCGCCCGCGCCGCGGGGTGCTTGCACTGCAGCCGTTCGGCGCCAACCTACTCGCCCCCGCATGTCCGCCTCGTCCCGCGCGTTCGTCGCCCTGTTGCTCGGCGCCTCCTTGTCGTCGCCCCTCGTCGCCCAGAAACCCGCTGCGCCCGAGATGTGGCCGTGGGGCGTCGGTGCCGACGCCAACTCGTTCACGCGCCGCGACCTGTTCAACCTCGGTGCGCTCGGCGCCAAGGCGTGGGACGCCGACCGGCCCGAGCCTAGCCTCGAACGCAGCAGCGGCCAGCGGCGGTTCGAGAGCAGCAACGAGAAGGAAGGCGACCACGGACCCAAGCGCCTCGTCGTGCGCGCGCTGTTCGGCGGCGGGCCGGCGCAGAAGGCGGGGCTCGCGCTCGACGACGTGATCGTCGGCGTCGACGGCCAGACGTTCGACGGCGGTTGCTTCGAGCCGCTGGCCAAGGCGCTGCAGCGCGCCGAGACCGTCGACGGCAAGCTCGTGCTGCAGATCGAACGCGGTGGCAAGCCGAGCGACCTCGTCGTCAAGCTGAAGAAGCTCGGCGCGCACGCGGCCACGCCGGAGCTCGGCCGCATGCGCCAGCAGCTGCTCGACGATGCGCTCGAGTTCCTGGCGCAGCGGCAGGTGGGCGGCGGCTTCCCGGAGACGCTCGGCGGCACCAACGGCGCCGTCGTGCAGACGTGCCTCGCCGGCCTCGCGTGGATCGGCGGCGGCAGTTCGCTGAGCAAGGGCAAGCACAAGACCAACCTCGCCAGCGCGCAGTCGTTCGTGCTGCGTGGGCTCGAGGCGCCCGATCGCATGCGCAGCGCCGGCGGTGCGAACTGGGACCAGACGACGTGGGGCTACGCGCACGCAGCGATCTTCCTCGGCGAACTGCAGCTCGCGTCGGGCCAGAAGAAGCCGAGCGCCGAGCTGCAGAAGATCGTCGACACGCTGTGCGTGCGGCAGGAGGTCTCCGGTGGCTACGGCCACGGCCCCGGCGGCAAGAACGCGCTCGGCTACGTCGAACTCAACATCCTCGCCGCCTACGTCGCCTGCGGCCTGAGCCTCGGCCAACAGGCCGGCTGCAAGGTCGACGGTGCCGTGCTCGACAAGCTGTTCGGCTACTGCGAACAATCGGCGAGCGAAGACGGCGGCGTCGGCTACGCGACGGGACCTGGGCAGAAGGGCCACGGCAACATCGGCCGCACCGCCGGTGCCTGGCTCGCCGCACTCGGCCTCGGCCGCGGCGAGCAGCCCTACACGAAGAAGATGGGCGACTACGTGCGCGCCCACATCGCCGAGGTGATGGGCGGCCACGCGTCGCTGCAGCAGCACATGCTGCTCGCCGGCCTCGCCGCCAGCACCGCCGGCAAGGACGCCGCCGCCGCCTACTGGGCCGGTGGCCTGCAGCGCGACCTGACGCTGGCGCGCGCGCCGGACGGTTCGCTGCAGCCGCGGCCGTGGCACGAGAGCCTGCTGATGCAGAGCAACACCGACGTCAGCGTCGGCGAAGTGTGGACGACGGCGTCGTGGGCGATCGTGCTCGGCGCGCACGGCGAAGCGGGCAAGGGCGGCTTCGCCGGCTGGTGCGCGCGCAAGGCGGCACCGGCGGCCAGCGGTGGGACGACCGGCGCGCGCTGACGGACGAGGGATGGCCACGGCTCTTGTCGCCGAGGGAGCGCACGGGTCGAATCTGCGCATGGATCGCGAAGTGCACAAGTCGCGCTCGTTCGCCGAGGCCGAGCGTCACGATCGCGAGCAGCAGTGGCGCATGACGCCGGACGAGCGGATGCAGGTGGCCGCGGAGCTCCGTGAACGCGTCTACGGCGCGGATTGTCCTGATGTCCGCGAGGCGGAGCGCTTGCGCCGGCTTTCGGAGTCGACGTGAAGCCGCTTTCGTTCTCGCGCGATGTTCTCGAGTTCCTCCGCCTCTTGGCCGAGCACCATGTTCGCTACGTGGTCATCGGTGGGACGGCCGTGATCTACCATGGCCATGCCAGACTCACCGGGGATGTCGACTTCCTCTACGAACCATCGGCGGAGAACGTCGCCCGCCTCTGGGCTGCCCTGGTGGCCTTCTGGGGCGGAGCCGTACCGGGTCTCTCGCAGCCGGGGGAACTACAGGATCCAGAGGTCATCGTGCAGTTCGGTCGCCCGCCGAATCGCATCGACCTGATCGGCGGATTGCGAACCGTGGCATTCGAGCAAGCGTGGGCGCATCGGGTGCACGAATCGGTGGAGGTCGATGGCAAGCCGGTGCCGGTCTGGCTGCTCGGCCTCGAAGAGCTCAAGCGGAGCAAGCGCGAGGCTGGTCGCCCGAAGGACCTCGAGGATCTCAGGCACCTGCCGTGAGTGGGCGCGGAGCGCCTGCATGCGCCGACCACGGCACCACGGCCACGCGCGGCGACAGCGCCGCGACCTCGGCGTGGAAGCGCGGTTCGTTGGCGCGGCGGCGCACCAGCAGCGGATCGGTGACCGCGAGCGGCAGCAGGCTCTGGTTGATCACCCACGCGAACGGGTGGATGCCGGCGCGCGCGAGGTCCTGCTGCAGCGCCGCCGCTTCGTGCACCGGCGTTGCCTCCGGCAGCGTCACCAGCAGCATGCGCGTGAACTCGGGGTCGCGCAGATGCGCGGCCAGCGCGCGCACTTCGTCCGGCACGGCGCCGCGGCTGCGCAGCACTTCGCGGTGGTAGGCGTCGGCGGCGTCGAGCAGCAGCAAGGTGTGGCCGGTCGGCGCGGTGTCGACGACGACGAAGCCGCCTTCGCCTTCGTGCACGACGCGGGCGAACGCGCGGAACACGGCGATCTCCTCGGTGCACGGGCTGCGCAGGTCCTCGGCCAGCAGTGCGCGGCCGGCCTCGTCGAGGCCGCTGGCGGCGGCGAGCACTTCGTCGCGGTAGGCCGCGGTCTCGGCGACCGGGTCGATGCGGCTCACGCGGAGGCCCGCAGCACCCGCACTGCGGGCGTCGCCACCGAGGGCGTCGACGACGTGCGCCGCCGGATCGGTGGTGGTCAGGTGCACGCGGTGGCCGCGCTGCAGGAGCGCCACCGCGATCACCGCGGCGACCGTGGTCTTGCCGACGCCGCCTTTGCCCATCGTCATGATGACGCCGTGGCCCCGCGCCGCGAGGTCGGGCAGCAGGCTCGCGAGATCGCCGTGTGCTGCGACCACCGGCTTCGGATCGGCGGCGTTCGCGGCCGCCGGCGCGCGCATAGGCGAGGCCGCGGCGTCGTTCGTCGGCACCAGCAGCGCGCGCAGCGCGTCGAGGCCGACGAGGTCGAACGGCAGCAGCGGCAGCACCGTGCGCGGCAGCGGCGCGAGGCCCGCGGGCAGCTGGGCCAGAGCCGCCTCGTTCTGCCGCTGCATCGCCATCGCGATCGGATCGCCGCGGTCGAGCGCGCGGAACACGCCGTTCAGCACCAGGTGCAGGTGGTGCACACCGACGGTCGCCAGTTCGCCGCGTGTGCGTTCCGCCTCGGCCAGCGCCCGCCGATCGGCGCGGGCGACCAGCACGACCGCCGTGCGCGCGCCGTCGGCGAGGGCCGCGTGCGTACTGGCGTAGAGCGCGCGGTTCGCCGCCAGGCCCGACAGCGGCCCGAGGCACGAGGTGCCGCGTGTGCTCTCGGCGAGGAACTCGCTCCACGCCGCCGGCAGTTCGAGCAGGCGCAGCGTGTGGCCGGTCGGCGCGGTGTCGAAGACGACGTGGTCGAACGCGTTGGTCGTCGCCGGATCGCCGAGCAGCTTGGCGAACTCGTCGAAGGCGGCGATCTCGACCGTGCACGCGCCCGACATCTGTTCCTCGATGCTGCGCACCGCCGCCGCCGGCAGCACCGAGCGGAACGGCGCCACCATGCGTTCGCGGTAGGCGTGCGCGGCGGCGTTCGGGTCGAGGTTCTGCGCCATCAGCCCGGGGGAGCCCGCGATCGCGCGCGGCGTGCTGGCGAGCGGCGTGGCGAGCACTTCGTCGAGGTTCGACGCCGGATCGGTGCTGACCAGCAGCACGCGCTTGCCGGCGTTCGCCAGCGCCAGCGCCGTGGCGCAGGCGACGCTGGTCTTGCCGACGCCACCCTTGCCGGTGAAGAACAGGTGGCGCGGCGGTTCTGCGAGGAACTCGGGAAGCGTCGTCATCGGGATGCGGTCGGCGGACTCAGCAACAGCCACCCGGCTTGCAGCAGCCGCCGGCCTCGGCGGGGTCCGGCGCCGCCGCGGGGCTCGCTGCGGCAGGGCTCGCGCCGTCGGCCTTGGTGATGCGCAGGCCGGCGAGCGCCGCCAGCGTCTCCCGCGACGGATACGTGCCCTCGACGGCGACGCGGTCGTCGACCAGCACCATCGGCAGCGCGTCGAGACCGCGGTGCAGGGCTGCGTTGACCGCGGGCGTGCCGGCGAACGCGCCCGGCTGCTGCATCAGGTTGAAGCGTTCGACGGCGACACCCTGGCGCGCGAGCCAGTCGAGGTCGGCGGCGAAGCGGACCAGTTCGGGATCGACCGTCGGGCCGCAGATGCCGGTGTCGCAGCACATCGCGGGATCGAAGACGCGGATCTTGGGTGGCATGGGATGTCCATCGGGAACGGCGGCGCCGGATCGGAGGCCGCCGACCATCGGCTTAGGACGATCGCCGCCGCGGGCAAGCGCGCCGAGGGCGGGGATCGACTGGCCAAGGTGCGTAGCTTCGTCGCGGATCGCTGCCGCTGCACGCGGCGGCCCGCGGTCGTCGGCGATGCGGGCCTTGTGGCCGCCGACGATCCGCACAAGAACACGGCGGGGCTCGGGCCAAGCGCGGGGGCCCGGGAGCTGCCCGGTCCCGACACTGTGCAGGTGTCCGGTCGTGCGTTCGCGCGCCGGGCTCCTGACCCATGACCTTCCATCGCCCGTTCGCCATCTCGCTCCTGGCGCCCGTCCTCGTCGCCGCCCTGCCCGTCGCCGCGTCCGCCCAGGTCGCCGTCGCCTGGTCGCAGTCCACGCGCGGCGTCGCCCTCGCCGTCGACCGGAACGACGCCGTCTACACGCTCGACTACGAGCAACAGCTCGGCGCCGAGGTCGTGGTGACGAAGCGCGACGCGTTGGGCAACCTGCTGTGGACGTCGTCGTTCGACCAGACCGATGCGACGAAGTGGGAGCGGGCGCAGTGGCTCGCCACCGACAGCCAGGGCAACGTGATCGTCTGCGCGACCCTGATGTCGGGGTATTCGAACCCCGTCGTCGCCGCCAGCCTCGTGATGAAGTTCGACGCGAGCGGCAACGTGCTCTGGCGCCGCGTCGGCGGCAACGGCTTCGACGGCTCGCGCACCGTGCGCTGCGTCGTCGACCGCGACGACAACGCCTACGTGCTCGGCCTCGGGCAGAGCGGCTCGGGCCTGGTGACGAAGGTCGAGAAGTTCTCGCCGACCGGCGTCTCGCTGTGGTCTTGGTTCGACACCGCCGGCCTCGGCGCGCCGACCATGCTGAAGCTCACGCCCGACGACCAGCTGCTGGTCACCGGCCGCGGCACCGTCGGTTCGATCAACGGCCATGCGAAGATCGACCGCGACGGCAACACGCTGTGGAGCCTCGCCGGCGTCCAGAGCCTGACCGTCGGCGACGCGGCGGGCGACGCGTTCGGCAACAGCTACGTGGTGCACGCGCAGTCCGGCGGCGTCAACGCGGGCTGCATCGTGCGCAAGCTCGGGCCCACCGGGGCGCTGCTGTGGCAGAACGCGTATCCGCTGGCGGGCATGCGGGTCGAGGTCGGGCCGGACGATGCGGCGATCGTCGCCGGCTTCCCGAACCAGGGCTCGGCCGGCGCCGCCTTCTGCAAGGTCGACGCCGGCGGCGCGCTGCTGTGGTCGAACCTCGACGCCGACGGTCCGCTGATGCTGCTGATGCACGCGCAGTTGCTGGTCGACGCGTCGGGCGACGCCTACCTGGCGGCGGGCACGCTGTTCGACATGGCGGTGTGCAAGGTCTCGGCGAACGGCGCGAGCCAGTGGACGGCGACCACGGCCGGTGCGAGCGCTTCGGCGATCGCGTTCGCACGCGCCAGCAACGGCGTGTTCGTGGTCGGTGGGCGCACTGCGCACCTCGTCGACGCCACCGAGGGCAACTGGCAGGAACTCGATGGCGGCCTCGCCGGCGCGAACGGCACGCCGCGGCTCGCCGGGCAGGGCCGTTGCGCGCAGGGGCAGCCGATGGCGCTCTACGGTTCGCATGCCGCCCCCAACGCGGTGGTGGTGCACGTGGTCGGCCTGAGTGCCGTCGGCGCGCCGCTGTTCGGCGGGCTGCTGGTGCCGTCGCCCGACCTGCTGCACGTGGCGCTGACCGACGCCGTCGGGCGCAGCGGCTTCGGCCTGACGATCCCGAGCGCGGTGGCGCCCGGGCAGTCGTTGTGGTTCCAGAGCTGGTGTCTCGACCCCAGCGCGGCCACGGGCTTCAGCGCGAGCTCTGCGCAGCGGGTCCGCGGCAGCTGACCGCTACGAGCTCGCGGCCTTCTTGCTGCGCCGCGCCGGTTTCTTCTTCGCCGGGCCCTTCGCGGCCCGCGCGGCCAGCAGTTCGAGTGCGCGCGGCAGCGTCAGCTCGTCCGGGTTCTCGTCCTTGCCGAGCGATGCGTTGGTGGTGCCGTCGGTGACGTAGGGGCCGTAGCGGCCGTCGAGCAGCTTGACGACCTTGTTGGTCACCGGGCTCTCGCCGAGTTCGCGCCGCGCCTTCTGCGCACTGGGTGCACCGCGACCGCCGCGGCCTGTCTTCGGCTGGGCCAGCAGCTGCTGCGCCAGCGCCAGGTCGATCGACAGCGGCGTGTGGCCGGCGGGGATGCTGCGCGTCTCCTTGCCCCACTTCAGGTACGGGCCGTAGCGGCCGTTGGCGGCGAGGATCGGTTCGTCGGTGCCCTCCGGCGTCTTCATCACGCCGACCGTGCGCGGCAGCCGCAGCGTCGCCAGCGCTTCGTCGAGCGTCACCGTCTCCGGCGTCATGCCGGCGAGCAGCGACGCCATCTTCGGCTTCTCCGCCTTCTTCTTGCCGGCCTCCATCGCCTCGCCGAGCTGGAAGTACGGGCCGAAGCGACCGACGCGCACGTAGACCGGCAGGCCCGTCTCCGGGTCGGTGCCGAGCGTGCGCGGCCCTTCGGCCCCCTTCTTCAGCAGCTCGAGCGCGCGCGCCAGCGTCAGTTCGTCCGGCGCGGTCTCGTCGGGCACCGGCGCCTTCTTGTCGCCGCACGACAGGAACGTGCCGTAGCGGCCGATGCGCACCTCGACCGTCTCGCCGGCTTCGTTCGGACCGAGCGGGATCGAGCAGATCTTGCGCGGGTCGATGTCGCCTTCGATGCCGCTGACGCGGTCGCGCAGGCCGGGCGTGCCGTTGCCGAGGAAGAAGTGCTGCAGGTAGTCGACGCGGCGCGCCTTGCCGTTGCTGATCTCGTCGAGGTCGTCCTCCATCTTGGCCGTGAACTGGTAGTCCACGAGCCAGCCGAGATAGCCGGCGAGCAGGTCGACGACGGCGAAGGCGGTGAACGTCGGCACCAGCGCGGTGCCCTTCTTCCACACGTACTCGCGGCGCACGATCGTCTCGATGATCGCGGCGTAGGTCGACGGGCGGCCGATGCCGCGCGCTTCGAGCTCCTTGATCAGGCCGGCTTCGGTCACGCGCGGCGGCGGCTGCGTGGTGTGGCCGGCGGGCTTCAGCTCGCGCGCCATCGCCTGCTGGCCCTTCTGCAGGTTCGGCAGCACGCGCTCGGTCTCGGCGAGTTCGTTGTCGGCGTCCTCGAAGTCCTCGACGTAGGCGAGGCGGAAGCCGGCGAACTCGATCGTCTTGCCGGTGGCGACGAACTTCGCCTGCCCGTGCTTCCCAGTCGGCATGCCGAGCGTCATCGTCGTGCGCTGGCCGCGCGCGTCCTTCATCTGGCAGGCGACGGTGCGGCGCCAGATCAGGTCGTAGACGGCGCGTTCGTCCTGGCCCATCTCGGCCGGCAATGCACTCGGCTGCACGAACTCGGCACCGGCGGGGCGGATCGCCTCGTGCGCTTCCTGCGCGTTCTTGACCTTGGTGGCGTAGGTGCGCGGCGCGTCGGGCAGGTGCTCCGGGCCGAACTCGCGGCCGATCAGCGTGCGCGCGGCGGCGATCGCCTGCGTGCTGAGCGTCGTCGAGTCCGTGCGCATGTAGGTGATGAAGCCGTTCTCGTAGAGCCGCTGGGCGGCGCGCATCGTGCGCTGCGCGCCGTAGCGCAGCTTGCGCGCGGCCTCCTGCTGCAGCGTCGAGGTGGTGAACGGCGGCGACGGGCGCTCGCTGTACGGCTTCTGCTCGACGTCGAGCACGGTCGCGTGCTTGCCGGCGAGTTCGACGGCGAGGCTGGTGGCGAGCTTCTCGTCGAGCACGACCAGGCCCTTGGCGCCGGCCTTCACCTTGCCGGTGTCCGGGTCGAAGTCGCGGCCGGTGGCGACGCGGTCCTGACCGAGCGCCTGCATCGTCGCCGCGAACGGCGTCTCGTCGCCGGCCTTGCCCGCCAGCACGGCGTCGAGGCTCCAGTAGTCGGCGGCCTGGAAGCGCATGCGTTCGCGCTCGCGCTCGACGATCAGGCGCACGGCGACGCTCTGCACGCGGCCGGCCGACAGCTTCGGCTTGACCTTCTTCCACAGCAGCGGCGACACCGTGTAGCCGTAGAGGCGGTCGACCAGGCGGCGCGTCTCCTGCGCCTCGACCAGGTCCATGTCGATCTGCCGCGGGCTCTGCAGCGCTTCGAGGATCGCCGACTTGGTGATCTCGTGGAACACCAGGCGCTTGGTCTCGCACTTCGGCTCGAGCTCCTGCACCAGGTGCCAGGAGATCGACTCGCCTTCGCGGTCTTCGTCTGTCGCCAGGTAGAGGACCGAGGCGTCCTTGACCAGGGCCTTCAGCTTCTTCAGGTGGTCCTTCTTCTCCGCCGGGACCACGTAGAGCGCCTTGAAGTCGTGCTCGACGTCGATGCCGAGCTTCGCCCACTTCTCCTTCTTCAGCTCCGTCGGCACCTCGCTGGCGTCGCCGGGCAGGTCGCGGATGTGCCCGATGCTGGCCTCGATGCGGTAGTCCTCGCCGAGGAACTTGCCGATCGTGCGCGCCTTCGCGGGCGACTCGACGATGACGACCGGAGTGCCGGTGGGCTTCTTGCTGCTGGCCATGCGGGTGGGGGTGGGGGGCCCTAGTTAGGGGCGTCGGGAAGTGCGTGCAAGGATTCGGCACCCGGAAAGGTCCGTCTGAAGGCGAGTTCGGAACCCGGTGCCTCGCCCTGGGACGCTGTCGGGAATCGCGGCACCAGCGCCCGCTGTGCTCGCCGCCGCTTGCTCCGATCTCCCCCGGCCCCCCGCACTTCCTCCTCGCGGCAGAATCCGCCTCCCACCGCAGCCGCTCAGTCGACGTCGACCCTCGCCGACGCGCTGAGCTCGAAGTTCGTCGCGCTGGCGTCGAAGCGGGAACGGGCCGCCGCGGGGCGATCGCCGCGGCGCGCGCCCCACTGCCTGCTGCTGATCCGGACGCCTCCGGATTGGACAGGAATCCGCCGCGCCTACTGCAGGGCGAAGCGGTGGGCGGCCGTGGTCTCGAACAGCCCGTTGCGCGCCATCGGCGTCAGTGTGCTCGCCTGAACCAGGATGGTGGTGCCGGCGTAGCCCGCTGGCGCCCCCAGCGACCACGTGTCGTTGAACGCCGCCGTCGACGGCAGGATGCCGGCCTGCGCCACGAACAGGTTCGTCGACCACCAGCCCGGCAGCGGAATCGGCACCGGCGCATGACGCACTCGCTGCCGGACTTCTTCGGTGGCGAACGGTCGGAGGTCGCGGTGGCGGACCATCGCCGTGGCGCCTGTGCGTGGAGCCGTGCATGCTGTGCTGGATGAGCACCCTGGGAAGCTCACCTCGCAGCGTCGTCACCTCGCGGGTGCGAACGCCGGTCGGCGCGTGCGAACGGACCGCGGCTGGCGTTCGCCGGCACCGACTGCTGGTCGTGGCGACGGCCGTGCTGGCGCTGGTGTTCGCACTGCCGAGCTGCTTCACGATCGCCGTCTGGTCCGAGCTGCCGCCGGACCAGATGCGCCGCGACGTGGTCTCCCTCGCACCTGGGCAGCTGGCTCCGCCTGTGCTGACCGTGGCCTTGTCGGCCGAGGCGCGCACCGCGTTGGCCGAGCGCTGGTCGGCCGTGCCGTCGTGGGCCCGTGGCCTGCGGGTGTCGGTGGGCACGACCGTGGCGCCGGAGCTGGTGAGCTTGCCGGCGGGCAGCCACATCGACGTGGTCCGCGACTTGGAGGGCGACTTGATGCTTAGCTTCCGCGGCAAGTCCTGGCCGGCGACGGTCGAGTTCGTGGCCGAACCCGTCGCCCCGTCGCCGCCGTTGCTGTCGGTCGGCTTCGTCCTCTGCTACACGGCGCGCGGCCCCGGCTTCACCGGCGAGGTGGCGAAGCGCGTGCTGTGCACTCCGGCCACGCTGCTGCTCGACGTGGTGACGTCGCCGCTGCAGTTGCTGACGCTGCCGTTCTGGTTGCCCGAACTGCTGTGAGGGAGCGGGGGATGGCCGGGGCGCGCGCGTTCCCCCGCGCCAGGGCAGCTACTCCGCGAACGGCACGCGCACGCGGTTGTAGGCGACGATGTTCGGCAGCAGCGGGCACGGGCTCGACGTGGTGCCGAACATCACCCACTGGAACTCGAGCTGGAAGCCGAGCGCGCTGAACTGGAACGGCAGCGGCCACGTCACCGCCAGTTCGCCGGGCGCGTTGTTCACGACGATGGTCACCAGCGGCACCATCAGATTGCACGGGCCGCAGCCGATCGGCGCCTGGCTGCTGTCGGCCAGGTTCAGCAGCGCGAACGGTGCGCTCTGGTCCTGGTACTGCAGCCGGATCTGGAACGTCTGGTTGCCCGGCGCGAACGCGCCCTGCGTGTAGCCGCACGGCAGCAGGCTGGTGCAGCTGTTGCCGACACAGCTGCCGCCGAGGTTGACCGGCGTGCCGCCGGCCATCGTCACGAACGTGCGCGTGCAGGCGGTGCCGCTGCCGCCGCCGACCGGCGTCTCGATCCAGCTGACCACTGCGCGCAGCGGGTTGCCGTTGTCGGCGAAGCCGCTGCGGATCGTCGGCTGCTGCTGGTTCGGCTGCGCGACCGTCGGCAGCGTCTGCAGCGGCCGCAGCAGCGAACCGTCCGGGAAGTAGTCGCCGAGCACGATCTCGTCGTCGCCGGCGGTCGCGGTGGTGCGGCCCCACGCGGCGAGGTAGCGGTCGCCGCACCACGCCAGCGCCGGGCTCTTGCCGCGCACGGTGTCGAACAGCGTCGGCGCGCCGGCCGTCAGCGTCGTGCCGTTCCAGGTGAGCCGCACCTGCTGCAGCTGGCCGAAGCGCGTGAACGCGGCGAGGAAGTGGGCGCCGTTGCCCGCGATCGCCGGGTCGAAGTCGATGCCGTTGGCGGTGATCAGGTTCGCGCTGCCGATCGACTGGCCGCTGGCGTTGATCGCCAGCACGTTCATCGTGTGCGTGTTCGGCGAGATCGCCGGCGAGATCGTGCAGATCAGCGCGGCGGGCGAGGTGCCGGTGTAGCTGTCCGACAGCCGCGGCGTGCCGACGACCGTGCTGCCACCGGTCACCGACGCGACGGTCTGTACGGCTCCGACCGTGGTCGGCGCCGTGAACGGGCGCACGCGGATGCCGACGCCCGGCTCGACGTAGCTGACCAGCACCGAGTTGAAGCCCGTTTCGCCCGCATCGCGGCGGCCGCTGACCGACGGCCGCTCGCCGACGGCGGCGATCGTCGTCACCGGCTGCAGCGGCAAGCCCTGCGACACGAAGAACGGCCGCACCTTCACCGTCCACGGCCCGTTCGCCGTCGGGCCCTCCTGCCAGACGATCGGCTGCCAGATGTTGGCGTTGGCGAGGACCGGTGCGGTCTCGACCAGGTTGGCGGTGTTGGCGATGCCGAGCAGCGTGCTCGTGCTGTTGCTGTTGACGGCGTAGACGTCGCTGTCGCTCTGCGAGAACGTGCGGCACCAGGCCCACGTCGTGAAGACCGCGAAGCCGCCGGCCCCGGTCGTGCCGGTCACGAAGCTGTCGTTGCCGCCGCCCTGCGGCACCAGCGACGCCGTGCTGAGCCACGGATCGAGCACCAACGGGAACTGCGCGCCGTCGACGAACGCGTCCGGCAGCCGCAGCTCGAGCTGGCCATCGACGACGGCGAGGCCGCCGCGGCAACGTTCGCCGCGCGCGTCGATGCCGGTCACGTGGCCGATGTGCACGCCGCCGAAGCGCCCGTCGGTGAAGCGCAGCGTGCCGTCGGTCAGCGGCTCGGGCCGGAGGCCGCCGCCGACGTCGCAGTGCACGACGAGGTCGCCGTCGCCGGCCGGCCGCTCGGCGAAGACGAAGCTGAGTTCGAGCCCGCGCGCGTCGACCCGGTAGTGCTCGACGATGCCGCCGCGCTGGTAGCGCACGTCCTGGCCGTCGCAGTGGGGTGCTGGCGCCTGGGCGGGATCCGCCGCGTGCAGCACGTCGCCGCCGCGCACGATGCGGTCGAGGCGCAGCGCGAACCGCCGGTTGTCCGGGGCGGCGGCTAGCGCCGGCACGAACTCGATGCCACCCGGCCGCAGCGCCGCCTTGTAGTCGGGGCCGACCGCCCACGGCGTGCCGTCGGGGTCGGCGGCGATGCCGGCGAAGGTGCCGATCGCGACGGTTTCGGGGATGGCCGTCTCGGGAAGGGGCGACCCGGGGAGGCGGGAACTCGCCGTCGGCAGCTGGGCCGCGAGGTTGGCGGCGAGGGCGAAGAGGGCGACGTGGGGGAGCAGGGTGCGCATGGGGAACTGCGGGCCGTCGAGGTCCGCCGACGGGGCAGCGATCGCGGTGGCGATTTTGTTCGCGAGATCCCCGGTCGGGCCGCCGCCCCGCCCGGGCGGCTCCCCGGCGTCACGGCACGCCCTGCGTCACTGCACGATGTCGCGGAACGTATTGGTGGTGACGAAGCCGACCAGCGGATCGTCGACGATGGCCTGGTAGTGCAGCGTGGTGCCGACCAGCGCCGGCAGGTTCGGCAGCGGCCAGGTCACCGAGGTCGGGGTCGGCTGCGGCAGCTGCACGTGCACGATCAGCACGGTCGCCGGATCGAGGCGCAGCGTGCCGAACGGGCCGACCGAGGTGAGGCCGGGGCCGAACGCGCCGAAGACGACGCCGAGGGTGTTCGCCCCGGGGCGGGTGCGCAGTTCGACCGTGTAGTTGCCACCGAGGGTCGGCGGCACCGGCGCCACCACGTGGTGCAGCTGGTTCGGCAGCCCCGGCAGCTCGAGGTCGCCGTCGCCGTCGTAGTCGGCCACCACGTCCCCGAGGTAGCCGCCGTTCGGCGACGGGTGGTTGCCGGCGACGAAGGCGAAGCTCCCGCTGCCGTCGTTCCGCAACAGGCCGGTGGCGAGCAGCACGTCGACGTCGCCGTCGCGGTCGGCGTCGAAGCAGGCGAAGCGGTTCACCGGGGTGGCCGGGAAGCTCGGCACGGCGACGAAGGTGGCGTTGCCCTGGTTCAGGAACAGGCGCGTGCCGCTGGCGGCGAACAGATCGACATCGCCGTCGCCGTCGACGTCCGCCAGCCAGTGCGGCGCGGTGGCGGTCGCCGGCAGCTGCACCGGGAACGGCGAGAACACGCCGCCCTGGTTGCGCAGCAGGCCGCCTGGCCCGATCGCCAGCACGTCGAGGTCGCCGTCGCCGTCGAGGTCGGCGGCATCGGGCATGGTCGCCCACTCGTTGCCGAGCTGGGTCGAGACGCCGACCAGGCGCGTCGCGGTGGCGTCGACGAACACCCCAGCCCCGTTGTTGGCGTAGTAGTGGCAGCCACCGAGGTCGATGGCCAACCAGTCGACGTCGCCATCGCCGTCGAGGTCGGCGACGACCTGGTTCTTGGTGTCGAAGCTGTTCGCGGGCAGCGCCACGCTGCTGACGTCGGTGAACACCCCGGCGCCGTTGTTGGCGAACACCATGTTCGGCAGCGAGTCCTCGTTGGCCGCCAGCACGTCGAGGTCGCCGTCGCCGTCGATGTCGGCGAGGTCGATGGCGTGGCAATCGCGGATCGGCGGCGTGGTCAGGCGGGCCGCGGTGTCGTCGACGAAGCGGCCGGAGCCGTCGTTGATCAGCACGCGGAGGATGGCGAAGTCGCCGGCGACGACGAGGTCGAGGTCGCCGTCGCCGTCGATGTCGCCGCGGGCGTGGCCGACCCCGAACTGGCCCGATTGGGGCAGGCCGGCGTGGCGGGTGGTGGCGAAGCTGGCTTGCGCCGCGAGCGGCAAGGCCAGTGCGAGCAGGCAGGGCAGGGCGCGCATGTGGGGTCTCGGGGGTTGGTTCGAGGGACCGGGGGCGGGCCGCGAGCCGCGCTGCCATGGTTGGCGGCGCGATCGTGGTTCGGGCAGCCGTGGGCAAGGGCCGTGCCGGTGCAGGGCGGCGTGCTTCCAGCTGCGCGTGGCACCAATCGGTGACAGCGCATGCTGCCGGCGTAGCGGCAGGGCCGGGTTGGCCAGTTCTTGATCGAATCTTCGCTGGTTGGCGCGTCGCCCCCCACCTCTGCTGCCGGCATGACGCCCACACCCTGCTTCGCCAGCGACGTGACGCCCCGCGTCGGCGGGGGGCGCACATGACGACGGGCTCGGCGCTCACCGCGCAGCTGGCCGAAGGGCACCTCGTGGCGCTGGTCTGGCAGAACGGCGGCCGCGACCTCGAGCTGCAGCTCGAACGGCCCGACGGCGCCAGCGTTCGCCTGTTGTGCACGGCGGTGACCGGCCTCGACGTCGACCTGCACTACCGCAAGCACGCCAGCGGCCGGCCGCACGCGTTCGCCTGCGAGCTGGAACGCACGCTCGCCGGCCGCTGGTTCCTGCATTGGAGCTTCCCGCCGCACGGCGTGATCGCGCTCGAGTGCGCGGACCTGCAGCTGCTCGGCGCCGCGGCCGGCTGAGCCACCGCCGGCGGTCCGGTCGCCTCGCTGGCAGCGGCCGCGCGGGTGCTGGAGGACTCATGCGCTCTTCACGGTTCCCTCACGGAGGTTCCTACCCTCGCTGCGGTCTCGAAGGCCGCACGTCGCGGCTGCCTCCTTCCTTCCGCCTGAATCCCTCCTTCCGCACCATGAACCGCAACACCTTCCTGCAGGGCGTCGCGCTCGCGGCCGGCCTCGCCTCGGCCGCCTCGGCGCAGATCACGATCAGTTCGAACATCACCACGTCGACGACGTGGACGGCCAACAACGTCTACGCGCTGTCGGGCGACATCTACGTCGAGCCGGGTGCAACGCTGACGATCGAGGCCGGCACGGTCATCGCCAGCCTGAACAACAGCACGCTCGCGGTCTGCCGCGGCGCGCAGATCTTCGCCAACGGCACCGTCGACGCGCCGATCATCTTCACCTCGGACAACGACCGCGCCACCTGGATCGGCGGCAACCCGAAGACGGGCACCTACCGCCAGAACGCGAACAACGAGTGGGGCAATGTCACGATCATGGGCTCGGGCTTCATCTCCGAGAACCAGGTCGGCACCAACACCCCGGCCCCGTCGGCCAGCAACTTCGCCGACATGGAAGGTCTGGCCCCGGCCAACACCGCGCTGAACGACTACGGCGGCGGCAACGACAACGACGACAGCGGCAACTTCACCTACGTCTCGCTGCGTTACGGCGGCCGCACCTCGGCCCCGAACATCGAGCTGAACGGCCTGTCGCTCGGCGGCATCGGTCGCGGCACCGACCTGCACCACGTCGAGATCCTGAACAACCTCGACGACGGCATCGAAATCTGGGGCGGCACCGTCAACCTGAAGTACTTCGCGATCACCAACATCGGTGACGACAGCCTCGACCTCGACCAGGGCTGGCGCGGCAAGGCGCAGTTCGGCCTGATCGTCCAGGGCTACAGCGGCGTCGGCTCGCAGGGCTCGGGCTTCGGCGACAATGCGCTCGAGATCGACGGCGCCGAGCTGTGCAACTACCAGCCGACGACCACGACCGCGCTCTACAACCTGACGGTCATCGGTGCGCCGCACCCGACCAACCTCGCCACCGGTGGCGACCACCTGGTCGAGTACCGCGACAACGCCAACGTGCAGATCCGCAACAGCATCTTCATGGACGCTGGTGACGAGGTCATGCGCAACGGTGTGACCGACGGCGAGAACGGCAACACCGGCTACGGCTGCAACGGCACGACGACCTACGCCGCGCGCTGGACGACCGCCTACACGGTCACCTCGACGGTCAACCCGTTCGCCACGCCCGCCGCCGTCGCCGCCGCCTACACGGCCCAGACCAGCGGCAACCTGATCGACTGGCGCGACAACGTGTTCTTCAGCAACCTGCGCACCAACGCCTACAACGAGGCCAACCTGCGCCTCGTGTTCGCCGGCGGCGGTGGCACGGCCAACGCCAACAACGCGATCGTCACGTCGTCGCCGATCACGTCGCTGACCCGCGGCGCCCCGGTCACGCCGAACGGCAGCAACACGACCTCGCCGGTCACCTTCATCGACCCGACGCCGGCCAACGACGCGCTGACCGCGGTCGAGACCGCGCCGAACGACGGCTTCTTCACCCCGGCCCGCTTCCGCGGCGCCTTCCCGCGCGGCAACAACTGGCTGATCGGCTGGACCGGTCTCAGCGCCTTCGGCCTGACCTCGTCGTCGCTGGCCGCGACGTTCCTCGAGGGCTGGACCAACGCGGCTCCGGCCGGCGTCCCGGTCCACTACACGACCGGCACCTGGGCCGGCGGCACCAACGTCACGTTCGGCTGTGACAACGCCGGCCAGGCCGACCCGGTCGGCGCGCCGGGCCTGAGCATCGGCGTCGGCATCCTGGCCTTCGGCCCGAGCAACTTCCCGCTGTTCGGCGGCACGCTGCTGGTCGACCCGTTCGCCAACGTCCAGTTCGCCGTCGTCGGCGTCGGCAACCTCGTCAGCGGCCCGCTGACCATCCCGTCGGGCTTCAGCGGCACGACGCTCTACAGCCAGTTCCTGCTGCTCGACGCGCCGGCCGCCGGCGGCCTGACCCTGTCGAACGCGCAGAAGCACCTGCTGCCCTGATCGCGACCGACAGCCCTGTCTGCCCACACCGTGGCAGGTAGCAGCCCAGCTGCTACCTGCCTCGGGTCGTTCCGAACGAGACCTCTGGTTCCGACGATGAAGACGATCCTGACCTGGCCCTGCCTGCTCCTTGCCGGCCTCTTCTTCGTGCCTTCTTGTGGCGGCGAAGCGGGGGCGGGCGCGGGTGGTGCGGCGAATGCGACGACGGCGACCCACGCCCCGAAGGAGGGCGAGACGAAGACGAAGGAGAATGGGGTCGCCGCCCCGCGTGCGCCGCTGGCCGACTGGCAGCGCAACCTGCTGCAGATCGCCTACGACGCGGCCTCGCGCTTCCCGCTGGTGCCGCACAAGAAGAACCGGGGCCGCGCCCAGGAGGTCGTCGTCGCAGCCTGCTTCGAGCTCGACCAGCCCGAGCTGGCCAGGCGCTACGGCGAAGGCATCGTCGACTGGCGGCGCGGTGTCGCCCTGGCCGACTACGCGTGGTACCAGGCGAAGCGCGGCGTGCGCGACGGGCTCGAGCCGGTGCTGGCGGCGGCGGCCAAGCTCGTCGACGAGGAGCGCAACGACCCCAACGCGCAGCAGTGGCGCAGCGACCTGCTGGCGCTGAAGATCGCGCGCGCGTGGGCTGCGCTCGGCGATGCCGAACGCGCGGCGAAGGCGAGCCGCGGCATCGACCCGACGTCGGCCAACGCGGTCGACGAGCAGTGGGCGAGTGCCGTCGCCGAGCGCGCCGACATGATCCCCGTCGAGCAGGCGGGGGACGAGCTGGCGAAGCTCGACGCGACCTTCGCCGACATGTCGCTCGGCCAGCAGGCCTCCGCCGGCGCCCTGCTGGTGCGCCTGCACGAACGCTGCTTCGCCGACGCGGCGCTGCGGGCCGAGTTCGAGAAGCGCCCGGTCACGCTGTGGCACAAGCTGGTGCCGCAGGTCCGCCTCGACCTGGTCGCGCGCATGCTGCGCACCAACCTGAAGCACGGCGAGAAGGCGCGCGCCGCGGAGCTGCTCGCGGTGGTGCGCGACGGGGTCGCCTCGCACCAGTGGCGCGCCGAGGACGAGCTGCCGTGGCTCGCGCGGTTGTGCGAACTGACCTTCGAGGTCGGCGACGCCGAGCGAGCCAAGGCCGACGCCGTGCTGGCGCTCGGTCGCTACCACGAGCTGCGCTCCGGCATCGTCAACATCTACCGGGCGAAGACGCTGCGGCCGCTGATGCTGGCGCAGTTCCGCCTCGGCGACCGCACCGGGGCCGCCGACCTGCTGGCGCTGGTGCTCGAGGAAGGCATGGAGAACCCGAACTCGCGGCCGCGCTGCGACGACCTGGTCGACACCTGCGTCGCGCTGGCGGTCGCCGGTTGCGAACCTCCGGCCCCGACTCTCGCCCGCATCCGCGAGATCGCGCAAGGCCTGGGGGAACCGTGGTGAGCCGTTCGCACCTGCTCGCCACGGCGGTGGCGGTCGCCCTGTCCACGGCGGCGCACGCGCAGCAAGCGGGTTCGCTGCGCGGCACCGTCATCGACAAGGACTTCGAGTCGCCGCTCGGCGGCGCCGTGCTGACGATCGTCGAGACCAGCGCGCGCACCGAGTCGACCGACCAGGGCACGTTCGTGTTCCCGCAGGTGCGGCCCGGCAAGTACACGCTGCTGGCGCAGAAGGACGGCTACGTGCGCGCGGTGCGCGCCGACGTCGTCGTCAACCCGGGGCAGCTGACCGAGCTGCGCATCGAGCTCGCCGGCGACTTCACCGACCTCGAGGAGTTCGTCGTCAGCGACTCGCTGCAGCTCGGCGCGAGCAACGAAGCGGCGCTGCTCGACCTGCGGCTCGAGAGTCCGGCGATGGTCGACTCGATCGGCGCCGACATGATGCGCAAGGCCGGCGCCAGCGATGCCGTCGGTGCGCTGAAGCTGGTGTCGGGCGCGTCGACGTCGGCCGACGGCAAGTCGGCGGTCATCCGCGGCCTGCCCGACCGCTACGTCAGCTCGCAGATGAACGGCATCCTGCTGCCGTCGGCGGACAAGGAGAAGCGCGCGGTCGAACTCGACCAGTTCCCGGCCGGCGTCATCGAGAGCCTGCAGGTCACCAAGACCTTCACGCCCGACCAGCAGGGCAACGCCAGCGGCGGCGCCGTCAACGTCGTGCTGAAGGGCGTGCCCGACGAGCCCGCCTTCCTGCGTTGGCAGGTCGGCACCGCCTACAACGACCAGTTCACCGGCCGCAACGACTTCCTGTCGTACGCCGGTGGCGGCGTGCACGCGTTCGGCAAGTCCGGCAGCGAACGCGGGGTGCAGACGCTCGGCGGCAACTGGGACGGCGCCGTCGGCGTCGAGGAACGCGCCGCACCGCTGGAGTTCAAGGGCAACGTCTCCGCCGGCGGCAGCTTCTCGCTCGGCCGCGGGTGGAAGGCCGGTGGCTTCGTCAACGCCTACTACGACCGCGACGCCGCCTACTTCGGCAACGGCGTCGACAACTCGCTGCAGCAGTTGCAGCTGCGGGCGCCGATGTCGCCGCAGTACAACCAGGGCTCGCCGGCGTCCGGCGAGTTCTACACGGCGCTGTTCGACGTGCAGCAGGGGCGCCAGGCGGCGAGGTGGGGCGGCCTGACGTCGTTCGGCGTGCAGAACGAGAACCACGCCGTCAACTTCCGCTGGCTGTCGTCGCGCGTCGCCGAGGACATCGCCACGCTGGCCGAGGACACGCGCGGCAAGCAGTACTACTTCCCCGGCCACGACCCGTCGGTGCCCGGCTCGCCCGGTTCCGACGACATCCTGGGCGCGCCCTACCTGCGCCTGCAGACGCTGAACTACGTCGAACGGGCGACCGACACGCTGCAACTGGCCGGCAAGCACCGCATCGCGCTCGACGGCCGGCGCACCCAGAAGGCCGAGATCGACTGGGCGGTGGCGAAGAGCAACGCGCATCGCGACCAGCCCGACCGTCGCCAGTTCGCGTCGGCGTGGAATCCGAACGGTGTCTACCTGCAGTACAAGCCGGCGGCGCAGTTCACGCTCGGCAACCTGCAGCGCATCTTCGAGGTCATCGACGAGAACAGCGAAGAGGCGCGCCTCGACGTCAAGCTGCCGTTCGAGCTGTGGAAGAAGCAGCGCGGCTACCTCAAGGTCGGCGGCTTCCACGACCGCGTGAAGCGGCGCTACGACCAGAACACGTTCAGCAACTTCCTGGACCCGAACTTCTTCTACAACGGCCAGTTCGACCAGCTCGACTGGAGCCAGGTGTGGGGCTTCCAGGACCACCCGATCACCGCCGCCGACACCGACGTCGACTACGAGGGCCAGCAGACGCTGCGCGCCGGCTACGTGATGATGGAGCTGCCGGTGGTGAAGGGCGCGAAGCTCGTCGGCGGCGTGCGCATGGAGTCGACGGCGATCTCGATCGTCAACGACCCGGAGGCGAACGCGCCGTGGGTGCCGCCGGGCCAGTTCGGCGTCGCGACGCTGCTGCCCGGCGATGCCGACGTGGAGATCGCGCAGCAGGACCTGCTGCCGGCGATCGGCCTCGAGGTCGAGCCGGTCGACACGGTGAAGCTGCGCATGGCCTATGGCGAGACGGTCGGCCGGCCGACGTTCCGCGAGCTGTCGCCGATCTTCCAGCAGGAATACCTCGGCGGTCCGATCTTCGTCGGCAACCCGGATCTCGATCTCAGCGCGGTGCGCAATTTCGACCTGCGCGCCGACTGGACCCCGACCGAGGGCAGTCTGCTGTCGGCGTCGTGGTTCCGGAAGGACATCAAGGACCCGATCGAGTACGTCGAGAAGTTGGCGCAGTACACCTTCACCAGCGCCGTCAACTTCCCGCGCGGCACCATGCGCGGCATCGAGCTCGAGGCGCGCCAGGGCCTCGGCGAGCTGTGGGAGCCGCTGCAGGGCATCACGCTCGGCGCCAACAGCACGTGGATCGACGCCAAGGTGCGCCTGCCCGACGACGAGATCCTCGCGTTCCAGCAGCTGCACGGCGAACTGCCGCGGCCGATCCGCGACATGACCAACACGCCGGACTACCTCTACAACCTGTTCGCGACCTACGACGTTCCGTACGTCGGCACCGGCCTCGGCCTGTTCTACACCGTCACCGGCGACACGCTGATCCAGGGCACCGGCCCGAGCGGCGACTTCTTCGTGCCGGCGACCTACCAGACGCGCTTCGAGACGTTGAACGTCACGCTGAGCCAGCCGCTCGGCGGTGGCATCCGCCTGATGCTGACCGGCCGCAACCTGACCAACGCGCTGCGGCGCCAGGTCTACCGCTCCGAATACCAGTTGGACGACGAGACCCGCCGCGAGTTCACCGAGGGCGTCGACTGGAGCCTCTCGATCGGCGGCGAGATCACCTTCTGACCCGTGCACCCGACCATGAACATGAATCGTCACGAACGTGCCGCCAAGCAGTGCGGCGCCCTCGTCCTCGCCGCCGCGGCGCTCGTCGCCGCCCTGCCGGCGCAGGAGGCCACCGACGCCGTCGCCAGCACGCGCGCGACCGTCGAGAAGTGGGTGGAGACGCGCAACCTGGTGTCGAAGGAGCAGCGCGACTGGGCGATCGCCAAGGAGGCACTGACCGCGCGCATGGACATCGTGCGCCGCGAGGTCGAGAAGCTGCAGAAGAGCATCGCCGACGCACAGGCGCAGGTGGTCGAGGCCGACAAGAAGCGCGCGACGCTCCTGGCCGAGAACGAGCAGCGCAAGCAGAGCGGCGACAAGATGACCGCCCGCATCGCCGCCCTCGAGGGCAAGCTGCTGACGCAGCTGCCGCGGCTGCCGGAGCCGCTGCGCGACAAGCTGAAGCCGTTGACGCAGCGCCTGCCGAAGGCCGGCGAGGAGACGAAGCAGTCGCTGGCCGAACGCTGGCAGAACGTCGTCGGCGTGCTCAACGAGCTCGACAAGTGGCAGCGCGAGATCGTCGTCACCAGCGAGGTGCGGCAGCTCGGCGACGGCCAGAGCGTCGAGGTCGCGGTGCTCTACCTCGGCCTCGGCCAGGCGTTCTACGCCAGCAGCAACGGCAAGGTCGCCGGCTTCGGCCACCCGACCGCCGACGGCTGGCAGTGGAAGCAGGCCAACGAACTGGCCCCCGACGTGCTGCGCACGATCGGCATCTACAAGAACGAGCAGGTCGCCGCGTTCGTGCGACTGCCGGTGCAGGTGCAGTGAAGGAGCCGGAAGCCATGACCATGCGATCTTCGTTCCCGTTCGCCCTGGCGCTGCTCGGCGCCGCGGCTTTCGCTCCGGCCCAGCAGAACGGCGCGCCGACGCCGGCCGCGACGCCGACCCCGGCCGCCACGCCTGCGGTCGCCACGCAGGACCCGCCGACCTTCGCCGCCGCCAGCGCCGACCTGCAGCAGCAGCTGGTCGCGGCGGTGGCCGAGCTGGCGGCGACCCGCGAGCGCATCACCGCCGAGAAGCTGCCGATGGCGCAGCAGCTGCGCGAGCTCGAGCAGCAGCTGCAGGCGGCGCGCAGCGAATACCAGCAGGCGGCGCGCCTCGTCGACACGCGTTCGCTCGACCTGAACAACCTGACCGCCGAGGTGGCGCAACGGAAGGACCAGGCCGGCTACCTGTCGAACCTGCTGACCGAGTACGGCCGCAACTTCGAGACGCGGCTGCACATCGCCGAGCTGCAACTGCGCCGTGAGCCGCTGCAGCAGGCGCGGCTCGCGCTCGACGACGCCAAGATCGAACAGGATGCGTTGTTCGAGAAGCAGATCGACGTCGTCGCCGCGTCCCTCGCCCGCGTCGAGGAGGTGCTCGGCGGCTCGCGCTTCCAGGGCAAGGCGGTCGACAGCGGCGGCGTCGTGCGCAGCGGCACGTTCGTGCTGTTCGGCCCGACGGCGATCTTCCGCAGCGCCGACGGCCAGGAGATCGGCACCGTCGAGCAGCGGCTCGGCTCGCTGGAGCCGGCGGTGCTGCCGTTCAAGGAGCCGGCCGATCGCGAAGCGGCGGCGGCGTTGGCGCTCGGCACCGGCAACCAGATGCCGCTCGACGCCACCAACGGCAACGCGCACAAGGCGGCGGCGATCGAGGAGACCTGGCTGCAGCACGTGCAGAAGGGCGGCCCGATCATGTGGCCGATGTTCGCGCTGGCCGCGGCGGCTCTGCTGGTCGTGCTGGGCAAGTGGCTGTCGATGGCGTTCGTGCGCCGGCCGCAGCGCAAGGCCGTCGAGCGCCTGCTCGAAGCGGTGCGCAGCGGCCAGCGGCCGGCGGCCGTCGACCAGGCGGAGGCCGTCGGCGGTCCGGCCGGCGCCATGCTGAAGGCCGGCGCCGAGCACCTCGGCGAGCCGCGCGAGCTGGTCGAGGAGGTGATGTTCGAGCAGGTGCTGCAGACGCGCCTGCGGCTGAACGGTTGGCTGCCGTTCGTCGCCATCTGCGCGACGTCGGCGCCGTTGCTCGGCCTGCTCGGCACCGTGACCGGCATCATGAACACGTTCACGTTGATGACCGTCTACGGCACCGGCGATCCGAAGACGCTGTCGAGCGGCATCAGCGAGGCCCTGATCACCACCGAGTACGGCCTGATCGTCGCCATCCCGTCGCTGTTGCTGCACGCGTTCCTGTCGCGCCGCGCCAAGGGCATCGTCGACGACATGGAGAAGGCGGCGGTCGCCTTCCTGAACCAGGTCCGCAAGAGCGAGCCGGCCGCGGCCGCCGGGGGGGCCTGACGTGTTCGCCCTGCTGCAGTCGCCGAAGGACCAGACGGCGAGCGAGCTCCTCGCGGCGTTCCTCGCCACCGCGTGGGACATCTGGGTCGCCGGCGGCTGGGCGATGATCCCGATCGCCATCGTCGCCGCGTTGATGTTCGGCGTCGGCCTGCGCGTCTGGTTCGGCCTGCTCGGCAAGGGCCACCGCTCGACGCCGGAGAAGGTCTGGCGGCTGTGGCTGACCAATCCCGACCACCGCGAAGGGCCGATCGGCGAACTGCTCGACGAGGTCGCCGACGAGCCGTCGATCGAAGCGTCGGCGGCGGCGTTCGCCGGCCTGCGCGCCGCCGAGGTGGCGCCGTTCGAGCGCGACCTGAAGGTGATGAAGGTCTGCATCGCCGCCGGGCCGCTGTTCGGCCTGCTCGGCACCGTCACCGGCATGCTCGGCACGTTCGGCGCGCTGGCAGCGGGGGCCGGCGGCGAGAAGACGATGGCGGCGATCGCCAAGGGCATCAGCGAGGCGCTGATCACCACCGAGACCGGCCTCGTCGTGGCGCTGCCGGGTCTGTTCTTCCACTACCAGTTGGCGCGCCAGAAGGACCGCTACGCGGCGTTCCTGGCCCACCTCGAGACGGTCTGCACGCAGCACCTGTTCCGCCGCCTCGCCGCGGCCGCGAAGGTCGCCTGATCACGGCGACCGCACGCACGACCTGAACGACAAGCACACACGGAGCAAACCATGGGACGTTTCAGCCAAGGCTCGGGCGACGAAGGCAGCGACGCCGGCATCGACATGTCGCCGATGATCGACTGCGTCTTCATCCTGCTGATCTTCTTCATCGTCACCACGACGTTCGTCGAGGAGACCGGCATCGAGGTCGACAAGCCGCAGGCGGCGTCGTCGGTGCAGCTCGAGAAGACCAGCATCCTGATCGCGCTGACCGCGGACGGGCAGGTCGTCTACGGCGGCAAGGAGATCGGCATCAGCGGTGTGCAGGCGACGGTGCGTCGCATGCAGCAGAAGGAGAAGGTGCCGTGCGTCGTGCAAGCCGACGCCGCCGCCTCCGCCGGCCTGCTGACGCGCGTCATCGACGAGTGCAAGCTCGCCGGCGCCGAGAAGGTCAGCATCGCCACCAGCCGGGCCACGGGGCGCTGAGGCATGGACCGTTCGACGCCGCAATCCGGGTTCACCAAGGCGTGGCGCCTGCTGGTCGCCGCGGTCGGTGCGCTCGCCATGATGCTCGGCTGCTTCCTGCTGCTGCCGGTGCTGCAGGCGATCAGCGCCACCGCGCCGAAGGACCTCGAACTGCGTTCGGTCGACACCGCGGCGCTGCCGCCGCCACCGCCGCCGATCGAGGAGGAGAAGCAGGAGGAGAAACCGCCCGAGGACGCGAAGCCGCCGGAGATGAGCGAAGCGGCCGAGCCGCTGAGCCTCGACCAGCTCGAGCTCGCGCTCAATCCGGGCACCGGCGGCGGCGAATTCGGCGGCGACTACACGATCAAGATCCAGGGCCTCGCCGCGGCCGGTGGCGGCAAGGACGACGACCTGTTCTCGCTCGCCGACCTCGACCAGAAGCCGCGCGTGCTGTTCCAGCAGCAGCCGACGCTGAACGCGCAACTGCGCAAGCGCATGCCGGCGACCGTGAACATCGTGTTCGAGGTCGACGAGAACGGCCGCGTCGACAAGCCGGCCGTGCAGACCAGCAGCGACTCCGCGTTCGAAGCGGTGGCGCTGGCGGCGATCAAGCAGTGGAAGTTCGAGCCGGGCAAGCGCGCCGGCAAGCCCGTGCGGTTCCGCATGCGGCAACCCATGACCTTCAAGTGAGGACATACGCGATGACTTCTCTTCCCCGATTCCTGCGCGCGCTGCTGCTGCCGGTGTGGCTCGGTGCTGCGGCCGCCGGTGGGCTGGCCCAGCAGCCGGCCCCCGCGGCGACCAGCGGTGAACTCGACGCGGCGGTGGCCGCGCTGTTCCGGTCGTACGGCTTCCAGCAGCGCTTCGCCGAGAGCTACCTCGCCGACACCGAGGTCGAACCGGCGGTCAACGACGACGAGCGCGACGTGCTCGCCGAGGTCAGCACGCTGCTGGCGACCCCGCCCGAGCAGGGTGGGCCGAAGACCGACCAGGCGATCGCGCTGCTGCAGCAGAACATCGGCCCGGCGGCGAACGCCGTGTTCGACTTCACGCTGGCGAACCTGCTGGCGCAGAAGGAACGCGCCGCCGACGCGGTCGCTGCGTACCAGGCGGCGGTGGCGAAGAAGCCGAAGTTCCGCCGCGCCTGGAACAACCTCGGCCTGCTGCAGGTGAAGAGCGGCGACTTCCGCGGTGCCTCGCAGTCGCTGGCGCGCGTGCTCGAGCTCGGCGGTGGCAACGCGTTCACCTACGGCCTGCTCGGCGTGTCGCTCGGCAACCTCGACGACCACCTGGCGGCCGAGTCCGCCTACCGCATGGCGTCGCTGCTCGATCCGCTGACCGCCGACTGGCGGCTCGGGCTCGCGCGGTCGTTCTTCAAGCAGCGCCGGTTCGCCGAGGCGGCGACCTTGTGCGGCACGCTGATCGGCGGCAATCCCGATCGCGCCGACATGTGGCTGCTGCAGGCGAACGCGTTCGTCGGCATGAACGAGCCGAAGAAGGCGATCGAGAACCTCGAGCTGGTCGACAAGCTCGGCAAGGCGACCGCCGACAGCTTGAACCTGCTCGGCGACGTCTACGTCAACGAGGAGCTGCCCGACCTCGCCGCGTCCGCCTACGTGCGCGCGATGGCGAAGGACCAGAAGGGCGACCCGCAGCGCGCGCTGCGCGCCGCCAAGGCGATGGCCGCGCGTTCGGCGCACGCCGAGTGCGGAACGCTGCTCGACGCGATCGGCACGCACTACGGGAGCAAGCTCGACGACGCGGCGAAGAAGGACGTGCTGAAGCTGCGGGCGCGGCTCGCGGTCGCGCGCGGCGCCGGTGAGGAAGAGGCGAAGATCCTCGAGCAGGTGGTGGCGCTCGATCCGCTCGACGGCGAGGCGCTGATCCTGCTCGGCCAGTACAGCGCGCGCAGCGGCAAGCCGGAGATGGCGATCATCCACTACGAACGCGCCGCCGGCATCGCCGCGTTCGAGGCCGACGCCAAGGTCCGCCACGCGCAGCTGCTGGTCGGCCAGAACAAGTACCTCGAGGCGGTGCCGCTGCTGAAGCGCGCGCAGCAGGTGAAGCCGCGCGACCACGTGCAGCAGTTCCTCGAGCAGGTCGAGCGCCTGGCGCAGAACAAGTAGTCGCGCGCAGCGTTCGCCGGTCGGTATGGTGCGGCGATGCTCGATCCCGCCGCCGAAGCCAAGGTCCGCGCCTACACGCGCGCGGACCGCGACGCCGTGCTGGAGCTCCAGGCGCGCGTGTTCGGCGCCGCGGCGGCGACCGGTGCCGCCAACTGGGCCTGGGAATACGACGACAACCCGTTCCAGGTGCCGGGCGTGCCGCTCGGTTGGATCGCCGAGATCGACGGCCGCATGGCCGGCTACTACGGCATGCTGCCGCTGCGGCTGTGCGTCGACGGCCGCTTCGTGCTCGCCTTGTGCGGCGCCGACTTCTGCGTCGACGAGACCTACCGCGGCCGCGGGCTCGGCACGCTGCTGACGCGCTACCTGCTGCAGGCGGCGAAGGGCCATCGCCTGTTCGCGACGTCGGCGACGCCGACTGCGGCACACCTGCTGAAGAAGGCCGGGCTGTCGTTCGTCGACGTCACCAGCGAGCCGTCGTTGTGGGCGTGCGGCGACTGCAGCGGAGGCATGCCCGGAGCCGGCGGCGTCGGGTCGGCCGATCTCGGCGATTCCGCGCTGCGCGCCGGGCTCGACGCGTTCGCGCACGAACTGACGCGCCACCATCGCATCGTGCTGTGGCGCGGCGCCGACTACCTCGCGTGGCGCTACGGCGCCTACCCGATCGCGACGGCGATGCCGATCGTGCGCGTGCTGCGCGCGGGCACTGCGGTGCGCGGCGTCGCCGTGCTGCAGTGCGACGGCGCCAGCGGCCGCGCCTACCTGCTCGAACTGCTGCATCGCCCCGACGACCGCGACGGCTGCACGTTCCTGCTGCAGGACGCGCTGGCCTTGGCCGCGGCGAACGGTGTGCGCGAGCTCTACGCGTTCCACCGCGTGCCGACGGCGCGGGCGGTGCTCGCAGCGCACGGCTTCGTCAGCGTGCCGCAGGGCGCGATCGTGCCGCTGCTCGACCTGCCGGTGACGACCACCGACGGCAGCCCGAGCCTCGGCGACTGGTACGTGGCGCCCGGCGACGGCGACTTCCTGTTGCGCGTCGGCAGTGGCGCACCGAGGTGAACGCATGCTCGATCCCGGCCCCGACGATCCGAGAACTGGCGATCCCCGAACCGAAGTGACGCTGGCGTTGTCGCAGTGGCAGCAGCTGCACCTGCGCCATCTCGCGCACCGGCGCATCCTCAGCACGCCGTTCGCCGAGCGTGTCGTCGTGCTGATCCCGCACCCCGACGACGAAGTGCTCGGGCTCGGCGGCACGCTGCTGCGCCTGCGCGGGCAAGCGCAGGTCGAACTGGTCTACCTGACCGACGGCCGCATCGGTGCTGGCGACCGCAGCGTCGAGGAGCAGATGGCGGCGACGCGTGCCGCCGAAGCGAAGGAGATCGCGGCGCGGCTCGGTGTGAGCTCCCCCGTGCTGGTCGGCTGCAACGAGCACACGTTCGCCGATGCGAGCAACGAGCCGAGGCTGGTCGCGCGCATCGCCGAGGTGCTGCAGCGCGTGCGGCCGGACGTCGTGTTCGCGCCGTTCCTGTGGGAGGCGCACGGCGACCATCGCTACGTGAACCACCTGCTCGCCGGGGCGATGCGCGCGACCGGGCTGTCGCCGATCGTCGCCGGCTACGAGGTGTGGTCGATGGCGCCGCCCGGCTGGTGCCTCGACATCGGCGCGCAGCTGCCGGAGAAGCTCGAGCTGATGCGCTGCTATCGCTCGCAGATGGCGCTGTTCGACTACGTGGCGATGGCGTGGACACGCGCCGTGCTGCACGCGCCGCTGATCCCGGGCGCCAGCGGCGTCGAGGTGTTCTGGCCGTGCCGCGGCGACAAGTTCGTCGAGCTGGTGGCTGGCCTCGACCTCGCCAGCCCGGCGGCGCAGCGCACGATCGCGCTGCTGACGGTGCCGGACACGATGCCGTGATCGGTGTCGGGCGCGCGGTTGAGCGCCGCTCCGCCGTTCCGTAGCGTGCGCGTTCCGCGACCGCCCGGTCGCGCCGAGGCCACCGCATGTCGCGAACGTCGTTCCCGCGCCACAAGATCCGCATCACGCTGCTCGAGAACATCCACCCCGCCGCGCGCGAGGCGCTGGTCGAGGCGGGCTACACGGTCGACGTGATCCCGAAGGCTCTCGAAGGCGACGAACTCGCCGCCGTGCTCGCCGAGTCGCACGTCGTCGGCCTGCGTTCGCGCACCAAGTTGCGCAGCGCCCAGCTCGAACTCGGCGGCAAGTTGATGGCGGTCGGCTGCTTCTCGGTCGGCACCGACCAGGTCGACATCGCCGCCGCCGCGCAACGCGGCGTGCCGGTGTTCAACGCGCCGCACGCGAGCACCCGTTCGGTCGCCGAGCTGGCGATGGGCTGCGTCATCGCGCTGGCGCGGCGCCTGGGCGACAAGAGCAACAAGCTGCACCACGGCCAGTGGGACAAGTCGCTGGCCGGTGCGCACGAGGTGCGCGGCCACAGCATCGGCATCGTCGGCTACGGCCACATCGGCCAGCAGGTCGGGCTGCTCGCCGAGGCGTTCGGCATGCGCGTCCTGTTCCACGACATCCAGAAGAAGCTGCCGCTCGGCCTCGCCAAGCCGGTGCCGACGATCGAACAGCTGCTCGACGAGTGCGACTTCGTGACGCTGCACGTGCCGGAGACGCAGCAGACGCGCGGCATGGTCGGTGCTCCGCAGCTCGCGCGCATGAAGAAGGGCAGCTACCTGCTGAACCTGAGTCGCGGCACCGTCGTCGACGTTCCCGCCCTCGCCGCCTCGCTGCGCAGCGGCCACCTCGGTGGCGCCGCGCTCGACGTGTTCCCGCAGGAACCGACGCCGGTGCAGGCCGAGTGGCACAGCGAACTCGAGGGCCTGCCGAACGTGCTGATGACGCCGCACGTCGGCGGCAACACCGAGGAGGCGCAGCGCAACATCGGTCTCGAGGTGGCGCACGCGATCACGCAGTACATCGACCGCGGCAACACCGAAGGCGCCGTCAACTTCCCGCAGATCAACCTGCCGTCGCGCGAGGGCACGCACCGCGTGCTCAACATCCACAAGAACGTGCCCGGCGTGCTGGCGTCGGTGACGGCGATCCTGAGCGAGCTCGGTGCGAACATCGAAGCGCAGCAGCTCGGCACCACGCGCGACATCGGCTACCTGGTGATGGACGTCGATCGGCAGCTGTCCGACGCGGTGCGCGAGCGCATCGCGGCGCTGCCGGTCAGCGTGAAGACGCGCGTGCTGTACTGACGGTGGCGTGCTGCGAGCAGCGCATGTGGCGCGAGCTCGGCATCCTCGATAGCCAGCAGATCATCGCAGCTCTCCGAGCCTCGCGGTTGGCCCCTTGGGCACGTCGGTCCGCTCGCACATCAGGTGCAATGTGCAATCGCGGCAACCACGCATTGCCCCACATCGTTCTGGGTTGCCGTGTTCGGCAGCCGAGTCGCCTTGTCGAGAATCGGGTGGTAGCCTCTGCTCGGGCCAGAGGATCCTCCGTTCCTCTGTGGTGTCATGACAATGTGGCTAGAAGCGGTTTCACAAAGCCCGCATGGTGACGAGGACGCAGGCGACGTGAAC
>ERZ1066117.244-NODE-244-length-51876-cov-39.901565_pt1 | contig 51876 bp, 35 predicted proteins | sample MGYA00382764_ERZ1066117 | MGnify/ENA primary metagenome ERZ1066117 (study PRJEB33369, sample SAMEA5778347) | biofilm metagenome | biome: Industrial cooling water; feature: Water cooling tower basin; material: Biofilm | place: United Arab Emirates | collected...
GGCTCGGCGCGGCGGCAGCGACGGTCCCGGCGGCGGCGCCGGCGAGCGTCCGCTGCAGCCCGGCCTGGGCCGCGCCGGCGAGCACGTCGCGGCCGCCGGCCTCGTAGAGCGTGTGGGCGGCCGCCTGCGCGGCGATCGCCGCCTGACCGGCGATCGCGCCCATGATCAGATCGCGGTGCTTCTGGGGGGTGTCGTCCATGACTGCGCAGACTACCGCAAAGAACCCGTAAAGACCCAGCGTTCTCGCGAGCGGCGCGCGACGCTCCGTGCATTCACCGGCGAGGCGCGCGCCGCGTGCGTTCTGTATGTAGATGTCTCGAAGGACATGTCCTTGCGGCGGCCCGCGACGGGTGAGCCCCGCGTGAGGATGTCTCGAAGGTCATGTCGTCGTTCGCGGCGTGATCCGCCGCCGGAGCGGCGCGGACGCGAGCGCGCGGCGGGGCCGAGGGCGGCAGATGCCGACGTCGATCGCAGGCCAGCGCGCTCGGTGACGCTCGCCTCGGGTGCCCAGAGCGCGGCCGCGGCTGGTGTACCCTGTGTGCTGGCCCATGACCCTGGCGACCGTCGATGACCGCGCCGCGGCGCCCTCGCCCGGCCCGGAGCCGATACGGATCGGCCGCTACGTGGTGCTCGGTCACCTCGGCGAGGGCGCGATGGGTGTGGTCTACAGCGCGTACGACGAGTCGCTCGACCGCAAGGTGGCGCTCAAGCTGCTGCGCGGCCGGCGGGGCAACGACCGCCAGGGCCGGATCCGGCTGCAACGCGAGGCCCAGGCGCTCGCGCAGCTGTCCCACCCCAACGTGGTGCAGGTCTACGACGTCGGCGAGTGGAGCGGCCAGGACTTCATCACCCTCGAGTTCATCCGCGGGCAGAACCTGCGCGGGTGGCTGTCCGCGCGGCCGCGGGCGTGGCCGGAGGTGCTCGAGACGTTCGTGCAGGCCGGCCGCGGCCTCGCGGCGGCGCACGCGGCGGGGCTGATCCACCGCGACTTCAAGCCGGAGAACGTGTTGATCGCGGAGGACGGCCGCGTGCGCGTCGCCGACTTCGGGCTCGCGCTGCCGATCGGCAGCGAGAGCGAGGTCCCGCCGGAGCCGCAGGTGTCGCAGTCGGGCCGCTCGGTGATCCGCGTGACCGCGGAGGGCATGCTGGTCGGGACGCCGGCCTATATGGCGCCGGAGCAGTTCCTGCACCGACCGGCCGACGCGCGCACGGATCAATTCGCGTTCTGCGCGGCGCTGTTCGAGGCGCTCTACGGCTACCGCCCGTTCGCCGGCGAGACGATCGCGGAGATCAGCCGCCGCGTGCTGCTCGGCGAGATGCTGGCGCCGCCGACCCGCACGCCGGTGCCGCAGTGGGTCGCCGACACGATCGTCCGCGGGATGGCGTCGGAGCCGGAACGCAGGTTCCCGACGATGGACGCGCTGCTCGCCGAGCTGACCCGCGACCGCACGAAGGGCCGCCGCCGCCTCGCGTGGCTGGCGGGCGGGGCGGCGGCGATCGCCGGGGCGCTGGCGCTGCAGCTGCAAGCGAACGAGACGTGCCAGGGCGCGGCGGCGCATCTGCAAGGCGTGTGGGACGCGGGGCGCCGCGCGGCGGTCGAGCGCGCCGTGCTGGCGACCGGGCTCGAGTACGCCGCCGAGACGTGGAGCCGCGTGCAGGGCGAGCTCGACGGGTACACCGAGGCGTGGGTGAATATGCACACCGCGGCCTGCCAGGCGCACCAGCGCGGCGAGCAGTCGAACCTCGCGCTCGACCTGCGCATGCATTGCCTGCAGCGCCGCCTGACCGACGTCGACGCGCTGGTCGACATCCTCGCCGAGGCCGACGCACAGACGGTGACCAACGCGGTGCAGGCGGTCCGCGGCCTGCCGACGATCGCCGCGTGCGGCGACACGGCGGCGCTGCTCGACGAGCAGCGCCGCCTCGGCAAGCCCGACGATCCGGCGACGGCGGCCAGGGTGGAGTCGCTGCAGGCGAAGCTGGCGCAGGTCGAGGCGCTGATACACGCGGGGCAGATCGTGCGCGCGCTCGCGGTGAGCGAGACGCTGCCCGCGGAGGCCCGCGAGGTCGGGTACCTGCCGACGCTCGCGGAGGCCCAATTGCTGCGCGCCCGGGCGCTGCAGGAGTCCGGGGCGATCCGCGAATCGGCCGAGCTGTTGCGGCAGGCGCAGCTGACGGCGCTCAAGGCGAATCACGAGCTCGTCGAGGCGCGCGCGCTGGTCGCAGACGTGTTCGTGCAGTCGATCGAACTGAGAGACTATGCGGCCGCCGAGCGCTCCTACGAGCGGGCGGAGGCCTTGATCTCACGGATCGCACCCGACAGCCTGCTCGCTGCCGAGCTGCTCAACAATCTTTCGGCCGCCCGACTCGAGGCCAGGCGGCTCGAGGAGGCCGAGGCGCTCGATCGGGCTGCGCTTGCGCTGCGACGCAGCGTTCAGCCGAGCGATCTGCTGGCGATCTCGACCTCGCTCGCCAACCTCGGCCTCGATCTCGTCGAGATGGAGCGCTTCGACGAGGCCGAACGATACGCGTGGGAGTCCGTCGAACTGTTGCGACGGAGCCTCGGCCGTCAGCACCCGTGGACGGCGATGCAGGAGGCCAACCTCGCGCTGCTCCTGTTCGACACGGATCGCCGCGATGAGGCGCGTGAGCTGATCGCAGTCAGCCTGCCGGCCCTCGTCGGGGCGGTCGGCAAGGAGCGCCCTGACGCGAGCGAATTCTTCGCCGTCTCCGGGATGGTGCACCTCGAGGACGCGCCCGAACGGGCGCTCGCCGAGCTCCGGCACGCGTACGAGCTCGGCGAGCGGTCCGGGCTGCCGCGGATCCGCAGCCTGTCGCGCTTCGGCCTGGCGCAGGGCCTGTGGCGGTTCGTGCCGGAGGAGCGCGCGCGGGCCGTCGAGCTGGCGCGGCAGGCGGCGGAGGACGCCGCGGCCGCCGGTCGCGCGTCGAGGCGGGCGAAGATCCTCGCCTGGCTCGAGCAGCACGCGCCGGCGGTGCCGTGATCGCGGTCGCTGCCGCCGACGGCGCTCGCGCTGGCCAGGCCCCAGGCGCGCGGATATACAGGGACGCGGTGCGCGACTCCTCCTCGCAGCGATGGCCCGCGCTCGACGTGCTGCGGGGGTTCGTGATGATCCTGATGGCGATCGACCACGCGTCGGCGACGTTCAACGCCGATCGGGTGGTCACGGACTCGATCTTCATGTGGCAGCCGGGCGCGCAGCTGCCGGCGGCGCAGTTCTTGACGCGGTGGATCACGCACCTGTGCGCGCCGACCTTCGTGCTGCTCGCAGGGGTCGCCCTGGCGATCTCGAGCGAGCGGCGGCTGGGCGCCGGGGACGCGCCGCGCTCGGTCGACGCGCACCTGCGCCGCCGCGGGCTGGTCCTGCTCGCGCTCGAGGTGGCGTGGATGTCGCCGGCGATGGTCGGGCCCGGTCGCGTGTTGCTGCAGGTATTGTTCGCGATCGGCGGCGCGCTGATCGCAATGTCGTGGCTGCGCCGGCTGCCGGATCGCGCGCTGCTGGCGATCGCGCTGGGGCTGCTCGTCGGCGGCGAGGCGCTCGCGGGCCTGGCCGACGCGCTCGGGGTGTTGCAGTCGCTGCCGGTCGCCGTGTTGCTGGTCGGGGGCTACTTCGCCGACGGTCGGCTGGTCGTCGCCTATCCGCTGCTGCCGTGGCTGGCGATGATGCTGCTCGGCTGGGTGCTCGGGCGCCGGCTGCTCGCGTGGCGCGAGCGCGGCGTCGACGTCCCGGGCCGCGCCGCGGCGGTGCTCGCGACGTGGGGGAGCGCCGGTCTGGCCGCGTTCGTCGCGGTGCGCGGGCTCGACGGGTACGGCAACCTGCTCCTGCACCGCGACGACGGCTCGCTCGTGCAGTGGCTGCACGTCAGCAAGTACCCGCCGAGCCTGTCGTTCGCGTGCCTCGAGCTCGGGATCGCGGCGCTGCTGCTCGCGGGGCTGTTCCGGGTGACTGCCGCGCGCCCGGGCTTCGGCGGGCCCGTCGGTACGATCGGTCAGGTCGCGCTGTTCTTCTATGTGCTGCACATGCACGCGATGGGCCTCGTCGCGCTCGCCCTCGGCTGGCAGGATCGCTTCGGCCTCGGCTCGGCGTACGTCGGCGCGGCCGCGGTGCTGATCGCGCTGTACCCCGCGTGCGTCCGCTACCGGGCGTACAAGGCGGCGCACCCGGGCGGGTGGACGCAATACCTTTAGTTTAGTGAGGAGAGGCCTCAGCGCGCGGCGTAGCTCGCGGCGTCGTCGGTGAGGCGGTCGATGTCGGTCGCGGCGAGCGCGTGGAGGGCGTAGCGGCGATCGAGGTCGCAGCCCGGGTGATCGTCGGCGAGCAGGTCGATCAGTCGATCGATCACGCGTCGCGGGGAGTGATCTCCGAACGCGGCGATCGCCGCGCGCTGCAGCGCGGGCTCGTCGCGCATCCGCAGGGCCGGGAAGAGCCGCGCGAGCACGCCGAGCTCGTCGCGCCGCTCGGGTCGCAGGGCGATCTGCACCAGACCGATCCACGCCGCTTGCGCGACGTCGTCGGCCCACCGCTGGTCGATGTGGCGCTGCACCTCGGCGGGGACGGGAGTGGCCGGGTCGCGCGTGAGGTCGTTCAGGAGCTCGCGCAGGGCGTCGGTGCAGTCGGACGACTGGCCGGGGCGGAGGATGTGGTCCCACGCGACGGACATGGCGCGTCGCCCGATCCTACACCACGGCTCGCTCGCCGGCGCGTCGGGGGTCGGCGGGCCGTCGTGCAGGACGACCGCGGCGCCCGGCGCAGCGCATCCACGTGCTCCGGGCCGGGGCGACGGGGAGCGACTACCGGGAGCGCCGGAACTGGTTTATGTCATGGGGCATGACGAGCCACGAGATCGGGCGGCCGATCGCCCGCCGGGCGGTGCTGGCCTGGTTCGCCGCGGCGCCGCTCGCCGCGTGCGCGTCGGCGTCGCAGCCGGCCCCCGAAGCGGAGCCTCGACGGAGCGAGAACCTGATGAACAAGCGTGTCCTCATTGCCATGACCAGCCACGACAAGCTCGGCGACACCGGCCGGAGCACCGGCGCGTTCGTGCCGGAGATCGCCCACCCGCTCGCGGTGTTCACGAGGGCCGGGGTGGACGTCGAGTTCGCGTCGGTGCGCGGGGGGCAGGTGCCGCTCGACGGCGTCGACCGCAAGGATCCCGTCAACGCGGCGTTCCTCGACGACGCCGAGGTGCAGCGGCGCGTCCACGCGAGCCTCGCGGCGAAGGATGTCGATCCGGCGCGCTACGACGCGATCCTGTTCGCCGGCGGGCACGGGACGATGTGGGACTTCCCGGACGACGCGGCGTTCCAGAGGGTGGCGGCGCAGATCTACGAGCGCGGCGGGGTGGTCGCGGCGGTGTGCCACGGGCCGGCGGCGCTGGTCGACGTGCGCCTGGCGAGCGGCGACTACCTGGTCGCCGGCAAGCAGGTCAGCGGGTTCACCAACGAGGAAGAGACGGCGATCGGGCTCGACAAGGTGATGCCGTTCTTGCTCGAGGACCGGTTGGTCGAGCGCGGGGCGCGGTTCGTGGCGGCGCCGAAGTGGCACAAGCAGGTCGCGGTCGACGGGCGGCTGGTCACCGGGCAGAACCCGGCGTCGGCGGCCGGCGTCGGCGAGGCGATCGTCGCGCTGCTGCGCGGCGCGCCGTGACGGCGCGGCGAGCATGGAGCCCGCAGCTCGCGGGCGCGCCGACGGACGCGCGGCGCGTCACTGCTCGAAGCAGTAGATCGGGGCCTTCCAGGCGCAGGTGCCGGCGGCGCCGGTGCAGTGGCGGGTCCAGGTGAAGTTGATCGCGGTCGAGGTGCCGAGGCGGCCGTCGCCGAAGGTGTTGGTGAAGTTGCCGCAGATGTTGCCGTTCCAGGCGGTGCCGTCCTCGCGGGTGTTGGTCCACACGGTCGGCTTGGTGTTGCACGTCGCGGCGTCGGGCGGCGGGGCGGTCTTCTTCTCGGTGAGGTTGATCGGCGCGAGCAGGATCCCGTCGGTCAGGTCGGTCCAGCTCTTGGCGATCTGCTTGCCGTCGGGCAGGACGTAGGGGACGCTCGACTTGACGAAGCGCGACGAGGGGCTGTTCTGGCCGTCGCTGAGCCAGGCGCGGAAGGTGCCGGTCAGGCCGGCCTGGACGGCGAGCTGCTGGCACTTGGCGTCGGCGCCGGGGAGGCCGCCGAGGTTGCCGGTGTAGAGCTGGCTCGAGACGAAGACGACGCGCCGCTCCTTGGTGCAGGTCGCGGCGCAGCCGTCGCCGTCGGCCTGGTTGCCGTCGTCGCACTCCTCGACGTTGTCGTTGAGGAAGCCGTCGCCGCAGGTCGGGAAGGTGCAGTCGGCGTCGCAGTCGACGGTGACCTCGCCGCCGTCGTCGCACTGCTCGCCGGCGGAGAGGTTGATGTGCTGGTCGCCGCACTCGGGGAGGGTGCAGTCGCCGTCGCAGAACGGCGAGTCGTCGCCGGCGTCGCACTGCTCGACGCCGTCGTGGGTGAAGGTGTCGCCGCAGGTCGCCGGCTGGCAGGTGCTCGGGCAGGCGTCGCTGTCGTCGGTGTTGCCGTCGTCGCAGCCCTCGGCGCCCTGGAGCTTGCCGTCGCCGCAGATCTGGATCTTGCAGTCGACGGTGCAGCCGTCGTCCTCGACGAGGTTGCCGTCGTCGCACTCCTCGGCCTCGCTGTGCATCAGCACGCCGTCGCCGCACATGGCGGCGACGCAGGTGTTCAGGCAGGCGTCGTCGTCGGCCTGGTTGCCGTCGTCGCACTCCTCGCCGGGGTCGACGACGCCGTCGCCGCAGGCCGGCGGCGCGCCGGTGCTCGTGTCGCCGGTGCTCGCGCCTGCGCCGCTCGACGAGCTGACGTCCGCGCCGGTCGTGTCCGCGCCGGTGCTCGTGTCGTCGGTCGCGCCGCTCGATCCCGTCGACGTGCCCGGCGGCTCGGCGGTCGTGCCGTCGGTCGTCGGATCGGGGACGGCCGTGGTCTGGTAGGGCCCCGAGGGGCACGCGGTGAGCGCTGTCCCGAAGACCAGGCTCTCGAGGGCTACGAGGAACCGGCCGGCGCCCCGACGGGCGCGGCGTGCGAGCGCGCTGGAAACCATGTCGCCGAGCGTACGGGCCGCCGGGCCGGCGATCAAGCGCGCCCGCCGGCGGGCCGCCGCGCGGATCCGAACCGGGCGCGTTCGCGCGCGCGGGCTGACCCGAAGATCAGGTGACGTCCGACGCGCAGGTCGGTCGAGCGAGTGTCACAAGGACAATGTTCGAAGGGACATCTTCGATCGTCGGCGCGGCGAGGGGCCGGGCGGCCTGCGGGTGCGGGGGACCGCGAGTTGGCGCACGCAGGCGCCGGGCGGACCCGCTGCAATTGCGCGGCCCCGGGCGCCGGACCGCTGCCATCGTTGTAGGCCATGAAGACCTGGGTCGTCGGCATCGATCTGCATCACCGGAGCGACGGGGCGGTGCGCTTCGCGGCGTGGTTGCGCGAGCGGGCTGGGCTGTCGCTCGTCGGAGTCCACGCGGCGCCGAGCGAGGCGCTCGACGAGCTCGAGCGGTTCGAGGGCCGGGCGCGCGTCCAGGCGCGGCTGCAGACGGAGGCCGAGCTGGCGCTGACGCAGACGGGCACGCGCGAGGCGTTCGCGGCGGTCGAGGTGGTCGAGGCGGAGCAGGCGGCCGAGGGCCTGGCGAGGGCGCGGGCCGACCGCTCGGCCGAGGGGCTGATCGTCGGCCGCAAGGCGGCGCGTGACGGGACGGACCTGATCCGGCTCGGGAGCGTGGCGCGGCGGCTGCTGCAGAAGCTGGTGGCGCCGACGTTCGTGGTCCCGCCGGACCTCGACCCGGCGCAGCTCGGCGAGGGGCCGGTGGTGGTGGCGGTGACGCCGGCCGAGGCGAGCCTCGGGGCGCTGCAGGTCGGGGTGGCGCTGGCGGCCGCACTCGGCCGACCGGTGGCGTTCGTCCGGACGATCAACATCCCCGACGAGTACGCGCAGATCTACTGGTCGGGCGACGCGCTGGCGGAGTTCAAGGCGCAGCGGCTCAAGGTGGCGGAGGAGCGCACGTCGGCGTGGCTGGCGGAGCACGGGCACGCGGGGCCGCTGACGGTCCGCTACGGCGACGAGGTCGAGGAGATCCTGGCGGCGGCCGCGGAGCTGCGGGCGCCGGTGATCGTGTCGGGCTCGCGGCTGCTGAGCCGGCTCGAGCGGCTGGTGGCGCTCAGCGTGTCGAGCGAGCTGGCGGCGCGGGCGGCCGTGCCGGTGCTCGTGGTGCCGCCCGACGCTCGCGTGGGGTAGTGCCGCGCCCAGGGCCTAACGACACCACCTCGCTTGGTCCCATCGCCGCTGGCTTCGTTGGCGAAACTCGTAGTACGGTCCAGAGAGGCGGTCGCGGTGGAGAGGCGGCAAGCGTCGATGGGGGGAGCGGGAGCGGGGGGCGCAGGGGCCGTACAGGGTCAGGGGGTGAGGAGGGCGGTGGAGTGTGATGTCGCGGTGGGGGGGTCGGGGCGGCGGGGGCGTGCGGGGGCGGTGCGTCGGGGGCGGAAATGAGATATAGACGCGCGCCATGAACGTCCGCGCGTCCTCTGCGCTCATTGTTTGTCTCGCCCTCGCCGGTTGCACCGGCGGGGACGCACCGAAGACGGAGCCGGCGAAGGCCGTCGAGCAGCCGGCGAAGGCCGCCGAGCCGGCGAAGGCCGAGGCGAAGGCCGAGGCGCCGCCGCTGCCGCTCGAGCCGAGCCCCGGGATCAAGTACGAGCCGCCGTTCGACGGCAAGCCGGTCAGCAGCACCAAGACGGAGAGCGGGCTGACGGTCGAGGACTTCGTCGTCGGCGACGGCGCCGAGGCGGTCAAGGGCGGCGAGGTCGAGGTGCACTACACGGGGTACCTGACCGACGGGACGATCTTCGACACGTCGAAGAAGCGCAACCGCACCTTCAACTTCGAGCTCGGCGCGGGCCGGGTGATCAAGGGCTGGGACGAGGGCGTCGCGGGGATGAAGGTCGGCGGCAAGCGCCGGCTGATCGTGCCGGCGGCGCTCGGCTACGGCGACCGCCGCGCGGGCAAGATCCCGCCGGGCGCGACGCTGGTGTTCACGATCGAGCTGATCGGCTACACGCCGCCGCCGCCGCCGCCGCAGCCGCTGACCGCGTTCGAGGGCAAGCCGCTGTCGACCAAGAAGCTCGAGGACGGGCTGGTCGTCCACGAGTTCAAGGTCGGCGAGGGCGCCGAGGCGAAGGCCGGCGACATGGTCGCGGTCCACTACCGCGGGACGCTCAAGGACGGGACCGAGTTCGACTCGTCGCTCGCGCGCAAGCCGATCTCGTTCCCGCTCGGGCAGGGCCGGGTGATCAAGGGCTGGGACCTCGGGATCGCCGGGATGAAGGTCGGCGGGCTGCGCAAGCTCGAGATCCCCGCCAAGCTCGCGTACGGCGAGCGGGCGCGCGGCAAGATCCCGGCCAACGCCGACCTGACGTTCACCGTCGAGCTGATGTCGGTCAAGACGCCGCCGACGCCGCCGACGCCGTCCTCGACGGTCCCGCCGACCGTCAACGAGGCGAAGGCCGGAGAGACCAAGGCCGGAGAGACCAAGGCCGAGGTCAAGCCGGGCGAGGCGAAGCCGGCGGAGAAGAAGGCCGGGTGAGGCCCGCGGTCGCGCTGGCGCTCGCCGTGGCCGGGCTCGCCGCGGCTGGCCTGGCCTGTCGGGCAGGTCCCTCGGAGCAGGCGACCGCGGCAGCGCCGGCCGGCGCGGCGCCGGAGGGCCAGGCGACCCCGAGTGCCGGCGGCGCCGCGGGGGCGGGCGCCGGGGCCGGCGCGGGTGCTGGCCTGTCCGCGGGCGCGGGCGCGCCCGTGGGAACCGGCGCGGGTGCCGGGGCCGGCGCGGATGCCAGCTCGTCCGTGGGGACGCACGCGGCCGCGGGCGGCTCCGGGTCCGGAGCGGCTGCGGGCGCCTTGCTGGCCGCAGGGACAGGCACGGGGGCGGGCGCGGCGTCTGGCCCCGGGGGCATGTCTGCGGGGGCGGGCGCGGGGGCTGGCCCCGGGGGCATGTCCGCGGGGGCAGGAGCGGGTGCTGCGGGGACGGGCGCAGGGGCTGGCTCCGGGGGCATGTCCGCGGGGACAGAGCCGCCGCCGCCCGGGGCGCCGGCGCCGCTGCCGTGCCTCGATCCGCCGCCGCCGGGGATGGCGTGCGTGCCGGCGGGGTGGTTCACGCGCGGGACCGACGACGGGCCGGAGAACACGCGGCCGGCGGCGCGGATCTGGCTGCAGACGTACTACATGGACATCCACGAGGTGACGTACGCGGAGTACAAGGCGTGCGTGAAGGAGAAGAAGTGCGACCCGAAGGGCGGGCCGGCGTACACCGACTTCGACCGGCCGAGGCAGCCGGTCAACGGGGTGTCGTGGTTCCACGCCGACGGCTACTGCAAGGCGAGGGGGAAGCGGCTGCCGAGCGAGGCGCAGTGGGAGAAGGCGGCGCGCGGGCCCGACGGCGCGCTGCACCCGTGGGGCGACGAGCCGGCGACCTGCGAGCGGGCGATCATCAAGGACGCGAGCGGGCGGTCGTGCGGGGTGAAGAAGCTGTACAGCAAGCCGGAGACCGGGCGGCCGTGGGAGATCGGGTCGCGGCCGGTCGGGCGATATGGCCTTTACGACATGTCCGGAAACTCATGGGAGTGGGTGTCGGACTGGTACAGCCGCAGCTACGCGGAGTGCGGGGCGGACTGCCTCGGGGTCGACCCGCTCGGGCCGTGCGCGGGGGCGGGCGAGTGCCCGGGGAAGGCGCGCAAGCTGGTCCGCGGCGGGTCGTGGTACTGGGAGGCGTCGTACGCGACGGGGGTGTGGCGGCGGCCGCACTGGCCGAACAACCAGCCGTTCCACCACTTCGGCTTCCGCTGCGCGGCGAGCACGGCCGAGGCCCAGGCGCTCGGCCGCGCGGGCGGTTGACAGGTCCGGCCGGCGGGCGCCATAACCGCCGGCGATGAAGTTCACGATCAGGCACCCCTATGCGATCGAGCCGGAGGCGTTCTGGCGCGAGGTGTTCTTCGACCGGGAGTACAACGAGAAGCTGTACCTAGAGGGCCTGCGCTTCGAAGGGTTCGAGATCCTCGAGGAGACGAGCCCGGCCGACGGTCGGCGGACGCGCAAGGTCCGGGTCAAGCCGCGCTTCGACGCGCCGGCGGCGATCCGCGGGCTCGTCGGCGACTCGATGTCGTACGTCGAGGACGGGCGGCTCGAGACGGTCGGGCCGAACGCGCCGCGGTGGATCTCGAAGGTGCTGCCGTCGGCGCTGCCCGACAAGACGAAGGTGACGGCCGAGATGTGGCTCGAGCGCACCGGGCCGGGACAGTCGGACCGGGTCGCCAACTTCGAGGTCGAGGTGAAGGTGTTCGGGGTCGGCGGGATGGTCGAGAAGTTCCTCGAGAAGTCGATGCGCGAGAACTATCAGAAGGCGGCCGAGTTCACGAACGCGTGGGTTCGCGGGCGCACGTAGAGCGCGGGGGACCGCGTCGGGCAACTTGCCGAAGGCGGCTCACAGCGGGCCGGGCATGCGGGTGCGTGCGCGTCGTTGGCCGGATGGAGTCGACTTCGTCGCCCCCATCCGACCATCCGATACGCACGCACCCGCATGCCCGGCCCGATGCACGCCGACTCCGTGAGATGCGTCGCCGTGGGTCCGTCGCTCCGTTGCGAGGCTGCCGGTTCGACCAGGCCCTCGCCGCGAGACGGTCGCTCGTGCCTCGCGCCCGGCTCGCGGCCCCCTCACGGTGTCGCCCGCGGCTCGGTGTCGGACCGCGGCGGGGCTCGAGTGGCGAGTGCGAGCTGTGCGTCGGGGCGTCGAGGAGCGAGGTCGCGTCGTCTGGGATGGAGCGACGGACCGGCTGCGCCGCATCTCACGGAGTCGGCGTGCATCGGGCCCCGCATGCCCGCCCCGCTGCGAGCTGCCTCCGGCAAGTTGCTCGGCGCGGTGCGAGGCCCGGCGCGGCTCACGGGTCGGCGATCAGCACGCTGACCGTGCTGTCGGCGTTGTTCGCCGTCACCAGGTCGAGCACGCCATCCTTATTGAAATCGGCGGCGGCGATCGTGTAGGGCATCATCCCGACCATGAACGGCTCGGGCATCGCGAAGCCGCCCTTGCCGTTGCCGCGGAGCACGCTGACGGTCGCGGACGCGCGGTTGGCGACCACCACGTCGAGCTCGCCGTCGCCCGACACGTCGAGCAGGACCATCCCGATCGGGTCGGCGCCGCAGGGGTACGGGATCGCCCCGCCGAAGCCGCCGAGGCCGTTGCCCTGGAGCACGAAGATCTGGCCGGCGGCCGGGACCGTCACCACCGCGTCGGCCTTGGCGTCGCCGTTGAGGTCGGCGACCTCGATCGCGTAGAGCTGGCCGCCGACCGGCGAGTTGGTCGGCGGGCCGAAGTTGCCGAGGCCGTTGCCGAGCGACACGCTGATGTTGCTCGCGCCGTAGTTGGCGCTGACGAGGTCGAGCGCGTCGTCGCCGTTCATGTCGGCGACGGCGACCCACGTCGGGCCGAGGCCGACGGCGACGTTGCCGGGGTTGGGGAAGCCGATGCCGTCGCCGAGCAGGACCGTCAGCGTGTTCGCCATGTAGTTGACGACGACGAGGTCGTCGTAGTCGTCGCCGTTGAGGTTGCTGGCGGCGATGTAGCGCGGCTGGCCGCCGGTGGCGACCGGCATCTGGCCGATCATCATGCCGGCCCCGTTGTTGAGGTAGACCGACATGTTGTTGGCGTTGATGTTGGCGCTGACGAGGTCGGGCGCGTTGTCGTTGTTGAGGTCGGGGGTCGCGACCGCGTACGGGCCGAGGCCGGTGGCGAGCGCGACGAGGGCGTTGAACGAGCCGTCGCCCTTGCCTGTCCGGAGGGTCATGTTGCCCGACTGCTGGTTGGCGCAGGCGATGTCGGGGTTGCCGTCCTTGTTGAAGTCGGCGGCGGCGACGGCGACTGGGCCGGAGCCCATGCCGAGGGTCGCGGCCGGCTTGAAGCAGACCTCGCCGGGGGCGGGCACGCCGTCGCCGCAGACCGCCATCGGCGCCATGGTCGTCTCGCCGGGGTCGTCGGTGGTGCTGGTGGAGCCGGCGCCGACGCAGACGTCGTTGTCGCAGGTGAGTCCGGGCATGCAGGTGGCGAGCGGCAGGCACGCGCAGCCCTCGGCGCCGGGCTCACAGGCGGGCTCGGTGGTGCTGCCGGTCGGCTCTGGGCCGGTGGTCGGCGGCTCGGTCGTCTGCGCCTCGGTGGTCGAGGTCGAGGGCTCGTCGGTGGTCGACGAGGAGCCGGACGAGGTCGCCGGCATCGTCGTCATCGTCGTCGGCAGGGTCGTCGAGAGGGTGGTCGACTCGCCGCCGTCGTCGCTGCAGGCCGACAGGAGGGAGAACGGGAGAACAACAAGTGCGAAGGGCCGCGTCCGCCAAGCCATGGCCGGGAGGATGGCCTTGCGGGCGCGGCCCCGTCAACGCGCGCGGACGCGCGCGCCGCAGGTTCTAGCGCAGGAAGGTGAAGTAGAGGTAGACGTGCGCGACCGCGATCGACACGAGCATCAGCGGGAACGCGAGCTTGGTGTAGGTGAGGAAGCGGAAATGCACGCCCTCGCGCTCGGCCAGGCCGGCGACCGTCAGGTTGGCGCTCGCGCCGACCAGGGTGCCGTTGCCGCCGAGACATGCGCCGAGGGACAGCGCCCACCACAGCGGCATCACGCCGGCCTCGCCGCCCATCGTCGGCGCCATGTTCTTGATCAGCGGGATCATCGTCGCCACGAACGGGATGTTGTCGATGATCGCCGACAGCACCGCGGACGCCCACAGGATCACCAGCGCCGTCACCGTGCGGTCGCCGCCGGTCGCGTTGATCAGGCCCTCGGCCATGTGGTCGAGCAGGCCGGCGTGCTCGACGCCGGCGACGACCATGAAGAGGCCGACGAAGAAGAAGATCGTGATCCACTCGACCTCGCCGAAGATGTCCTGCACGTGCTCGGACTGGTCGGCGGCGCGGTGTCTGCGAACGTAGAGGTACATCAGCACGGCGGCGCCGAACATCGCGGTCGTGCCGGGTTCGATGCCGGTCTCGCGCGCGGTGACGAACCCGGCGATCACGGCGAGCAGGACGCCGAGCGACTGGACGAGCAGGTCGGGGTCGGTGATCGCGTCGGCTGGCCGGAAGGCCATCACCTTGGCCTGGGCCTCGGGGGTGGCGCGCAGCCAGCGGCCCCAGATCAGGTGCAGCGCGAGGATCTGCATCACCAGCAGGACGGCGACCACCGGCGCGAGGTTGTGCACGAAGTCGTTGAACGACAGGCCGGCCGCCGAGCCGATCAGGATGTTCGGCGGGTCGCCGATCAGGGTGGCGGTTCCGCCGATGTTCGAGGCGAAGATCTCGGCGAACAGGAACGGGTAGGGCGGGACGTCGAGGTCGCGGGCGACCAGCAGCGTCACCGGTGTGATCAGCAGCACGGTGGTGACGTTGTCGAGCAGCGCCGACATCACCGCGGTGACGAGCGAGAGCAGCACGAGCAGCTTCCACGGCACGCCGCCGGCCTTGCGCGCCGACCAGAACGCGACGAACTGGAAGACGCCGCTCTTGCGGGCGATGTTGACGAGGATCATCATCCCCGTCAAAAGCGCGATCGTGTTGAAGTCGACGCCGTGGATCGCCTGCTCCTGGTTGAGCACGCCGAGGCTGATCATCAGGCCGGCGCCGAGCAGGGCGACGACGGCGCGGTTGACCTTCTCGGTCATGATCGCGGCGTAGGTCAGCAGCAGGAGCGCCGTGGACACCCACAGCGGGTCGAGGCCGAAGATCACGTGATCGGGCATGGCGGACATGTCTCGTAGGTCATGGTGCAAGCGCCAGGTTCCGTGGCGCTGCGCAGGCCCGCGGGGGATACCGCAGGGCGGCCGGCGCCGCTATCGGTCCGGGGGCGCCCCGGGTGTGAGTTAAAAACGTCGTTCGTGCGCCGCGGTTGCCCGAGATGCCCGCCGGAGGCGGCGGCGGCGGCGACGATCCGAACGCGACGGCGGCGGCGAGGATGGGTTATGCTCGCGCCGCGATGCCGGCCCCCGGCGACAACCACGGCCTGGCGATCCTGGCGGTCAGCGTCGTCGCGCTGCTGCTCGGCCCGCTGATCCACCGCGCCGCGCGGCGCGAGCGCGTGACGATGGCCGCGCTCGACAGCTTCGTGCTGGTGGCGGTCGTCGGCCTGGTGCTGCTCGAGATCCTGCCGCGCGCGCTGGCCCTCGCCGGCTGGCCGGCGTTCGTCGCCCTCGCGCTCGGGCTCGCCGGACCGGCGGTCGCCGAGGGGCCGCTGCGGCTGGCCGCCCGCGGCACGCACCGGGCGGCGCTGGCGCTGGCGACCGCAGGCATGGCGCTGCACGCGTTCACCGACGGGCTCGCGCTGGCGTCGGCCCACGCCGACGGGCTCGGCTCGCACGGGCTCGAGGTCGCGGTGATCGCCCATCAGTTGCCGGTCGCGGTCGCCGTGTGGTGGCTGCTGGCGCCCACCGGGCCGCTGCTCTCGGCGCTGGCGATGGGGCTGCTCGCGGCGGCGACGGTCGCCGGGTTCGCGCTCGCCGACGCGTCGCTCGCGGCGGTCGGCGGCGGCTGGCTCGGGCTGTTCCAGGCGACGGTCGGCGGGCTGTTGTTACATGTCGTCGCGCACAGGTCCCAGGAGACACACGGCCGGCGCGCCCGCGTCGCCGCGGCGCTCGGCGGGCTGATGGGGCTCGGGCTCCTGGTCGTGCTCGCCGGCGACGGGCACGCGCACGAGGACCCGCTCGGGCGGACGCTCGAGGCGCTCGTCGGGCTGGTGCGGGCGAGCGCGCCGGCGCTGCTGCTGGTGTACGCGCTCGCCGGGCTGGTCGCCGGGCTGATGCCGGAGGCGCCGGTGCGGTGGCTGCGGCGCGGCGGACCGGCCGGGCAGGCGCTGCGCGGGATGGCGGTCGGGCTGCCGCTGCCGCTGTGCTCGTGCGGGGTGGTGCCGGTGTACCGCAGCCTGCTCCAGCGCGGGGCGCCGCCGGCCGCGGCGATGGCGTTCTTCATCGCCACGCCGGAGCTCGGGGTCGACGCGATCCTGCTGTCGTGGCCGCTGCTCGGCGCGGAGCTGACGGCGCTGCGGGTGCTGGCGGCCGGGCTGGTCGCGTGGCTGGTCGGCTGGTGGGTCGGCGGGCGGGCGCCGGCGCCGGCGCCCGTGCGCGCCCCGGACGGCGAGGTCCGCGGGACGCTCGCGGCGCGGCTGGTCAGCGGGCTGCGCGCGGGCTTCGGCGAGCTGGTCGACGCGACCGGCCCGTGGATCGCGCTCGGGCTGCTGCTGGCGGCGCTGATCGAGCCGTGGATCGACCCGACGGCGCTGACGGGGATCCCCGGGCCGCTGCAGGTGCTGGTGTTCGCCGGGCTCGGCGTGCCGCTGTACGTCTGCGCGTCGGGGGCGACGCCGCTGGTCGCGGCGCTGCTGGCCAAGGGGCTGTCGCCGGGGGCGGCGCTGGCGTTCCTGCTGACCGGGCCGGCGACCAACGCGACGACGTTCGGGGTGCTCACGCAGGCGCACGGGCGGGCGACCGCGCTGCGGTTCGCCGCGGCGATGCTCGGGCTGGCGGTCGCGCTCGGCGTCGCGGTCGACCTGGCGCTGCCCGGGCTCGCAGCGGCGGCGTACGGTCACGCGCACGACGACGGCGGGTGGCTCGCCGAGGCGGCCGCGTGGGGGCTCGTCGGGCTGTTCTTGGCGTCGTTCGTCCGCCAGGGGCCGCACGGGTTCTTCGGCAGGCTGTGGGAGCGCGGCGGGCACGAGCACGCGCATGACCATGACCATGACCATGACCATGATCATGTCCATGACCATGGGGACATGCGCGATCGTTCCGGGCATGTCCACGAGGACAGGCACGCGCACGCGTGCGGCTGCGGGCACGAGCCCTGACGCGTCAGGCGGGGCTGTCGGCGAGGACGCGGCGGAGCGCGTCCTGCAGGGTGCCGAGGGTCTCGAAGTCGAGCGCGACGCCGAGGGTGACCAGCGTCTGGGCGATCTGCGGGCGGATCCCGACGACCATGCCGCGGGCGCCGAGCAGCAGCGCGCCGCGGAGCACGTGGACGAGCTGGGAGGCGGTCTGCGTGTCGATCTCCTCGAGGCCGGTGACGTCGAGGATCACGGTGCGGGCGCGGCGCTGGCTGACGGCGCGCAGCACCGTGTCGATGATCGCGGTGACGCGCGCGGCGTCGACGTGGCCGATCAACGGGACGCACAGCACGCCGTCCCAGACCTGCAGGATCGGCAGCGACATCGCCAGCAGCAGCCGCTGCTGCTGCTCGAGGCGCTCGTTCTGGGCGCGGACGGCCTGCTCGGCCTGGACCTGGGCGGTGATGTCGATCGACAGGCCGAGCGCGCCGATCACCCGGCCGGCGGCGTCGCGCAGCGGGTAAGCGAGGTTGCCGAAGTGGTGGTCGCCGAGCTGGGTGACCGCGCGGCTGGCCTCGCCGGCGAGGCTGCAGCGCAGCAGGTCGAGGATCGTCGGGAAGTCCTTGTAGACGTCGAACGCCGACAGGCCGACGACCTGGCCGGGCTGCAGGCCGATGTTCGCCAGGTAGCCGCCCTCGGACATCACGAAGCGGCCGTCGCGGTCGATCTGCCAGAGGATGATCGGCACGGTGTTGATCGCGGCGGCCAGCATCGTCGCTTCGGCCGTCGGCGCGGGCGCGCGGGCGTGCAGGCGCAGGCGGTCGCCGCCCGCGGAGCTGAGCCAGACGTGGCGGAGGTGGCGGCGGTCGTCGGCGCCGCGCAGGGCGAGCAGGACGGGGCCCTGCGGGGTCGTCGTCGCGGCGGCGAGGGCGGCGAGCAGGCGGTCGCGGTCGTCGGTCGCGACGAGGTCGGGCAGCGGGCGGGCGCGCAGGGCCGCGTCGTCATGGCCGAGCAGCCGCTGCCACGCGGGGTTGTGCTCGACGATCGCGCCGTCGACGGCGACGACGGCCCACAGCTCCTCGGTGACCGTGAGGAAGTGACTCAGGTCCGCGTTCGCAAACATTCCGTCGCGACGCTCCCACGCGGCCGGGGCGCGTGGCAAGGCCGTGCGACGAGGGCGCGCGGGGGCAGCCGCGGGCGATCGGCGAGCGACGGCGGCGCGATCGTGCGCGCCCCGGGGGCTCCCCGCATACGACTCGAGGGGGAGCCCGCGAGGGTATGTCCCGAAGGACAGGTGCGGAGCCGCGCCGTGAGCTCACTCGGGCGGCGGCTCGAACTGCAGGCCCTTGCCCTGGCTGGCGATCACGCCCTGGACGTCGGCCTCGTTGCCGACGATCACCCACGCCCACCCGGGGTCGCTGGTCTCGAGGTCGAGCCAGCGCTTGGTGAAGGCGGCGACGTCGTCGGGCGAGGCGGCGAGCATCGCCTCGGCGTCGCGGGCGAGCGCGGCGGCGATCTCACCGTCGGAGGTCGAGAGGTCGAGCGCCTCGCTCCACAGGGCGGTCCAGTCCTCGCCGCCGAGGCTGGCGGCGACCATGCGTGCGCCGAGCCACAGCTGGGCGGCGCCGACGAGGTCCTGGGCGAGCGGGCGCTCGCGCAGGTAGTCGCGGATCACGGTCAGCTCGCGACGGACGCGCTGGCTCAGCGGGTCGGTCGCGGTCGCCTCGGGCGGCGGCTCGGCGGCGTCGGCCTGCTCGAGCGGGTCGGTCGGCGGCTTGCCGCGGCCGGCGGCGACCAGCGGGACGTGGATCGTGACGAGCGCGAGCGGGCCGCTCAGGCTGAGGCGGACGTCGAGCTCGGCCTGGAAGTGGCGCTGGACGAGGCGGGCGAGGCTGCGCTCGCGGGCGGTCGGGGTCGGGATCGTGCGCGCGAGGACCAGCATGCTGCGGCCGCCGCGGGGCGGCGGGTCGAGGCGGACGAGCGGGGCGACCGGCGACTTCTTGAGGTTGCCCGGGCCCGGCTTGAGCGCGGGGGCGTCGCCGCGCAGGCGTCGGAGCGCCTGCGGCTCGGCCGAGGCGTCGCCGGCCGAAAGCAGCTGGACGCGCTGGCGCCAGCGGGCGCCGAGATCGGCGAGCGCCGGCTGGTGGGTCGCCAGCGGGTCGCCGGCGTGGACGACCAGCAGGGCGCGGCGCGGGTCGGTCAGCGCCTTCCAGGCGTCCTGCAGGGCGGCGTCGGTCGCGTCGGCCGCGGCGGACGGCTCGAGCAGCTCGGCGCTCTTGGCTGTCCCGAGGAGCATGTTCGTCAGGGCAGCCAGCGCGAGGGCCTCGGCTTCGGGGGCGCGCAGCTCGGCGAGCGTGACCTTGCGGGCGCGGGCGAGGACGCCGTCGAGGTTGGCGGTCGCGAACAGGTCGCCGAGCGCGGTGAGGATCGCCGGGAGGTCGGCCGCGGCGCCGTGGATCGCGATCTCGTGGCGGCCGACGCGAGACACGAGCTCGCTGCGGATCGCCAGGCGGGCCGCCAGGCCCTCGAGCTCGAGCGCGACGGCGCGGGCGGCGACGAGGGCCGGGACGCCCTGCAGGTCGGGTCGCAGGTCGGTGTGGGGGAAGACGAGGCGGAGGTGGACGGCCGGGGTGTCGGCCTCGCGCAGCCAGTGGACGAGCAGGCCGCTGCCGAGGACGACGCGCTCGGGCGCGGGCCACGGCGGGGCGAGGGCGCCGAGCGCCTCGGTCAGCGCGGGCGGCGGGGCCTCGTCGAAGATCTCGACCTTCTGGGTGTCCTTGCGCTTGCAACCTGGCGCGAGGGACAGGAGCACGGCGAGCGAGGCGGCGAGGGGACCGAGCGCGCGGGCGGACGACGCACGGCGCGGCGCGGGCTCGGTGGCGCGCGGGTGCGCCGCGGCGAGGGCGGAGATCCTGGGAGTGGAGCGGCGGGTCACGGGCGGGCCTCCGCGGGGCCGACGAGGAGCGCGTCCTCGACGGCGAGGGTGAAGGCGGGGCGGCCGGCGAGGCCGGCGAGGCCGGTCAGCTCGTCGACCGGGCGGGCGACGGGGCTGTCGTTCGGGACAGGTCCCGAAGGACTGGCCGCGGAGGCGGCGAGCTGGCGGGCGAGCCCGAGCGGGGTGCGGACGCGCAGGCGCAGGGCCTGGGCGACGACGGCGACCTGGGCGGCGAGCAGCGGGGCGTCGGCGCCGGCGAGGCGGGCGAGGCGGGCGCGGACGAAGCCGATCGGGTCCTCGACGCCGGAGGGGCGGAGGACGAGGGCGCCGCGGCGCGGGTCGGGCTCGTAGTCGCAGACCAGACGGGCCTTGCGCGGCTCGTCGGTCTCGCGCTTCTGCCGGCTGATCGCGCGGCAGACGGCGCCGGCCCACGCGGCGTCGACGGTGTCGGCGGGGACGGGCCAGAGGAACAGGCTCGGCGGGGCCGGGGTGGCCGCGGCGGGCGGGACGGTCGGCGGGGGGCCGGCCGCGGCCGGATCGGCCGGCGGATTGCCGGGCGCGGCCGGAGGGGCGTCGGGCTTCGCCGGGGCCGTGAAGGACCAGGAGGGCGCGGGGCGGAGGTTGCCGGCGAGCAGTAGGGTCCCGGGTAGCATGCCGGGTGCGGCGGCGGATTTGGCCGGGCTTGCAGCCGGGTTGCCGGGAGCGGCCGGGTTGCCGGGAGCGGCCGGGTTGCCGGATGTGGCCGGTGCGGTCGGCGCGGGGGCGGCCGGGAGCGGGCTTCGCGCGGGCGGGGGCGGTCGGGTGGGCAGGCTGCGCTGGGCCAGCGGGAGATCCGCGAAGCGGTCGCGGACCTGCTGGAGGATGGCGGTGGGGTCCTCGGGGGCGACGACGATCAGGGTCGCGCGGCTGTAGGAGAACTTGTTGGCGAGCTGGGCGGAGAGCGCGTTCAGGACCATGCCCGACAGCGACTTGCCGACGGCGCGGCCGTCGTGGACGAGGCCCGGGGCGCCGTGGAGCGCGGCCAGCAGCTCGCGGCGGATCCGCGGCGGCGGCCGGACGTCCGAGGCGGCCCACGCGAGGCTCATGTCCCAGCGGGCGCGGTCGATCGTCGGGAAGCGCAGGCGCTGCGACTCGGCGTACAGGACCTCGGCGAGGCGCGAGACGGGGACCAGCGACTCGAAGCGGACCTGGCCCGGGCCGGTCGCCAGGAAGTGCGCGCCGCCGGCGTCCTGGGCGGCGGCGATCGTCTCGCCGGGGCGGAGCTCGCGGTTGCCCTGGTGGAGGTGGTAGGCGAGCGCGTGGACGAGGCCCGGGTACTCGGCCGGGTCGTCCTCGGTGCCGACCTCGACCGCGAGCACGACCGCGGCGACCGGCAGGCTGAGGTCGCGGGCGACGAGCACCCGCAGGCCGCACGGGAGGACGAGGTCGAGGGCGGTGTCGGCGGCGACGGCCGGGCTGTCCGTCGGGACAGGCGCGGCGGCCGGCGCGGGCGCGGCGGCCGGTGCGGGCTCGGCCGGGGCCTGGGCTCCGGCGGGCGCGGCGCGGGCGAGCAGCGGGCTGTCCGTCGGGACAGGTGATTGCGGGGGCTCGGCGCGCGCGCCTGCGGGGCCGGCGAACGCGAGGGCGAGCCCGGCGCAGGCGGCGGCGAGGGGGCGAGCGGCGAGCATGAAGTGGTGTATCCGCTGGGCTCGCAGGGGGCAAGCCTCAGCCGGCGGCCGGGCGGAACAGCGCGGAGCCGGGGAAGCGCGCGCCTTCGCCGAGCTGCTCCTCGATGCGGAGCAGCTGATTGTACTTCTCGACCCGGTCGGAGCGGGAGGCCGAGCCGGTCTTGATCTGGCCGGCGGCGGTGGCGACGGCGAGGTCGGCGATGAAGTGGTCGCCGGTCTCGCCGCTGCGGTGCGAGATCACGGCGCGGTAGCGGTTGTGCTGGGCCAGGCGGACGGCCTCGAGCGTCTCGGTCAGGGTGCCGATCTGGTTGACCTTGACGAGGATCGCGTTGGCGACGCCGCCGGTGATCCCGCGCTGGAGGCGCTCGGGGTTGGTGACGAAGAGGTCGTCGCCGACGAGCTGGAGCTTGCCGCCGAGGCGCTCGGTGAGGAGGCGCCAGCCGGCCCAGTCGTCCTCGGCCATGCCGTCCTCGATCGAGACGAGCGGGTACTTGCTCGCCAGGTCGGCGTAGAGCTCGGTGAGGCCGAGCGCGTCGAGCTCGCGGCCGCCCTCGCCCTCGAGCACGTAGACGCCCTTCTCCTTGTCGTAGAACTCGCTGGCGGCGACGTCGAGCGCGAGGCTGACCTGCTCGCCGGGCTTGTAGCCGGCGGCCTCGATCGCCTGGACGAGCGTCGCCAGGGCCTCGCCGTTGCTCGGCATGTCGGGCGCGAAGCCGCCCTCGTCGCCGACCGCGGTGACCTTCTTCTGCACGCGCAGGAGCTTCTTGAGGGCGTGGAAGATCTCGACGCCGGCGCGTAGCGCCTCGCCGAAGGAGGCGAAGCCGTGCGGGACGAGCATCGTCTCCTGGAAGTCGAGGTTGTTGTCGGCGTGCGCGCCGCCGTTGATGACGTTCATCAAGGGGAGCGGGAGGACGCGCGCGAGCGGGCCGCCGAGGTAGCGGTAGAGCGGCAGGCCGGCGTCGAGCGCGGCGGCGCGGGCGACCGCGAGGCTGACGCCGAGGATCGCGTTGGCGCCGAGCTTGGACTTGGTCGGGGTGCCGTCGGCGGCGAGCATCGCCTGGTCGACGGCGAGCTGGTCGAAGGCGTCGAAGCCGGTGACGGCGTCGGCGAGCGGGCCGTTGACGTTCTCGACGGCCTGGCGGACGCCCTTGCCGAGGTAGCGCTGCTTGTCACCGTCGCGCAGCTCGTGGGCCTCGTGCTCGCCGGTGCTCGCGCCCGAGGGGACGGCGACGCGACCGAGGTTGCCCTGGTCGGTGACGACCTCGACCTCGACGGTCGGGTTGCCGCGTGAGTCCAAGATCTCTCGCCCGTGGACGCTGATGATGACGCTCATGGCCGGGGAAGGTAGCGCGGCCGCGCGGCGGCAAAAAGCGCAGACGATTTGTGTAATTATGCGTCAGGGTCTTCGGACGTGGGCGGGACCGTCTGGAAGGCGGACTCCACCGCGGCCTCCAGCCTTGCGACCTGCTCGTCGGTGAGCGTCGGGAAGTGGCTCTTTCGCTTGGTCCGGGACACCCGGAAGCCGTTGCCGGTGCAGAGCGTGATGAAGAGATCCTCTTCCTTGTCGGGCAGGTCGAGGACGAGGCGCATGCGCCTCCTGGCGCGATCGTACTTGTCGAGGAAGTCGAGCTCCTGGACGATCTCCACCTCGATCGTCTGCTCGGTCCAGCGGTAGAGGGCCTCCGCGTGGGGGGTGAGGTCGAGGTAGGCGTAGAGCGCGGCGTCGTTGTCGCGGACGAGGATCGAGCGATCGTCGGCGAAGTCGTAGGTGATCAGCGGCATCAGCTGGCGGTCGACGTCGGCGAGGACGCGATCGTAGCCGGCCCGGTCGGCGAGGATGGCGGCCGAGATCGGGAAGATCAGGTCGTCCGGGGTGAAGCCGAGGCGGGCGAGGATGTAGTGGATCAGGAAGCGATGGAGGCGGCCGTTGCCGTCCTCGAACGGGTGGATGTAGACGAACGAGAAGGCGACGAGCGCGGCGGCGACGACCGGCGGGATCGGTGGCGCGAGGCCGTGAACGGGGCGCCGGGCGAGCTGGCGGACGAGCTCCTCGAGGCCGTGCATCATCGCGGCGACGTCGTCCGGGCGCGGCGGGATGTAGGAGACACGCTCGACGCCGCGGATCGTCTGGCCGATGAAGTTCTGGCGGTCGCGATAGTCGGCCTCGCGGAACGGGTCCTCGACGATCAGGTTCTGGACCTCGACGAGCATGTCGCGGTCGAAGCCGCGGAAGCCTCGCAGGTGCTGCAGGAGGGCGACGAAGCGCTCCTCTCTCCGGCCGCGGATCTCGGCGTTCTCGATGGCGAACGAGGTCTTCGTCTCCTTGGTGTAGAGGTATCGGACCGCCCGAAGGAGCAGGGCAGGATCGGTGGTGTCACGGATCTGTCGTGCCCGGGCGTCGAGTCGCTTGTCGAGGTAGGCGAGCAGGCGCGGGGTCTTGCGGACGAGCGGGCTCCAGGCCGGGGTGCCGAGCAGGTTGTTGAAGAGCGCGTGGCGCGGGCTGCGGGTGCCGGGGAGGGTGAAGTAGCGCTCCGGATCGGCGACGGGCTCGTACTTCACGGTGGGCACGTCCGGAACCTCAAGGTTTTTGCCTGTCAACCACTCATAGAGGAACCAGAGCTGGCGGAGATGTTTGCTGGTCGGTCTGGCGGTGACCGCCCGCGTCAGCTCGTCCGGTAACTCTGCGAGAAGACGCCGCAGCAGACCGAGCTCGAGTCCATCGTACTTCAGCGCAAAGACGAGGTGACCGATCGGTGTGTCGTCTCGAAGGTACGCTTTCGGGAAGATCTCGACGCTGTAACGGCCATCTTCTTCGTCGTGCGAGCGACGGGTGCTCGCATCCACGAACGAGGTGTGGTGCGGGCGGAATGCGCGCAATGCGAAGCGCTCGAGCAGCCAGGAGTAGCCGATGGGCGATTTCAAGATCCTTCAGCGCTCCCGAGAAACTCTCAGCATGATGACGGTTGAGAAAAAACGTTCAGAGAGTGCGTGTTGCGCGCCGGGGTTGCGTGTTGTGCTCGAGACAAACGCTCAGAGGGGCGAATTAATATCCTGATTCGTACTCTGACGCCAAAAATCGTTCAGGTTTGAGATTTTTCTCTCGTTTTCTTTACCCTTGTGGAGTGAAGTGGTATGGGTGCGAACATGCGCGGTTTTGTGTCGGCGTCGTTCCTTCTTCTGTGGGCTGCGTGCGGGGGGGCGGAGGGCGGCGGGGGGACGGAGGCGGCGGGGACGACGGGGGCGACGGGGTCTTCGGGGGCGGAGCCGACGACGGGGGCGGCGATGCTGCCGGGGTCGTGCGCGAGCCCGATCGAACCTGTCCTTTCGAGCAGCGCGCGGCTGACGGTCGACGCGCGCGGGCGGATGATCGACGAGTTCGGGCGCGACGTGCAGCTGCGCGGGGTCAACACGGGCGGGCGCTCGAAGTGGGCGCCGTTCGTGCCGTTCCCGATCGAGGCGGAGGCGGAGCTGGCGGCGGTGGAGGCGGCGGCGGACGAGTTCTTCGCGCGGCTGACGGGCTGGGGGATCAACGCGGTGCGGATGCCGTTCTCGTGGGAGGCGCTCGAGCCGAGCCCGGGGAGCTACGACGCGCGCTACCTCGACCGCTACGCGGCGATGGTCGATGCGGGGTGGCGCCACAGGATGCGGGTGGTCGTCGACTTCCATCAGGACGTCTACGCGTCGCCGTTCTGCGGCGACGGGTTCCCGCCGTGGACGCTGCCCGGCGAGCCGGGGCCGCCGCGGCGCGATTGCCCGAACTGGGGGCTGAAGTACGTCAATGACCCGGAGGTGCGCGCGGCGTTCGACCGGTTCTGGGCCGACGAGGGGCAGATCCAGGGCAAGTTCGTGGCGATGTGGGCGCAGATGATCGCGCGGGTCGCCGACCACCCGGGGGTCGTCGGGCTCGAGATCCTCAACGAGCCGGGCTGGGGCACCGCGGTCGACCTCGCGGCGTGGAAGCAGGCGGTGCTGACGCCGTTCCACGAGCGCGTGATCGCGGAGATGCGGGCGCTGGCGGGCGAGGAGCCGCTGATCTTCTACGACAACCCCGGGACCGACGCGCTCGGGTTCCAGGAGGTCGAGCACGCGCGGCCTGCGGGCGAGGGGCTGGTGTACGCGCCGCACGTGTACGACCCGGGGCTGATCCAGGGGATGCCGGCGATCGGGACGATGCCCGAGGTGCTGATCGGTGAGTTCGCCACGTTCGCGGCGACGGCGGGGGTCGGGGTGCTGGTCGGCGAGTTCGGGATCGGCGACGGGGCGCCGGGCGGGGAGGCGTGGCTGACGAAGGCGCTGGCGGCGATCGACGCGGGGCGGCTCGGCGGGACGCTGTGGGAGTGCTCGCAGAGCGCGGAGCTGTGGAACGAGGAGGATCTGTCGGTGCTGGCGGCCGACGGGTCGGAGCGGGCGACGCTCGATGTGTTCGTGCGCCCGTACCTGCGCGCGGTGGCGGGGGCGTTCGAGCAGTTCTCGTGGGACGGGTCGGTGGCGACGGGGCGGTGGACGAGCGACGGCGGGGTGACCGAGCTGGCGCTGCCGCGGCGGCTGTTCGGAGATGCGGAGGTCGAGGTCGAGCTGACGACGCTCGCGGGGCCGGCGGGGACGTGCTTCACGCTCGACGCGGAGCGCGGCGAGCTGCGCGTGCAGGGGCCGGCGGGGGCGCAGGTCGAGGTGCGGGTGACCCGGTAGAGCGGGCTCCGATCCGGGGACGCGGGGCCCGGGAGGGCTTGGTGGGCGCGTCCCCGGGGCGGCTCCGCGGGGCCCTCGCTGTCGGCGGGCTCCCCCCCATGGCCGTGCTCGGCGGCTCGCGGGGACGCGGACCGGGTGGCTCGAAGGACATGTTTTAATAGAAATGTCTCGAGTGCCAGACGGGCCGCCTGCGCGCGCGCCATGGGCTCCGCCCCGCCGGCGTCCCGCTGCGCCGCCCCGGGGACGCGCCCCGGAGGTCCTGGTGGGCCCCGCGTTCGGGTGCGCGGAGGTCAGCGCGCCGCCGGTGAGGGCTAGGAGCTGGTAGGGCGGGGCGTTCGGGGGACGCGAAGGTCCACGCGCCGCTGGTACATGTTTGGGCGACGGCGAAGAGGAGGTGGGCGCGTTCGGTGGGGGCGTGCGGACGGGCCGCCCGACCGGGTCGGGCGGCCCGTCGAGGGGCGTGGGCCGGCTGGCCCGAGGGTCACATCGGCGTGGGCTCGCAGTTGACGGTGCAGCCGGAGCCCTGCTTGCCGTTGTTGGCGCCGGCGTCGCAGATCTCCTGCTGGTTGAAGCCGTTGGGCTTCTGGACGATGCCGTCGCCGCAGAAGGTGCGGGCGCAGGTGTTGTTGCACTGGTCCATGTTCGACTGGTTGCCGTCGTCGCAGACCTCCTGCTGGTTGTTGCCGTTGGGCTTCTGAGTGATGCCGTCGCCGCAGAAGGTCTTGGTGCAGGCGTTGCAAAGGTCGGTGGCGACGTTGTTGCCGTCGTCGCAGGCCTCCTTGAAGCCCTGGCCGTTGGGGTTCTGGGTGAAGCCGTCGCCGCAGCGGGTCACCTTGCACATCAGGTTGCAGGTCTGGGTGTTGTTGTTGTTGACGCCGTTGTCGCACTCCTCGTTCCAGGGGTTCTGCGACTGGACGATCGAGTCGCCGCAGACCGGGGTGCGGCAGCTGTTGGTGCAGGCGTCGTTGGCGACGTCGTTGCCGTCGTCGCACTGCTCGTTCTGGTTGTTGGCGTTCGGGGTCTGGACGACGCCGTCGCCGCACTTGGTCGGCACGCAGAGGGACGAGCACGTGTCGGTGTTGCTGACGTTGCCGTCGTCGCAGGTCTCGCCGTTGGCGATCTGGACGAAGCCGTCGCCGCAGCTGGCGGCCTTGCAGCTGTTGAGGCAGAGGTCGGTCTGGATGTTGTTGCCGTCGTCGCACTCCTCGACGCCGACCCACAGGTTGCCGTCGCCGCACTTGGCGGGGGTGCAGTTGCTGAGGCAGGCCTTGGTGTCGCCGTTGCCCACGCCGTTGTCGCACTGCTCGAGGTTGCTCGGCTGGACGAAGCCGTCGCCGCACTTGGGCAGGGTGCAGGCGAGGGTGCAGGTGCCGACGTTGTTGTTGTTGCCGCCGTTGTCGCACTGCTCGCCGGGCTGGATGAAGCCGTCGCCGCACTGGGCGAGCTTACAGACGTTGGTGCAGGCGTCGTTGTTGTTCTGGTTGCCGTCGTCGCAGGCCTCGCCGGGGCCGACGAAGCCGTCGCCGCAGACCTGCTTGGTGCAGTTGAGCTTGCAGGTGCCGGTGTTGCTGTTGTTGGCGCCGTCGTCGCACTGCTCCATGTTCTGCCAGATCAGGCCGTCGCCGCACTTGGCGGCCAGGCACGCGAGCGTGCACGCGCCGGTGTTGTTGTTGCCCGCGCCGAGGTCGCAGTTCTCGCCGAGGCTCGGCTGGACCAGGCCGTCGCCGCACTTGGGCAGCTGGCAGAAGTCGGTGCAGGCGTCGTTGTTGTTGCCGTTCTTGCCGTCGTCGCACTGCTCGCCGGGGTCGAGGATGCTGTTGCCGCACTCCTCGAGCTGGCAGACCGCGCTGCAGCCGTCGCCGCCCTTGTTGTTGCCGTCGTCGCACTTCTCGCCGGGGCCCTTGTCGCCGTCGCCGCAGACGTTGAGCTTGCACTGGACGTTGCAGGCGTTGCCGGGGCCGTTGCCCTGGCCGAGGTCGCACTCCTCCTTGCCGTTGCCGGCGTTCCACACCAGGCCGTCGCCGCAGACGGCGTTCTTGCAGGCGAGGGTGCAGTCGCCGGCGTTGGTGTTCTCGACGCCCTCGTCGCACTGCTCGCCGACGGTCATCTGGACGAAGCCGTCGCCGCAGATCGCGTCGGTGCAGTTGTTGGTGCAGGCGTCGTCGTTGATCTGGTTGCCGTCGTCGCACTGCTCCTGGGCGGACACGACGCCGTCGCCGCAGGAGGCGAGCTTGCAGGTGTTGGTGCAGTCGTCGGCGTCGTTTTGGTTGCCGTCGTCGCAGCCCTCGCCGGGGCCGACATGGCCGTCGCCGCAGACGGCGGTGGTGCAGTCGGACTTGCAGGCGTTCATGTCGCCGTTGTCGGCCCCGTTGTCGCACTGCTCGTTCGGGCCGACGTAGCTGTCGCCGCAGACGTTGAGCTCGCAGCCGAGCTTGCACTCGTCGGCGTTCTGGCCGTTCTTGGGGCCGTTGTCGCACTGCTCGCCGGGGTCGACGATGCCGTCGCCGCAGCCGCCGCCGCCGATGCCGGTGGTGGTGTCGTCGGTGGTCGCGCCGCCGGTGTTGGAGTCGGAGACGCCCATGCCGCCCTCGGAGAGGCCCTGGGTGGCGGAGTCGGAGATCGACATGCCGCCGCCGAGTGTCTCGGTCGCCGACATGCTGTTCGAGCCCATCGTCGGCTCGGTCGAGGTCGGCACGGAGTCGGTGCTGCTGCCCGACTGCGACGCGCTGGCGCTGGCGGAGGTGCCGGTGTTGTCGCCGCACGCCGCGAGCAGGCCCGCGGCGGCGAGACACAGGGGGGTCAGGCGGAACAAGAAGGACGTGCGATGGCGTGGCATGACGGGCTCGTGATCGGTGAAGCGGGTGTTAGGTCGTAGGCCGGGCCTATCGTGCCCGTTTTTGCGGGGCGAGGTAGCGGGCCCGGATGTCACGAAGCTTGGACACCGGACGCGCGCCGCGGTGACGAGGCTCGTGGTCGATCATCTCGGCGCAAAAACGCGCCCGTTCGTCGTCGTCGTCGACGCAGGGGCGCGTGCACGTGCAATTGTCGCGAGAGCTGGATCAAGATCGGATCAAGAAGGATCGAGGATCCGATCGGGGCTCTCGCGCCGCTACCTTGCGGATCAGTAACGTGAGGGCGGGACGACCCCGGCGCCCGGCGGCGGGGCCGGGGGCGGCGGGACGTAGGGGGCGTAGCTCGGCTGGCCGGGCTTCGGCGCGGGGCCGGAGGGCAGGCGCGGCGAGGCCATCTTGAGCTGCGACAGCGGCTGGTCGACGCGGCCGAGGTCGACGTAGGCGCGGTCCTTCATGATCACGAACGGGTGCTCCATGAAGGAGAGGCGGCCCTTGCCGTCGTGCTCGATCGCCTGCAGCTTGCCCATGCCGTAGCCCATCGGGCCGCGGCTGTAGTAGTGGGCCTGCAGCACGTACGGGAAGGCGTTCGCCGGGCCGGGGATCGTGAAGCACTCGGGGCCGTAGCCGGTCGTGACGTCGGCGTAGAGCGAGCCGCCCGAGGGCAGCTGGCGGCTCGAGTAGTAGGCGTGGCCGCCCTTGCCGTCGTAGATGTGGAAGTCGACGTCGTTGGCGTCGGTCTCCCAGGTGAGGACGAAGCGCAGCGAGGGCGCGGCGTCGGGGGTGACGCCGGCGGCGGCGAGGGCCGCGAGCATCTCCTTGTCGCCGGGGGCGGCGGCCTGCCAGGCCGCGGCGATCAGCCGGACGTCCTCGTCGAGGATCTGCGAGACGCCGGCGAAGCGGCCCCACGGGTAGCTGCGGCGGGCGCCGGCGAGGATCGCCGCGAAGGCCTCGGCGAACCGGCCGGCCTTGGTCAGCGCGAAGGCGTACAGGCGGTGGCTCGCGGGGTGGTCGGGGCGCTGGGCGACGGCCTGCGCGTAGGTGTCGATCGCCAGCGCGAGCCCGGCGTCGCCGAGCGTCTCGAGCCGCTGGCCGGCCATGCGCCGGATGTCCGCGCGGCCAGGGAACAGGTCGATCAGCGAGCCGTAGGCGCGGGCCGCCAGCGTGCGGTCGCCGATCGCCTCGGCGGCCTCGCCGAGGGCCAGCAGCGCGAGCTCGTCGCCGGGGTTCGACTCGCGCCAGGCGTAGGCCCTGGTCAGCGCGTCGGCGGTGCGGCCGGCGCGGACCTCGGTCATCACCTCGGCGAACCGGCCCTCCCACGCGTCGGTGGGCTTGGGCTGCTCGTAGGTCGGGCGCGGAGGCGGCGAGGGGTTGCCCCACGGGTCGGTCGGCGGGGGGCGGCGTGCGGGGCGCGGCCGCTCGTCGGCGAGGAGGCCGCCCTGCGCGGCCTGATCGTCGGCCATGCGCTCGACGCGGGGCGTGGGGCTGCGGGCGTCGCCGCGCGAGCCTTTCGAGGCCTCGGCCTTGCGCTCGCGGGGGGCGGCGGCCTCTTCCTCGGCGAGCTCGATCGGCTCGGGGATCGGTTCGGGGGGCGGCGGGGGCGCGGCGGGGGCCGCGAGCGCGGGGGCCTCGGCGCCGCCGCCCCCGGCCGGGGGGCCGGCGACGGCGCTCGGCTCCATCGAGGCCGCGGCGTCGCCCATCGCGGCTTCCGCCCGGTCGAGGCGCCCCGGCGCGGCGGACTTGGTCTCGGCGACCGCCTCGGCGGCGGGCTCGAACCGGCCGGCCTCCTTGTTCTTCGACTTCTTGTCGGCGCCGAAGAACCAGTCGAGCGGGCCGCCGTCCTTGTCCTCCTCGTCGACGTCGCGGTCGCGCCGGCGGACCGGCTCGTCGACGACGAGCGGCTGGCCTGGCTTTTGGGGCAGGCGGGTGCGGTCGATGACGTCGACCCCGTTCGGGCCGACGGTGAGGATCTCGGCCAGGGCGGTGCGGTCGATGCCGAAGCGCTGGTAGTCCCACTCGGTCTCGAGCACGAGCAGCGCGGTGTAGTCGGACAGCACGCGGTACTTGGTGCTGAGCTGGATGATCTGGTTCTTGAGGTCGGCCTTGGCCTGGGCGTTGCCTGCGGCCTCCTCGCCCATCATCGCGGTCAGGCGGTCGATGCTCGCGCGGATCCAGGCGCGCTCGAGCAGCGGGCGCTCGCTCGGGACGAGGCTGACCTCGCGGACATCTTCGCCGCGGTCGCCGAGCTGGACGCGCATCGGCTGGTCGGCCGGGAGGTCGGCGAACACGACGAACTGGTCGCCGGGCTGGACGGCGTCGAGCGTCTGCGGCCACACCCACGTGGCCCCGGGGACATGCACCTTGACGCCGGCCCGGGTCGCGCGGACCAGGCGCGAGGCGACCAGCGGGGCGGGCAGGCGGGCGTCGACGAGGATGCCGGCGCTCTCGAGGCCGGCGGTGGTCAGCTGGCGGAGGACGGACTCGTCGCGCAGGCCGCCGTCGACGACGGCGTCGAGGCGGCGGACGCCGGCGCGGGCGAGCTCGGAGGCGGCGCTGCGCAGGGCGTCGCGCTCGGTGCCGCCGGCGGTGGCGACGCCGTCGCTGAGGACGATCACGCGGTCGTGCGACTTCGGCTGCGCGGCGACCCACTTGAGCGCGCCGGCGAGGTCGGACGCGCCGAGCGGGCCGCGCTTCGCGATCGCCTGCATCGCGTCCGCGCTGAAGCTGCTCGCGGGGCCGGAGAACACGGCCTCGACGGTCTGGTCGAAGCAGGCGACGGTCAGCGGGAAGTCGTTGCCGGCGGCGGCCCGCAGCTCGCCGACGAGGACGCCGAGGCGCGCGACCTGGCCCTTGAAGTCGAGCGCGCGCGAGGCGCTGGTGTCGAAGAGGAGGGTGACGCCGGTGACGGGGACCTGCGGGAGCTTGACGTCGGGGGCGACGCGGGCGACGGCGAGGCGGTCGTAGCGGAGGCCGACCTCGGCGTCGCGGCGCGGGGTCTGCAGCTCGAGGTCCTGCTGCGGCATGAAGTTCTGCTTCTTGACGGCGGTGCGCTCGGTGACGCCGCCGCCGCGCGGGACGACGACCTCGACGTCGAGCTCCTGCAGCTGCGGCAGGCCGCGCAGGTAGACGCGGTAGGGGGCGCTGCTGGTCGTCAGCTCCTCGGAGAAGCTGACGATCAGCTCCTTGACGCCGCGGGCGGGGATCGGGAAGACGCGGGCGCTGAAGCGGTTGCCGCCGGACTTCTCGAGCAGGGCGGGGTCCTGGCGGCGGTGGAGGAAGTCCTCGTAGGCCTGGCGCGCGGCCTGCAACTCGACGACCTCGGCCTCCTGCCAGCGGCCGTCGGGCATCAGCATGGCGAAGCGGGAGATCGCGGAGTTCGGCGGGAGGTTGATCTCGAAGCGGCCCTCGATCACGCGGTCGTTCGGGTTGCGGAACGCGAGGTGCAGCTCGGTGAACGCGAGCGGGTCCTCGACGACGGCGCGGCTCTTGACCTTGATCAGCTCGAGGCCGGTGCCGTCCTGGGCGGTCAGCGAGAACGGGGCGACGCCGGCGCTCGGCTGGGGGTCCGGGGCGCGCCACTCGAGCTTGCACTCGCCGCTCGACTGGGACGGGGAGGGGCCGGCGTCGCCGGAGGTGCCGGCGGGGCCGGAGCGGCCGGTGCAGGCGACGAGGCCGGCGAGGCCGAGGGTGATGACGAGGGAGCGAGGGCGGCGCGGCATGGACGTCTCCAGGGGAGCGAGAGTATCGGTTGGAGGCGTGCAACGCGATCGCAGCGGCCGGGGTCTCGCCGCGCGGGGACGGGCGAGCGTGCGCGCGAGATCGCGGAGAATGCCGTTTCGCGGCGTGAAGGCGGCGCGAGGCCGGGTCGCGGCGCCGGCTTACAGGGCGCGGCGGGCAGATCGCTCACGCGCCGGCGAGGCGGAGCAGCGCCGCGAGCACGGCCGGCTCCTCGGCGCCGTTGAAGTGGCGCGCGCCGGGGACGAGCTCGATCCGCGCGCCGAGGCGCTCCTGCCAGAGCGCGGCGTTGGCCTGGTGGTCGGCGGTGAAGGGATCGTCGTCGGAGAGGAGGACGGTCAGCGCGGGCGCGGCCGCCCGCGCGCGCGCGAGGTCGGGGAGGTGATCTTGCCAGGGGAGGATCGTCGGCCACGGCCGGTCGACGCGCCACCAGCCGGCGACGGCGAGCATGCCGGCGACGCGGGCGCCGGCGGGCAGGTCGGCGAGGGCGTGCAGGAGGGCCTGGCAGCCGACGGAGTGGCCGAGGACGAAGGTGTCCGCGAGGACAGCCGGGTCGTCGCCGAGGATCGCGCGGATCGCCGGCGGCCAGGTGCCCGGCTGCGGGGTGCCGGGGTCGGGCAGGTCGGCGACGTGGACGCTGGCGAACGGCGGCGCGGGCAGGGCCGCGAGGGCGGCCGTGAGCCACGGGTAATAGTCGGAGCGCGGGGTGCCGGACCAGCGCGGGACGACGACGAGGCGGCGGGGCATGTCCGGCGGAGGATACCGGGGGGCGACGGGCGAGGGCGCCCGTTTGCGAGCGGGCGGGCGATCGGTCTAGGATCTCGCGCGTGCGAACGGTCGTCTGTCTCCTGTCCCTCGGCGCCCTCGTGTCCCTCGCCTGCGGGGACGACGGCGGGCCGGTGTGCGACTGCACGGTCGCGGGCTGCTACGCGGCGGCCTGCACGAAGACGGTGTTCGTGACGTCGGAGACGACGCCGGCGACGTTCGGCGGGGTCGCGCAGGCGGACAAGATCTGCCAGGACGCGGCGGCGGCGGCGGGGCTGCAGGGGACGTTCTACGCGTGGCTCAGCGACGCGACGACGTCGCCGTTCATGCGGTTCGGCGAGTCGACGGTGCCGTACCGGCTGGTCGACGGGGTGCAGATCGCCGACGACTGGCAGTCGCTGGTCGACCTCGGGCCGGCGGCGCCGATCGACGTCGACGCGCGCGGGCAGAAGGTCGCCGACCCGGCGATGTCCGAGGTCGTGTGGACCAACACCGGGCGCGACGGCCGGGCCGAGGACTACAGCACGGCGAGCAACTACTGCCAGAACTGGACCAACAACGGGCCCGAGGACCAGGCGGTCGTCGGCTGGCTGACCAAGCGCGGGCAGCCCGACGACTGGACGTTCGCGGTCGTGCAGCCGTGCACCGGGGCGGCCCGGCTGTACTGCTTCCAGCAGTAGGGCCACGGTCGGCCGCGCGGGCGCTGCGGGACCTGTCGGGCGGGTACGGGCCGGCTGCGCGCGGTCTTGCCCGCGCGAAAACGCCCGTGCTAATTGGAGGGGATGAGCCGAGCCGCGAAGCCCTCCCGAGCCACGAATCAGGGCCCGAGCAAGCCCACCGGCGGCGAGCTGGTGTTCGGCGCGCTGGAGCTCGGGGCCGTGGTCGAGGAGGCGGGCGGGGCGTATCGGCCGACGATGCTGGTGTTCCTGGACGCGGCGAGCGGGTTCGGGTTCTCGCCGCACCTGGTCCGTGAGGTCGGCGAGGCGACGGTGGCGGAGGCGTGGCGCGGCCTGCTCGCGGAGGTGGCGAGGCTCGGGGTGGCCGCGCCGCCGCGGGTGCGCGTCGCGGACGAGGGGCTGGCGCGCGCGCTGCGGACCGCGGTCGGCGGCGCGGTCGAGGTCGAGGTCGCGGCGACGCCCGAGGTCGCCGTGTTCGGCGCGCTCCTGCAGGAGTGGGCGACGCGCGGCGCGCCGATGTCGTACTTCCACGGGCAGGCGTTCCCGTCCGAGCTGGTCCGCGAGTTCTTCGCCGCGGCGCTGGCGTTCCGCAAGGAGCAGCCGTGGGAGCTGCTGCTCGCCGAGGAGGGGATCCTGTTCGATGTCCCCGAGCTCGGGGTCGAGGGCGCCGCGATCGCGGTGATCACCGACGAGGGCTTCGGGGGGCTGCAGATCTTCCCGAGCGACGAGGCCCTGCAGGCGCTGGCGAACGCGGAGCGAGAGGCCCAGGCCCGGGAGGCCACCCGGAACTCGCGCGCGGTGATGTTCTATCCGCGGCGGCAGCTGCCGGACAGCCTGCGGGAGGAGCTGAAGCGGCTGCCGTTCGCGCCGGCCACCGGGCCGATCCCGGCGATCGCCGCCCTCGACGACCGCGGCCTGCAGCGCCCGCTCCTGCGCTCGGACTACGCGATCGTCATCGCCGCGCTGCGGGCCGTCACCCAGTTCGTGGCGGACCACCGCGAGGCGCTCGACGAGGGCGAGAGCGTCGAGGCGACCTACACCGTGTCCTGCGACGAGGCGAACGTCACGGCCTCGCTCCGGCTCGGCTTCCCACAGAGCTCCGAGGACGAGGACTCCGACGCGTCCCGCCCCGCGCTCGAGGGCTCCGGACCGCGGCCGTCGGCGAATTCGGTGCACCGCCTCAAGCTGACCCTCAGCGGCGCGCGGCCGGCGATCTGGCGGCTGGTCGAGGTGCCGAGCACGATGACGCTGGCGGCGCTGCACCGGGTGCTGCAGATCGTGATGGACTGGGACGACGAGCACCTCCACGTCTTCCGTCACGACGGTCGGGAGATCGGCCCGTCCAATACCGACGAATTCGACGAGAAGCGCACCGAGCTGTGGGCCGTGCTCGGCCCGGGCGCCCGCCGGCTGCGCTACAACTACGACTTCGGGGACGACTGGGTCGTCGATATCGAGGCGGTCGAGGTCCACGAGGCGGAGGCGCCGATCGCCCCGCGCTGCCTCGACGGCCGGCGCGCGGGCCCACCCGAGGACTGCGGCGGCCTGACCGGCCTGCACGCGCTCGTCCGCCGCGGGGCGACGGAGGATTTCGATCCCGCGCGGTTCTCGATCGAGGCGGTCAATCACCGGCTGGCGAGGGTGGCGCGAGCGTCGGACCGGGCGGCGTGAGCGGCCGCGGCGTCCCGGCTGCCGCGGGGCGAGGAGGCGTACGCCCGGCACTTCGTGTGGCCGGGCAAGGGGCCGTTCCATCGGCCCGGGGCGAAGCCCGAGTCGCCGCGATCGGACACGGATGGGCGCGAGACGGCGTGAGGCCGGCGATGACCTCGCGCACGCGCGGGCGCGCTTGCCTCGCCGGGCCGGGGCTTTACCCTTCCGCGCCGATGTCGAACCGTCCGCTGCTCCCCGAGGCCAAGCTCGCCCCCCACGTCGCCGAGGCGATGGGCGACTTCCACCGCAACGTCATCGAGGCCGTGCAGGCGGCGATCGCCCGCGACCCGCTGGTGGTCGTCGGGATGGCCCAGAACCCGTTCGTGAAGCGGGTTCGGCAGGCGCTCGAGGCGGCTGGCCTCAAGTTCACGTACCTCGAGTACGGGAGCTACTTCGGCCAGTGGAAGGAGCGGCTGGCGATCAAGATGTGGAGCGGGTGGCCGACGTTCCCGCAGGTGTTCGTCCGCGGGACGCTGATCGGCGGGTTCGAGGACACGAAGCGGCTGCTCGCCGACGGCAGCCTGCAGAAGATGCTCGCCGGCTGAGCCCGTCGCCCGCGAGCGGGCGGCGAGGGCGCGGTTGCCCGCGGCGCGGATGCGATCCATGCCTCCGCCGAGCCACCATGACCGCGGACGAGACGAGCTGGAAGAAGGGCGACCGCGTGGTCGTCAGCACGGAGCCGGAACACGGGCCGGGCACGATCGACGGCGACGCGCTGGTCGTGACGGCAGGTCGGTCGCACGTCCGGTTCTGGCCGGTGCTGTTCGATGACCTGTCCGAAAAGATGATCGAGGAGAAGACGCTCGCGCCGGCGCCGCCCGTGCCGGCGTCGCCGCACCGCTTCGAGGCGGGCGAGGTGGTCCGCACGACGGGCCCGGTGTCGGGGACGATCGCCGAGATCGCGGAGGAGGGCGGCCGCGTGCGCTACCGGATCGAGGCGTGGATCGACGAGGGGGAGCTCGGACCGCGCGACACGCCGGCGCGGGAGCATCATCCGGCGCATCCGCACCACTGACGGAGAGGCCTGGGCGGACGGGGCCTTCGCCCGTGCGTCTCGCGGCGGGGACGAGGGACGATCTCCTTCGAGGGATCGAAAGGAGGGAGGGTAGGCGCGGGGATGCGCCGGTGCGTCAGGCAGGGGCGCGGCGGGGCAGGCCGAGGCGGCGGTGCTCGGCGAGCGTGCAGTGGTCCTCGATCACCGCGATGCCGACGTCGCGCAGCGTGCGGGCGAACTCGGCGTGGCGGATCCCGAGCTGCAGCCAGACCAGCGGCGGGCGCGGCTGCATCGCCAGGATGTCGGGGACGTGGTCGAGCAGGAATTCGGGGCGGCGGAACACGTCGACGAGGTCGACCGGGACCGGGACCTCGGCGAGGGTGGCGACGCACGGGTGACCCCACAGCTCGCGGCCCGCGAACATCGGGTTGACGGCGTGGACGGCGTAACCGGCGCCGTGCAGGTAGTCGGGGACGTAGTGCGCGGGCTTGTAAGGGTCGGTGTGGGCGCCGAGGACCGCGATCGTACGGGTGCGGTCGAAGATCGCGCGCAGCTCGGAGTCGGTGGGCGATTGCACGCGCCCGAGGGTGGCACGGACCGCGCGCGCGGTCGAGGATCTGCAGCCTCGGGGCCGGCGGGCCCTGTCCGGGGCCGCAGGGGTCGCTGTACCCTCGCGGTGGCTGGTATGCACCGCAAGGCGACAATCCCCTTCGTCCGGCTCGTGGGACTCTTGGCGTGGCTGCTCGCGGGCGCGGCCGAGGCGGCGCCGCTGAGCCCGGCGGAGGTGCCCGAGCCGCTGAAGCCGTGGATCCCGTGGGTCCTGCAGCCGCTGACCGATCAGGCGTGCCCGTACGTGCACGCGAGCAGCGAGCGGCGGTGCATGTGGCCGTCGCAGCTCGAGCTCTCGCTCGGGGACCAGCGCGGCGAGTTCGTGCAGCGCTGGCAGACGTACAGCGAGGGGCTCGCGCCGCTGCCGGGCGACGACCGGCGGTGGCCGCAGGAGGTCGAGGTCGACGGGCAGCCGGCGGTGGTCGTCGAGCGCGACGGGCGGCCGGCGGTGCGGCTGGCGGCCGGGTCGCACGAGGTCCGCGGGGTGTTCCTGTGGGACAGCATGCCGGAGAAGCTGGCGGTGCCGGCCGACACGGGGCTTCTGTCGCTGAAGCTGCGCGGCGAGGCGGTGCAGTTCCCGCGGCGCGACAACGACGGGACGCTGTGGCTGCAGAAGCGGATCGAGGCGGCGAGCGAGCAGAACCTGCTCGACGTGGTGGTCCACCGCAAGCTGACGGACGCGATCCCGCTGCAGGCGACGACCGAGATCTCGCTGCACGTCGCCGGCAAGAACCGCGAGGAGCTGCTCGGCCGGGCGCTCTTGCCCGACTTCGTGCCGATGCAAGTGACGAGCGAGCTGCCGGCGCGGCTCGAGCCGGACGGGCGGCTGCGCGTGCAGGTGCGCCCGGGCGCGTGGACGATCCGCGTCGAGGGCCGCCACCCCGGCGACCTGCAGCAGATCGTGCTGCCGGCCAACGAGGGGCCGTGGGCGGGCGAGGAGGTGTGGGTGTTCGAGCCGGCGCCGGAGCTGCGGCGCGTCGAGCTCGGCGGGCTGGCGCCGATCGACCCGCAGCAGACGCAGCTGCCCGACGCGTGGCGGGCGTTCCCGGCGTTCCGCGCCCGGCCGGGCGAGGCGCTGCTGCTGACGGTGACGCAGCGCGGCGAGGCCGACCGCGGGCCCGATCAGTTGGAATTGACCCGGCAGTGGTGGCTCGACTTCGACGGGCGCGGGTTCACGGTGCGCGACCGGATCGAGGGGAAGGTGCAGGGGACGCGCCGGCTCGAGGTGCAGGGGCAGGCGACGCTCGGGGCGGTGCAGGTCGACGGGCAGCCGCAGTTCATCACGGCGCGCGAGGACCCGTCGCGCGCGGGGGTCGAGCTGCGCAACCCGAGCGTGTGGCTGCAGGCCGACCTGCGGGTGCCGGCGGGCGGGCTGCGGACGACGCTGTCGGCGGTCGACTGGGACCACGACTTCGCGCGGGTGAGCGGGGCGCTGCACCTGCCGCCGGGGTGGAAGGTGCTGCACGCGACGGGGATCGACCAGGTCGACGACACGTGGCTGGCGCGGTGGACGCTGCTCGACCTGTTCATGGTGCTGGTGATCGCGATCGCGATCGCGCGGCTGTACGGGTGGGCGTGGGGCGTGCTGGGGCTGGTGACGCTGGCGCTGGTGTTCCCGGAGTGGATGGCGCCGCGGACGGTGTGGATCTTCGTGCTCGTCGGCGAGGCGCTGTGGCGCGCGCTGCCCGACGGGGGCGTGCGGCAGGTGGTCCGCGCCTACCGCCTCGGCGCGCTGGTGACGCTGGCCGGGGTGTGCGCGGTGTTCTCGATCCAGCAGATCCGGCAGGGGCTGTACCCGGCGCTCGAGGAGCGCGGGCGCGACGACTTCGACCTGACGCGGGGCGTGATGGTCGCCGAAAAGGCGACGGCGCAGTTCGAGATGGAGCCGCCGCCGCCGCCCGAGCCGTTCGCCGCCTACGAGCAGAAAGAGGAGGACGAGGCGGTCGGCGGGGTCGGGCAGCGGCACATGGGCGAGGAGGGCCAGATGGGCCGGCTCCCGGGGACCAAGTCGGGGCTGTACGCGATGAAGGGGCCGAAGGACGACTCGCCGATCTCCAAGTCGAGCCTCGGGATCAGCTCCGAGCAGCGGATGCGCCAGCAGAAGAAGCTGCGCGAGAACGACGCGAACACGGTGGTCCAGACCGGGCCGGGCGTGCCCGACTGGCGGTGGAACGCGGTGCCGCTCGGCTGGAGCGGGCCGGTCGACCGCGGGCAGACGATCGGGTTCTGGCTGGTGCCGCCGCACGTCAACCTCGCGCTCGCCGGGGTGCGGGTGCTGTTCCTCGTCGCGCTGCTGCTCGCGGTGTTCGGGGTGCTGCGCCGCAAGGGCGGCAAGCCGGGCCGCGGGGCGGCGACGACGACGCTGATGGCGGCCGCGGCAGCCGTGATGCTCGCGCCAGGGGTCGCGCGCGCGCAGGTGCCGGAGACGGAGGTGCTCGGCGAGCTGCGGGCGCGGCTGATCGAGGCGCCGAGCTGCTTACCCAACTGCGCGACGAGCCCGCGGATGCGGCTCGAGGCGGCCGGGTCGGCGCTGCGGCTGGTGATCGAGGTCCACGCGGCGGCCGACGTCGCGCTGCCGCTGCCGGGCTCGGCGGAGCACTGGCTGCCGACGAGCGTGGCGGTCGACGGGGCGCCGGCGAGCAAGGGGCTGTCCCGCGGGACAGACGGGAGCCTGTGGGTGGCGCTGGGGCCGGGGCGGCACGAGCTGGTGCTCGAGGGGCCGCTGCCGGCGCGCGAGACGGTGCAGCTGAGGTTGCCGGTGCAGCCGCACCGGGTCGAGGCGAAGGCGACGGGGTGGACGGTCGCGGGGCTGCACGAGGACGGGCTGTCGGACGAGGTGCTGCAGCTGACGCGGGCGAGCAAGCAGGACGGGGCGAAGGAGGAGACGCTCGAGGTCGGGACGCTGCCGCCGTTCGTGCGGGTCGAGCGGAGCGTGACGCTCGGGCTGACGTGGGAGGTGACGACGCGGGTGGTGCGGGTGACGCCGCGGGGCTCGGCGGTGGTGCTCAAGGTGCCGCTGTTGCCGGGCGAGTCGGTGACGAGCGCCGAGCAGCGGGTCGAGCAGGGCGCGGTGCTGGTCAACATGAAGCCGGACCAGGGCTCGGTCGAGTGGTCGAGCGTGCTGCCGATCTCGCCGCAGATCGTGCTCGCGGCGGCGACCGGGGTGCCGTGGACCGAGGCGTGGGAGGTGATGGTCGGGCCGGTGTGGCACGTCGAGGCGGCGGGGATCCCCCCGGTCCGCCGCGGCGCCGAGGGGCTGCAGGCGTGGATGCCGTGGCCCGGCGAGCAGGTCGCGCTGACGGTGTCGCGGCCCGACGGGGTGCCCGGGGCGACGCTGACGATCGACGGGGCGAAGCTGACCCTTCGGCCAGGAATGCGGGCGGTCGACGCCGAGCTGTCGCTCGAGCTGCGGGCGAGCCGCGGCGGGCACCACGCGGTCGCGCTGCCGAGCGGGGCGCAGCTGCAGAAGGTGACGATCAACGGCGCGCTGTCGCCGATCGGGCAGGAGGGCCAGCAGGTCCGCCTGCCGATCGCGCCGGGGGTCCAGCGGATCGCGCTCGAGTGGCGCGAGCCGGCGACGCTGTCGTCGCGGTTCGTCGCGCCGGTCGTCGACCTCGGGGCGTCGGCGGTCGACGCCGAGGTCGAGGTCGAGTTCCCGCAGGGCCGCTGGATCCTGCTGCTCGGCGGGCCCCGGCTCGGGCCGGCGGTGCTGTTCTGGAGCTACATCGTGATGCTGCTGATCGCGGCGGCCGTGCTCGGCCGGCTGGCGATCTCGCCGCTGCGCAGCCACCAGTGGTTCTTGCTCGGGCTCGGGCTGTCGACGATCGAGGTCGCGCAGGCGATGCTGGTCGTCGGGTGGTTCTTGCTGCTCGGGTGGCGGCGGCAGAAGGTCGAGCTGTCGCCGTGGTGGTTCGACCTGCGGCAGCTGGGGATCGTCGCGTGGACGTTCCTCGCGGCGTCGGCGCTGGTCGCGGCGGTCCACGCGGGGCTGCTCGGCCAGCCGGACATGCAGATCGAGGGCAACTCGTCGTACGGCAGCACGCTGCGCTGGTATCAGGACCGGGTCGAGTACGTCGAGGGGTCCGGCGGGCTGATGCCACGGCCGTGGGTGCTGTCGGTGTCGCTGTGGTGGTACCGCGGGCTGATGCTGGCGTGGGCGCTGTGGCTGGCGTGGTCGCTGCTGCGCTGGGTGCCGTGGGGCTGGAGCAGCCTGGCGAGCGGGGGGCTGTGGCGCCAGGTGTGGCGCGGGACGTCGCTGCCGCTCGGGCCGCGCCGGGCGGCGGCGGGGCAGTCGAGCACGGGGCAGACGACGCTGACGCAGGTCAACCCGAACCAGTCGGGGGTGACGAACGCGATCTTCGCCAGCCACGCGAGCGACGACTCGATCGCCGAGGTGCCGCGGTCGCGGCCGCCGGTGCGGATCAGCACGACCGACACGATCGAGGCGCCGCCGCCGGACATCGACGCGCCGCGGACCCGCTCGGGCGAGGTGCAGTCGAGCGGGCCGCAGCCGGTCCGGCCGGTCGCCGAGGACTTCGCGCCGCCGCCGCCGCGCCCGCGCGGGGCCCCGCCGCCGCCGCCGGGCGGGGTCCGGTTCACGCCGACGCCGATCCAGGTGTCGTCCGACGAGATGCTCGACGACGACGACGAGCCGCCGCCGCGGAAGAGGTGAGCCTGCGGGCCGGCCCGGGCCGGGGCGTCCGTGCGCGACGCCGAGGCCCGCCGGCCCGTGCGCCCGCGTCCGCGCGCGACCTCGAGGCCCGCCGGACCGCGTCAGGGCTTGGTCTCTTCGGGGCCGATCGTGACGAAGGAGGCCGGGTCGCGCTGGTTGTTGTGGGCGGTGACGATCCAGTCGGGGCTGCGGGCGGCGAGGGCGACGTGGACCTCGTCGATCCGGCCCTTGAGGTTGTTGTCGAAGCCGGTGCCGCTGGTCGGGCCGCCGAGGCGGACGAGGTGGGCGTCCTTGGTCGCCTTGGTGTCGAACGTCGCGTTCGACTGCTCGACGCCGTCGACGTAGAGGCGCCAGCGGTCGGCCGAGCCGACGTCGTCCTTGAGCTGGGTCCAGGCGACGAAGCGCCAGGTCTCGTCCATGATGTCGGAGGTGCCCTGGAGGGCGCCGCCGCCGTTCTGGTCGAACGCGAGGCGCTGGTCGCTGTTGACGCCGAGGATCATCTGGCCCTCCTCGGAGGCGTTCGGGTTGCTCTTGGCGAAGATGCCGGCGCGGTCGTGGAAGATGTCGTTGTCGAGGCGGACCCACGCGGTGATCGTCGCGTCGGTGTTGCCGAGCTTGAACTCGGCGGGCTTGGCGATGTCGATCCAGTCGTCGGCGCCGAGGTACTGGCAGCGGCCGACGCGGCAGCCGTCGACGCCCTGGCCGTCGTGCTGGGTGCCGTCGTGGCCGCCCAGGGTCGCGTCGGCGTGCTTGCCGGACTCCTGCTCGTCGGGGACCGGCTCCTCGAGGTGCCAGACGGCGAGGAACTTGTTCGACCAGGTCGCGACCGGGTCGGCGGTCATCGCCGCGTCGGGGTTGTCGTAGTAGACGTAGAACACGACGTCGTCGGCGGCGGAGACGACCGGCAGCTCGACCCAGGCGATCAGGCGCGCGGCCTCGGACAGCGCGATCTCGTGGTCGATCGGGTTCTCGGCCGCGTCGGTGAACACCAGCTTGTCGGCGGGGCCGAGGCCGGCGACGACGGCCATGTCGAGGAAGACGACGGCGACCGGGAAGTCGACGTGCGAGCCCTGGACCCTGGCCTTGGGGATCGTCAGCTTGCGCCGCTTGAGGTAGCTCGGGTCGTACCAGTTGTCCGGCGGGGCGACGGTGCAGGCGGAGGTGTCGTGGATGCAGTTGGCGGCGCAGGCGAGCGGGCCGCCGGCGAAGCCGAGCGTCTCGCAGGTCTGGCCGCCGAGGTCGGCGCCCTCGCAGGCCTCGCCGTCGTCGAGCTGGCCGTTGCCGCAGGTCGGCTTCGCGGGGCAGCCGCCGAGGTCGAAGGTGCAGGCGGCGGAGCAGGCGAGCGTGCCGGCGTCGAGGCCGAGGTCGAGGCAGGTCTTGCCGGCGAGGTCGGCGCCGTCGCACTCCTCGAGCGGGCCGATCACGCCGTCGCCGCAGGTCGGGGCGCCGGTGGCGACGCCGGTCGACGGGTCGACGGCGGAGGTCTCGGGGATCGCGGTCGTCGCGTCGGTCGTGTCGGCGGTCGAGGTGGGCCCGGGCGGGCCCCCGGAGGTCGCGAGGCCGCCGGTCGTGTCGACCGTCTCGCCGCCGGAGCCGGGCGGGCCGGCGGACAGCAGCCCCGAGCTGTCGAAGGTGCAGGCGAGCGCCAGCAAGGCGGCGAGCAGGGGCAAGCGTCGCGGGGTCGTTCGCATACTCCTCCACACTAAAGGAAGTCGCCGGCTTGGCGAGGCGCGGCGGCGACCGGGGGCCGCGGGCATCAGAAGTGGGACACGAGCAGGAGGCCGGCCTTGCGCGGGTCGACGACCTCGGAGGGCAGGCGCAGGGTGAAGGTCGAACCCTTCCCCAGCTCGCTCTTGACGGTGATGTCGCCGCCGAGCATGCGCGCGTAGTGGCGGCTGATCGCCAGCCCGAGGCCGGTGCCGCCGAACTTGCGGGTCGTCGAGCTGTCGGCCTGGACGAACGGGGTGAACAGGCGCTCTTGCACGTCGGGCGCGATCCCGATCCCGGTGTCGCTGACCGCGAAGTCGAACCAGCGCTTGCCGCCCTCGACGACGTCCTGGACGGCGAGCTCGATCCGGCCGTCCTGGGTGAATTTGCAGGCGTTGCTGAGCAGGTTGCAGAGGATCTGGTGCAGCTTGGTGCGGTCGGTCTTGATCGTGCCGAGCTCCCGCGGGCAGCGCAGCTTGATCGTGTCGCCGTTGCGCTCGGCGAGCGGGGCGACGGTGACCATCACGCTGTCCAGGACCTCCTGCAGCGGGAACTGCTCGGAGGCGACGTCCATCTTGCCGGACTCGATCTTCGAGAGGTCGAGGACGTCGCTGATCAGGGCGAGGAGGTGGGCGGCGGCGCCGTGGATCTTGCCGATGTCGTCGCGGACCGGGCGCAGCTCGGGGCGGTCGGTGTCCTCGAGCAGGATCTCGCTGTAGCCGATGATCGCGTTCAGCGGGGTCCTCAGCTCGTGGCTCATGTTGGCGAGGAACGAGCTCTTGATCCGGTTGGCCTCGAGCGCCTGCTCCTCGGCCTGGCGGCGGACCTTGATCTCCTGCTCCATCCGCCGGTTGGCGCGGGTCAGCGCGATCGTCCGCTCCTCGATCCGCTGCTCGAGGTCGTCGTGGGTGCGCCGCAGGCTGCTGTCCTGTTGCTGGCGGCCGTGGAACTCACGCTCGAGCTTGCCGAGGCGGCGGTGCAGGTCGGCGGCCCGGACCAGGCCGACGCCGACGAGGCCGACGGCGACCAGCCCGGCGGCGGCGGCCTGGCCGGTCTGGCCGGCGTGGGCGAGGAAGCCGGCCGCGGCGGCGAGGCCGAGGGCGACGATCGCGAGCACGAGCGCGAGCACGGGGGCGAGCCGCGAGGGGGGCTCGTCCCGACTCGGTGGTGCGCTCGGCGGGGCGCTCGGCGGGGCGCTCGGCTGCATCGGGGGGCGCGGTGGATGATACGACGCGTCGGCCGCCGGCGGGTCATCCGCCGATCTTCCTCAGCAGCCACTCGGCGCCGTGGCGGTAGTCGATGCGCTGCCACGCGCGCGCAGCGAACGCGCACAGGACCGTCCACACGGCGATGATCGCGAGCGCGGCCTCGGCGCTGAACGCCTGCCAGGCGCCGATCGGGCGCGTCAGTTCGCGAAAGACGACGACGTGGACGAGCAGGAGGGTCAACGAGGCCCGGCCGAGGCCGACGAGGAGGTGGTCGCGCCGGAAGACGTCGCGGCGCTCGAGCGCGAGGGCGCCGAGCAGGAGCAGGAGGGTGCCGGCCTGGAGCAAGAAGAGGATGCTCGGGTGGCCGGGGTAGAACCCGGGCCGGAGCTGGACGAGGCGCCACCACGGGGCGTCGCGCAGGAACGCGAGCGCGGGGACGCTGCGCGCGAGCACGCCGAGGGCGCCGAGGGCGGCGCCGGCGGCGAGCAGGGCGGCGCACAGGCGCGCGACGCGGGCGCGCCGGTCGGCGACGAGCCAGCGGCCGACGACGATGCCGCCGAGGAACAGGCCGAGCCAGGGGACGACCGGGAATTGGCCCTCGGCGAGGGCGAGCCGGAGCGCGCCGCCGGGCAGGTCGAGCTGGCGCATGCGGTCGTTGACGAGGACGACCGGGGTGGCGAGCCAGTGCTGGACGAACGGGGCGGCGAGCAGCAGGAGGGCCTGGCCGGCGAGCAAGGCGGCGCTCGGCAGGCGGCGCCACAGCGGGGTGGTGGCGATCCCGAGGCCCATCAAATGGAGGACGAACCACGAGCCGACCGAGAACCAGCTCGGGGTGAGGAGGTTGAGCAGGACGCCGAAGCCGAGCACGCCGAGGCCGCGGCGGACGAGGGTGCGGTCGAGGCCGGCCGGGACGCCGCGCGCGAGCAGGACCGTGCCGGCGCCGGCGAGGGTGATGAAGGTCGGCGCGGCGAGGCCGCCGAGCGCCTGCAGGGCCATCAGCACGGGCGCCTGCGCGATCGGGGAGCGCAGCGGGTCGCTCGCCCACAGCCAGAAGCCGAGGTGCTGCTCCATCATCAAGATCACGGCGACGCCGCGCAGGGCGTCGAGGCTGAGCAGGCGAGGTGTCGCGGGCACGCCCGGCGAAGCTAACCGCGCGGCGCTCGCCCGTGCAATCTCGCGGCGAGGTCGGCGGACCGGGGGCGCCCCGCCTCGACAGGGCCGGCCGCGGCTGCGATAGTCGAGGCGATGGCGAGCCACGCGGAGGCGACGGGAGCTTCGGTCGAGACGATCGGCGGCGGGCGGTTTCTCCGCCTGGTCCGCCGCGGCAAGTGGGAGTACGTCGAACGCACGAACGCCAGCGGGGCGACGGCGATCGTGGCGCTGACCGAGGAGGGCCGGCTGGTGCTGATCGAGCAGCCGCGGCCGGCCCTCGGCGGGGTGGCGCTCGAGCTGCCGGCCGGGCTGGTCGGCGACACGCCCGGCGACGAGGGCGAGGAGCTGGCCCGGGCGGCCGGTCGTGAGCTGGTGGAAGAGACAGGTTACGAGGCGCGAGAGATCGCGCAGGTGGCCGTCGGGCCGAGCTCGCCGGGGCTGACCAGCGAGACGATCGGGATCTTCCTGGCGACCGGGCTGCGCAAGGTCGGGCCGGGCGGCGGGGTCGAGTCGGAGGAGATCACGGTGTACGAGGTGCCCCTCGCCGAGGTCGAGGCGTTCCTCGCCGAGCGGGTCGCCCGCGGGATCCACATCGACCTCAAGGTGTACGCGGGGCTCTACTTCGCGCACCGCGCGTGGGCCGAGCGCTCGCGCCCGGCGCGATAGCCCGCGGCGCGCTCGCGGCCGTAGGCGCGGCCGGCGGGCCGATCGTATGCTCGCTCGCCATGGGTGGCGGGCGTCGGTGGGTCGCGGTGGCGATCGGGGTGATGGTCGGCTGCGGCGCGTACGAGCCGTGGTCGCCGACGACCACGACGACCGCGACGACGTCGAGCGATCTCTCGACCGGCGCGGCGTCGACGGGCGAGGCGAGCGAGGGGACGACCGGCGCGGGCTCGGGGACCGAGGCGAGCGCGGGCTCGGGGACCGAGGCGAGCGCGAGCGAGGCGAGCGCGGGGACGATCGGCGGAGATCCCGTGTGCGGCGACGGGGTCGTCGGCGGCGCGGAGGCGTGCGACGACGGGAACGCGGACGACGCGGACGGGTGCCTCGGCACGTGTCAGCTCGCGGCGTGCGGCGACGGGGTGGTGTGGGCCGGGGTCGAGGCGTGCGACGACGGCGACGCGGACGACGCGGACGGGTGCCGGAACACGTGCGAGCTGGCGAAGTGCGGCGACGGGGTGGTGCAGGTCGGGGTCGAGGCGTGCGACGACGGCAACCAGATCGAGGGCGACGCGTGCCTGCCGAGCTGCGCGCCGGCGACGTGCGGCGACGGGGTGTTGTGGGTCGGGATGGAGGGCTGCGACGACGGCAACGGGGTCGATGACGACGCGTGCAGCGACGCGTGCGTGCCGGCGACGTGCGGCGACGGGGTGGTGCAGGCGGCGATCGGGGAGCAGTGCGACGACGGCGACGCGGACGACTCGGACGCGTGCCGGAACAGCTGCGAGCTGGCGAAGTGCGGCGACGGGGTGGTGCAGGTCGGGGTCGAGGAGTGCGACGACGGGGTGAAGAACAGCGACGAGACCGGGCCGTGCCGGACGGACTGTACGCCGTGCGCGTGCCAGGGGACGGACGTGGTCGGGACGACGTGCGCCGACCTCGGGTTCACGTGCGGGAAGCTGGCGTGCGACGGGTGCGGGTTCGACACGTCGGGCTGCGCGACGGTGACGCCGCCGAGCTTCGACAAGAAGCACGTCGGGCCCGACTTCTCGGGCGACGGCTGCTGGCTGCAGTGCGAGGGCTACCTCGACCTCGCCGGCGGCGACGACGTGCCGAAGCTGTGGGGCGACGGGTGCGCCGGCGCGCAGTTCAACAGGCTGCGGATCGCCTGCGGGACCGGGCCGGACAAGTACCGCTACGTGACGCTCAAGAAGAACGTGTTCAAGACCGGGCTGGTGTCGTCGCCCGAGCTCGGGCTCATCACCGAGGCGAAGGACCACAACAAGGTCGACTTCGCGACCAGCAACCAGGTGTTCGCGACGATGAACCACCCGCACAACGGCGCGAGCTGGTGGGGCAGCGGGGTCGGCTGCGGCGAGCTGAACACCAACCTGGTGGTCAACAACAATTGTCTGTGGGAGGCGGCGAGCTGCTTCGGCCAGAACCTGAACGCGAGCCGGTACCTGTGGGTCTACGTGGCGCCGTGACGGGCGGTGTCGCGGGGGCCGCGGCTGTGGCACACTGAGGGCCGTCTCATGGTCGAGCCGGTCACGGTCTTTCTGGTCGCGGTCGCGTGCCTGCTGGTCGCGGGGGCGGCGGCGCGCCCGCTGGCGGCGCGGACGGGGGTGCCCGAGGCGCTGTGGCTGGTCGCGGTCGGGGCGCTGCTGCGGGCGACCGGGCTGGCGTCGGCGGCGACGATCACCGCGCTCGCGCCGTTCTTCGCGGCGCTGGCGCTGATCATCGTGCTGTTCGAGGCCGGTCGCGATATGCGCTTCGGGACAGGTGCGGCGATCGCCGGGCGGGCCCGCCGGCTGGCGCTCGTCGGGGCGGCGCTGGCGGTGCCGATCGTGGCGATCTTCAGCATGGCGCTGTCGGGCCTCAACCTGCTGCCGACGTGGAGCTGGACGCACGCGCTGATGCTGGCGGCGCTGGTGCTGCCGGTCGCGCCCGAGGTGTTCGCGCCGTCGCTGCGCGCGTCGGGGGCGGCGCCGGCGATCACGGCGACGCTCGAGCGCGAGTCGGCGCTGTCGGGGGCGCTGGCGATCGCGGGCACGGCGATCTGCATCGACCTGCTGAGCGTGAAGGTCCGCGAGGGGCAGGCGCTGGCGACCCTGGCGGCCGGGTTCGGGCTCGGGCTGGCGTTCGGCGCGTTCGCCGGGCTGCTGTGGATCGCAGCGATCCGCCGCGTCGGGCCGCTGCGCAGCGTGTACCCGTACACGCTCGCCGGGATCCTCGCGCTGTACGTCGTCACCGACACGCTCGGCGGGATCGGGGCGCTCGCGGTGCTGGTGTTCGGGGCGGTCGTCGCCAACGCGGGCGCGCTGGTCGCGGTGCTGTTCCGCCCGCGCGGCGCGGCGAGCGAGGGCGACGCCGGCGACGAGGACTTCCGCGCGGCGCTCGACGACCACGCGCGCACGGTCGAGATCGTCCGCGCGCTGCTGTTCCTGTTCATCGGGCTCGGGCTCGGGCCGCCGTGGGGGCTGCTGTTCATGGGGATCGCGCTCGGGCTGATCCTGGTGGTCGCGCGCCTGCTGGCGGCCCGGCTGAGCCTGCGCGGGCTGGCCGAGCGCGAGCACGCGCTGCTGGCCGTCGGCTGGCCCCGCGGGATGGTGGTCGCCGGGCTGGCGGCGCTGCCCCACGCGGCCGCGGTGCCGGGGACCGAGGGCCTGACGACGCTGGTGTTCTCGGCGGTGGTCACGAGCTGCGTCGCGTTCGCGGTCGCCCGCGCGCACGGGCACGCGGCGGCGCGCGGGCTGGTGCTCGAAGCGACAGGTCCGAAAGAGCCTGTTCGGAGGGACATGTCCGGAGAGGCGGCGGCGCGGGCGGAGGGCCGGGCGGAGGGTCGAGCGGAGGCGGTGGCGCCGGCGGTCGAGGCGAGCGTCGCGCCGCCGGTCGGGCCGGCGGTGATGCCGGCGGTGGTGCCGCCGCGGCGGACGCTCGAGCGGACGGAGATCCGGGTGCCGACGGTTGAGGAGGTGCTCGCGCCGGTGCTCGCCGGGCCAGTCGCGGCGGTCGAGGCGGAGCCGGGCGGGTCGCGGGCGGTCGTGCGGGTGGTGCCGGCGGCGCGGCCGGACGCGGGGCTCGCGGACGCGGTGGCGGCGGTCGCCGAGGGCGTGGCGGCGGGGCCGGCGGCGGACATCGGCGCCGAGGCGCCGGCGCTCGCGGGCCCTGCGACGAGGCTCGCCGGGACGCCCGAGGGCGTGGCGGAGGCGCCGGCGGTCGTGGAGCCGGTCGCCGGGCCGCCCGGGGGCGTCGCCGAAGGGGCGGTCGACGTGCGGGCGATGTTCGCGGAGCCGCGGGCGGAGACCGGTGGGCCCGAGGGACAGGTTCCTCCGACCCTGGCCGAGTGGGCAGGGCTTCCGGGACAGGTCGAGGGCGAGCGGAAGGGGTGAGGCGATGCCGTGGCGGGTCGTCGAGCGCCGGATCGGCAAGGCCGGCGGGGTCAAACAGCGCGAGGCGCGGCAGCGCGAGTGGGATCGCAAGTACGGCGAGGACCGGTGGGCGATCGGCTACCTGATCGACGGGGAGTTCGTCCGCCAGGAGGACGCGCTCGAGTCGGTGTACTACCGTAGCTACGAGCGGCACTTCGCGGAGCACCCGGAGGACCTGGCGGAGCTGATCGGGCTGGCGAAGCAGCTGCGCAACCCGCACGCGGAGGCGACGACGGGGGTCGACCTGCAGGTGCCGGCGATCCTCGAGGTCTTGCGGCGCCGCGGGCTGACGCTGAAGGGCTCGGAGGTGGTCGATATCGGGACGTGGAACGGGGAGGTGTCGCACCCGATCGGCGTCCGCCTGAGCCCGCTGACGATCGCCTGCGCGGCCGAGCCCGGGAAGACGCTCGAGCAGTTCTGGCAGCAGCGCAAGGTGCTGGTCGTGTGGGACGACGCGCCGGCGCCGCGGTGAGCCAGGAGCGCCGAGGAGGCGGGGCCGCGAGGTCCTGAGCGGGCGCGGCGGGGCAGCGAGCCCGGCGGGCTCGTGTTCGGCGGGTCCCGTTCGTCGCGCAGGTCGAGGACGGGGCCGGCGGGCTCGTGTTCGGCGCGGGCTGTGCCATGCTCGGGGGATGGAGCTCGGACTTCGAGGCAAGGTCGCGATCGTCACCGGAGGGAGCGAGGGGATCGGGCGCGCGACGGCGCGAGCGCTGGCGCGCGAGGGGGCGCGGGTGCTGATCTGCGCGCGGCGGGCCGACGTGCTGGCGGTGGTGGCCCGGGATCTGGCGGAAGAGACAGGCGGCGAGGTGGTGGCGGTGCCGGCCGATGTCAGCGTCGTGGAGGACATCGAGCGGGTCGTCGAGGCGGCGGTGGCGATGTGGGGGCGGATCGACGTCGTGATCAACAATGCGGGGACGTCGCGGTCGGGGCGGTTCGAGCTGGTAAGCGATGCGGTGTGGCAGGAGGACCTCGACTTGAAATTGTTCGCGGCGATCCGGCTGGTGCGCGAGGCGCTGCCGCACCTGCGCGCGGCCGGGGGCGGGAGCGTGGTCAACCTGCTCAACATCGCGGCGAAGCAGCCGGGCGCAGGGTCGGTGCCGACGTCGGTCAGCCGGGCGGCCGGGATGGCGCTGACGAAGGCGCTGTCGAAGGAGCTGGCGCCCGACAAGATCCGCGTCAACGCGGTGCTGATCGGGCTGGTCAAGAGCGGGCAGCACGACCGCCGCTGGGAGGCGGCCGGGGGGCCGCGCGAGGACTACTACGCGAACATGGCCCGCGAGAAGCAGGTGCCGCTCGGGCGCGTGGCGGAGGCGGAGGAGGCGGCCGATCTGATCGCGTTCCTGGCGTCGGACCGGGCGGCGTTCATCACCGGGACGGCGATCAACTTCGATGGGGGGGCCAGCGCGGTGGTGTGAGCGGGGGCCGCTTCGATCCGGGGGACGCGGGGCATCGATCGTTTTCGATCCGGGGGACGCGGGGCGCGGGAGGGCTTGGTGGGCCCCGCGTTGGGGTCCGCGAAGGTCCTGGTGCCGGCGTATCACAGCCG
>ERZ1066117.247-NODE-247-length-51488-cov-11.224506_pt1 | contig 51488 bp, 42 predicted proteins | sample MGYA00382764_ERZ1066117 | MGnify/ENA primary metagenome ERZ1066117 (study PRJEB33369, sample SAMEA5778347) | biofilm metagenome | biome: Industrial cooling water; feature: Water cooling tower basin; material: Biofilm | place: United Arab Emirates | collected...
GCGCCGACGGCGCCACCGGCGCCCTCGAGCCACGCGGCGACGAGCGCCGTCGTCGTCGCCGTTCCCGCCGCGGGCAACCTGGCGCGCAGCGAGCGGGCGAACGTCGAAGCACCGGCCGCCGCAGCGCCGGCGTCGACGGCGTTGGCGCCGGTGGCGCACGCGGCGCCGCCGACGCCTGCGCTGCAGGACGCCGCGACCCCGGCGACCGCACGGGCCGGCGAGGCGCTGCGCGCCGCCGCCGATGCGCCACGTGCGACCTTGCAGTCGGCCACGATCGCCGTCGACGGTGCAGAGGCTGCCGAGGTCGCGGTGGCGCGTTCGTCCGCCGCGCAGGAGTCGTCGATGGTGGGTGCGGCCGCGCCGCGCCCCGCCTCCGCGTTGGCGAAGTCGGGCGAACAGATGCTCGCGGCCCCATCGGCGGCGTTGGTCGAAGCGACGCCAGCGAACGCCGCAGCACGGGCGTCGAAGCCCGAAGTGGCCCTGCGCGATGCGGCGAGCAGCAGTTCGGGGTCGGCCCCTGCGCGCGGCGAACGTGCGGACGCAGCGGCCGCTGCCAGGCCGGTGGCCGTGGCCACGGCTCCGGCGGCGCCGGTTGCCGATGCGGGCGCTGCGGCCCAGCGCCGCGCCGAGAACGGCGATCGCGCAGCACCGGTCGCCGCGGTGCCGATGCCGGGTGGGGCCCTCGTGCGTGCCGGCGGCACGCTGCCGGCGACCGCCGCGGCGGGTACACCCGCGTCGTCGTCGGCTTCGCCGCGGGCCGGCACGGGCCCTGCGCCGGTGGCGCTGCGCGATGCGGCGTCTGCTGCTGCGTCCGGCCCGGCCAGCGCGCCGCCTGCGAACGCGACGGCCAACGCCGCGGCGCGTGCGAACACGAACCCCGCCGCCCCGCGTTCGACGCCACCGGCGGCGTTGCCGCCGGTGGCGGCAGCTGGGGCCGAAGTTGCCGCGGCGCGTGCGCGCGAGACCGGTTCGCTGCCGCAACCGGCGACGTCGTTGCCGCGGCCCGCAGGTGCGTTGGTGCGCGCCGGGGCCACGGTGTCGGTGCCTGCAGGAGCACCGTCGCCTGCGAGCGCCGCTGCGGCCGCACGCCCGCAGCCGACGCCCGCGGCCATCGCGCTGCGCGACCGCGGCGCTCCCTCGGCTCCCGCCACATCACCGGTGGCAGCCGCCGCGACGGGCGTTCGTTCGAAGCCCGCACCCAGCGTGTTGCCGGCGCTGGCCGCGGGTGCGCCCGCGATCGTCGCCGAACGGGCGCCGTGGCGCGGCGAACGCACGCTGCCGCCGGAGCCACCGCCGGCACCGCCCGAAAGCCGCCTGGCGCGTGCGCCGGCCGCTCCGCTCGCCGCGGGCGAGGCCGAACTGCGCGTCGCCGGCACCGCCTACAGCAACCGCTTCGGCCCGGCCAAGGCGCAGGCGATCGAGCGCTTCGGCGGCAACGACGCCACCGAGCGCGCCGTGCAGAACGGCCTGCGCTACCTCGCGCGCATCCAGAATCGCGACGGCTCGTGGGGCGATCGCAGCGACTACGACGGCAAGTACGGGTTCGTCTACGTCGGCAAGACGGCGCTGTGCGTGCTGGCGTTCCTCGGTGCCGGCCACACCCCGCAGAGCCGCAGCGAGCACAGCGCGGTGGTGAAGAAGGCGCTCGACCATCTGCTGGCGCTGCAGGAAGAGGACACCGGCGCGTTCGGCCGCAGCTCGTGCTACGGCCACGGCATCGCCACCTACGCGCTCGCCGAGTGCTACGGCCTGACCAAGGACGACGCGCTGCTGCGGCCGCTCGAACGCGCGCTGCAGTGGATCCTCGACCACCAGGGACCGCGGCGCGACCGCCGCAATCGCGGCGGCTGGGGCTACTTCTCGCCCGGCCTGCGCGCCGAGGACGACTACGCGCGCGTGTCGGTGTCGTCGTGGATGATCATGGCGCTCGAGTCGGCGCGGTTGTCGGGCATCGAACTGCCGGTCGACGTGCTGCCGGCGGCGCGCGAGTACCTCGAGCTGTCGTACGACCAGCCGAACGGTTGGTTCCGCTACAACCACAAGCCGAGCCGCGTGAACTCCGGCTGGCCGACGCTGCCCGCCAGCACGCCGGCGGCGGCGTTCTGCCTGCAGCTGCTCGGCCGGCAGGGCGACGACCCGATGGTGCAGAGCGCCGTCGACTACACGGTCGAACGGCGGCCGCTGCGCTACCGCCGCTACAGCGACGACGACTTCGTGCTGCGCGGCCAGGGCAACGTCTACTTCTGGTACTACGGCACGCTGTGCTGCTTCCTGCGCGGCGGCGACGCGTGGACGCAGTGGAACGAACGGCTGCGCACGGTGCTGCCGAAGGCGCAGGGCCAGGACGGGTCGTTCGCGCCGATCGACGTCTACGCCGACGAAGCCGGCGACAGCGAGACCGACAAGAGCTACACGACGGCGATGTGCGTCTTGTGCCTCGAGGTCTACTACCGCTACTTCACGCCGCTGCTGCTCGGTCGCTGACGCGCCGCGAGCGCGGCACCGTGGCGTGTGGGGGAGCCGAGGCGGGCGAAAGTCGGCCGCGCGGGCTACGTTCTCCGGCTCGCATGTCCGCTCCGCTCTACGTCTTCAAGGTCACCGCCGTGACGCTCGCGGCGACGATCCTGTTCGGGCTCGTCGTCAGCATGAACCTGCAGGATCGCTGGGAGGTGGCGACCGTGCGCACGATCCAGTGCAAGCCCGAACGGCTCGCGGCGGTGCTCGGCGACCTGTCGACGTGGGAACGCTGGTACGCGGCGAAGGTCGACCTCGGCAACCCGACCAAGGCCACCGTCGAAGGCGCCCCGGGCACCGTCGGCCACGCGCTCGTCTGGACCGGGCCGAAGGGCAAGGCGTCGTTGGCGTTCACGTCGGTGGCGCCCGGCGCGATCGTCTACGACTACGGGGTCGTCATCAGCGACGGCCAGAAGGGCGGGCGCGGGACCGGCTCGGTGCGCTATGCGGCGGCCGGCGAGGGCTGCACGGTCACCTGGACCGACGGCGGCGCCTGGGATGGCATCGTCGCGCGTTGGTTCGGTTGGTTCGGCGCACTGCAGGAGCGCTGCAAGCAGATCCAGGCTGCCAGCCTGGTCGACCTGCAGGTCTACCTCGAAGAGCAGGCGAAGGCGGCGCCGGGCGACGGGGCCAAGGCCGGCACGCCGGCGTCGGGCGAGCCGGCGAACGCGCCGCGCTGACCGTTTCGCTGGCGCCGCGCTGGCCCCGCGATCAGCGCACGACGACGTCGACGGTGGTCGGCGTCGTGTCGAACGCAACCGCTTGGCCTTCCTGGCTGGCGGCGCGCCGCGGCAGCAGGCGCAGCGTGTAGGTGCCCGGCACGCGCGGCGTGCTCGGCGCGATGCGCAACCGGAACAGCGGACCGCTGGCGAGTGGCGCCGCGGACGCGTTCTGCGCGTCGCCGCACAGCACGACGAAGCGCTGGTTGACGAAGTCGCCGTCGAGCGTCACCAGCGGCGCCACCGGCGCGAGCCGCTGCGTCGCCGGCAGCGCCAGGCCGTTCGGCACTTCGACCGCGAGCTCGAGCAGCACCGGCGCCGGCGTGCCGTCGACGGTGACGTTGACCAGCACCTCGGCGCTGCTGGCCGCCGCCGGGATCTCGATCGCCGCGGCACCGACACGCACGGGACCGGTCGCTGGCGGCGTGGGCGAGCCACCGCCGCCGCCGCCGCCGCACGCGGCCACGACGCACAGGAGGAGCAGCGAGGACGAACGCAGCATGGCGGAAGGCTACCTCGCGCCGAGTCCGGGGGAAGGCCTCGCCGCCGCGGCGTCGCCGCGCCACGATGCGCCGATGCCGTCGAGGTCGTCGTTCTCCCACGTTGCCCGCGCGGGCCTGCTGCTCGCCGGATCGCTGTTGGCGCAGACGCCGACGCCGACACCGTCACCGTCGCCGACGACGAAACCGACGCCGCAGGAGCCAGCCGTGCCCCAGAACCGCCTCGCCGGCGCCGCGTCGCCGTACTTGCGCCAGCACCAGCACGATCCGGTGGCGTGGTGGCCGTGGGGGCCCGAGGCCCTCGCCGCGGCGAAGGCGCAGCAGAAGCCGATCTTCCTCAGCATCGGCTACGCGGCGTGCCACTGGTGCCACGTGATGGCGGCCGAGAGCTTCCGCGATCCGGCGATCGCCAAGCTGCTGAACGAGCAGTTCGTCTGCATCAAGGTCGACCGCGAAGAACGCCCCGACGTCGACGAGATCTACCTGACCGCGGTGCAGGCGATGGGGCGGCCCGGCGGCTGGCCGCTGTCGGCGTGGCTGACTCCGGACGGCAAGCCGTTCTTCGGCGGCACCTACTTCCCGCCGAAGGATCGCGACGGCTTGCCCGGCTTCGTGCGCGTCTGCGAACAGTTGGCGAAGGCGTGGCGCGAGCAACGCGACGAAGTGCAGCGCGGGGCGCAGGAGCTGACGCAGCACCTGCAGCAGGTGCTGGCACCGGCCGCTGGCGACGGCGAACTGGCGCCGGAACTCGGTGCGGCGCTGGTGCCGGCGCTGCGCGCGCGCTTCGACAGCGAGCACGCGGGCTTCGCGGCGCCGCCGTCGTTCGCGCCGAAGTTCCCGTCGCCGGTCGAACTGCTGGCGCTGCTGCAGCGCAGCGAGGACGACGCGCTGGCGATGGCGACCACGACGCTGCGCGCGCTCGTGCGCGGCGGCATCCACGACCAGCTCGGCGGTGGCTTCCATCGCTACACCGTCGACCGCCGTTGGCAGGTGCCGCACTTCGAGAAGATGCTGCACGACAACGCGCTGCTGGCGCAGGGCTTCCTGGTCGCGCACCGCCGCACCGGCGACGGAGCGTTCGCCGACGGCGCGCGCAGTGCGCTCGACTTCGTGCTCGCCGAACTGGCGCTCGATGGCGGTGCCTACGGCGCCAGCCTCGACGCCGAGAGCGATGGTGGCGAAGGCCGCTTCTACACGTGGACGCCGGCGGAGTTCGCCAAGGTGCTCGGCGACGACGCGGCGCTCATGGCGCGGCACTTCGGTGTCGTGGCGACGGGGCCGGTCGACGGCCGTTGTGCGCTGCACGTCGCCGTGGCTGCCGCGGAACTCGCCGGCGCTGGTGGCGCGCGCGACGATGTTGCGGCACGCGTCGCGTCGGCGCGCACGAAGCTCGCCGCGGCACGCGCCGCACGGCCGCGGCCGGCCCTCGACGACAAGGTCGTCGTCGCCTGGAACGGCTTCCTGCTGCAGGCGCTGGCCGAGGGCTATGCGGTGCTCGGCGAAGCGCGCTACCTCGCGGCGGCGCAGCGCCTCGCCGACGTGCTGCTGCGGCAGGCGATCGTCGACGGGCGGCTCTGGCGTGTCGTGCACGGCGGCAAGGCGCACCACGCGGCGTGCCTCGACGACCACGGCGCGTTGGCCGGTGGCCTGCTGGCGCTGTTCGAGGCCGATGCGAACCCGCGCTGGCTCGCGGCGGCGCGGCAGCTGCTGCAGCAGGCGGTGCAGCACTTCGGCGCCGACGACGGCGGCTTCCACTTCACCGCCGACGACGGCGAAGCGCTGGTCGCGCGCAGCAAGAACGCCGTCGACGGCGCCACGCCCTCGGGCACGGCGCTGGTCGCGGCGGCGCTGCTGCGCGCGGGCCTGCTGCTCGCCGACGAAGCGCTCTACACGCGCGGTCTCGCGGCGCTGCGCGCCAACGTGCCGCTGCTGCGCGTCGATGCGGCGGCGGCGCCGGGCCTGCAGCAGGTGCTGTCGTTCCATCTCGGCGGGCCGCGCGAGATCGTCGTCGCCGGGTCGCCGGACGATCCGCGCACGCAGGCGCTGCTGCGCGCGGCGTGGCGGCTGTCGGTGCCGCACGTCACCGCCCTGGTGCACGACGGCAATGCGAAGGAGCTGGCGGCGCTGTCGCCGGTGTTCGCCGGCAAGCTGCCGGTGGCCGAGCCAGGGGCTGCCGCTGGCGCCGTGCCCGCCGCCTACGTCTGCCGGCGCGGCGTCTGCGAACGCCCGCTGACCGACCCGCGCCAACTGGAGCAACTGCGATGAGCCATCCCACGTTCGCCGACGTCGTCGCCGGGCAGCGCCCGGTGCACGTGATCGCGCGCGATGCGCACCATGTCGCCTGGCTGGCCGAACGGCCCATGCGGCCCGGCCACGTCGTCGTCGCCACGGCGCGCGCCGCCGACAGCTTCCTCGAGCTCGACGCCGACGAACACGCACGCTTGTGGGCGTTCGTGCGCGAGGTGGCGCTGCGGCTGCGCGAACGGTTGCCGTGCCAACGCGTCTGCATCAGCGTGGTCGGCTGGGTCGTGCGCCATGCGCACGTGCACCTGGTGCCGACCGAGCAGCCCGGTCAGGTGCCGGGCTTGGACGGTCCGTCGCTGCCGGCGGCGGAGATGGCGGCGATCGCGGCGCGCCTGTCGCGGTGAGCGTTCGCCGCCGAGCGCGAGCGGCGGGCTCTCAGCGCCAGGGGCTGATCGCCGACGGCTGGAACGCGTCTTCGCCGTCGCTGGTGCGCAGGTAGTCGCGGAACGCCGCGAGGAACCAGTCGAGTTCGTCGGCGACCGCCGGCGGCAGCTGCGCGCGCGTCGACGCTTTGCCGAGCCGTTCCGCCAGTTCGTGGAACGGCGGCGTCGCCAGCAGGAAGGCCGGGAAGTCGTCGTCCGGGCGCGGCGGTTCGGCCAGCTTCTGCAGGTGGGTGAGCCACAGCGCCTGCTCGCGCTGCATGGCCTTCTTGGTGGCGCGACGCTGCTGCAGCGTGATGCTGCGCGGGTCGGCGAGGAAATCGTAGGTGTACACGGCGGTCTCCAGCATGAGAACGCCGTGGCTGATCGACCGTCGGCATGGGAATCTTGAGCCCATGACCGCGCTGCACCGACGCGAACTGCTCGCCGACGATCCCGCGGCCCTGCACCTCGTGCAAGCCGCCGGCGTGCACGGCGTCTACGTGCACAATGCACTCGACGTCGGCGACGGCGATGGCTTCGTGCTCGGCAACGACGCCGGCGACGTCGGGCTGGCCTGGTTCGGTCCGCGCGGCAATCTGGTGGTGATCGCAGCGGAGGAACCGCTGCGCGCCGCACCGGTGGCCATGGCGTTCGCCGAGGCGATCCTGACCTACGGCCGGCCCTGGCGGCTGGCGATGGGGCCGACGCCGGTCGTCGACGTGCTGCGCGAACGTGCACCGGTGGTGCCGCTGGTCTGCCGCGACCAGATCTACTACCGCGGTGATGCCGGAAGCGCCGCCACCGAGCTGGTCCGCGCCGACGTGCGGCCAGCACAGCGTGCCGATCGCGATCGTCTGCTGCAGGCGACGCTGCTGCTGAACGCCAGCGACCTGAACATCGACCCGGCGCGCGTCGATCGCCGCTGGCTGCGCGACACCATCGACGAACGCATCGCCGACGGCTCGACGCGCGTCATCGGCCCGCCCGGCGGCATCGCCTGCAAGCTCGAGATCGGCAGCGACGGCCCGGGCGGCGGCGTGCTCGAAGGCGTGTTCACCTTCCCCGAGCAGCGCGGCCAGCACTTCGCCTCGCGCCTCGTCGCCAGCTGCCTCGCCGAAGCGAAGGCCCCGATGAGCCTGCACGTCGGCCAGCACAACCGGCCAGCGCGCGCCGCCTACGAACGTGCCGGCATGCACGAAGCCGGCCGCTGCCGCCTGCTGCTGCTCGGCTGATCGTCGTCCGCGCGCTCGTTTCGGTTGCGTTCTCCGCCCGCCTCTGCCTGGAAACGAACCCGGCGCCATCGCCGTTGAGCCGCGACCGCTGCGGTCGCCGGCTCCTACCGGGCGTTCGAGGCCCGCACCCTCGCGGCGTTTAGTAGCTTTCGTTGTCGGCCGGGAAACTGCCGTTCTGCACGTCCTGGCAGTAGCCGCGGATCGCCTTGCCGATCACGTCGGCGAGCTCGGCGTAGCGGCGCACGAAGCGTGGCCGGAAGCGCGTGAACAAGCCGAGCAGGTCCGGCGTCACCAGGATCTGGCCGTCGACGTGCGGGCCAGCCCCGATGCCGATCACCGGGATCGACACGGCCGCGGCCAACGTGCGGCCGAGTTCGGCCGGCACCTTCTCGACCACCAGCGCGAACGCACCGGCCTGCTCGAGTGCGCGCGCGTCGTCGACGATGCGGCGCTGCTCGGCGTCGTCCTGGCCGCGCGCGCGGTAGGAACCGAACTGGTGGATGCTCTGCGGCGTCAAGCCGACGTGGCCCATGACCGGGATGCCGGCACCGACGAGCCGCTGCACGGTCGGCGCGAACGCCGAACCGCCTTCGAGCTTCACGGCCTCGGCGCCGCCTTCCTTCAGCAGGCGGCCGGCGTTGCGCAGCGCGTCCTCGACGCCGACCTGGTAGCTGAGGAACGGCAGGTCGCCGACGACCAGCGCGCGCTTGGTGCCGCGGGCCACCATGTCGCAGTGGTAGACCATCTGGTCCATCGTCACCGGCACGGTGGTGTCGCGGCCCTGCACGACGGTGGCGACCGAGTCGCCGACCAGCAGCACGTCGACCCCGGCGGCGTCGAGCAGGCTCGCGAACAGGTGGTCGTAGGCGGTCAGCGCCGTGATGCGGCGACGCTCCGCCTTCTGCGCGCGCAGCGTCGCCGTGGTGACCTTGCTCGGGGCCGTGCTCACGTCACCAGTCGCCGAACGTGTCAGGCGAGTCGTTGTTGGCCGGCGGCGGCGGGGGCGGCGGCGCGTCGCTGCCCGGCGGGGGCGGCGGCTTGTAGTCGTCGACGCCGTCCTCGGGCACGCGCGGCGAGCGGCGCTTCGGGCGCCCCTTGCCTTCGACGATGCTGCCGAACGTCGGCACGCGCTTGGGATCGAGTTCGACGTCGAACGCCGACAGGTCGAGCGGCGGCGGTTCGATGACCTCGACCTTGCCGCGGCGGTCGCGGTGGCGCGGCACGACGTCGACGTCGCGCGGCCCGCCGTGGCGGCGGTCGCGGCGTCGTTCGTCGCGATCGCGGCGACCTTGCCCGTGCTGCTTGCCCTGGCCTTGCTGGTGCTGTCCCTGCTGGCCGTGACCCTGTTGCCCGTGCTGGCCGCGCTGGCCTTGGCCACGATCGCCCGGCCGGCGTTGGCCGGGCTGGCCCTGCTGCTGTTGGCCGCGACCGTGCTGCCCGTGACCCTGCTGGCCGCGCTGCTGCGGGTGCTGGCCACGCTGGCCGTGCTGCCGCTGCCCGTGCTGTGGGTGGGACTGTTGGCGCGGGCCGTGCGGTTGCTGCGGGCGCGGCACCGGCACGGTGTCCGCGGCAGGCTGCGCCGTGTCGACGGCAGCGTCGAGAGCCGCATCGCCGGCCAGCGCGTCACCAACCGGGGAATCGCCGTCCGTTGCGGCTTCGCCCTCGGCGGCCTCCGGGCCGTGGCCGAGCACCATCGGATCGCCGCCGGGCAGCGGGTTGCCGTGCTCGTCGCGGCGGCCGCGACCGCGGCGACCACGCCGACGGCGGCGGCGACGACGACCGTCGCCGTCAGGGCCTGCGGCGGCATCGCCGGCGAGGGCGCCGTCGGCACCGTTCGCGGCATCGCCCGCGAGGGCCTCGGCCGGTTCGCCGTCGGCCGCGTCCGCGGCAACTGCGTCGGCACCCAATGGCTCGGGCAAGGGCGCATCGGCATCGCGCGGGAACGTCTTCGCGGCAGGCGCCGCGAGCTCGTCGTCGCCGTCGCGTGGCGCCACCGCATCGCCGTGGGGCGCGGGAGCTTCGCTGCGCGGGAACGCTTCGTCGCGGCCGCGGCCGCGACCACGGCGGCGGCGCCGCCGACGGCGGCGGCCATCGCCGCGGCCCTCGTCGGCCGGGGCCGTGTCGGAGTCGGAGCCGCGCAGCGTCGGCGCGGTCGGCGGCAGGTCGCCGTCGGCGGCGCCTTCGCTGGCGATCGGCGCATCGACGTCGATGTCGGCATCGATCTCGCCGTCGCCGCTGGTCACTTCGGCCTCGAGGCCGGTGTCGATCGCGTCGTCTTCGCCTTCGGGATGGACGAAGCTCACCACCGGACGGGCGCGGACCGACGTCGGCGCGTCGCTGGCGTCGTCGTCGCCCTCGGGCAACACCTCGCCGGGTGGCTCGTCGCCGGGCGCGCCTGCAGCCGGCACACGCGCGACGCTGGAGCTGCTGGGAACCGGTGCCTCGTCCTCGCGACCGCCGCGGCGGCGACGACGACGACGGCGGCGGCGACGACGGCCATCCCCTTCGCCTTGCCCGGAATCACCTGCGGGCGCGCCTTGCCACGGATTCGTGGCATCGTCGTCCGTTGTCGTTGCCGCGGCCGGCGACGGCGCGGGTCGGCGGGGCTGGCGGACGACCGGTGCCTCGTCGACGTTGGGCTCCGCGTCGGGATCGTCGTCGCTGTGGCCGGCGGGTTCTTCCTGCGGGTCGGCCTCGCCATCGTCCGCATCGGCAGCCGGGCCGTCGGCCACCCTATCGCCGAACGCCCTCTCTCCGAACGCCCTCTCTCCGAACGCCCTCTCTCCGAACGCACGGTCGCCGACGTCACGGTCGCCGCCGAGCTCACGGTCGCCGAACGCGCCGTCGCCGTCCGTCCGTTCGTCGAATCCTTGCTGCGGGTCGAGCTGGTCGGCGAGCCGGCGCCAGTGGTCGAGGCTGTCGAGTTCGGCGTCGGTCGCGTCCTGGCCGCGGCCGAGCATGCGCACTTCGAACAGGTCGAGCGCTTCGAAGAAGTACGGGCTGTGCAGGAAGCCTTCGATGCGGAAGCGCTTGCTGGTGTCGGGCTGCAGGAAGCGGTGCTGCACGCCGCAGATGCGCTTCAGGCAGCCGGCGTCGCGCTTGGGCAGCCGCAGCGCGGCGCACAGCGGGCCGAGCACGTCCTCGGCGATCGACGTCGCCGAACGGCCCGGGTTGCGCGCGGCCTTGGCCAGCACCGGGCCGACCAGCAGGGCGCCGAGCAGCACGCCGTTCGGCGGCTGGTGGCCGTCCTGGATGCGCTGGTCGAGCGCGTCGAGCGTGTGCCAGAAGTCGACGCGTTCGTCGTGGCTGGCGTCGGCGAGGAACTCGGCCAGCACCGGCGTCAGCGCGCGCAGGGCACCGACGTCGCGCAGCAGCTGGAAGCTGTCGAGCGCGTGGCCGCCGCGCAGGAGGCGCAGGATCTCCTCGAGCACGCGCGGCGGGGCGCTGCGCACGAGGTCGCCGGAGGTCTCGGCCATCGCCGCCAGCGTGTGCTCTTCGACGGTGAAGCCAAGGCGCCCGGCGAACTTCGCGGCGCGCAGGATGCGCACCGGGTCCTCGCGGAAGCGCACGACCGGATCGCCGATGGTGCGGATCACGCGGTCGCGCACGTCCTGCAGACCGTCGGCGAAGTCGTAGATCGTGTCGCGCGTCGGATCGAGGAACAGCGCGTTGACGGTGAAGTCGCGGCGCAGCGCGTCCTCCTCCGCCGTGCCGAACTCGTTGTCCTGCGTGATCAGGACGTCGGCGCCGTTCTCGCCGGGCTGCGGCGCGCGGCGGAACGTCGAGCACTCCAGGATCTTCGTGTTGCCGTGGAAGTGCAGGTGGGCCAGCTTGAAGCGGCGACCGATGATGCGGCAGTTGCGCGGGAACACGCGCTTGACCTGCGGCGGTCGCGCCTCGGTGGCGATGTCGTAGTCCTTGGGGGTGCGCCCGAGCAGCAGGTCGCGCACACAGCCACCGACCAGATAGGCCTCGAACCCCCTGCTGATCAGTCGCTCGGTCGCGCGAACGGCGTCGATGTCGAGCAACGACAGGTCGATGCCCGTCGGGGAAAGGATCGTCGGTTCGATCGTCGTACCTTCTGCGTTGAACCTAGGGAAGGACGGGGTTTACCGGCTGGCCGGGGCGACTGACAACAGTTTCTCCGGCGCGTGTTGCGGCCGACGTCAGGCTTGCAGGCCGCCGTCCACCGTCAGCACCTGCCCGGTGACGTAGCTGGCGGCGTCGGAAAGCAGGTAGCGAACCATGCCGACGACATCGTCGACGTGGCCGAGGCGGCCGGCCGGCACGCGGCCGAGCAGGCGCTGCTGGCTCTCCTGGTGGCTGTGCGGGTGGTGGATCAGGCCTGGTGCCACGACGTTGACCGTCAGCCCGGCCTTGGCCGTCTCCAGCGCCAGCGATCGCGCCAACTGCACGACCGCGGCCTTGGTGGCGAAGTAGGCGGGTGCGCGCAGCATGCCCTTGTCCTTGTCGACGCCGGCGGCGGCGAACAACACGACGCGGCCGCGGCGGGCCTGGACCATCGCCGGCACCACCGCCTGGATCGTGTGGAAGGCGCTGTCGACGTTGCTGGCGAACAGGTGCCGCCACGTCGCGAGGTCGGTGCCGAGCAGCGGTTGCTCGGCGAAGTCGCCGATCGTGTGCAGCAGCGCGAACGGGGCGCCGTGCTGCTGCTGGAACGCCGCGAAGGCCGTGCGTAGCGCGTCGGGGTCGGTGGCGTCGACGCCGGTGCGGCGCGTCCACACGGTGGTCTGCGCGGGCCACGCCGCCGCCAGCGCCTGGCCGATGCCCTGGCCGCCGCCGACGACGAGGATGCGGCCCGGCACCGGCGCCACCGGAGGAGCCGTCATGACTGGCGGAGCCAGCCGAGGATCTCCTTCAGCTTCGGCGGATTGCCGGTCATCAGCACGCCGACGCGGAAGATCTTGCCGGCGAATCGGAACGCGAGCCACACGCTGGCCAGCAGCAACAGCGTGGTGATCACGTATTCGTAGACCTCGGGCGGTCCGCCGGCGCGGTTCATCATGATGAACGGCGTGAACAGCGGCACGTAGCTCAGCACCTTGGCGACGAGGCCGTTGGGCTCCTGGACGATGAACATCATGCTGACCAGCGGGATGATCAGCAGCACGAACACGGGTTGCAGCAGGTTCTGCGCCTCCTTCAGGCTGTTTGTGACCGAGCCGAGGCCGACCAGGATCGCCGCGTAGAGCAGATAGCCGAGCAGGAAGTAGACGACGAAGCTGGCGAGGTAGAGCGGGTCCTTGGCGGCGGCGAGCGCCGTCAGGTCGGTGCCGGGCAGCAGCCACTCGGCGACCCAGATGCCGAGCAGGGCGCACACGGCCCACGAGATCGTCAACGTCAAGCCGGTGGCGCCGATGCCCCAGATCTTGCCCTGCATCAGCTGGCCGGGGCTCACCGACGACAGCAGGACTTCGATGATGCGGTTGCTCTTCTCCTCGACGGTGTTGGTCAGCAGCATCTGCGCGGCGGTGATGACGGCGATCCACAGCAGGTAGACGAACGCCATCGGCGCGAACCCGGAGCCCTTGTCGGCGGCCGTCACGACCGAGGTCTTGCCGTCCTTGTCCGCCTTCTCGGCGCGGAACGCGACCTCCTCCCGCAGCCGCTGCGCGACCGACGCCGGGATCTTCGCCTCGGCGAGGCGGAGTCGCTGCACGACCTTGGTCGCGGCAGTGCCGTACCAGTCGCGCAGCGAGTTGTCGGTGAAGTTGTTGCTGACGTAGCGGAAGTCGTCGAGGCGTTCGTTCGGGGCGGCACCGACCACGAAGTAGGCGAACAGTTCGCCCTTCTGCACCATCTGGCCGAGGCGCTGCTGCTGCTCCGTCGGCGGCAGTTCGGCGAGCCCGAGCTCGGCGAGGCTGCGCCGCTGGTAGCGCTTGGCGGTGGCCATCGCCTGTTGCTCCTGCATCAGCCGCTGCAGCGAGTCCGCCGGCAGCTTCTGCAGGCGTTCGAACAGCTTCTCGCGCACGTCGTCCGGCACCTCGGGCGGGGCCACCGCCGGGTCGTCGCCGGCCTTGCCCCGCAGCGGCGCCAGCTGGTCTCCGAGGTCCTTGGCGATCTCGGCCATCGCCCCCGGCAACTCCTGGTCGCTGGCCAACAGCCGCGCCAGTGCTGCCATGTCGCCGCTGCGCGCCTGCTTCTCGATGCGTTCGGCGAGGCCGCTGGCGGCGCCGCCGTCGGCCGAGCTGTTGCCGAGGTCGACGACGGCGTAGGCCTGCGTCTGCTTCAGCTTCGCCAGCACGTAGCCAGCGCCGAGCGAGATCGCGATCAGGATCGGGAAGGCGAGGATGCCGATCCAGAACGTCTTGGTGCGGATGTTCTCGAGGTACTCACGCTGGGCGACGAGCAGGGTCTTGTTGGCCATGGTTCAGCGCTCCATGCCGGCCGCGGCCAGCTTCTGGTTCGCTTCGTCGACGGTGCGGACGAAGATCTCGTGCAGGGAGGGTTCGCGGTAGTCGAAGCGCTTGACGACGACGTGGTCGATCAGCCAGCGCAGCGCCTGCTGCGGGTCCTGGCCCTGGCGCAGGAAGATCTCGGCGTGCTTGCCGTGGTCGTTGACGCGCAGCGCCCCAGGTAGCCGCTGCAGCACGCTGCCGTCGCCGTCGTAGTCGAGCTGGATGCCGAGGTCGCGGCCCTGCTTGACCTGGCTCAGCGTGCCGGCGAACTGCAGCTTGCTCTTGTGGATCATCATCACGAAGTCGCAGATCTGCTCGGCGTGCTCCATGCCGTGCGTGCTGAAGATCACCGTGCGGCCCTGGCGCTTCATGTCGAGGATCAGGTCGCGCATCAGGTCGCGGTTGACCGGGTCGAGGCCGCTGAACGGCTCGTCGAGGATCACCAGTTCGGGCTCGTGGATGATGGTGCCGAGCACCTGCACCTTCTGGCCCATGCCCTTGCTCATCGCCTCGCAGCGCTTGTCGAGCCAGTCGCCGAGGCCGTAGCGGGTCAGCAGCTCCTTCGCCTTCAGGTTGGCGGTGCTGCGGTCCATGCCTTTCAGCTTGCCGAAGTAGGCGACGATCTCCGCCGTCTTCATCTTCTTGTAGAGGCCCTTCTCCTCCGGCAGGTAGCCGAGGCGGTCCTTCACCTGGGCGGCGTCCGGGTGGCCGAGCACCGAGAGGGTGCCGGAGTCCGGGTGGAAGATGCTCATCACCATGCGGATGGTGGTGGTCTTGCCAGCGCCGTTCTGGCCCAGGAAGCCGTAGATGCAGCCCTTCGGCACTTCCAGCGACAACGCGTCGACGGCGGTGAACGAGCCGAAGCGTTTGGTGACCGACTGCAGGCGGAGCGCGTGTTCCATGCGGCGAGCGCGGCGGTCGCCGCGGGCCGCGAAGATTGACGGCGCGCCGCGGTGCGAGCAAGCGCGCTGCCGGTGATCGCGTCAGCGGCGAGGCTGGCTCGCGCCGACGGCCGGCGCGGTGTTCGCCGCCGCACTCGCCGCGGGTCCCGGCGCCAGCAGCGACGGGGGCTCCGCCTCGCGTTCGACGCGCGCGAGCAGGCCGGCGCTGCGCTCGCCGTCGAGGCGATGCAGCGAGCCTCGCCCTGGTTCGTCGCGCAGCCAGCCATGCACACGCGCGGCGACGGCGGTCGCCTGCGCGAGGCCGAAGCCGGGCGCCGCGGCGTCGGCAACGGCGGCGGGCGGCGGTCGCACGTCGACCAGGAAGTCCTCGCGCGGCGCTTGCGGCGTCGTCAGCGCCGCGCGGAACGTCGGCTCCGCCGGCGCCAGCCGCTGCACCCACGGTTTCGGCAGGATGCGCGCGAGGTCCGGCCTGAGTGGCGTGGTCATGCCGAGGCGATCGACGGAGCGGTGCCGCGCCTGCAGTGCGAAGGTCCCGATCCGGGGCGGCGGCGGGGCCGTCGTCGCTGCCTTCGGAGCTTGCGTCTCAGCGGCGTGCCGCGCCCTGGCCGAGCACCATGATCTTCTGCCAGATCTTGCGCGACAGGCCCGAGGTCAGGTCCTCGATGTCGTCGACGGCGGCGACGGCGCGTTCGTCCGGGAAGCCCTGCACGTAGAGCGCTGCGACCTTGCCGACCAGGGCCAGCATGTCGCTGCAGAACTCGAGGTAGGCGACCAGCTGGGCAGCTGTCGCCGGTCCCTGGCTGGTGGTCCCGGAGGCGGTGGCGTCGGGGGCGGGGGTGGCCGCCACCGGTGGGAGCTCGGGCTGCTTGCTCAGTTGGTGCAGATCGACGATGTGGGCGATCGCGCGCAGCTCGTGCAAGGCTTCGAGGCAGCGCTGGCGTTTGCTGCGCTGCTCGAGGCTGGCGACGTAGGCCGCGCCGGCACCGAGGAAGAACAGCATCGACAGCCCGGCCTCGAGCGTCTGCATCGCTTCGGCGATCTGCCATTCGCCGTCGTGTCTGACGCGCACCGTCGCCAGCAACAAGCCGAACGTCGCCAGGCCCGCGAGCAGCAGCAGCAAGGAGGCGATCCGCCGACCCCAGTGCGGACGCCGGATCGTGCCGCTGCGCGCCGCGTGGCGTTCGACCACCTGCTGCAACTGGGCGGCGACCTCGTTCAGGTGGGCCGCTGGGAACCGTTCGCGGATCCGCTCGGTCAGGCGGTGGACCGTCTTGATCAGTTCGTCGCCGTCGAGAAGCGGGCTCTTCACCTGGGGGATCGTCGTTGCCGCGTGGTCGCACGCAAGCTCGGAACGGCGGTCGGAGCGCGCGTCGCGGCGGAGTCGTCGGCTGCTGGTGTGCGAAGCTCGGGCGTCAGGCTTGGCGCAGCAGCGCCAACAGGCAGAGCATGGAAATCGCCAGCAGGGTCAAGGCGACGGAAGTCCGGTTGAAGGTGGTGGTGGTGCCTGCACGCATGGTCGCGACTGCGGCGGACGCCGCATTGGGGCGGGGAGGGAGCACAGTCGGCACGCGGAATCTCGTGGTGCGAAGCGTCGTGGTGGTGACGACCGGGGATGTAGTTCTCGTCCTGGGGAAAGTTGCACGCTTTCGTCGCCAGCGGGGTTTCGCCAGCTGCCGACGGATGGATGAGGGTGGTTCCGGGCTCGGCGCACGCGAGTTTGCGCAGGAAAAATCGGCCGGCCCGCTGCGGACCTGTTCGCCTGCCGTCCTGCGGCCACCTCGCGCCGAAGCACCAAGATACTGTCAGTTTCGTCAGAGCGAAACCCCCTCCGTTCTCGCAGCCGATGCGATGCGTCAGGAACGACGCCTCGTCCCCAGCGAGTCGGGCAGCGAAGGTCCCCGGACCGGGTGTGCGACCGGATCTCGGATCCGATCCTCGACGCAATCTTGGTCCAGGATCCCCACTCGCGCGTCGCCGGCGAGACGAGGGTCGGCCGCGGCAATGGTGCCTGCTGCCGGCGCGTTCCGCCGGCCGCAATCCGCTGTGGGGACTGGTTTCACCGCTCTCCGGCGCGACTATGAGCCGTGGTTCGATCCTGCGGTGTCCGTCCAGGGCACCGTTCCTGAGAGGTTGCGATGAGCGAGCAAGCACTGGATGTCGTCTTCTGTGACCTCTGCGAGGTCTCGGTCTCGGTCGCGGAACTCGCCTCGGGAGCGGCGATCCGCCACCGCGGCAAGGTGATCGGGCCGTGTTGTCTCGGCGCGCTGCGAAGTGGCGCACCGGCTGCAGCGCCCAGCAGCGCCGGCCCGGCGTCTGCGGCTGCCTCCTCGGCGTCGGCCGACGGCCGCATCTTCCCGATCGCGATCGTGCTGCTCGCGGCGGTGGCGGCGGCGACGATCTTCCTCGACCAGCGCTTCACCAGCGCCGACAGCCGCTGGCAGAAGGGCCAGGAGCAGTTGTTCGCCGCCCAACAGGAACAGGGGCAGCTGCTGCAGCGCGTCGACATGGCGGCGGACGCGGCCGTTCGCCGCGTCGACCTCGATGCGCTGCAGACCCGGCTGCAGGAGCTCGCGGCGGGCCTGCCGCGCAGCGAGGACGTCACCAAGCAGCTCGGCGCCCTGGCGCAGGAGCTGGCGGCGGCGCGCCAGGACGTGCGCGGCGTCGCCGAACGCGAGGTCGACTACCGCCCGCTGTTCGACGAGCAGCGCGGGCGCCAGCAGCGCATGCTGGAGTTGCTGGCGACGCTGCGGGAGGCGGCTGCGAATCCGGCTCCGGCGCCTGCGCCTACGGTGGTGCCGCCGCCGGAGCAGCCGGTCGATGCTTCGACCCCGGCGAACTCGTTGCCGCCGGCCCTGGCCGCCCAGGTCGCCAAGCTGAAGTCGGCCGAGGCCTCGGTGCGGTTCGTCGCCGTCGACGAGTTGTTCCGCAGCAAGAACGCCGACGTGTTGGTGCACCTGCTGCCGATGGCGAAGGACGCGGATCCGTTCGTGCGGCGGCTCACCATCGACGGATTGCGCGACCACAAGCGCGCCGACGTGGTCGAAGTGCTGCTCGCCGGCCTCGCCGATGCCGACGAGAACGTGCGCGACACCGCGTGGGGATCGCTGAAGATCCTCACCGGGCAGAAGCTGCCGTTCGAAGCGACGGGCAGCAAGGACGTGCGGGCGCGCGCGCTGGGGCGCTGGCAGGAGTGGTGGGACAAGAACAAGGCCACGTTCGGCAGCTGACGTTCGGGCCGCTGCCAATCGGGGGCGGCCGGTCCATCGGACGGCTGGTCGGTGGGGTGGCCGGTCGGAGTCTCGGCGGTGGGTTCTGGCGGCAGTTCCGCCGCATCGCTCTTTCTCCGCTGCGGGCGAGCGCTACAACTCCCGCCCCGCACGGGCCGCGTGAGCGGCTGCCGTGTGCACCACCAAACCTGGAGTTCCCGCATGGCGTGGCACAACCGCACGAAGATCGTCGCGACCCTCGGACCTGCTTCCAACAAGGACTCGATGGTCGCCGCACTCGTGCAGGCCGGCGCCGACGTGTTTCGCATCAACTGCGCGCACGCGGACCATGCGACGATCGCCGAGACGATCGCGCGGGTCCGTAGGATCGCCACCAAGCAGCACCGCGCGGTCGGCATCCTGGCCGACCTGCAGGGGCCGAAGATCCGCGTCGGCAAGCTTCGCAACGCCGAGCCGATCTACCTGAAGCGCGGCTCCGACATCTGCATCGACGTGACGCCCGGCGTCGTCGGCGAGTTGCGGGCCGACGGTTCGGTGCGCATCGGAACCGGGTATCGCGGCCTGGCCAAGGACGTGAAGGCTGGCGAGCGCATCCTGCTCGACGACGGCAACCTCGAGGTGAAGGTGCTGCGCGTCGACGGCCCCGAGATCCACGCGCGGGTCGTCTACGGTGGCATGCTGCACCAGTTCAAGGGCATCAACCTGCCCGGGAGCAAGGTCAGCGCGGCCTGTCTGTCGAAGAAGGACCTCGACGACCTCGCCTGCGTGCTCGAGCACGGGGTCGACTTCGTCGCCTTGTCGTTCGTGCGCGAAGCCGCCGACGTGGTGGAGTTGCGCCGTCACATCGAGAAGCGCGGTGGCGATGCGCAGATCATCGCCAAGATCGAACGGCCGGAAGCCGTGCGCAACGCCGCCGAGATCCTGGCGGCGGCCGACGGCCTGATGGTGGCGCGCGGTGACATGGGGGTCGAACTCGGGCCGGAGGCGGTGCCGCCGGTGCAGAAGCGGCTGATCGACCTGGCCAACCAGGCCCGCAAGCCGGTGATCACCGCGACGCAGATGCTCGAGTCGATGATCCTCAACCCGCGGCCGACCCGCGCGGAAGCGTCCGACGTGGCGAACGCCATCTACGACGGCACCTCGGCGGTGATGCTGTCGGCCGAGACGGCCTCGGGCAAGCACTCGGTGCGCAGCGTTCGGATCATGGAGAAGATCATCCGCACGGCCGAGCGCGACGTGTACGCCCGGCTCGGCGACCGTCGACGCCGCGGTCACTCGGCCCCGGCGGCAACGGTCACGGCCGCGACCGTGCGTGCCGCCGCCTACGCCGCCTACGAGGCGGCGGCGCGGCTGATCGCCGTCTACACCGAGACCGGCACCACCGCGCGCATGCTGGCCGGCGAGCGCCCGCCGACGCACATCGTCGCGTTCACGCCCTCGCAGCGCACGATGCAGAAGCTCGCCCTGATCTGGGGCATCGTCGCCCGCAAGATCAAGCCGGGGCGCACCAGCCACGAACTGACCCTCGACGGCGACCGCATCATGCGCGAGCAGGGGCTGGTCAAGCCGGGCGACCGCATCGTGCAGATCGCTGGGCAGATCCGCCGTTCTGGCCTGACCAACACCATGTGCATCCGGGATGTTTGATCCTGGCCTGTGGGCATCGCTGCCACCGGGGCTCGGACCGGTCCAGTGCGTTGGCAGCGGCCCATCGTGGTGGTGCCGAGGGCGGCGCGCCGCATGGGTTTCCGCGCGTGTGTGCCGGTCTGCCGTTGACACGGCCCCGCTGGTCGATAGCATTTTCCCCCTCCTTTTCGGCGCGACCTCGACCCGTCGTCGACCGCGTTCGGATGCAGGTTTGCCATGACGAAGACCACCCTCGCCACCGTTGCCACTCGACAGAAGGCCATGAGCACTTGGCATGTCGTCGACGCTTCGGGGCGCACCCTTGGCCGGATGGCCACCGAGATCGCGACCGTCCTGATGGGCAAGCACCGCCCTGACTACACGCCCCACATGCTGGTGGGCGAGGGCGTCGTGGTCGTCAACGCCGACAAGGTCACCGTGACCGGTGAGAAGGGCGAGAGCCGCGAATACACCTACTACACCGGCTACCCGGGTGGTCTGCGCCACGTCAAGCTGGCCGACTACCTGAGCAAGGCCCCGGAGGAGCTGATCCGCCTGGCCGTCCGCCGCATGCTGCCGAAGAGCATGCTGGGTGCCAAGATGCTGAGCCGCCTCAAGGTCTACCGCGGCGCTGCGCACCCGCACGTGGCGCAGAAGCCGCAGGCAATGGCGCCGAAGCCGCAGGCAACGAAGGGTCGCTCGGCCAAGAAGGGCTGAGCTGTTTTTCCATCCCCTGGTGCACCGCCCCTCAGGCGCTCGGCAGAGCGCCGGCGCGGTCGCCGGAACGCATCGAAGCTGAACGAGGATTCCTGAAGTGGCAGTCAACAACCCGTACATCTGGGGCACCGGTCGTCGCAAGACCGCGACCGCCCGCGTCCGCATCAAGCCGGGGACCGGCAAGTTCCTGGTCAACGGCCGCGAGTTCGAAGCCTTCTTCGTGACCAGCGACACCCGTCGCTCGGCCCAGCAGCCGCTGGTCGTCACGGAGACGCGCAACAACTACGACATCTGGTGCAACGTCGATGGCGGTGGCCCGACCGGCCAGGCCGGCGCAGTCAGCCTCGGCATCGCGCGCGCGCTGCTGAAGGAGAACGCCAACTTCGACAAGCTGCTGCGTGACAACGGCCTGCTGACTCGCGACTCGCGCGAGGTCGAACGCAAGAAGTACGGCCGCCACAAGGCGCGTCGCTCGACGCAGTTCAGCAAGCGCTGATCGTCGTCGTTCGGATCGCAAGCAGGCGCGCCGGCCCCGGCCGGTGCCCTCGCTTCGTCCGCCCCGCTCGACCGAGATCCCGTCGCGACCGAGCTCCCATCGCTGGGCCGGGCCGCATCATGCCGCGACGAGCGACTTTGCGTGCTCCGAACCCCACGGTCCCGTTCGTCGGGACCGTCGCCGCCCCCGCACCATGGCCGGCCACTCGCATTCTTCGAACATCCGGTTCCGCAAGGACCGGGTCGACGCCAAGCGAGCCAAAGCGTTCGCGAAGCTGTCGCGCATGATCACCGTCGCCGCGCGCCAAGGCGGCAGCCTCGACGGCAATGCCAAGCTGCGGCTCGTCGTCGACAAGGCGCGCGTGCTCAGCATGCCGAAGGACGCCATCGAGCGGGCGATCAAGAAGGGCACCGGCGAAGGCGACCTGGGCCACTATGAAGAGGTCGTCTACGAGGGCTACGGCCCGGGTGGCGCCGCCCTGGTGCTCGAGAGCCTGACCGACAATCGCCATCGCACGGCGGCCGACGTGCGCATGCTGCTCGAGAAGTACGGCGGCAACCTCGGCACCACCGGCTCGGTCGGGTTCCTGTTCGAGCGGCGCGGTCGCTTCGTGCTCGATCCGCAGCCCAAGCGCGACCCGAAGGGGCGCGAGATCGCGCCGCCGCCGAGCGAGGCCGAATGGTTCGACGTCGCCATCGAGGTCGGCGCCGACGATCTGCAGAACGAGGGCCAGGCGTTGGTGATGCTGTGCCAGCCGACGGCGTTCGCCGCCGTGCAGGACGCACTGCTGCAGCGGGCGGTGCCGCTGCGCGAGGCGGGCTTGGCCTATGTGCCGACGACGCGCGTCGAACTCGTCGACCTCGCCACCGCCCAGCGCATGCTGAAGCTCGTCGACGCGCTCGAAGACCACGACGACGTGCACGCCGTCTACAGCAACGAAGCGTTCCCCGACGCGATCGTGCAGGCGCTGGAAGCCGACAGCTGAACGTCGTCTCGGCGTTCTCGCGACTCGCGGCGCTCGGCGACGGCGCGCGCGGCGACCGGAACGCAGGCGCATCGCCGCGGCGCGACGCTATGGTGCGCGGCTTCCTCCTCCGGCAAGGATGCACGTGACGACGAACAAGCGCTGGTTCTGGATCGGTCCCGAAGGTGCGGCTCGCGAGGCCGCGGCGGCCCTGCTCGGCGGCCCGCCGGCCAGCGCGGCGCCGCGCGGCGCTGCCGCCGGTGACGTGGTGCTGGTGCACGCGCAGGCCGCCGGCGGGGCTCTGCAGGAGTTCGCCGGTGGGCATGCGTTCGCCGCCGTGCGGGCCCTGAAGGACGTGAAAGGCGTCGCCGTCTACGTGGTGGTCGTCGTCGGCGATCGCATCGGCACCCAGATGGCGCGGTTCTGCCTCGCCGACGGCGTGCTGCCGTTCGATCCGGCCACCGGCCAGCTCGGCCGCGACGAGTTCGGTGGGGCGGCGCGCGGCGGCCGCAAGGTCGCCGTGGACTCCCTGCTGGCCAAGCTCGAACCGCAGCTGGCGGCTCGCGGCGAGAGCAGTCTGCAGCGCTTGCTGCGCTTCGAGCGCGAGGACAGCCTGTTGACCCGGCTCCAGGACCCGGAAACCGGCCTGTTCGACGGGCCCTACGCGACGTTGAAGCTCGACGAAGAATGGAAGCGTGCGCACCGCTTCCACCAGCCGCTGTCGCTGCTGCTGATCGACCTCGGGCTCGGCGAGCGCGGCGACGCCGAACGGCGCGGCATGCTGGCCGAGGCCTCCGGTGTGTTCCTCAACGAGTGCCGCGACATCGACGTGTTGGCGCGCTTCGCGCCGACGATCTTCCTGTTCCTGCTGCCCGGCACCGGCCAGGACGGGGCCGAAGTGCTGGCCAGGCGCATCCTGGCGTCCCTGCGCGGGCGCCTCGCCAGCTACGGCGAGGTGCGGCCGAGCTGCGGCATCTGCTCGGTGCCATCGAGCGAGGTGCCCGACCGGCGAGCGTTCCTCGGCCTGGCGGAGGCCTGCCTGCGGCGGGCCGAGGCGTCCGGCGCTGGCGGCGTGTGCACGAGTTGGCAATAGTCCGGGCGCCGAACGCAATCGCGGTCGAGGCCGTGCCTCTGCCCGTCCGCTGTCGCCATGTTCGATCGCTTCATCCGCTTCGCCAGGGCTCGCCGCGCACTGCGTGAGCAGCGCTACCCCGAGGCCCTGCAGATGGGCCTGGATCCGGTGATCCGCGACGACCGGCGGGCCGAACAGGTGCGCGAAGCAGCGGTTGCGGCCCTGGTTGCCGCGGCGCGGCGGCACCTGCAGGCGGGTGAACTCGAACTCGCCCAGCGGCAGCACGACAACCTCGAGGTGGTCAAGGACCTGCCGGCGGTGCAGTCGCTGGGACAGGACGTCGCCGCGGCGCGCGCCGCGTTCGCCGAGCAACGGGCGACGGCGACGGCCGCATTGGCGCGGGCGCGCAGCCTGGTGCAGGCCGGGCAGCTGGCCGCAGCCGAGCGCGAACTGGCCACGGCGGCCGAAGGCCCGGACGTGGCGGCGCTGCGCAGCCGGATCGACGACCAGCGTCAGCGCGCCCGCGAACTGCTCGGCGCCCAGGCGGCCGGCGACAGCTGGCAGCAGCAAGCCGGGCAGCTGCTGCGCGCCGAACTGCTCGACCGCGACGGGCCGGCGGTGGGGGCGGCGCGCGCGGCCCTGCTGGCGCGCGCCTGGCCCGAGCTCGAGCGCCACCTCGCCGCGCAGCTGGCGGCGTCGGCGGTGTCGACGGCCTTGCTGGCGTGGCGCGAGGCGCTCGCGGCGTTGCCAGCCCTCGGCGAACTGCCGGCCGCGGCCGGCAAACGCGGGCAGCTGGCCGCGGCCCTGACGCAGGCGCTCGCGCGCAGCGACGACCTGGCGGCTGCGGCGGCGCTGGCGCATGCCGCCCAGTCGGTCGAACTGCCGATCGCCGCGCCGGTGGCCCACCTCGTCGACTGCCTGCTCGGCCTCGCGCCGTGGATCGCGTTGCCGGAGACCCTGACGCCGACCGGCGGGCGGACCGAGCGGGCGGCCGCGGCGGCGGTGCTCGCGGCGGCGGCCGAAACCGTCGGCGCAACAGGGCTGGTCGCCGCCGTGCAGCCTTGGTTGCGCGCCGCCGCGGCGCACGAAGAACGCCTGCAGGCGGCGCGGGCCCTGGTCGCCGCCGGCGACCTGGACGCGGCGCGCGGCCTGCTGGTGGCGTTCCTCGCCGAGGAGCCCATGCATGCCGGCGCTCGCGCCGAGAGCGAACTGGTCGCCGCGGCTCTGGCCGAACTGGAGCGGCGCCTCGGCGACGCGCGCACCGCGCTGCGCGCCGGCCGGTTGCGCCAGGCCATCGGCACGGCACTCGCCATCGCGGGGTCGCCCCGCATGGTCGCTGCCGCCCAGCAGCTCGTCGTGGAGGCGCGCGCCCGCATGGCCGTGGTCGAGCGCGGGCTCGACGAGGTCCGCGTGGCACTTCACGGCCGCGCCGCCGCGACCAGCGAGGGCGTGCGGCATTGCCTGCTGCGGCTCGGCGAGCTCGCCAAGGTGCAGGTCGACCACGACGAACTGCCGAAGGTTCTGGCCGCCGTCGAGAGCGAGGTCGCGGCGCTGGCGGTGCACGACCAGCTGGTGGCGTTGCTGCGCGACGGGGCGTTGGCGGGCGTCGCCGAACGGGTGCGCGAGCTGCTCGCCTTCCGGCCGCGGTTGCTGGCGCCGGAGCGCCTCGACGCGCGCCTGTGCGACGTCGGCGACGCCATCGAACGCCGGGTCGAATCGTCGAGCACCGCCGGGCGGCTCGACGACGTGCTGACCCTGGCGTCGGCGCTCGACGCGCTCGTCGTCGTGCGCGACAGCTTCGGCGCCGCCGCGGCGCGCTGGCGCCACGCGGTGGCCGAACGCCGCCGCGAGGTCGAGGCGAAGCTGCAGGAGGCGCGGGCGGCCCTGGGCCAGCGCAACCTCGCCGAGGCCGATCGCCTCGTCGAATCGGCGCTGGCGCTGTGGGGCGACGGGGGGCCGGCGCGTGCGTTCGCCGCCGAACTGCACAAGGTCCGTCAGCAGGCCGCCGTGCTCGAGCGCGCCGCCTCGATGGTCAAGGCCGGCGACCTGATCGGCGCCGAGCAGAAGCTGGCGTCGCTGCCGGCGGCCGAACCGCTGTTGCGCACGCGGGTCTACGACATGAAGCAGGATCTGGCGCGGGCGCAGGGCCTCGAAGGAGCGTTCCTGCTGCGGGTCGACGAAGGCGGCGAGCACCTGGTCTGGCGCGGCGAGACGATGACCGTCGGCAACGTGCGGCAGCGCCGCGCCGACCTGCCGGTGCTGGCGAACCTCGCCGGCTGCCACGCCAGCATCCGCCGCAGCATGTCGTTTCACGGCGGCATGCAGGATGAACTGCACGCCGAGGAGGGCGAAGTGCGGCACGGTGGATCCCCGATCCAGAAGCGCCGGCTGCAGTCGGGCGACCGGGTGCAGCTCGGTTCGGCCCTGGGCCTCGCCTACCGGTTGCCGAGCAGCCGTTCGCTGTCGGCGGCGGTGACGCTGCTGGGGGGCTTCCAGGTCGCCGGCACCGACCGCCTGCTGCTGATGAAGGACCGCGGGCGCGATGGCCGGCTGCTGATCGGCCCGGGCCAGGACGTGCACGTGCGCGTCGCCCGCGCCACCTGCGAGCTCGAGGTCTACGCCAATCCGTCCGGCCAGATGCGCGTCGCCTGCGCGCAGGAAGGCACCATCGACGGCGCGCCGTTCCGCGGCGAGCACCCGGTGGCCGCGGGCCAGGTGGTCGTCGCCGGCGGCATCACGCTGGTGATGCTGCCGTGGCGCGCGAGCGCGAGCCTCTGAGGCGTACCACCGCGGCGGCCCGACGCGATTCCGTCGCGGTTCCGCAATATCCGGCGGCGGGGGCGTAGCGCTCGCCATCGCCTCGGAGGTCTTCATGCTGGCACTGCTGCTCTCGGTCGCTCTGCTCGGGTCCGCGGACGCCTTCGTCGGTGCCGCGCCGGTCGCCCAGGATCCTCGGGCCGGCGCGCCGGCCGCGACCTCGGCGGTCGCCGTGCGCGGCGAGACCGAACTGACCCCGGCCGCCGCCTTCGTCTCGGCCCGAGCGCGCGTCGACGAACACGTGCGCGGGCTGTGGCAGGATCGCGCCGCCAGCGCGGTGGCCACCCGCCGCCCGTTCTGGCTGCCGCAGCCGCTCGCCGACGAAGCCGTGCGGCGCTGGCTCGGCAACCTGCCGACCGAGCAGATGGTGCGCACCGTCGACCGCGAGGACCGGCAGCGCGAGCACGAGTTCGGCACCAGCTACCAGACCACGCTGTGGGTGGCCGAGGATCCGCGCGCGGTGCAGCGCAGCGAACAGTCGCTGCGGTCGACGTTGCAGCGGCTCGAGCGCACCACGGTCGTCAAGTACGGCGGCATCGCGGTCGGCTGGACGGCGCTCGCGGTCCTGCTCGGCTGGATCGATCGCTTGTCGCGCGGCTACATGACCTGGCGCCTGCGGTTCGTCGGCCTGCTCGGCGGGCTCGCGGTGCCGACCGTCCTCTTCCTCGTGTAGGATCCGAATGCCGACCATGGAGGCCCAACGTCGCCAACCAGACCCCGTGCCGGCCCCGCGCGTCGACTGGGAAGCGTTCTACCGCAGCTACCGCAAGCCCGGCTACCTGCCAGGCTTCGAGATCGTCAACAAGCTCGGCGGCGGCATGTTCGGGCTGGTCTTCAAGGCCCGCAAGGAATCGATCGGCAAGGACTACGCGATCAAGTTCCTGAAGGTCGACGACGACACCGTGCGCGACGCGGTGATGCGCGAGATCGACAACGTGTCGTTCTTCGCCCAGATCGACCATCCGAACCTGGTGTCGATCGAGGACAAGGGCACGGTCGACGGCATCCCGTACCTGGTGATGAGCTACGCCGGCGAGGACACGCTGCAGAAGCGGCTGGCTGGCGGCGGCATGACGCGCGAGCAGGCGCTCGACGTGTTCGTGCAGGCGGCGCGCGGCGTGCAGGCGCTGCACGACCACTCGCTGGTCCACTTCGACCTGAAGCCGGCGAACATCTTCCTGAAGGGCGACGTCGCCCGCGTCGGCGACTACGGCCTCAGCAAGCTGGTGACCGCATCGCGCAACTCGCTGAGCTTCGGCCGCGGCACGCCGTACTACATGGCGCCCGAGATGCTGCAGCGGCGCGGCGACGCGCGCAGCGACATCTACTCGCTCGGCATCCTGCTCTACGAGTGCCTCTTCGGCGACGTGCCGTTCCGCGGCGACTCGGAGTGGGAGGTGCTGAAGAAGCACGAAGTGGCGACGCCGGAGTTCCCGCCGCACGCGTCGGCGCAGGATCGCGCGATCGTGCTGCGCTGCCTACAGAAGCGGCCCGAGGATCGCTTCGCGTCGGTGGCCGATCTGCTGCGGGCGCTGCAGGCGCCGGTGGCGCTCGGAGACAGCCTGGTGTTGGCACCGGCACCACAGCGCGCGCTGCCGACGCCGCCGAGGGCGCCGGCGCCGGTGGTGGCCCCCGTGCGTGCGGTCGAGCCGCCGCCGTTGCGCGATCCGGCCGAGAGTCCCTACGGCATGCCGTGGCGACCGGCGCCGACGCCGCGCGGCCCGATCGGTGCCTTGGTGCACGGGTTCTTCTCACTGGTCAGCCTCGTGCTGTTCGTCGTGCTGCTGCCGGTGCGTGCGATCAGCGCGGTCGCCGGCCGCGGCATCGTCTGGCTGGTGAAGCTGCCGTTCACGATCCTCGGGCTCCTGCTGCGCCTGATCGGCCTGCTGCTGGTGATGGCCCTGGTCGTGCTGGCGCTGGTCACCGTCGCTTCGTTGTTGGCGGCTGCCTGAAGGCTCCCTCGGCGCTATCATCCCGCGCGCCATGAGCGAACGAGCCGTCGACATCGCGCGCCTGCAGGCGATGGACGAAGCAGCCTGGGCGGCGGTGCAGGAGGACTACTACCGCCGCATCTACTTCTACGTGAAGCGGTTCGTCGGCGACCACCAGACGGCCGAGGACCTGACGCAGGACGTGTTCCTCGGCGCCTTGCGCGGCATCGCCGGCTTCGACGCCAACTACACGTTCGACCAGTTCCTGTTCGGCATCGCCAAGAACCGCGTCATCGACCACTACCGCAAGCACAAGGTGAAGCTGATCCCGGCCAAGCCGGACGACGACGGCGACAAGAGCCAGGTCTGGCTCGAGAACCTGGCGACCGACTCCGGGCCTCTGCCGAAGGAACGCGTCGTGCACGACGAGAACGAGGCGCGGCAGCGGCGCGTGCTGGCGACGATCCTGCGCGACTACGTCGGCGAGCTGTGGGCCGCCGGCGAGTTCCAGAAGCTGATGGTGCTCGAGTACCTGTTCGTGCTCGGCGGCCGCAACAAGGACGCGGCGAAGCGCTTCGGCATCGCCGACGAGAAGGCGGTCGCCGGCATCAAGTTCCGCGCGGTCGAACGGCTGCGCGGCCTCGCCCGGCAGCACGACCCGAACCACTCCCTGTTCCTCGGCCTCTGGCGCCCGGGGGCCCGATGAACGACGACCAGGAACTCGATCCCGCCCTCGCGCTGACCGTGGCCGCGGTCTGGCGGCAGTCCCGCATCTCGTGCCCGCACCCGCACCTGCTGCAGAGCTACCTGCAAGGCGGCCTGCAGGGCGGCGCGAAGGACTTCCTGCAGTTCCACCTGCGCGACAGCCAGTGCCCGTACTGCAACGCGGTGGTGGAGGAGCTGCGAGCGCGCGATGCCGCCGCCGCTTCGCCGGTGCTCGACGACCTGCGCGACCGCCTGCTGCGCTCGACCGCCGTCGAGCTGCGGCGCGGCCGCGCCTGAGTTTCTCCGGCCGCGTCCGAATAGTCCGCCGACCTTGCCGCATGGCGCGGTGTGGAACCCACAAGGGCTCCTGTCACCAAGCCAAACGGAAACGACATGATCGGCAAGACTCTCAAGTGGATGCTCCTCGGCGGTGCGGCGCTCGGTGGAGCCGGCTTCCTGTTCCTCGGCACCGATTTCCCGAGCTACGTCGGCACCTTCGCCAGCTCGATGCGCGAGAGCGTCGCCGGGTCGATCCCGGTCGACATCGAGCTGAAGCGGGCCGAGAGCCTGATCCGGCAGATCGATCCGCAGATCGACACCTGCAAGCGCGACCTCGCCCGCGCCGAGGTCGAGCTCGAGGAACTGCAGACCTCGGTCGTGCACCTCGAGAAGGTCGTCGACGGCGAGGAGCGCAAGCTGCGCACCGGCGCCAAGCTGCTGTCCGGCGACGGCAGCGGCGCCCAGGTCCAGCTGGCCAGCGACCTCGGTTCGCGCCGGCGCGTCAGCGTCGACCTGCAGCGCACCAAGGACAGCTACGTCAACAACGTCGCCATCCTGAAGACCAAGCGCACGCTGATCGAACGGCAGTCGCGCGCGGTCGACGCGGCGAAGCAGCGCCTGCTGGCGGTGCGCACCGAACGCGAGGCACTGGAGGACCAGTGCCGCGCACTGAAGACGCAGCAGATGCAGGTGGCCGCCCTGTCGGCGCACAGCCAGCGCTTCGACCTCGACAGCACGGCGCTGAGCCAGGCGAAGGAAGTGATCGCCACGGTCAAGAAGCGCCTCGACGTCGCCCAGCGCATGCTGGAGAACGACATGGTGTTCCAGGGTGAGCCGGACGAGATCGCCATCGAGTCGCGCGACGTGGTCAAGGAGATCCACGAGCTGTTCGCGACCGCGGGCACCGCGGCTGCTGGGCCGAGCGACGCGCAGGTGCTGATCGAGCTGCCGAACGGCGGCAAGTGATCGGCGGCGCGTGATCGACGGCGCGTGATCGACGGCGAGTGATCGACGGCGGGGCGAGCCGCGGGCGCTGCCGGCGCCGCGGCTCGCGTGCGTTCAGGGCGCCATGGTGAACACGGGGCCCTGACGCAGGCCGAGCACCTGCAGGCGGCGGGCCGGCACCAGCAGCGCATCCTCGCTGCCCTTCGGGCCGAGCAGCCGCACCTCGGTCGGCTCGCCGACGACGACCACGAGATCGCATGGCGCGTCGCCGCCGGGGCGGTCGGTCGGGGCGAACTGCAGCCGCGTGCGCTGCGCCGCGATCGCGGTCGCGACGGCCGGGGCCATCGTGGCCACGAACACGTGCCCGTCGAGATCGAAGGCGAGCTCGCCCGCGGCCACCGCGAACTCCTCGGTGCGCAGCCAGACGTTCTCGAGCCGCATCGTGCGGCCGACGAACAGCGCCGCCTGGTTCGGCGCGAAGCCGCCGTGCACCGGCAGCCATTGCTGGTAGCGCGGCCACAGCGCGTCGGCGGCCGTCGCCGCCTGTGCGCGGATCGCCGCCAGGGCCCCGTCGCCGAGCGTCTTCTTGGTGTGCTGGTCGAGCAGTGCGTGCGCGCGCTCGACCAGGTCCGCCTGTTCGGGGTGGTTCTGCAGCGCCAGCGGCAGCTCCCAGTCGGCGAACGCGAGCACGCGGCTGTGCGGCCGCTCCTCGGCGAGATCCAGCGTCGGCATGCCGTCGGCGATCGTGCGCGCGGTGCGCAGCAGCTTCGCCAGCGCCTCCGCTCGCTTCTTCTGGATCGACTGCACGAACGCCACCACGGCCGGGTGCTGCGCGTGGCGCATCGCGTCGGGGTCGGTGCCGGCGAACACCAGCAGCTCGCTGCAGCGTTCGACCAGCTTCATCGTCTGCGGTTGCCCGAACTGGTCGGCGGTCGGCGGATCGAAGTCGACGTAGCCCTGGGTGCTGACCTCGCCCGTTTCGGCCTCCCAGCCGGCGAACGAGTCGGCGGTGAACTCCCACGTGTGTTCGAGGCGCTTCCGCGTGGTCTCGCCGAAGGCCTTGCTGCTGGCGGCGTCGAACTCGGCGGCGATCGGCCGCAGTTCCTGCTGCAGCGGGGCGGCATCGGCCGCCGGCGCTTCGGCCAGCAGCGTGGCGATGCTGCGGATCGCCTCGTCGGCGCGGGCGAACGCGCGGTCGCGTTCGCTTTCGTCGGCCTGCCCCAGACCCTGCCGCAGTTCCGGCAGCACCTCGCGCAGCGCCTGCAGCTCCTGCTTCGCCACGGCGATGCGGTCGGCGCCACGCTTCTGCAGCGCCTTCGTCGTCGCCTGCTGCAGGAACTGCCGCACGCGCGCCAGGTCCTGGCGCGGCAACGCACCCGAACGGCCGGCGCGGCCCGTCGAGGCGCCGAGGTCGGCGAGCAGGCCGGTGGCGTCGTCGTCCGGGCCGAGCGCGGCGAGCTGTTCGCTGCGCGCGATCAGTTCCTGCAGCGCCTCGAGCTGCTGCAGCGCGCGGGCGCCCGCGGCGAGCTCCTGCTGCAGCGACGCCAGTGCCTGCCGGGTCGCGGCGCGGTGTTCTTCGGCCACGTAGTCGTCGACGAAGCCGCCGGCGACCCCGACCGTGCCAAGGCCGGCCTCGAAGCTCGAACCCTTCAGGCAGTTGGCGATCTCGTCGCAGTTGCCCTGCAGCTTGTTGTTCGGATCGGCGACGGCGGCGCGCAGGGCCTGCAGGCTGCGTTCGCTGCGGGTGAGGGCCTCCTGCACGGCGCGCTCGGCGTCGCCGCGGCGCTGCGCCAGCAGGTTGGCGTCGATCTGCGCTGGTGCGAGGCCGGCGGTGGCCAGCGCCAGCAGGAAGGCGAACGGAAGGCGGTGCGGGTGCAACATGGGAAGGTCAGAGCGGCTGGCCGAACCAGTCGATCGCCTGCAGTTCGAAGTCGTACTGCGTGCGCACCAGCTCGGTGGCGAGGGTCAAGACGAGGCGGGCGTCCACAGGCAGCGGCGCGGCGAGGCGGTAGCTGAGGCTGCACTGGTCGCCCGACGACGAATAGCCGCGCGCCTCGAGCGGCAGCACGTCGTCGCCGGCATGGATCGCGGCGTCGAGCACGCGCCGGCGCGCGACCTGCAGCTCGAGCTCGAGCTGGCATTCTTCGGCGTCCGGCTCGACGCGCAGCAGCCTGGCCCCGTAGGCGGTGCCCTCGGCGTCGGCGGTGAGTTCGGCGAAGCCGAGGTCGACGGTCTCGCTGCCGCGGCTGGCGAGGCAGACGACGCGGCCGGCGAGCCGCGCGAAGCCGCGCGCGCCGTCGGGCAGCGGCAGTCCGAGGTCGAGGTAGACGGTGCGACCGTCGTTGGTCTGCTTCGGGAAGTGGCAGCGGCGGTCCCACTCGTCCGGCGGCAGCAGGTCGCTGCCGTCGTCGGCCAGCGCCGCCGTGCAGCACGCTTCTTCGAGGTCGAGGCACGGTTCCGCCAGGTCGCCGGCGATGGTCAGCTGCACCCCGCGGACGTTCTGGCCCTGCGGGCACAGTTCGCGCTCGGCATCGGCTTCGAGCAGCAGCTTGCAGGCGACGACGCGCACGTTCGCCAGCGGCTCGCCGGGCAGCTGCTCCGGCACCGCGGCGCCCACCGCTTCGGTCCAGGTCGGCATCGCGGCTTGCGCTGCCGCGACCTCGGCGGCGAAGTCGAACTGGTCCAGCGCGCCGGGCTCGGTCTGCAGCCGCAGCGGCCCTTGATCGCCGAGCAGTTCGAGCGCCGCCTGCGGCGTGGCGCCACCCTGCCGCAGCAGCCTGGTCATCGCGGCATCGTCGGTCAGCAGCCGGTCGACGATGGCGACCAGCTTCCGGCCCTCGAACCGGACTTCGACGGTGCGCTCGTCGAGGCGCTCGCCCGGGGCCTGGCCGACCAGCGGAGCCGGCGCGCGCAGCACCGCCGTGGCGACGAGGTCGCCGAACATGCCGGCGAGGAACTCGCGCGCCATGCCGATCTTCGCGCGTTCGTCGGCGATCGCGCGCTGCAGCTCCTGCGGGCTCGCATCGGCCGCGACGGCGACCGGGCCATCGCCCGCGGGCGGCGGCAGCGAACGGATCGTCACCGCGCCGTCGTCCTGGCGCTCGACGGCGAAGTCGAGCAGGTTGAGGTGGAAGCCCTGGCAGTGGAAGCGCAGCGCTCGCACGTCGGCGAACCACGCGGTAGCGGTGAACACCAGCTGCTCGCCGTCGGCCGAACTGGCGTGCCCGCAGTCGACGCCGGCCCAGGCGACGACGCCCTGGGCGCGTTCGAGTTCGCTGCGCACGAACTCGTCGGGCGACGGCGCACCGGGGCCGCCGGGGCCGGTCCAGCGCACGGTGACGCGGCCGCTGCCGTCGGGGTTGAACGTGAAGTCGTGGTGGAAGCTCGGCATGCCCGAAGGGGGTAGCGATGCGGCCGCGGAAACGCTGCTGCGCGCTGCGGAATCTTCCGGCGGATCCACCGGCGGCGGTCGCCGAGTACCATCGGGGGCCGATGCCGTCGCCCGTGCCGCTGCTTCGTCGCTTGCTGGTCGGGGCTGCCGTGTGGCTGCCGGTCGCGCCAGCGCAGCAGGCGGCCGCCGAGGGCAAGGCGCCGCACGTGCTCGTCGTCGGCGACCTCCCGCGCGGCGGTGGACCGTCGCTGCAACTGCTTGCCGACCGTCTGCAGCAGCACTGCTGCGAACTCGAGGAGCGGCTCGGCGCGACCCTGCCCGGCGACACGCCGCCCTGCCGGATCCAGCTCTGCTCCCAGCGCGACGACGCCGAGGCCGCGATGCGTTCGCAGATCGGTAGGGAACTCGTGGGCGTCGGCGGCATCGATCGCCAGTCCGGCCGCATCGTCGTGTGGGCGGGGGGCGGCGATCACGCCCCGCGCGTCGCCACCGTCGCCGCGGTCGCCTGGTGGAGCGAGCGGCTGCTGGCGCCGATCGACGTCGATGCGGCGGGCGCTGCGTGGCTGCTGCATGGCCTGGCGCACCTGCAGCTCGCCCGCAGCGGGGGAACCTGCGACTCGTTCGTGGTGCGCGACGCGTTGTTCTCGCTGACTCGCTGCCACGGGGGCGAGTTCGTCGCGGCGGCGGCCACGCTGGCGCGCGAAGGCCGGCTGCCGGCGCTGAGCGCGCTGCTGCAGACCGCGGGCGACGACTTCGACTTCGACCGGCACGCGGCGGCGGCGGCGTTGGTCGACTGGTTGTCGCAGGCGGGTGGGTTCGGCCAGACGGGCCCGGACGCAGGGCGCGGCGCCTCGGCGCTGCAGCACGTGGCGGCGCAGCTTCGTGTGGGCAAGACGGCCAGCGAAGCGCTGTCGGCGGTGTTCCACGAACCGCTCGCCGACGTCGAGCGACGCTGGCACGAAGCGTTGCTCGACGGGGGCAAAGCAGGGGCGAAGCGGCCGCCAGGCGACCCGCCGGCGCCGCGCCCGACGCATCCGTCTGCGTCGATGTACGTCTACGTGCGGGAGCCCGTGCGGCCGCGGCATCGTCGCGTCGTCGATGCGGCCCTGGCGGCGCGCGCAGCGTCGTTGACCAGCGCCTTCCGCACCGTCGACAACGCGCCGCAGATCGCGCTGGGGCCGGTCGAGCGCGGCGCCAACTTCTGGAAGCGCGGCCGGCTCGGCAAGCCGATCGACCACGCCTGGCCGTTCGTCGTCGTGCTCGAGTACGAGCTAGCCGGTGGGCCGCAGGCGTTCGTCGACTGCTTCCGCCGCGCCACCGGCAGCCGCCACGACGGCGGTTGGATGCTCGACCCGAACGTCGACTTCGTCGCGCACCACGACAAGCAGCTGGCGACCGACCAGGACGATCGGTTCGGCTACGTCGCCATCCCGGATACGCCGACCGGCACGCACGTCGGCGGATCGGAGTTCGTGCACCGCGGTCGGGTGCAGTGGGCCGACGGCCGCGTGGCGCGGCTCGGCGTGTGGACGCTGCTGGAGCCGCAGCACCAACGGCCGGAGGCGCAGTGGGCGGCGCAGCACCGCTGGCTGGTCGATTGGCGGGTCACGGCGCGGTCGGCGGCGGCCGGTGCGACCGGCTGCGGGCCGCTGGACCGGCCCGACCGCGAACTGGCGATCTGGGGCACATCGCGCGTGCTGGACCTGCCGGAAGTGCCCGTCGGCGTGCGCGCCGGCGCCGGGCGCTAGGTCCACCAACGAACGCGGCGCCGGGTGTCGCCACCCGACGCCGCTTCGCGTGTGCTGCGTGCGCGTCTGGCAGGGCGGGCCCTGCCGTCGGCATCACGAGCCCGAAACCGACATCACTGCTTGCCGGAGATGACCGTGCCGTGGAAGCCGAAGATGTTGCCGAGCACGCCCCAGAACGACGTCCAGTCGGCCGGCGTCGAGTGCTGGGTGATGATCGTGCCCTTCGGGAACTTCTCGGCGTGCAGCTTGGCGGCCGCCTCCTGGTCATCGCCCGGGATGGCGAAACCGAAGATGCGGAAGCTCTCGGCGTGGACCGTGTAGTGGCCGTTGGCCTCACGCATGCCGGTGCAGCTGGCGAACGTCAGGGCGGCGGCGCAGAGACCGATGGCGAGCGACTTGCGGGTCATGTTGGCTACGAGTTGAGGTGGGCGCGCGAGTGGGCTGGGACGGCGCCATGCCGCCGCCGCGAGGGGGCTCGCGACGTGGGCGGGGTCACCGACCCCGACCTCCACAGGACCGCACCGCACGAACACGGGGGGAAGGCTGGCGCGCGGTCGCGCCGGCGTCAACGGAAATGCCGATCGCATCGGCGCCCTGCAAGCACCGATCCCTCTGCGGGCGCAAGCGGCGGAATGCCGTCCGCGCATTCGACTCGCCCGCACGGCGTCGCTACCCTCCTCGCCCTTCGAAGCCATGAACATCCACGAATACCAGGCCAAGCAGCTCTTGGCGAAGTTCGGGGTGCCCGTCAGCAAGGGCATCGCCTGCAAGACCGCCGACGAGGTCGGCAAGGCGTTCACCGATCTCGGCGTGCCGCTCGGCGTCGTCAAGGTGCAGATCCACGCCGGCGGCCGCGGCAAGGCCGGCGGCGTCAAGCTGGTCAAGTCCGCCGACGAGGCGAAGAAGGTCGCCGCGGGCCTGTTCGGCAAGGCGCTGGTCACGCACCAGACCGGTCCGGAAGGCCGCGTGGTCAAGACGATCTACGTCGAGGCCGGCAGCGACATCGAACGCGAGATGTACGTCGCCCTGGTCATGGATCGCTCGGCCCAGGCGCCGGTGATCATCGCCGCCAAGGAGGGCGGCATGGACATCGAGGAACTCGCCGCGCACAAGCCGCAGGCGATCGCGCGCCACCGCGTGCACCCGGTGAAGGGCGTGCAGGCGTTCCAGCTGCGCGCGCTGACCAAGCACCTCGGGCTCAGCGGCGAGCAGGCCAAGGCCGGCGCCAAGCTGATCCAGTCGCTGACGCAGGCGTTCATGGCGCTCGACTGCTCGCTCGCCGAGATCAACCCGCTGATCGTCACCAAGCAGGGTGAGGTCAAGGCGCTCGACGCCAAGATGAGCTTCGACGACAACGCGCTGTTCCGGCACAAGGACGTGCAGGAGTGCCGCGACATCAACGAGGAAGACCCGAAGGAGGTCGAGGCGAAGAAGTTCGACCTCAACTACATCGCGCTGACCGGCAACATCGCGTGCCTGGTCAACGGCGCCGGCCTGGCGATGGCGACGATGGACGTCATCCAGCTGAAGGGTGGCATGCCGGCCAACTTCCTCGACGTCGGCGGCGGCGCCAACAAGACCCAGGTCACCAACGCGTTCAAGATCCTGCTGTCGGACAAGAACGTGAAGGGCATCCTGGTCAACATCTTCGGCGGCATCATGAAGTGCGACACGATCGCCGAGGGCGTCATCGCCGCGGCGAAGGAAGTGAAGCTGTCGGTGCCGCTGGTGGTTCGCCTGGAAGGCACCAACGTCGAGCTCGGGCGCAAGCTGCTGCAGGACAGCGGCCTGAACCTGCAGACCGCGACGTCGCTGGACGAGGCGGCCGAGAAGATCGTCAAGGCCATCGCCTGAACCACCCCACAGGAGCACACCCATGACTGTTCTCGTCGACGGCAACACCAAGATCCTGTGCCAGGGCTTCACCGGCGAAGCCGGCCTGTTCCACAGCAAGAACTCCCTCGCCTACGGCACCAAGCTGGTCGCCGGCGTCACGCCCGGCAAGGGCGGCCAGACGATCGAAGGCGTCCAGGTCTACGACACGGTGCGCGAGGCCAAGCAGGCATCGGGCGCCACGGTCTCGATGATCTACGTGCCGGCCGCGTTCACGGCCGACGCGATCTGCGAAGCGGTCGACGCCGAGATGGACCTCGTCGTCGTCATCACCGAGGGCATCCCGGTCGCCGACATGGCGTTCGTCAAGGACGCGATGAAGGGCACGAAGACGCGCCTGATCGGTCCGAACTGCCCCGGCATCATCACGCCGGTCACCGACAAGTCGGGCTGCAAGATCGGCATCATGCCGGCCTACATCCACCGCCCCGGCAAGGTCGGCATCGTGTCGCGCAGCGGCACGCTGACCTACGAGGCCGTGTTCCAGGTCACCAACAACGGCATGGGCCAGTCGACCTGCATCGGCATCGGCGGCGACCCGATCAAGGGCCTCGACTTCATCGACTGCCTGAAGCTGTTCCAGGACGACAAGGACACCGAAGGCATCATCATGATCGGTGAGATCGGCGGCACCGCCGAGGAAGAGGCCTGCGAGTTCATGGCCAGCTACGTGAAGAAGCCGGTGGTCGGCTTCATCGCCGGGGCGACCGCGCCGCCCGGCAAGCGCATGGGCCACGCCGGCGCCATCATCAGCGGCGGCAAGGGCACGGCCGCGGACAAGAAGGCGGCGATGAAGAAGGCCGGCGTGCACGTCTGCGATACGCCGTCGATCCTCGGCGCCACGATGAAGAAGGTGCTCGGCAAGTGATGCCGGGCGCCGACACGTCCCGCACTCGCCCGTGAAGATCCCCGGAGGCTTCGACGCGCTGTTCCGCCAGCTCACGCCGCTGCTGCTGCTCGGCGTGCTGGTGGTCGTCGTCGCCGAGCCGTGGCTGCCGGGCTCGGCGTGGGTGCGCGAACGCTTCGGCGAGCAGGCGCTGCTGCGCGTCTGCGTCGCGGCGCTGGTCGGCTACGTGCTGATCCTGTGGGGCGAAGCCCTGCGGTTGCACACCATCCTGACCGGGGTGCTGCAGGCGTTCCGGCAGTTCCGCGACAGCCAGGGTGGGGGAGGGGGTGGCTCTGCGAACGCCGGGCGCAACGCCGAAGCCAAGCGCGAGGCCGCCCGCCTGCTGATCGCGGCGCTGCGCTCCGACGACGCCTCGATCCGGCAGAGCAGTCGCTCGAATCTGGCGCGCCTCGCCGGCGAAGACCTCGGCGATGACCCGGCGGCATGGCAGCGTTGGTTCGAACGGCAGGGCGCGCGCGGCGACTGAAAGACGCGGCCAGCGCGCAGCGTTGCCGTCCGGACGAGCGAAGTGCCCGCTGCCTCTGGGCCGTGCGCTCGCCGCCGGAGGCCGGAGCAAGGGCCGCCGGAGCAGATGCCGCCGGAGCAGATGCCGTCGGAGCAGAGGCGCCGGAGCAGAGACGCCGGAGCACAGAAGTGGGTCGCGTGGCTGGCGTTCGGCCATGCCGCCGGCATGATGAAGAAAACGCCGAGGTTCGCTGCATGATCGCTTTTCTGAGCACTTGGGAGATCGTGGCCGTTCTGGTGGTCGCGCTCCTGCTGTTCGGCCACCGGCTGCCCGGCATGGCTCGTTCGCTCGGCTCGGGCATCACCGAGTTCAAGCGCGGCCTGAAGGACGGCCAGAAGCCCGATGGCGGGGCGGGCCAGTCGCCGCGCTCCGACGACAACTCCAACTCCGGAGCGCCCCGGTGACCGAGACCCTGCCGCTGCACGACCTCGTCGGCCTCGTGCGTCCGCAGCTCGACCGGTTGAACCGCGAGCTGATCCAGGACCTGGCGCCGGGGCACCGCGAGATGTTGCCGCTGGTCGAACACGTCGGCGGCTTCCGCGGCAAGCAGCTGCGGCCGGTGCTGACGTTCCTCGCCGGCATGGCGGTGCGCGGTGCCACCCACGGCGGTGTGCTCGGCGACGACGTCGTCACCGTCGCCAAGGTGGTGGAGCTGCTGCACACGGCGACCCTGGTGCACGACGACGTGCTCGACAGCGCCAACGTGCGGCGCCGCATCCCGACCGTCAACCAGATGGCTGGCGTCGAGGTCGCAGTGCTGCTCGGCGACTACATCTACGCCAAGGCCTTCCACATGGCCGTGCAGCTGCCCGATCCGACGGCGGCGCGCTGGCTGGCGGAGACCGTGCGCGTGATCTGCCAAGGCGAGATCACGCAGGTGCTGCACCGCTTCGACTTCCAGTGGACGGAGCCGCGCTACTTCCAGGTCATCGCCGAGAAGACGGCGAGCCTCTACGCCGCGGCCTGCCGCCTCGGCGGCCACTACTCGGGCGGCCCGGAAGGTCGCCTGCGCGCGCTCGAGGAGTACGGCATCGAGCTCGGCATCGCCTTCCAGATCGTCGACGACTGCCTCGACCTCGACGGCGACGAACGCGTCGTCGGCAAGTCGCTCGGCACCGACCTGGCGAAGGGCAAGATCACGTTGCCGATGCTGTGGCTGATGCAGCGCGGTCCGGGCGAAGCCGAACGGCTGCGCGCGGTGCTCGGCAAGACCGAGGCCGAGGGCCTGCGGCGGCTGCGCGCCGAGTTCCCGCTCGAGCACGCGATCGCCTACGCGATGGAGGAGGCCACGCGCCGCATCCACAAGGCGCAAGCGTCCTTGTCGCTGCTGCCGCCCGGCCCCGCCCGCGACGCCCTGCACCAGCTCGCCGGCTTCGTGTTGACGCGCCGGTTGTGAGGCGCGCGGCCGCCGTCGGCACGGCGGGCGCAACCGCAGGTGCCGCCGTGCGAACGCCACGAGGCGCCATGGCGCGTCTTCGCAGCAATTCGCAGCGCGGGCCTCGGGTTCTGACTCCGGAGTTTCCCAGGCTCCGGGCCTTCGAGGCCTGCGCGGTCTCCGTATGCTCTCCGCCGATTCCTCCGGCCCAGTGATGACAAGCCCACGTTCCCTTCTCGTCCTGTTCGCGCTGCTGCCCGCCTGCAGCAGCGGCACCACTGCGACCTTCAGCGCGCCGCGCACCCTGCAGAAGGCGCAGCGGCCGGTCGTGTGGGATGCGCCGGCCAAGGACCGGCTCGGCCTGCCCGACCTCGGCGGCGCCAAGAACGCGGCGCAGGACCCGTCGGCGGCGGCGAACATCACCGCCGACACCCCGGCCGGCTGGCAGCGCCTGCCGGCACAGCCGGACAAGTTCCGCCATGCGCTGTGGCGCGTCGGCGGCGACACCGGCCCCGAGTGCTACCTGACGCTCGGCACGCTCGGCGGCCTCGCCGGCAACGTGACGCGCTGGTACGGCCAGTTCGGCCAGGCGGCGGTCGATCCCGGGACGCTGCCCGAGGTCGAGCTGCTCGGCAGCAAGGGCCGCCTCGTCGAGCTGAACGGCACGTTCGGTGGCAAGCCGGACCAGGCGATGCTCGGCATCGTGGTGGCGGACGGCGATCGCGTGACGACGCTGAAGTGCACCGGCCCGGCGGCGACGCTGAAGGAGCAGCGCGCGAACTTCCTGGCGCTGGCGAAGTCGATGCGCGTCGGCGGCGCTGGTGCTGGCGCTCCGGCGGCAGCCGGCAATACCGCGGCGGGCGCCGGCAATACCGCGGCGGGCGCCGGCAATACCGCGGCGGGCGCCGGTGGCGCCGAGGCGGGCGGCAAGGCGTTCGTCGGCGTCACGCCTCCTGGCTGGGAGCAACTGCCGCCGCAGCCCGAACGCTTCCGTGCGGCGCTGTGGCGCATCGCCGGCCAGGACGACACCGAGTGCTACGTGTCGGGCCCGATCGGCGGTGGCGTCGCGGGCAACATGAAGCGCTGGTACGGCCAGTTCGGGCTCGATCAGGTCCCGGCGCTCGAAGCGCTGGAGATCGTCGAACTGCTCGGCCGCCCCGGCCGCATGGTCGAGCTCTACGGCACGTTCGGCGGCAAGCCCGGCAAGGGCATGCTGCTCGCGTTCGTCAGCCAGGGCGACGAGGTGACGACGCTGAAGTTCACCGGGCCGGAGGCGGTGGTGAAGAGCCATCGCGAGCGGTTCCTGGCGCTGGCGAAGTCGCTGCGCAGCGCGTCGGCGAGCCCGAACCCGCAGGCGCCGCCGATCCAGCGCGGGCAGCCGCTGCCGGGCGACCACCCGCCGATCGGCGGCGCGCCTGCGGAAGCGCCGCCGCCGCCGAGTGGGCCGTTCACGGCGACGGTCCCGGCCGCTTGGACGGCGAAGGCCGGCAGCAACAAGTTCCTGCACCACACGTTCGCCGGCGACGGCGAGGTCTACCTCGGCCAGCTCGGCGGCGGCCTGAAGGCGACGCTCGACATCTGGCGCGGCGAGATGGGCCAGGGCCCGATGAGCGATGCCGACTTCGCGGCGCTGACCAAGATCGCGTTCCTCGGCGAGGACAGCGTGCTGCTCGACCTGAACGGGGACTTCCGCAGCATGAGCGGCAAGCAGATCCAGGGTGCCCGCATGCTGGTGGCGGCGCGCAGCGAGGGGAACACGATCCTGTTCGCCAAGCTGGTCGGCGCCGCCGCCGAGGTCGAGAAGCAGCAGGACAGCTTCCGCGCGTTCGGCGCGTCGGTGCGGAGGACGCAGTGAGCGCTTCGCCGTCGCTGTCGCCGTCGCCGTCGAACGCACCGGCGCCCGCGCGCACCGGTTCGCCCCTCGACCTGGTGGTCGGCTTGTTCGCTTCGATGAAGCTGTCCGTGGTGCTGGTGCTGCTGCTCGGCCTGCTGACCTGGCTCGGCACGCTGGCCCAGATCGAACGCAGCACGTACGCGGTTCAGCAGGAGTACTTCGAGTCGTGGTTCGTGCTGGCCAAGCTGCCGGTGTCGGTCTGGGGACGGCACTGGTTCGACCTGGTGGTGCCGTTGCCCGGTGCCTACCCGGTGCTCGGCTTGCTGTTCCTGAACCTGGTGGTCGGCGGCCTCGTCCGCATGAAGTGGAGCGGGCGCAACGTCGGCATCCTGGTGACGCACCTCGGCATCGCGCTGCTGCTGGTCGCCGGGTTCGTCAAGATGCACTACTCGTACGCCGGCAACCTGTCGCTGTACGAAGCACCGGCCGACGGCAAGGATTCGCCGGGGCGCGTCTACCAGAGCTCGCGCTTCGTCAGCTTCCACGATTTCGAACTGGCCTTGCTGGTCGACAAGGGCGACCAGATCGAGGAACGCGTCGTGCCCGAGCACGTGCTGTGGCCCGCGCGCCTGCCCGCCTCGCGGCTGCCGAAGGACTCGGTCGCCGGGGCCGGCCAGGTGGTGACGCTGACGCCGGAAGGACTGCCGTTCACGATCGAGGTCCGCGACTTCGTCGACCACGCGCGGGCGCTGCCGAAGGGGCCGCGCGTCGACTCGCCGTGCGAGAGCGTCGACGGCGTCGTGCTGCAGCCGCAGAGCTGGCCGAAGGGCCAGCAGCCGCGCAGCGAAGCCGAGATCGCCGGCTGCTACGTCACCGTCGTGCCGAAGAGCGGCGCGCCGATCCGCGGCATCGTCTGGGGCTTCCCGCGCCTGCCGTTCGACGAAGCGCGCTATCCGTTCACGTTCACCGTCGACGGCGTGCGCTACGGCCTCGACCTGCGGCACGTGGTGCGCGAGCTGCCCTTCGCGGTCCAGCTCAACCGGTTCCAGAAGCTGGACCACCCCGGCACCATGTCGCCGAAGGACTTCCGCAGCTACGTGAAGGTGACCGACGCGTCCGGCTCGCAGGACGCCGAGATCTTCATGAACAACCCGCTGCGGCGCGACGGCTATGTCGTCTACCAGACCAGCTGGGGCCCGCAGCCGATGGGCGGGCCGCCGTGGTACTCGGTGTTCGAGGTGTCCTACAACCCGTCGGACATGTGGCCGATGCTGGCGTGCATCGTCATCGCGATCGGCCTGCTCGTTCACTTCGTGATGAAGCTCGTGCGCTTCCTCGACTCGACGACCTACACCACCCTGCAACGCGAGTGATGCCGATGCCCACCACGAACATGTCGACCACGAAGATCCTGGCCTGGCTGTGGCTGTGCCTGTTGGTCGTCGCCGCCGGTTGCAGCCGGGCGGCGCCGAAGATGTCGGGCGAGCTGCTGCGCAAGGGCGGCTGGGACCCGGCCTTCGTCGCCGAGTTCGGCAGCACGATGGTGATGAACGACGGCCGCGTGCAGCCGCTGTCGACGCTCGCCGCCTACACGCTCTATGCGGTGCACGGGCGCCGCGATGTGCAGTTCGAGAGCAACGACGGGCAGACGACGAAGCTGTCGCCGACCGAGTGGCTGCTCGACGCCTGGTGCTACCCGGACCAGGCGGCGCGCTACCCGCTGTTCCGCATCGAGAACGTCGGCGTGCTCGACGCACTCGGCATCCACCACGACGGGCAGGGCCAGCGGTTCGAGTACGTCTCGTACGAGCGCATGATCGAGAGCGCGAACAAGCTCGAGGAGCTGGTCGACAAGCTCGACGGCAAGCCCGAGCCGCAGCGCTCGCCGGTCGAACGCCACCTGCTGCAGCTGTGGCGCCAGCTGATCGCCTACCACCGACTGCACCAGCTGGTGGCGGCGCTGCAGGTGCCGATCCAGCTCGAAGGCAACGAGCTGAAGACGCTGTTCGGCGGCCGCGACCGCATCGCGCTGACCGACATCCTGCGCAACCTCGGCTCGTTCCGCGACCACGTGCGCGCGGTCGGCGAGGACTTCGCCGCCGAGAAGCATGGCAACCTCGGCCAGGTCCTCGCCTTCCTGCAGGAAGCGTCGCGCACTCCGCCGGGCGCCCTCCTGCTGCCGCCGACGCAGGCGGAAGGTGTGACGTGGCACAACATCGGGGAGGTCCTCGGTGGGGCGATGACCGGGCGCATGCCGCTCGACCCGTCGTACGTGGCGATGCTCGGGCACCTCGAGGCGGGCTTGCAGACCGACGGCCTCGGCGATCGCCAGCGCCATCTGCTCGACTACAAGCGTGCGGTCGCCAGCGCCGCGAACGGCCGCGCCGGCACCGACACGGTCGAGATCGAGGCCTACTACTACGGCGCGAACTGGCACTTCCACGCGATGATGACGTTCGTGCTCGGCTTCGTGCTGGCGTGCGTCTGCTGGGCGCTGCCGAAGAACCGCCTGCTGTGGTGGGCCAGCACCGCGACCAGCGTGCTCGGGATCCTGCTGCTGATCGCCGACGTCTGGATCCGTTGCCTCGTCACCGGCCATCCGCCGATCACGCGCCTCTACGACACGTTCCTGTTCATCGGTGGCGTCGCGGCGATCACGATGATCGCGGCCGAGTTCCTGATGCCCAAGCGCATCCTGTTGGCGCTGGCGCCCTTCCTCGGCGCGCTGCTGATCTTCTTCGCGCGCCTGTTCGAAGTCGCCGACGGCCAGGACACGATGAAGCCGCTGCAGGCGGTGCTGCTCAGCAACTTCTGGCTCGGCATCCACGTGCCGACGATGAACATCGGCTACGGCGCCGGCCTCGCGGCGGCCGTCGTCGGCATGGCCTGGGTCGTGGTGCGCGTGCTCGGCCTCGACAAGGACCCACAGCAGTCGCTGCTGAAGGTGCTCGCCAAGGTGACCTACGGCGTCACCTGCTTCAGCCTCGCCACCGGCGTCGTCGGCACCATCCTCGGCGGCGTCTGGGCGAACGACTCGTGGGGCCGCTTCTGGGGCTGGGATCCGAAGGAGAACGGTGCCTTGCTGATCTGCCTGTCGCAGATCGCCCTGCTGCACGCGCGCATGTGCGGCATGGTCCGCGACCCAGGCCTCGTGCTGTGGTCGATCTTCAGCGGCATGATCGTCGTGTTCTCGTGGTTCCACACGAACCTGCTCGGCGTCGGCCTGCACGCCTACGGCTTCTCCGGGGCGCTGCACGACGGGGTGTGGATCAGCTACTCGGTGCTGCTGTCGTTCCTCGTGCTGGGCGCGATCGACGTGATCGCCCGGCCGAACGTGGCGCCGGCTCCCGAGGCGATGGCCGACGTGCCGCCGCTGCCGACGCGGTGAGCTGGCGAACGGTGGTGCGGCTCAGAGGCTGAGAGAGAATCCTCTCGAAGCCTCTGCGCGGCTGCGAATGCAGCCGCCAAACATGATTCCGAGAGCCCGTAGCATGATTCCTTCTCGGGCTCTCAGACCGCAGCGCCCGCCGCGCGCAGCGTATTGCGCAGCAGCATGGCGACGGTGACCGGGCCGACGCCGCCCGGCACCGGCGTCAGGTGGCCGGCGACCGCGACCGTCGAGGCGAAGTCGACGTCGCCGACGATGCGGCCGTCCGGCGCCTGGTTGATGCCCACGTCGATGACGCAGGCGCCGGGCTTGACCATGTCGCCGTGCACCAGCCCGGCCTTGCCGACGGCGACGACCAGGATGTCGGCGCGGCGCGTGTGGTCGACCAGCTTGCGCGTGCCGATGTGGCACACGGTGACGGTCGACAGGTGGTGCAGCAGCAGCACGGCGATCGGCTTGCCGACGATCTCGCTGTGGCCGACGACGACGGTCTCGGCGCCGCGCAGGTCGAGGCCGGTGGCGAGGATCAGGTGCTGGGCGGCGGCGGCGGTGCACGGCGTCATCACCGGCTCGCGGTAGAGGATCGCGCCCATGTTCGCCGGGTGCATGCCCTCGACGTCCTTGTGCGGGTCGATGGCCGACTGCACGGCGCGCGGGTCGATGCCCGGTGGCAACGGGCGCTGGACCAGGATGCCGGCGACCTCGGGGCGGCCGTTCAGCTCGGCGATCGTCGCCACCAGCTGCGCCTCGGTGGTGCCGATCGGCAGGTTGCGCACCTCCATGTCGATGCCGACCTCGGCCGCCGCGCGCTGCTGGTTGCGCACGTAGACGGCGGCGGCGGGGTTCTGCCCGATCTCGACCGAGACCAGCCGCACCGGCCGGCCGAGGGCGTCGCGGGCTTCGCGCAGCCGGCTGCGCATGCGTTGGGCGATCAGCTTGCCATCGAGGAGTTGCGCAGGCACCGTCAAGTCTCCGGGTGGGGTCGGGCCGAAAGGTAGCAGTGGGCCGGCGCCGGCCCATCCCGACATGAGCCCGAAGCCGACATGAACCACGAGGGCCGACGCTTCTACCTGCCGCTACCGCCCGCGACCAAGACGTTGTTCCTGATCAACGTCGCCGTGTTCGTGCTGAACCTGCTCGCGCTGCTGCTGTCGCAGTTGGTGCCGGCCCTCGAGGGCGGGCTCGGCCGCTGGCTCGGCTTCTCGTGGCCCGGGATCTTCGCCGGCTTTGGCCTCGGCCTGCTGCGCGTCGTCACCTACCAGTTCGTGCACTCGATCGACCCGATGCACCTGGTCGGCAACATGATCTCGCTGTGGGTGTTCGGGCCGATGGCGGAAGCGCGGCTCGGCCGGCTCGGCGCCTACCGCCTCTACCTGTGGGGCGGCACCCTCGGCGCGGTCGGCTTCGTGCTGTCGGCCGCGGCCGGCGGCTACCTGTCGGCGCCGCTGGTCGGTGCCAGCGGCGCCTGCTACGCGCTGATGGTCTACGCCGCCTGTGTGCAGCCGAACGCGACCATCGTCTTCTTCCTCGTGCAGATGCCGCTGTGGGTGCTGGCCGCGCTGTTCTGCGCGTTCGGTGCCTACTGGCAGCTGATCGAACTCGCCACCGGCATCGGGGCCGGCGGCGTCGCCCACAGCGCCCACCTGGGCGGTGCCTTGCTCGGCTGGCTGGCGTTCCGCCGCGGCTGGTTCGTCGACCACGCCGACTTCGGCGGCCGCGAACGCCCTGGCTTCTTCGCCACCCTCGCCGGTCGCTGGCGCGCGGCGCAGGCCGCCCGGCAGCAGCGCGCCAGCGACGAACGCGAACAGAGCCTCGACGCGATCCTGGCCAAGGTCAAGGCGACCGGGCTCGGCTCGTTGACGCCCGCCGAGCGTCGGTTCCTCGAGCAGATCAGCGCGCAGAAGGGCCAGGGCCGCTGACCGCGCGCCGCGGGCACGAGCGGCGGACAGCCTGAGGCGCCGCCCGCGGTGCCCCGCTAGCATCGCCGGACCGAGGTCGATGCCGATGCTGCGATCCCTGCTCGCTCTGTGCTCGTTGTTCCTGTGCGCGTTGGCCCTGCCGGCGCAGGACGAGCTTCCCGCCGACCAGTTCCGCGCCGAGTTCCAGCGCGGGCTCGACACCAAGGACGACACCGCGATGGACCGCGCGATCAAGCGCTCGCCGTCCGCCGCGCTGCTGTGGTTCGAGGAACTGGTGCTGCTGCAGAACGCCGGCGACGCGGCGGTGGCGCCGAAGGTGGCTGCGGTCACGGCGTCGTGGACGCGCGCGTTCGAGTCGGGTGACGCCCCCGACCGCGTGTTGCGGTGGGCGAGCGGGGCCTCGGCGAAGCAGCTCGAGATGATGCGCGACTGCCGGCGCGACGCGACCAAGGTCTGGAAGGTGTTCCAGGACGACGTCGAGAAGAACCCGACGCGCGAAGGCGTGCTGCAGATCTACGAGAGCTACCAGAAGCTCGCCGAAGCCACCGTCGGCTTCGGCCACTCGTTGCTCGCCGCCGAGATGTGGAACCTCGCCGCGGTCGTCGCCGGCCGCATGCCGAAGCCGACCACCGAGGACCGCAAGCGCACGCTCACCGCGACCGAGGAGTTCCTGCGCCTGCGCAAGGACTGGGGCTTCACCGGCGACACGCACTACATGCGCAACAGCGACTACGTGAAGGCCGAGAAGACGCGCCTCGACGACGAGGCGAAGAAGTCCGAGAAGCGCAAGGCCGAGGGCTACAGCGCCGACGCCAAGGGCATCGACGCGCTGGTCAAGGCCGGCGTCGCCGAGGCGAAGCACGAGCTGAAGTTCGAGCCGCTGGCGAACCTCGACGAGCTCGACTACGGGCCGCGCAACGGGCCGGTGCCGGCGTTCTGGAACCTGATCTCGCTCGGCAAGGAAGGCGAGCAGCGCAAGTTCGACTGGTTCAAGCGCAGCGACCTGTACCTGGCCCGCACCGGCGCCGCCAAGTTCGCGATCTCGGTGCACAGCAACGAGCTCAAGGACCTGGTCGAGGTCGACGTGTCGCCGAAGGCGAAGATCTCGCCGTTCTGGCTCGATGCGGCGAAGAAGCAGCCGTACGCGATGGCGTTCTGGATCGGCTCCGACCGCGAGATGGTCAACGAAGCGGCGTGCAACCTGACGATCGCCCCCGAGGTCGCCAACATCTACTACCGCAGCGCCGCCAGCTGGAAGACGCAGGTCGGTGCCGACCCGGTGACGCTCTACGACGACGACGCCGACGGCACGCCGGGCGACGCCGATCCGTTCTCGACGCCGTGGAAGAGCGAGATGCTCGGCGTGCACGACGACAAGACCGACGGCGAGGGCACGCCGGTGCCACTGCTCGACTCGATGCGCGTCGGCAAGGGGCCGCGCATGCCGTTCTCGGAGTTCGTCAAGCTGAGCACCGGTTGGCACTACGTGCAGGTGAAGGGCGAGAGCCTGAACGTGCGGCCGCTGAATCCCGAGTACGTGAAGACCGGCAAGCTGAAGCTGGTCTGGAGCGGGTCGAAGACCGCGGCGCCGGCACAGCTGGTCGTGCGCGGCGCCGGTGACTACCAGAGTGCGTTCTTCGACCTCGCCGGCGGCAAGGAGGTCGAGGTCCCGGCGGGCGAGTACCACGTGCTGTTCGGTCGCATCGTCGTCGGCAAGGGGCCGCGGGTGCAGATGGCGACGCTCTACCGGGGCGACAGCGAGTCGTTCCTGGTCGAGGCCGGCAAGGTGAAGGAGCTGAAGATGGGCGGTCCGTTCACGCTCAGCTGGAAGCGCGACGGCGACGACCCGGCGGTGATCGACGCGCTGACGCTGATCGTCAAGGACGGGCTCGGTTGCGCCTACACGCAGTGGCACGGCCTGTCGCTCGCATGCGACGTGCTGGCCAGCAGCCAGCCCGACGGCAAGGGCGCCAAGGTCGTCGGCAAGTTCGTGCCGTTCACCGATGCCGACCTGGTCAACGAAGCCGCGAAGGTGCACCAGCAGCTGATGCAGCAGACGGCGTGCTTCCCGATGCCCGAGGGCTACAAGCAGGGGCCGCTGCAGTTGAAGGTGGATCTGCCCGCGGCGGGCATGAAGCTGCAGCTGGTGGTGAAGAAGCACCCCTGGTTCGGTGTCGTCCAGTCGCTGTGGAAGGGTCCGTGAACCAGCGGCCCGGCGGTCGGCCGCGGCGCTGCGTCGCGACGTTCCGCTGCGCACCATGGCGCTCTGGCTCGGCCCGGGCGCGCCGCTAGACTCCGCGCCGCATGTTGGACCTCAAACTGTTGCGCGAGAACCCGGACGCCGCGCGCGCCGGTGCCCTGAAGAAGCGCATGCCGGACCGCGCCGCCGCGGTCGATGCGGTGCTGAAGCTCGATGCCGAACTGCGGGCGCTGCTGCCGACCTTGGACGGCATGCGCAGCGAGCTGAAGAGCGGCAGCAAGGAGATCGGCAAGATGGCGCCGGCCGAGCGCGAGGCGTTCCTGGCCAGGCAGAAGGAGCGCAAGGCCGAGATGGGTGGGCTCGAGGAGCGCGAGAAGGCGCTGCGGGCCGAACTCGAGAAGCAGTTGGCGCTGATCCCGAACATCCCGGACAGCGACGTGCCCGAGGGCAAGGACGACAGCGAGAACAAGGAGACCAAGCGCTGGGGCACCGTGCGCACGTTCGGCTTCACGCCGCGGCCGCACTACGAGATCGGCGAGAAGCAGGGCTGGCTCGACTTCGAGCGCGCTTCGAAGATGGCCGGTTCGCGCAACTACTTCCTGTTCGGCGACCTCGCGCTGCTGCACGACGCCGTGCTGCGCTACGCCGTCGACCTGCTGGTCGGCCGCGGCTTCACGCCGGTCGATCCGCCGCTGCTGGTCCGCGACGCGGCGATGTTCGGCACCGGCTTCTTCCCCGGCGGCGAGGAGCAGACCTACCGCGCCGAACGCGACGAACTGAACCTGATCGGCACCGCCGAGGTGCCGGTGACGTCGTTGCACGCCGGCGAGATCCTGCCTGAGGACCAGCTGCCGAAGAAGTACGTCGCGCGCTCGGCGTGCTTCCGCCGCGAGGCTGGCACCTACGGCAAGGACACGCGCGGCCTCTACCGCGTGCACCAGTTCCAGAAGGTCGAGCAGGTCGTCATCGACATCGCCGACACCACGCGCTCGATCGAGCACCACCACGCGATCGTCAAGAACGCCGAGGACATGCTGCAGGCGTTCGAGCTGCCGTACCGCATCGTCGCCGTCTGCGGCGGCGACCTCGGTGTGCCGCAGGCGTTCAAGTACGACATCGAGACCTGGATGCCGTCGCGCAACGCCTATGGCGAGACGCACTCGGCGTCGCGCTTCTACGACTACCAGGCGCGCCGGCTCGAGCTGCGCTACCGGCCGAAGGACGGTGGCAAGGCGATGGTCTGCCACACGCTGAACAACACCGTGGTCGCCAGCCCGCGCATCCTGATCCCGCTGGTCGAGAACCACCAGCAGCAGGACGGCACCGTGCGGGTGCCGGCGGTGCTGCAGCCGTATCTCGGCGGCCGCGCCGTGCTCGGCAAGCCGATCTTCTGATCGCGGTTCCTGCGGAGCCGGCGAGAACGTTCTCGCCGTTGCTCAGCGACCGCCGCCAAAGAATCCGCCGCCACCGCCGCCGCCCGCACCGCCGCCGATGCCGCGGAAGATGTCGGCCGGGTTGAAGCCTGGGGGCAGTTGGGTCGGCGGCAAAGCACCGCCTCCGGTGGCAGTCCCAGGACCGCCTCCGCGCCCGCCGCGGTTGCCTGGGCCCGATGGGCCGTTGCGTGTGGAGGTCGTCGTCGTCGCGCCCGGCTTGCCGCCGATCGCCTGGCTCATGCCGCCAGGCCCGGCCGGACCACCGCCGCGGCCGCCGGCGCCACCCGGGCCGGCCGGACCGACCGGGCCCTCGGTCGCCGCTTCCGGCTCGGTCGGGAACACCGGGATGCGCGCGCTGTTGCTGGCGAGGATGCCGTCGAAGCGCGAGTCGAACACGATGTGGCGTTCGTAGGTGCGCGTGCCGCCTTCGAAGTCCTCGACCTCGGCATCGCTGACGACGTTGCGGCTGCTGCGCCGCCGCTCGAGCGAGAACGAGATCTTGATGCGCTTGGGCAGTGCGTCCTCCTGCGAACTGTCCCACTCGTTGAGCTCCTCGGCGCTCCTGCCGAGGGTGCGGAAGTAGGTGACCTTGAAGTTCTTCACGCGGTCGTCGACCAGCTGGAACGTGCCCTGCGTGGTCAGGTCGTCGTCGACCATCGGGTCTTCGCGGCGCCACAGTTCCATCAGGTCGCGGAAGCGCGGGTTCGGCTTCAGCCAGTAGCCGACCTCGCACAGCGTCGGCTTGCGCGGCTGGTTGTTGTTGTCGAGCACGGTGCCGACCGCGTCGGTCGTGCACAGGAAGTCGATGCGGTCCGCGTCCTTGCCGCCGACGTCCATGTTGCGGCCGCGGAAGACGCGGTTCTCCTGGACGTTGAACGTCCAGATGCCCAGCAGGTCGCGCTCGATCAGGTTCATGATGCGCGGCCCGGCTTCGGTCGACTCGGCGAGGTCTTCGACGACGTCGCGCGCGTTCAGCATCACGTGGAACGTCGTGCTGACCGTGAGCAGCACGACCGAACTGATGGCGACGGCCAGCAGCACTTCGATCAGCGTGAAGCCGCGCGCGGCGCGGTCCTTTGGCTTCTGGTTGCTCATTTGCCTGTGCCTGCGGATGGGGTCGGACCGCCCGGGTTGCCGCCGCGGCCGCCGCCGCCGGCGCCGCCC
>ERZ1066117.248-NODE-248-length-51458-cov-11.366710_pt1 | contig 51458 bp, 32 predicted proteins | sample MGYA00382764_ERZ1066117 | MGnify/ENA primary metagenome ERZ1066117 (study PRJEB33369, sample SAMEA5778347) | biofilm metagenome | biome: Industrial cooling water; feature: Water cooling tower basin; material: Biofilm | place: United Arab Emirates | collected...
CCCCTGCGCCGCTGGCGCCCGCCGCGCGCCCCGCGCCGGCGCCGCTTTCGGCCGAAGCCCTGCCCAAGCTGACCCTCGACCAAGCCAGCGCCTGGCAGACCCTCGAGGCCCTGCGGTTGGGCGTGGTGCCCAGCCGGGGCACCGCCGACTACACCGTCGGGCGCGCGGCGGAGCTCGAGGCCCTGCGCGCGCTGCTGCGCCAGGGCCACGGCTGCCGCTTCCTGTGGGGCGATTACGGCAGCGGCAAGACGCACCTGCTCGAGGCCTTCGAGCAGCAGGCCCTGGAGGCCGGACACGCGGTCGCGCGCTTGACCCTCGATCCGCGCGAGCAGGCCCTGCACCACCCGCGCCGGCTGTACCAGCAGATCGCCCGGGGCCTGCGCGTCCCGGGCCGGCCGGTCTCCGGCCTGGCCGGCTTGTTCGACGGGCTTTCCACCAGCCCCGAACACAAGGCGCCCCATGGCCGGCAGGCCAGCCGCTTTTTCAGTCCGGTGCTGTTCGTCGAGAGCCACGGCGACGAAGATCTGGCCGAGAGCTTTCAGAGTTACGCGCGGGGCGAGGACGTGGAGATGGAGGAGCTCAACGCGGTGCTGGCGCGCCTGCGCTGGGGCGGCGAGCGCCTGCTGACGCTTTCCGACTACCGCACCTACGGGCGCATGTATGCGCACCTGATCGGCACCCTGGCGGTGTGGGCCGAGGACGCCGGGCATCGCGGTTTGGTGCTGTTGTTCGACGAGGTCGAGCGCGTCGAGGCCCTGAGCCCCGCTGAGCGCCACTACGCCCAGGAGGTGTTGCAGCACTTCGCGGCTCTGGCGCTGCCCGCCGAGCAGCTGGCCTTCGATCCCGAAGCGCTCTACAAGGGCGGCCAGCCGGTGCACCGCGCGCTGCCGCTGCGGTTCCGCCCGGAGCAGCCCCTGTGCGCCGTGTTCGCCGTCACGCCGCTCGAGGAGACCGATGCCTGGGTGCGCCGGATCAGCACCGCGGCCGACCTGCACCTGCGGCTCTCGACCCTGCACCAAAGCCTGCACAGCGAGCTGGTGCTGCGCTTGGTGCGCCTGTACGCCCGCGCCTACCCGGGCTTCGCTCCCGGCGCGGGCCTCGAAGCGCGGCTGCTGGCGCGGCTGGGCGAGCTGGTGGCCGATGGCCACGACAGCCAGCGTACCCTGGTGCGGCAGCTGGTGTTCGGGCTGGACCAGGAACGGCTCGGTCCGGGCCCGGGCAGCCCCGCCTCCGACAGCCAAGATTTCTAGGCCGGGCCTTGGCACCGCCGCCGATCGACCGCCGCTTGCTGCCGCACACCTTCGGGCCCTGGTTCGGGCGCTTCGAGGGCCTGCGCGAGGTGCAGCGGCTCGGCATCCCGCCGATCCTGGCCGGGCGCGACACGCTGCTCGCTTCCGCGACCGCCAGCGGCAAGACCGAGGCCTACGCGGCGCCGGGGGCCGAGATCGCCATCGCCGCCGGGCGACCGCCGGCGGCCCTGGTGATCGTCAGCCCGACGCGGGCCCTGGCCAACGACCTCAAGCGGCGCCTCGAGGGCCCGATGCAGCGCATCGAGCTGTCCTTCGGGCGCTACACGGGCGAGCACAAGGAGCGCGTCGACGGCGGCCTGCCCAGCGCCCTCGTGACCACCCCGGAGGGCCTCGATTCCCTGCTCGCCCGGCGGCCCGCGGCCCTGGCGGATCTGCGCCTCTTGGTGCTCGACGAGATCCACGTGCTCGACCGCACCGCGCGCGGCGACCAGCTGCGGCTGCTGCTCCACCGCCTCGACCGCACGGCCCGGAGCGCCCCCCAGCGGGTGCTGGCCAGCGCCACCATCGACCGCCCGGAAGAGCTGGCCGCGCGCTACCTGCGGGACCCCGAGCTGGTGCTGGTCCCGGGCGCGCGCCGCATCCTCGCCAAGCGCTTCGATGGCGCCGGCTTGGCCGAGATGGCCGCCCACCTCGACACCTTGGCCGAGGCCGGGCTGCGCAAGCTGCTGGTCTTCTGCAGGAGCCGCAACGGGGTCGAACTCTACGCCCACAAGCTGCGCAGCCGGACGCGCTTCGGAGAGGCGATCTTCGCGCACCACGGCTCGATGGCCAAGCAGGCCCGCGAACGCACCGAGCAGCACTTCCAGCGCGCCCACGCGGCGGTCTGTTTCGCCACCCTGACGCTGGAGATGGGCATCGACATCGGCAGCGTCGACTACGTGCTGCTGGCGAACCTGCCGAGCAGCGTCGACAGCCTGCTGCAGCGCATCGGCCGCGGCGGCCGGCGCGGGGACGCGAATCGCGCCGGTTACGTGGTCGAGAACGAGGCCGAAGCCCATCGTTTCGGGGTGCTCTTCCGCCTGGCCAAGGAAGGCCGCCTCTGCGGCGAGCCCTACGCCTTCCGGCCCGCGGCGCTAGCCCAGCAGACCCTGGTGCTGGCCTGCTCCAAGGGCTCGCTGACCGCGGACGAGCTGGCCCGCGAGCTCGACCCCAAGATCCTGGCCGCTTTCGGCCCCAAAGCGGCGGCCGAGCTGCTGCTCGGCGCCGGCGCCCGCGGCGACCTCGAGCCCCGGCCCGGCAAGAGCTGGGTGCCCAGCGAGCGCTTGCTCGGGCTGCACGACCGCGGGCTGACCCACAGCTGCCTCGAAGACGAGCCCGGCCAGGAGGTGGTCGATCGGCTGACCGGGGACGTGCTCGGTCGCATCGAATTCGGCGACGACGACCACGTGGGCATCGCCGGCGCAGCGCGCCAGATCGTGCATGGTCAGGGCGGTCGCCTGCTGAGCGACGCCAGCCCCGGCGCCGAACCCGCGCGCTTCCAGACCCGGCGCGGCCCGAGCATCGGCTTCGCCCTGGCCCGCGCCACGGTCGAGGCCCTCGGCGTGCCGCCGGATGCCCTCGGCCTGGCGCCCGGGGTCGGCCGCTGGCATCTGCTTCACGGCCTGGGCAGCGCCGCGCTGCCGCTGCTGCTCGACCAGCTGCGCGGCCTGCCGGGCTATCGCGAGCCGATCGGCCAGAGCGCCTTCAGCCTGACGCTGCCCGGCCCGGCTCCGGGCCCCTGGCGCTTTTCGCCCCTGCGCTTCGACCGCGCCCTCGAGGACCACAGCAAGCTCTGGCTCGAGCTCTTCGGCGAGAGCCCGCGCAGCGAGAACTTGCCGCGGGCTTGGCTGCTGCGGGCCGCCCGCGAGGGGCTGGGCTTGGACGCCCTGCGCGCTTTCCTCGAGAGCTGCCGGCTGGTGCACATCACCCCGCCCCCCGCGCGCGAGATCCTGGCCGATCTGTGAGCCCGGAGCGCCGCGCGCTGCGGCACGCCCACCGCGCGCAGGCGCTGGATGTCCAGCTGCGCCAGGGTGAACGCTGGGGCCCCGGCGATATCCAGGAACGCCAGACGCGGCAGGGTCTGGCCCGGTGCCGCGGGTGGCCTCAGCAGGCGCAGCGTCTTGTTCAGCTGGACGCCGCCGTAGCTGCCGGAGTAGATCAGCAGCACGTCCCCGGGCTCGGCCGCATCCACGGCGGCCTGCAGACTGGTGAAGTCGGCCCCTCCAGAGTCGTCGACGGTCCACTGCTGCTGGGCAGCGGCATCGATGCCCAACTGGGCCAGGCAGGCACCAGGGAGCGCCGCAGCAAAGAGGGTGGAGCGGGTCGTCATGGGGGCTTGGGTGGCGGTGGCAGCGCGTCTCGGCTGCTCCGGGAACAACTGCCACCGCCACGGATCGGAGACAGGTTGCGGCGACGGATCTCGCCCGGGTGCCCGGCCCAGGCCCGGCGGTCTGGCAGCGTCCGCGGAGGGGGCAGGGCGGACTTCGATCGCGGCGCGGCGGACGCAGGCGCCGGCTGCCCAACCGGTTGCCGCCGGAACGACCCGGGCCCAGCGCAGCGTCGACACGCTGCGCCGGGCCCGGGTCCCTCGGGGCCATGCTCACCAGGTCAGCACGAAGGCCTGCAGATTGCTGCCGTACAGAGCTCCGGGCCAGACCTGCACCGCTTGCAGGTGCACACGCAGCCCCGTGAAGGCCGGGTTGCTCGGCAATGTGAACGGAAAGTCGGCTGGCGTGGACGGGTTGGTGATGGTCTGGACAGCCTGGTAGATCACCTGGGAGGGATCGGTGAAGGCCGGTGTGCCCAGCAGCAGGCCCGGCAGCTCGATCAGAGCGGGTGTCAGGTTGGCGAACAGGACCACCGGCAGACCCCCGGGTGAGGCACTCCCGTAGACCCGCGCCTTCACCAGCGAGCCCGGTGAACTGGGCCCTTCGAGCAGCAGCCGGGGCGGCGTGAAGCCGCTGATTTGCAGCCAGGCAGCCCCAGAGGTGGTTGGTACTGTGCCGTTGAGGGCAACCCCGTTCACATGCAGCAACAGGGTGCTCGCCCCGCCGGCCTCTACGGCGGGCCCGATCGGGCTGCTGGCCCCCATGGGATAGCCGCCGCGGATCTGGTGCTGCGGGGTGCCGCGGGCATCGACCGTGGAGCCGCCGCTGAGTTCGAGCCCGGTGCCACCGATGCCTTGCTCCTGCGGTCCCAAGGGCACATCCAGGTCCTCCCCATCGCCCCCCGTGACCGAGGTGTCGACCAGCCAGACCCGCGAGGCCTGCTTGACCTCCAGGCCGGTGCCACCCCAGCCCGAAAACCAGCCGCTCGTGTTTTGCAGCGCGTCTCCACCAAGCACGGAGCACTGCACGAGCTGCACCGTGGAACCGGCTTCGATGACCATGCCGGCCAGGCCCGTTGCGGAGCTGTCGGCGGGGGTCACCGGCGGGGGAAGCGGGGTCGCGCTGCGGCTGATCAGCAGATCCTGCGCGCCATGCAAGAGCACCGGCGTCCAGCCGGGAGGAAGCCCCCCAGCCGACCCCCAAGGGGATCCCCCCCCGAGCACACAGCGGTCGATCTCCGAACGGTTGGCGACGCTGCTCACACGGAGCCGGCGCACCTCGAGGTGCGACAGACTGAACGCGGACGGCGAGCGGATGTCGAGCGACAGCAGGCGAGGCAGAGAGCCGCTCGGCTCCGGCGGCTCGCCCAGGAGACGCAGTCGCTTGGTCAGCACCACATCCCCGTAGTTGCCCGGTTTGATCTTGAGCACATCCCCGGGGCTGGCCGCGTCGATGGCGGCCTGCAGGGAGGTGAACTGAGAACCGCCGGAGTCATCCACGGTCCACTGGGTCTGGGCCCGCAGGCCCGCAGCGGCGGCCGTCCACAGGCAAGCTGCCAGCAGGGTCTGGGTCCGGAAGCGAAGCGGAGGGCGGCTGGGTCGAGGTTGAAGCTGGAGCTCCATGGGAGGCACGGGAGGGACCACGGGTGCGCAGGGGGCGAACCCGCTGCTGGAGCTCCAACCGCCGTTCCCCGCCTCCCGAGACAGCCTGCGCCCATTTTTTTTTGGGCCTTCAAGAACTTGTGTGGGTGAAGTCCGGTGGCCAGCAGCGGCCCCGGCCTGGAGCGGCTCTGCTCACGGCTCTGGAGCTCCAGGGGCCTCGGCGTGCGCTCCTGACCGACGTCCGCTCCAGCCGATCAGGCTTCGCTTGGAGACCCCGAGCCACACGAAACCGGGAAGCGCCCCCTTTCTTGGCCTGATCGGCTCGCTCGAACCCACGGGAGGCAAACTCCGGCGCACCCCCGGCTGCTTCCTGGCCGGCCCCCCCGCTCCCCCGCGGAATCTCCCCAGATCCCGGCTTGCCCCGCGGTCGCTCCGGGGCCGCCCAGCGCACCGGTACGCAGCGCCGCCGCGGGGCGGGCGCGGGGCCCCAGGGCCCCGCCTGGCCCTGGAGCGCTTGCAGGCTCCGCAACATCCCGGGACCGACCGGGCCCGCGGGCTTGCGGGTCACCGGGGCGGAAGCGGGGGCCCGGGCTATGCCCGGGACGGGCCCGGTAGGTCGGGTCTGGGCGCTGGACCGCGGCGGTCGCCAAGCGTTCGACCGCCGGAGCCCGCCGCTGCCATGGCCGTCGAGCCGCCTCAGTGCACCGGGTCGAGCGTGCCGGGCTTGCGCAGCATCTTGTCGACCTCGCCCAGGTGCATTTCTTCGTCGTGGATCATGGTCCGGGCGTATTCCTCCAGCATCACCGAGCGGCCTTCGACCAAAGCCAGCAGCTCCTGGTAGGCCACCAGGGAACGGCGTTCGTGCTCGAGGGACTCGCGCAGGATGTCGCCGATGTCGTGCTTGTGGGTCTCGAGCAGCGGCCCGATGCCCAGGGAGGGGTGCTCGCCCAGCAAGGTGATGCGCTCGCCGGCCTCCTGGGCGTGGGTCAGGGCCTCGTTGGCCTGACCCCGCAGCCAGGACACGATGGGGATACGGCTGTAGCCATACACCATCAGGGAGTAGTGCGTGTAACGGACCACGCCGGCGAGCTCGAGCTCGAGGATTTTGTTGAGGGCGGCGACGACGGCGTGGGTATCGAGCTTCTGGGGAGCCATGGGCGTGATGCTTGGGGCGGACGTGGGATCGGGGCGCTGCGGGCGGCCTCTTCAAGGCAAGCTAGGTCCCGGCTCCGACCGACTCAACCGCGGAGGCGCTAGGAAACAGGGATACCGCGGGGCAGCCCGCTCCGGCGGGTCCGAGGGGCGGCTCGAGGGACGTCGCCGCCCGCACGGCGCCCGAGGGCTCGATCGGCCCCGCCCGGCGCGGCGTCCCGGGGCCCCCCGGGGGTCGCTGGGAGCGTGGGCGCCCCAAGGCTCAGAACAGGCTGAGCGCCAGTCCGGGCGAGCTCGAGAAGCCCCCCGGCGTCGGCTGGCAGGGCGATCCCGGCAGCCACAGCCACAGGGCCTGGGTGTAGTAGGTCTGTCCCGCCAGGTTCGGGTTCGCCGGGATCGGCAGGGCCAGCTCGGCCACGCCGGCGCCGTCGGCGCTGAACGAGAACAGGCTCAGGAACGGCGAGAACACCGAAAGGTGCAGCGGCAGGCCCAAGCCGAGGGGATCGCTGCCCGCCGGGTCCCATTGGCTCGCCAGGCCGATCAGACCCACGCCGCCCGGGGCGCCGCCGTTCGTGCGCAGGGCGAAGGCGCTGTTGCCCAGGCTCGGGGAGCCGACGCCCACCAGGCTGTGAGCCCCGAGGCAACCCGGGAAACCGGCGCCGTAGGGGGCCAGGTCGAGCACCCGATGTTGGGCCGCGTCGTAGCTCATGCCCGAGCGCAGCAGGTGCAGCCGGCAGCCCTCCAGGGCCACGGACTGCCGGGGACCGGCGGATCCGGCGGAGGACAGGTAGGTCGAGAAGGCCACGCTCTGCACGCCGTAGCTATCGAGCACCATCAGCGAGCTCTCGGTCCCGCTGGCGGGCAAGGCGGTCAGCAGCTCGTCGGCCCGCACCGACAGGTTGACGCCCCCGTCGAGCAGCACCGCCAGCCGGTGGGGATACAGCGCCAGCACGTACTGGGGACCCCCGACGCGGTTCTCGTCCCAGGTGGTCGAGTCCCAGCAGCGGGTCGAGACGACGGTGTCCTGGAGGAACCCGGCCCCCGGCTGCACCTGCAGGGCCCCGTTGAAGAGCGCCAAATCGTTGCCGTTGTCGACCACGTTGAACTCCCCGGCAGCCGCGTCGGTGGCGCTCGAGCCGCTGAGCTGCAGCGGCGCGAAGGCCGGCACCGCGTCCGGCGGTCCGGTCAGGATCGCATTGGCCGGGCGCGCGACCACGCTGCGCGCGGCCAGGTCGTAGACGTACCCCTCGGTGAGCTGCACGTGCCGGAGATCGGTGATCACCGCGGGCAGGTTCTTGAACAGGGCCTGCTGCGTGCCCGCGGTGCGGTGCAACACGGTCACGGCACCCTCGCCGATCACCCGGCCGCGGCCGTCGGGGGAGACGCAGAAGGCGGTGCGGTCGTCGCACCCCACGCCCAGCACGTCGCGCCCCTGGTCCTGCCACAGGCGGCCCAGCATGACCGCCAGCCGGGCGATGCGGCCGCGTTCGGTGAAGTGGGTATCGAACAGCACCCCGGGGGTCAGCTGCAGGAAGTCGCTGGTGAAGCTGATCGCTGTGCTGTAGGGGTCCCGCAGGGCCGCCTTGGGCGACACGGACCCGGTGATCGAATCGTAGATCAGCTCGCCCAACACGGCGCAGCCGGCGCTGGTGCCCCCCACCGCGCCGCCCTTGTCGAACACGGCGCGGATCGCCGCCTCGGTCTTGGTCCCATTCCACCACTGCACGTAGTTGGCCTGGTTGCCACCGCGCATCCAGACCACATCGCAGGCGGCGATGGCGTCATAGGTCGCCTGCAGGTCCGCGTTGGTTTGGGTGATCGCCAGCTGCACCACCTGGCTGGCCCCGGCTTGCAGGAAGCGGCTCTCCGCACCCGCGTCGACCCCGGACACGCCCAGGATCGCCACCCGGCCGCTGCCGCCGGCGTTCTGCAGCATCCAGCTGAAGGTCGACAGGGCCCAGGTTCCGCTGGTCACGCTGCCACCGCCCTCGGCGGCTACATACCCCTGCCCAGAGGCCAAGGGCGCGGAGAGCAGACACAGGCTGGCGGCGAGGCAACGGCGAAGCGCGTCGAAGGGCATGGCAGCGAGGAGGTCGGACGTGTTGCGGTCAAGGGACGGGGGCCAGGCGCGATCAGCGCCCGGGGCGGAGAGCGTCCTGGCCTGCGCACGGCGCGATCGCCGCGCATGGACAAGACGTCCCCACACCAGGAAAGTTTCACCCGATCTGCGCCCGCCGTCCACTCGGCGGCCGCAAGCGGCACGCAATCCGTGGGCAGCACCCTGCAAGTTCATGCATCGCGCCTGCATCAGGGCATGCATCCTTACCCGGTGCTCACCCTAGCTTCTGGACATCGGGCGCGTTGCCTGCGGCCTGGTCGGCAATCTGTTCAGAAGCCGTCGCATGATCATGCATTCGGAGCCGCGGGCTCGGGCGGCTCTACGGATTCCCGAGCGCGGCTACTGCTGGGATCGACCGGAGTCGACGGCGGCGTCCGCTGGCCAGCGCCAGCGACGGGCTTCGACCCGAACTTCGCCCTCGGGGCCCGGCGCCGTCAGGCTGAGGAGTGCGCCGTCCGCCGAGAGCTGATACCGGCCCTCGAGACGCTCGGCATAGTCTTCGGCCTTGGGCTGCTCCGCCGCCAGGAAGGTGCTCAGCTCTTCGGGCGACATGCTCTCGATCCGCTCCAAGAGCGCCTCGATTTCGGCGGGATCCTGCGCAGCGCGGGTCTTGGCCTTCAGCCCGAAGTAGAGGGAGAGCCGCCCCGAGTTCGCGCCTTCGGGATAGATCTCCGCGCGACCATGAATGCGAGCGCGCGGAACTCGGGCTGGCTCCCGGCCCAGGCGCCCTGGGGACCGGCCCGCCTGGGAAGGCGACGAGGGCCCGCGAGGGGACCGGGAGCCCCTGGGCCGCGATGGTCCCCAGCCCGGAGCTCGCCCCCCCGGGGCAGCCCTGGGCACCACCCGAGCACAGGGCTAGCCGGCGGACCGAGCCTGGTTCCCGCCAGGGCGCGGAAGCCGAGGGGGCGCGGCGTGCCCGGGCTCGATCGGCCCAGGGCTCCGGGTGGGACGCAGCGGCGATCGCGGCTGGGCGATGGTAAAAAAATACTGCCGCCGTTTAGCGTACTTGGGCATGCCCTTTGGCCCCCGCAGCGAAGCCGATTGGAACGTGGTCGCCTCCAGCGTGCGCCTCTCGATCATCCAGGTCCTGGAGGCGGGGGGCGCCGCCTCGGTGCCCGCGGTGGCTGAACAGCTGGGCCGCAGCGCCGAAGGCCTCTACCACCACATGCGCCTGCTCGAGAAGGCTGGCATCGCCCGCGTCGTGGGCCACGAGCGTCGCCGCCGCCGCAAGGAGCGTGTGTACGCCATCGAAGTGCCGTTCACCATCGACCCCAGCTGCTCGCCGACGGACGAGCTGCGACGCCGCGGCCTACGCCGCCTGACCATCGCCCTCTTGCGCGAGGCGCAGCGCAGATTCGATGGCCTCTTGGCCCAGGATTCTTGCGCGGATCCGACGCGCTTGCCCGGCTACGCCCTGCGGCACGAGTCGGGCTACCTGAGCCCGCGGGCGGTGCGCGAATTGCGCGGCCACCTGGACGCCATGCGCGCGATCTTCAAGCGCGAACAGTTGCGCGCCGGCGCCGATCCGAGCGCGGCCAGGGCAGGTCGCGAGCTGCACCATGCCACCTGGCTGGTCCACCCTGCACAGTCTCCGTCCGCGCTTGCGCCCGCCCCGAGCGACCGCCCGTCGAAACCCGCTCCGCACGACCCCGATGCCTAAACTCCAGCTCCCCTTCGGCTTGCTCCTGTGCCTCAGCGGCGCAGCTGCGGCTGCTCCGCTCCAAGAACCGATCGACTTCGTGGGCTGCTGGGAGGGCAGCCTCGACAAACTGGGCCTGTTCGTGCGCCTCGAGCTCGCCCTCAGCGAACAGGGCCTGACCGGCACGATCGACATCCCCGACCAAGAGGCGGAGGACCTGCCCCTCGAGCTGATCTCCCTGACAGGCCCCGCCATCGAACTGCGCATCCAAGGGGTGCCCGGCAAACCGACCTTCGCCGGCACGCTCGATGCCGCGGCGCGGCGCCTGAGCGGGGAATTCTCCCAGTCGGGCTCGCGCTTCGGCTTCGTGCTCGAGCCCTGCCGCTCCGAGCCGGCCGCTGCCGATCCGATCGCCGCTAAGCCCTTCGCCCTGGCGGCGGATGCGGCCACCCTGGAGCTGGCGCTGACCTTGATGGGAGGCGCCGCGGGCTCGGTGCGCTTCGAGCACGACGCCGCGGGAGCCTGCCGCTCCACCAGCAGCCTCAAGATTCCCGGGCAGGCCACGGAAACCGTGCTCGAAGCCCATCGGGATCCCAGCACGGGCCGCTGGCTCGACTTCCATTTGGTCCTGGAGGCGGGCGGAAAGCGCCAGGAGGCGATCTGGGACGGCCAAGCGGTGCTGCAGCCGGGGCGCACCAGCCGGCTCGAATGGGCCGGTGGAGGGATCTTCTCCGCGCTGCATCCCAGCCTGATGGACAGCCTGTTCGCGCTCGAGGCCCCCGGCGAAGCCGAAATCCTGCTGCTCGACAACCTGGTGCTGGAGCAAGCCCGACTGGCGCCGATCAAGGCGCGCTTGGCGGGCGGCGAGTCCCTGGCCGGACGGCGCGTGACGATCGGCGGACTCTCCATCGACGTGTGGCGCGGCGAGCGGGGCGTGGTCGGTTTCGAAGTCCCGGCGCAGGCCTTCCGCGGCGCGGCGCTGGAGATCGCCGACGAGCTCTTCGTCGATCCGATCAAGGCCTTCCCGGAGCTCTCCCAGGCAACGCTCAAGACCACCCAGGACCAGCGCGTGCCGGTGCCGATGCGCGACGGCGTGGAGCTGGTCGCCACGGTCACGCGGCCCAAGCCGGAGGGGCGCTATCCGGCGATCCTGCTGCGCACCCCCTACGGCCGCGAACTCTCCGCCCTCGAGGGCGCGTGGTGGGCCGCGCGCGGGTATGCCCACGTGGCCCAGGACGTGCGCGGTCGCGGCGACAGCGGCGGCGCGTGGGACCCGTTCCAGAACGAGCGCCACGATGGCTACGACACCATCGAATGGCTCGCGGCCCAACCTTGGTGCGACGGCCGCGTCGGCATGATCGGCGCCAGCTATCTGGGCTACGTGCAGTGGCAAGCGGCGGTCGAAAAGCCCGCCGCGCTGCGCTGCATCATCCCCCAGGTCAGCCCGCCCCACCCGTGCCTCAACATCCCTTGGGACCACGGCTTGTTCCTGCTGTCGGGCAACATGTGGTGGTCGCGCATCGTGCAGGGCAAGACCACCGACTTCAGCTCCCTGGGCGAAGTTCCGGGCGGCCAAGCGTTGGCGACCCTGCCCCTATCCAAGGCCGACGACGCGGTCTTCGGCGAAAACGTGCCCTTCTTCGACGCCTGGCTCGAGCGCGACCGGCTCGAGGCCTGGTCCGCTGCGACCCTCGAAGAGGTCGCTGCGGTCGAGATACCGACCCTGATGGTCAGCGGCACCTGGGACGGCGACGGCATCGGCACCAAGCTGCAATGGGAGGCGCGCCAGCGTGCCGGCCACGGCAACCAGTGGCTCGTCTTCGGACCCTGGGATCACGCCTTCAACACCAAATCCAAGTTCGGCCACTACGACTACGGCGAACAGGCGCTGCTCGAGCTCGATTCGCTCTACCTGCGCTTCTTCGACACCTACCTGAAGGAGAAGCCGGTGGCATTGGAGCGCGAACCGCGCGTGCGCTTGTTCCTCAGCGGCGCCAACCGCTGGCTGGAGCTGCCCGACTTCCCGGCCGCTGACTGGCAGCGCCAGGAGTGGTTCCTGGGGGCCCCCACGCCAGCCAACGGCACGACCAGCGGCGGCGTGCTGCGCGCGGCGCCCGAGCCCGACGAGCCCACGCGCTGGCTCTACAATCCGGCCCGCGCGACGATCGATCCCGAGGACCTGGACACGGACACGGAGGCGGCCCAGACGCGGCTCGAGATCGAAGAACCCGAGCAGGGCGTGCTGCTCTTCCGCGGTCCCGTTTTCGAAACTCCGACCCTGGTATCGGGCTCGCTCGAGGTCGACCTGTTCGTCTCCACCAGCGCACGGGACGGCAGCCTTTCGGCCCTGCTGGTCGATGAGTCGCCCGACGGCGCCCTGTCGCTCCTGGGACTGCCCGGCAACCGGCGCTTCGGCTGGAACGGCCGCGCGATCGTGCCCGTCGAGCCCGGCAGCGTCGTTCCCGTGCACCTCGAGCCCTGGTGGTTCTGCCACCGCTTCGAGCCCGGGCACCGCTTGGTCCTGGTGCTGACCTCCGAGACCTTCCCGAACTTCGCCCGCGTGCTCGGCAGCGGCGAAGCGGACAAGGACGCCACCCGCCTCGTCTCCGCGCACCAGACCCTGTACCACGACCCGGCGCGCCCCAGCCGCCTGGTCTTCTGGAGCCAGGCCCTGACCGACGAGCCGAAGTGACCCCGTCCGCCGCCGCAGGCCAGCGGATGGCGCCTGTTTGTCTGGGCCGAGATCCCGGCCCCGCCACAACCATCCAGGCCGGGTAAGGAGGGCGCGCCGACGCCGGCGCGCCCCGGAGCCACGCCGGGCGTAATTTTGATTATCTTCGACCGACATCATGGATCTGTCCAGCGATGTCGGTATCGAGTTCTCGCGCATCGAGGCCCTGCCGTTCCCGATCCCCGCGGAGGCGGCCGAGGTGCTGCGGCGTGCGCCGCGGATCGCCCTGGCGCGCACGAGCGCCGAGCTCGTGGAACTGGCCGTGGCCGAAGCCAAGGGGGGCCATCACGAAGTCGCCTACGAGGTGCCCGGGCGAGGGCGGGTCGTTGAGGCGCGCGTGTGCCGCGTCAAGAATGGCATCGCCGCCAATTATCTCGAACCCTACATGCGCCGGCGCGATCCGGATTGCATGGTCATCGGCGACCGCCGCCCGACGGACAAGCCCACCTTCGAGCAGCGCTTCGGCGAGCCCTTCGAGAGCCTGCGCGAGGAGACCTTCGAATGGCTCTCTCGACAGCCGCTGGCGGTCTTCCCGTTCGTGGCGGGCATCGCCGGCAAGGGCACCGACGCCCTGGTCATCGCGCCGGCGAACGCGGGCTTCTTCGCGCTCGGGCTGGCGCTGCTGCAAGGCCTGCTCGATGCACAGCAACTGCCGGCGGGATTTCGGCCGCGGGCGCTGATCTATGTGGCGCCGCCGTTCCGCCACACGCGCTTCGCCGGGCGCCAGGTGGTGGTCCACAACCGCCGCGAAGGCCTGCACGAGCTGTTCAGCTACAACCTCTACCCGGGACCGAGCGCCAAGAAAGGCATCTATGGGGTCCTGCTGAACCTGGGCGAGCAGGAACATTGGATCACGATGCACTGCTCGACCGTGCAGGTGATCACGCCCTACGACAACAAGATCGTGATCGCCCACGAGGGCGCCAGCGGCGGCGGCAAGAGCGAGATGCTCGAGCACATCCAGCGCCAGCCGGACGGCTCGTTGCTGCTGGGCCGCAACACCGTCAGCGGCGAGACGCGCCGCCTGACCCTGCCGATGGCCTGCGAATTGCGCCCGGTCACCGACGACATGGCCCTATGCCACCCGAGCCTCCAGAAGGGACGCGGCAAACTCGGATTGATGGATGCGGAGGAGGCCTGGTTCGTGCGCGTGAACCACATCGAGCGCTATGGCGTCGACCCGCACCTCGAATACCTGACCACGCACCCGTCCGAGCCGCTCCTGTTCCTAAACATCGAAGCCGTGCCGGGCAGCACAGCCCTGATCTGGGAGCACATCGAAGACAGCCCCGGCAAACGTTGCCCCAACCCGCGCGTGATCCTGCCCCGGCGGATCGTGCCCAAGGTCTTCGATGGCCCGATCGACGTGGACGTGCGCTCGTTCGGGGTGCGCTGCCCGCCCTGCACCAGCGCCGCGCCGAGCTATGGCATCCTGGGCCTGTTCCATGTCCTTCCGCCCGCCCTGGCCTGGCTGTGGCGTTTGGTCGCGCCGCGCGGCCATGCCAACCCCAGCATCGTGCAGACCGAGGGCATGTCCTCGGAGGGCGTGGGCTCCTACTGGCCCTTCGCCACCGGGCGCCGTGTCGACCAGGCCAACCTGCTGCTGGAACAGATCCAGGCCACCCCGCGCGTCGATTACCTGTTGATCCCCAACCAACACGTGGGCGCCTGGGAGGTCGGGTTCATGCCTCAATGGGTGGCCCGCGAGTACATCGCGCGCCGCGGCCATGCGCGCTTCGACGAGCGCAGCGTGCGACCCTCGCGCTGCGCTTTGCTCGGCTACACCCCGTCGAGCGTGACCATCGAGGGCCGCACCATCGGCAAGTGGTTCTTCGAGGTCGACCAGCAGCCCGAGGTCGGCCCGGCCGCCTTCGACGCGGGCGCCGCCCTGCTGCGCGACTTTTTCCGGCGCGAACTGCGCAGCTTCCTCGAACCCGACCTCCTGCCGCTGGGTCGCCGCATCATCGACTGCTGCCTCGCGGATGGCAGCCCGGCCGACTACGAGTCGCTGCTCGGCCGCGGCACCCTGGACCCCGCCGAATGACCCTGGCCGAACGAGCCGAGCGCGTTGATGCGGCAAGGTCGAGCCTCGGTGGAGAGGATCCCCTGCGGCACCCGCCGGCGAGGGCAAGCGAGCCCGCTCAGGGCGGCGGGAGCCGCGACCGGCGGACCGGCGGCCGGTTTTGATCGGATCCCGGTCTGGACGCCGACAGCGGCTTTCGATTCGGCTGCACGCTGGTTTTCCAAGCCGTCGACCGCCTCTCCAGGGTCTGGACAGGCGCGCCTGCGACGGGCTGACGCAGGTGTTGCAAGTCCCGGCCGGTCAAGGAGTTGGAACCCAGGCTCGCGGACCGGCCGGGCGGCATGGGGATTGCATCGGAGGGCGCTGGGCCCTCCCCGGTTTCCCGCCTCCCGATGCTGCTCAAAATCCCCGCTCTGCTGCTGCTGACCCTGCCCGCCCTGGCCCAGTCCGAGACCTGGCGCTACTACCGCCCGGGCAACACGGGCATCCAAGGCGACCTCAACGAGGCCGTGTTCGTCGGCCCCGACGGCGATCCCTACATCGGCGGTTACGACGCCTCCTTCGAGGAGGGTGGCTTCGCCCGGTTCGTCCAGGCCGAGAACCGCTGGATCAACATCTCGAACATCGACCACCCGGTCATCGGGCATCCGAACCTGACCGGCACGACGCGCGTCAGCGACATCGTGTCCGCTGCCGGCGGGGTGCTGTGGCTGGTCACCTGGCGGGGTCTATTGCGGTACGACCCGGCCGTGGGCGCGTCGGGCCTCAGCAACCTGGTGAGCCAGATTCCGCCGCTCTTGAACGGCGGCGGGCGCGACATCGACCGGGCCCCCGATGGCAGCCTGTGGATCGCCCTGCGCGGCTTCGGCAACAGCCAGGGCGGCGTGGTGCGCTACCAGCCGTCGACGGGCGCCTGGAAGTACTGGACCGGCGGCGCAACCCCCAGCGGCGGCGACGGCTGGCCGCAGCTGATCTGGAACGTCGCTCAGCTCGCCGTGCAGCCCAAGGTCGGCGGCGGTTACCTGGTTTGGTGCGACGCGGACAATGGGGCCTCCGTGGCCCTCTACGACAGCCAGACGGGCATTTTCACGTTCCAGGACTTCAGCTTCACCCCCGGCAGCATCCTGGATCTGCCGGGCAAGGATTCCGTGGACGACTCGGGCAACCTGTGGGCGCAGCGTTTCGTGGGTTTCTCGGGCAGCAGCGCGGTCTATTCGCTCGACTACCGCCGCCCGGACGGCACCTGGGTCACCCCGGCCCAGCCGCCCCTGGCCGGCGGAGGCTCGTCGGTGTCGGCCTTCAAGGCCTTCGGCGACCGGCAGGCTCTGCTGGCCGATGGGGCCGGGCGGGTGCGGCGCTTCGACGGCTCGAGCTGGCTCGACTACGGCGTCTGGGGCGGCGGCGGCGCGTTCACCAATTCCCTGGACATCGATGGCAGCGGCAACGTGTGGGTCTGCGGCAGCGGCGGCGCCGCCAAGCGCAGCGCGGCGACCGGGCAGTGGCAGCGCTACCGCGTCACGAACACGAGCCAGTTCGATGCGTTCAACAATTCCCTGGCCATCGAGCCGAGTTCCGGGCGTGTGGCGGCCTGCGCCAACGCCGGGCCGGGCTTCGGAGGCATGACCCTGTTCGACGGCCAGCGCTGGACCGGCTTCAACAACTTCACCTACGGGCTGGGCAAGCCCTGGCCGTTCCCGACCGACAACTCGCAGGCCCTGGGCTTCCGCGCCGGCGGACAGATCGCGGTCAACCCGATGTTCAACGGCATCCGGCAGTGGGACGGCGCCGCCTGGAGCAACCTGAACGGGCCCACGGAGTCCCTGGACCTGCTCGAAGACTCCCTGGGCCGCCTGTGGAGCCTGGGCGACTACTTCAGCCTGCGCTACCTCTCCGGCGGCGTCTGGACCGAAGCCGGGCTGGTGGGCCTCGGGCGCGAGCTGCGGCTCGACCCCGAGCTGCCCGGCACGGTCTGGGCCGCCAGCAGCTTCGAGATCAAGCGCACGGACGGCGCCAGCAGCTTCGCGCGCCAGATCGACGACTTCCCGATGCTCTCGACCCAAAGCGACACCTTCTCGGGCCTGGCGATCGCGCCCGGCGGGATCGCCTACTTCGGCGCGACGCTGCAGCTCGGCCTGGGCGGCGGCGGCGGCGCCCTGTTCCGCCTCGATGCGAACACGGGCCAGTACCAGGTCTGGCGCTACGACCAGGGCTGGCCCTTCCCGGGGCAGTTCGTGCAGCCCCTGGCCTACACGGCGGATGGCCGGCTGTGGATGCAATACGACAGCGACTTCCTGACCGCCCAGCGCGGCCTGTGCTGGTGGGACGGCCAGAACGTCGGCGTCTACCCCGCGCCGCCCTTCGGCGAGCCCCAGTGGGGCGGGCTGCCCCACGCCCAGATCGCGGCGCTCGAGGTGCTGCCGATCCCGGGCGGCTACGAGCTGTGGATGAGCTGCAAGAGCCGCGGCCTGGCCGTGCTCAAGGTCCAAAAGCCCGGTTCGATCAGCGCCTTCGGCTGCGGCCAGAACCCGGCCGGCTCGCTGGTCGTCAGCGGCGCGCCCAGCCTTGGCGGCAGCCTCGGTTTCGCGCTCGACAACCCGCTCGGCAGCCAGGCCCCCGGAGCGGCCAGCTTGTTGGTGCTCTCGACCAACCCGGCGGGCACGCCCTGCGGCCTGCCGGTCCCCGGCTGGAACATGGACCCCGCGGCCCCGAGCGGCGAGCTGCTGGTGGGCCAGCCCTTCGCGCTGACGCTCTCGGGCAGCTCCTGGGCGGGCGCCGGGCAACCGGTCGCCTGGAACCTGCCGGTCCCGAACCAACCGAACCTGATCGGCGTGCGCTTCTACGCCCAGGGCGCGCTGATCGACCCGAGCGGCTCCGGCCCCCTGGTGGGCCTTTCCGCCGGCCGCCTGATCCGCCTGGGCCTGTGAGCGACCGAACCCCCGTCCGGCCCTGCGAGCCTGAAGCAGCTCGAACCGCTTGGCCCCTGGGGCAGCCCCGCTGAGACGGTCCGGTCCCCCACCGCGCCGCCCCATGGGCTGCCCTGGGCCTGCTCCCGAGCCAACTCGCGCACAAGCGCCCCGCAAGCAACCGGACCGTCCGCTCAGCACCGATGCGGGGCACCCGACCTCTCGAGTGCTCAAGCGTCGGTCGGTCCTCGGTCGGCGTGCTCCAGCACCGTCGGTTTCCGAACTTGACCGGGTCGACCGCCCCTCGGCGCTCGGATCGTCTAGCGGGGTCGCGGTCGCCGCCGCCCCAGGGAGTCGAATTCTCGGTGGGTCAAGCGGCCGAGCGCGGCGGTCGCTGTCGTAAGCCGGCCCGCTTCCCCGAAGACCGTGGTGGAGGCGGGGTTGTTGTCCGCGAAGGCGGGCACCGAGCAGAGCGTGGTGCGGTGGAAGGTGGCGTCCCCGTGGGTGCCGTGGCTGGCGCGCCCCGTGGGTGGGCGAGAAGATCCGGCTGCTAGCGCAGCAGGTGGGCGAGTTCGGCGGGCCAGTCGAGCTCGAGGGCTTGATCGGGGGCGCTGGGGTCGAGGGGCAGCTCGAAGCTGTGTGCGAAGCGCTGTTCGGGCAGGCCTGACTTGGCGCTGCGGCGCACGCGGATATTGCAGCTCAGGCGCGTGCCTCCGGCGTAGGGCTGGGGCTGGGCCAGGTCGGGGGAGAGGTCGATGCGCAGCCCCGCGTCGAAGGGGGGCCAGCCGGGCTCGCCGGCCTCGAGTTCGACGGTCAGGTGGTGGTGCGGCAGGAGCCGCGGGTTCTCGCGCCAGGCGAGGCGCAGCGTGGGGCTCGGGGAGAGTCGCAGGCTCAGTTCACCCTCCCCGGCGGTGCCCGAAGCAGCGCGCATGCCCGGCGCGGTCAGCAGCAGATCGACCGGTGCGGTCGGCAGCGCCAGCTTCACGCGGCCGGAGGCGTCGCAGTCGCGCTCGTGCCAAACCGAAACGCCCTGGACACGCCAGAACAGCCGGCCCTCGGGCAGGGGATCCCCGTCTGGGTCGAGGCACTCGACAGCCAGCCGCCGTACCAAGCCGCTCGATCCGATCGCGTCGAGGTCGCCGCCGCACAGGACCTGGCCGGCCGCGATCTGCAGGCCCCGGGCCAGGACCGGCTCCGGACCCGGCAGCGCCCAGCGCGCTTCCAGGCGGTAGCTGCCGGGCGGGATCGATACGAACTCGAAGCGCCCGGCGCGGTCGACGCCCGCCCGATCGATGGCGGCCAAACTGGATTCCTCGATCAGCACCAGCCCGTCGAGCCAGGGCCGCTCCTCGGGACCGAGCAGGAGCCGGCCGCGCAGCACCCCCGCAGGTTCGAGCTCTAGCGCGATCGGGTCGACGCCCGGCGGGACCGGGCCGATCCGGCGGCGCTGGCAGAGCGGATGGGCCAGCATCAGGTACTCGAAGTCCTCCGCCGCATCGCCCCCCAGACTGAAGCGGCCGGAGGCATCGCTGCGGGCCAGCGGGGCATGCGTGGCGAGCAGGGCGCCGTGGATCGGGCCGAACGGCAAACGATCGATCGACTCGACCGGCAGGCCCTCGAGGGCCTCGGAGTCCGCTTCGCTCCCATAGATCGCGCCGGGCCAATACCCGTGGACGGCGACGTCTGCCAGCGGCTGCCCGGCGGGATCGAGGGCCAAGAAGCGGAGCTCGAGGGGACTGGGCCTGAGCCGCAGATCGCGCGGGGCGGCGTCGGGACCGAGCTCCTTGGCCTTCGGCCCGAGCTCGCCGGTCAGCCAGCGCTGGCCATCCCAGACCCGCAGGCGCTGAACCAGGAAGGCTTCGACCGGATCCAGGACCGGTCGGATCAGGACACCGCTCGGGTCCGTGCTCGCGCGGACTGCGCTGCGGAGACCCTCGTAAAGGACCAGGCGCTGCCCCAGAGGCCGACCTTCCGGATCCAGGAGCCGGACCCGATCGGGGCCCAGGCGACCCTTCAGGCGCCATTCGACGACCTGCGCCTCGCCGGCGTAGGACGGGGCCTCTACGGACGGTTCCGCTGCGCCTTCGAGACCGAACGCCGAGCGGTACAAGCCGCCCTCCAAATCCAGGCCCACCTCGACCTGCCGGAAGCTCGCCCGCCCGTTCTCCAGGGGCTCGTAAAGCGACAGCCGCGCCTCCGCGGCCTCGTCCCAGCCCTCGAGATGGACGAGTCCGCCCGACTCCGGGCTCACCCCGGCGGCATCGACCACGCGCACCTCGATCGACCCCACGGCTGGACAAAGCAGCTCCAGGCGCTGGCGGGGACGGGTGGGATCGAAGCGCACCTCGGCCCGCTCCCGCACCAAACCCTGCAGGCGGATCAACCAGTCGCCCAGGCAAGCCTGCCCCTCGAGCTGGTGCCGTTGCAGGTGTCGAAAGGTCGCCAGCCCGGAGGAATCGGAGCGCACCTCCGCGAAAAAGCGCAAATCATCGCTGTACACGCGCTGGTACAGACCGAGCCACACGCCGGGCGCCGCCTGCCCATCGGCTTCCCACAGGGTCTGCACTTCGACCGCCAGATCGGGCTCGAGCACGAGCTCGAGCCGCTGGCCATGCAGGGGCGGCTCGACCTCGAGGCAGCCGTAGCGGCCGTCGAATTCGGCCTCGATCCACAGCGGCTGGGGCGGCAGGGCGCTGAATTCCGCTTCGCCGCGGCTGTCGCTGCGCCCCGTGGCCACGGGGATCAGATCGCTGGGCCAATCGGGTGCTTCGAACCATTGCGCGGCCAGCGGCCCGGCGCGGCGGCGCAGGACCCTGACGCTGGCCCCGGCCACCGGCGCGGCGCTGTCCTGGTCGAGCACCGCCAGCAGCAGGCCGTCGGGACCGGAGCGCGGCGGTGGATCGAAATGCTCGTAGCGGCGCTCCGCGGGAGGCAAATCGCGGCGCTCGGCGGGCGGCGCGCCGGCCTCGGAAACGAGCGCAGCAGCGGCGCTGCCAACCGAGAGGGACGGCGCGGGCGACGCCGCGGACGGTTCCGGTGGAGCGCCGGGGCGCGCCGCGGGGACCGCGTTCCACAGGGCGACCAGAAGCAGCAGGCCGAGCCCCAAGGCCGTGAACGCGGCCCAGGCCTGGCGCCGGCGGCGATCCCTGGGCCGCGGGCTCATCCCCCGCTCGCCCCCAGCCGGCGGCGCTCGATCAAACGCGCCACCACGGACACGGCGATCTCGTCGTGGCTGCGGGCGCCGATCGGCAGGCCCATCGGGCTCTCGACCCGCGCCAAGAAATCCGCCGGCACGCCGGCGGCGGCGAGCTGCTCGAACAGCAGCGTCTTCTTGGCCGTGCTGCCGATCATGCCCAGGTAGCGCGGGCGGCAACCGGCCGCCGCCAGGGCCGAGAGCACCAGGCCGTCCTGGTCGTGGCCGCGGGTCGCGGCGATCACATAGGCGTCCGCGGCGGGCGCGATGCGGCGCGCCAGCTCGGCGAAGGGGCCGGCGTGGAAGGCTTGCGCGTGGGGGTGGCGTTCGGCCTGGGCGAACTCGGCGCGGTCGTCGGCCACGGTCACGTGGAAGCCGACGCCTGAGGCCAGCTTGGCGATCGCGCCCGAGACGTGGCCGCCGCCGAACAGATACAGCTTGGGTTCGACGATCGGTTCCACGTAGATCGAGAGTTTGCCGCCGCAGATCAGGCCGGAATCGGGGTAATCGCGCTCGTTGAGCGCGAAGGACAAGAGCCGCGGGCGCTCGTCCTGCAGGCTCGCCAGGGCCGCCTCGAGCACCTCGGCTTCGAGGCAGCCGCCGCCGACGCTGCCGATGAAGCGGCCGTCGCGGGTGACCAGCATCTTCATCATCGCCTTGCCCGGGGTCGAGCCCTTGGTCTCGATGATCGTGCACAGGGCGCAGTCCTGGCCGCGCTCGCGCAGCTCGACGATGGCGCGGTAGATGTCGACCATGGCTTGTCGAGCTGGCTCAGGCGAGGCGCGGCGCGGGAGCGTGGATGCGCTGGGCCAGGTCGAGCGCCAGCTCGGGCGCGACCAAGCGCGCCACCAGGCACAGGGCGAACTCGACCGCCGTGCCAGCGCCCTGGCTGGTCAGCACATGGCCCGAGCGGACCACCGCCTGATCGGCGACCACGCGCGCCGGCCCCAGGGCGGCGCGCACGCTGCCGTGGGAGGTGGCCGCGCGGCCCTCGAGAGCGCCGGCGGCCGCCAGCACCGTGGGCGCGGCGCAGATCGCCCCCAGGGTCTTGCCGGCGGCGTCGAAGGCGCGCACGAGTTCGAGCACGCGCCGGTCGGCGCGCAGGGCGGCGGTGCCGGGGCCGCCGCCGGGCAGCACCAGGGCCACGAAGTCTTCGGCGCGCTGGTCGGCCAGCAAGGCGTCGGGGACGAGTCGCGCGCCGTAGGCCCCGGCCACCGGGGCCAGGTCGGCCCCCAGGCTGGCCAGCAGCACCTCCAGCCCGGCGCGGCGCAGGATGTCGGCGATCGCCACCAGCTCGATGTCTTCGAAGCCCGGCGCCAGCGGCACCAGCACGCGCCCTGCGGATTGAGCCATGGCCCCATTAAAACGCCCGGAGCCGATCGGATTGAGCGGCGCCGGGGCAGCCGCACCGGCCGCGGCCGCGGACCAGCCCCTCAGCCCGGCCGGGGCCGGTCCTCGCGCTGCTGGCAAGGCTGGCCCGAGATGGCCAGAATCTCGACACTGGGCAGGCGCGCCGAGCGCAGCCCGTAGGCCCGGCAGACGTAGGGCCAATCGGGCTGGTGAGTGACCTGGAAATGGCGGCAGCCGTGGCAGCGCACCGGCGCGCCCGCCGGGGGGCCAGACCGGGGGGCCTGGGGCTCGCTGGGGGCCATTTGGAGAGGCTAGGCGCCAGGCGATGCGTTACGGCCCGGCCACCCACGGCTACCCTCGGAGCTGGGAAGCCGGGTCCGCCGGTGCCGCCGCCGCCCGAACCGGGCCGGGGGCCGCCACGGCCCCCAGCGCCCCGCCTGGCACAGGATGCTTTCCTGAACAGGGGCTCCATCGGCGGTCCCCCGGGCCCATTCCGCCCGCACGGAACCTTTCCCCAACCGCTTCCATGTTGAATCCGATCCTGATCGCGCTCGGGCTCGCCCTGCAAGATTCGACCCTCTTGGCCGCCCGAACGGCCGCGCCGCAGGTGCCGCCGGCGGCCGCCGCCGCGCCCACGGCCGCGGCCCTCTCGGAGCGCTATGCCCGGGTCGGCGCCGAGCTCCAGCGGGCGGCCCCCGCCGAGCTTTCCGCGATCCAGGCGGCCCACCGCGGCTTGGTGATCGAATTGCTGGGGCAATACGGGGCTTCCCTGGACTTCCCGCGGCTCGATTCCGGGGCCGGGGAACGCCTGCCGGTGTTCCGCGACGGGGCGGGGCGCCTGTGCGCGCTGGCGCACCTGCTGGACCGCACCGGACGCGGCGAGCTGGTCGAGCGCTTGGCGCAGGCCAACAACGGCGGTTGGGTGGTCGAGTTCCAGGCCGAGCCGGCGCTGCTCGATTGGATGCACAGCCACGGCCTCAGCCTCGCCGAGGTGGCCCGCATCCAGGGGCCGGGCTTCGGCGGCGATCCGGTGGCCCCGCCGCCGCCGCCGATCCCGGGCGACACGGTGATCGCCATGGGCGAAGCCACCGGCGGCGATCGGGGGCCGGGAGGGCCTGGAAGCGGAGGCCCGACCACCGGCGCGCCGGCCGGGCCCGTGGTGGGCGGCGGCGCGGCCGGGCCGACGACCGGCGGCGGCGGGCCCGGGGCCCCGGGCGGGGGCGGACCGAGCACCGGCGGAGCCGGGGCGGCGGATTGGACCGTGTGGTGGGAGCTCAACAAGCTCGATTTCCTGGTCGCCAACCGTCCCGGGCCGATCGGCTCGGAGGAAGGCACCACCACGGCCGACGCCGGGCGCCATCGGCCGCGGGCCCTGGCGCTGGCCGCCGCGGCGATCGACGCGGACCATGCGGCGGTGCGCGCTTCGGCGGCGGTGCTCGGCGGTCGCCTGGGCCTGCACCCGGACCTGCTCAAGGGCGCCTTCGGCGACGCCTCCGGCGCGGTGCGCCACGGAGCCCTGCTGGGGCTCGGCCTCTCGCCGCGCCCGGATGCGCTGCGGCTGCTGGCCGAGATCCTCCGGGACCAGGAACGCGCCGAGCGCATTTCGCCCCTGGCGCGCTACTACGCGGCCCTGGGGCTCGGCCTGGCGCGCCTGCAGGGCGCCCCGGAAGACGTGGAGACGCTGATCGAGAGCGAAGCGCGTTCGCTGCTCTCGACCCAGGACCGCCTGGGCGCCCTGGGCTTCGCCCAGCTGGTGCCCGCCGCGGGGCTGCGCAGCCAGGCCCTGACCTGGCTCAAGGACGCCAAGGTTTCCCAGGCGGTGCGCTGCCGGGCCGCCGAGACCCTGCGCGCCTTCGGCGACGCCGAGACCCTGCGCGCCCTGCAGGATGCGTTGGGCGATCGCCAGCTCGAGGTGCGCCGCTCCGCGGCCCTGGCCCTCGGGCACGTGCCCGAGCCCCTGGCGCTGCAAGCCCTCGAAACCGCCGCGGACCTCGAAGCGGAACAGCTGACCCGCGGCTACCTGCTGCTGTCGATCGGCCGCCGTGGCGGACCGGAGGCCGGGCGCTTCCTGCGCCAAGCGCTGGCGGAGGAACAAGGCGTGGTGCGGCCCTTCGCGGCCCTGGGCCTGGGTCTGCAGGCGCGCCAGGACGGCGACGCCGACAGCCGCGCGGCGCTGCGCAAGCTGCTCGCCGACGGGCGCGGCGCCGACCTGACCCAGGCGACGGCCCTGGCCCTGGGCCTCTCCCGCGACGCACAGGCCGTCGGCCTGCTGAGCGGGTTGCTCGCGGATTCGGGCTCGCAACAGGAACGCCACTTCGCGGCCCTGGCCCTGGGTCTGATCGGCGGCGAGGAGGCCAAGGCCGTCCTGCGCCGTCAACTGGCGCGCGAATCGGCGCCCTTCGCCGAACTGGCCCTGGCCCAGGCCCTGGGCCTGCAGGGCGATCTGGTCGACGTGCCCCTGCTGCTCGAGACCTTGGCCCAGGCCCCCAACGTGGAACTGCGGCTGCAGTACGCCGCGGCGCTCGGCCTGCACGGCAGCAATGCGGCGATCGAAGGGTTGTTGGAGCTGTGCGAAGCCGGGAAGCTGCCGCCCGCGGCCCAGGCCGCCGCCTTCGAGGCCCTGGGCGTGCTGCTCGAGGACGGCCAGCACTACTCGATCGGCCGCCTGGCGCGCTCGACCAATCCCGGGGCGATGCCCGACTGGCAAAACAGCCTGTGGAACTTCCTGCTCTGACCGCCGCGGGGCCGGGGCCCGCGCCGCAGCCCGCGCAAGCGGCGGGCAGCGCGGGCCCGCCCGGGTGATCCGGGCTTGAGCCGGATCCGAAGCCACGGGGCGGAGCGGGCGGGCCTACGCTGGATCGGGCGCTCCCGGCGCTCCCGGGCAGCGGGCCCCGGGGAGGTCATTCGCGCGCCAGGCGCAGGTCCGAAATGGAACCGAGCACCTGGGCGGGCACGCCCACCGCCGTGGCCCCGGGCGGCACGTCGACCAGCACGACGGCGTTGGCTCCGATCGAAGCGTGGTCGCCGATGTGCACCCTTCCGAGGATCACCGCTCCCGCGCCGACGTTGACGTGGCGGCCGAGGATCGGAGCGTCGTAGGGCCGGTCCGGGTGGCGGTTGCCGAGGGTCACGTTCTGGCGGATGATGCAGCCGTCGCCGATCACCGAGGAGCCATGGATCACGATGCCGCTCTGGTGCTCGAACACGACGCGGCGACCGACGCTGGCCGAATAGGGCAATTCGATGCCGTAGCGGTTGCGCACCCGCCGGAACATCCAGCGGTAGAGCAGCGAGAGCGGCGCGCGGATGGCGCGGCTCCTCACCCCCATGCGCCAGACCCCGAAGCGGTAGGCGAACAGCGCCCGAAATCCGGGTCGAAACCAGTCGCCCTCGTGGGCTTCGAGGTCCTCGCGCACGAGGTCCCAGAAGCCGGGTTGGCGGGGGGGCTGGGCGTCCATCGGGAAGCGGGGCACGGGCGCAGAGCGCCCCGGGATTATCGGCGCACGGGGCTCGATTTCAGCGTTCCCGGGCGTTTCGGGGGATGAATTGACCGCCTCGCGCGGGCCGCGGGGCTGGAAAGCGGCGGAGACTTCGCAACGAAGCTCCGGGAAACCCCCGGTTCTCGGCCCCCCGGGCTCTCCCGGAGCTGGTCCCGCCCGGAGGAGCGCGCAGCGGGCCGGGCGCCCCAATGGCCCCCCGGCGGACCGGTGGCGCTCGCTCGGGCGGCGGGGAGCGCGGACGGCCTGCCGCGCTCTCCCGGTGGATCGCCCCCCCACGGAGACCCGGCCAACGCCCGGGCGAGGCCTTGCGAGCGGGCTGGAGCGGCCCGCAACGCCCTGGCATCGAGGCGCACGACCGGTCGGTCCCAGCCGCCCGTGCTTGCCCTGCGGACGGTGGCGCAGCCCGGGAAACCTGCCCTCGAGGCGAACCTGCCCCTCGCCCCAGGTCGCGCCCGGGGCGCCAGGTCAGGGGCGCGCCGGGGCGGCAGGCCAGCGGTAGCCCAGCCTGGCGGGAGCGACCCGGGCCGGACGACGGCGGGACCGGACCGCCCCGCGCCGGCCCCGGCTGCTCGCGCCGGCCCGCCCGAGCCGCGCATCCAAGGCCACAGCCGCGCGCTTCTGCTCGCGCGCTCGCGGCCCTTCGCCGGCCCGTTCCGGCCTCGCCTGGGGAGCGGCCGGGGGCGGCGCTGGAAGCCAGCGGTCCCCGTCGGGGACTCGGCCTGGCGCTGCGGTCGGCCTGCGCGCGGGACAGCCTGCGGCCGAGGCGGCGCCGGGTCGGCGCGGCGCGGCCCTGGCCGGTTTCGCCTGCGGCGGCGCCCGCGGCCGCAGCAAGCCCGGCGCGCCGATTCCGACGCAGGCCGGATTTCGGGCCTCGGGCGCGCGGCGCGACCCCACAATCGCCGCGGCGTCGGAGGCCCGCATGCACAGATTCTTGGCCGATCTGCTGCTGTACCTGCACCTGGGCTACGTGGCTTTCGTGCTGCTCTTGCCCCCGCTGGTGCTGCTGGGCCGCTGGCGCGGCTGGGCTTGGGTGCGCCGCCGGGGGCTGCGCTTCCTGCACCTCGGCATGATCCTGGTGCCGGTGCTCGAGGCCCTGGTGGGCTACCCCTGCCCGTTGACCACCTGGGAGCACGAGCTGCGCTGGGCCCACGGTCAGCCGGGGCAGGCCCTGCCGCTGATGACGCGCTTGGCGCGCGAACTGCTCTACGTGGACGCTTCGATCGAACAGTTGCTGCCGTTCTACGCGGGCTTCCTGGCCCTGGTCCTGGCCTGCCTGTGGCTGGTGCCCCCGCAGCGCCCGGTCAAACGCTCCGCTTCCGACCCGCACACGCCGGCAGGGCGCGGCTGAGCAGCAGCAGGCCCGCCCGCGTGACCGAGGGCCCCGCCCGCCGTGGCCAACCGGGGCAGCACACCCCCGTGGAAGCCGCTTTGGCTCCGCACATCGATCCTCCCGGAGCAAGGCAGCACCAGGGCGTTCGGTCGAAGGGTCAGGCGGGCAGCGGTCGGCGTCGCAGGGAAAGCAGCTGATCGCCCACCAGGGCCAGCAGCACCAGGGATCCGCCCAGGCGCACGCCGGGCCCGGGCACCTCGCCCGCCAGCCACCAGGCCCACAGCACGCCGAAGAGCACCTCGAGCAGGGCCAGCAGGCTCAGCTCGGGGCCCGGCAGGACGCGGGCCACGACGACCATCAGCAGGCAGGGCAGCGCCAGCTGGAACAGGCCCAGGCCGGCCAGCCAGGCCAGGTCGGCGCCGGAGGCTTCGATGGGCCAGGCCGCCGGCAGGGTCGCCAGGGCCGAGAGCAGGGCGCCGAGCAGCACCGCGGGCAGGAAGTCGCGCCGCGCTTCGCCGGCGGCGGAGCCGAACGCGAAACGCTGCAGCAGCAGCCAGTTGATCGCGTTGGCGAGCGGCACCGCCAGGGCCACGCCCAGGCCGAAAAGATCGCGGGAGCTGCGCTGCTCGAGGCCGCCGCCGACCAGGATCCAAAGGCCCAAGGCCGCCAGCAGCAGCGCCGCCCAGGTGCTGGGCGCCAGCCGGAATCCGAGCCACAGGCGCGCGCCGAGGGCCGTGAGCAGCGGCGCCACGGCCATGGTCACGAGCACGTTGGCGACGCTCGTCAGGGTCAAGGCCCACATGAATGCGGTGAACATCACCGCCCAGCACAGGCCCGAGGCCCACAGGGCCGGGCCGCCGCCCGCGATTTCGCGCCACAGGCCGCGCGGACCGCGCAGCGCCGCGAGGATCAGCACCAAAAAAACGGCATTGAAGGCGCTGCGCAGGCAGGTCACCTCCAGGCCCTGGGCGCGCTCGAGCTGGCGTGTGACGATGCCCGCCGTGCTCCACAGCAGGGTCACGAGCACCATGGTCCAAAGCGCGCTGCGGTGCGACACGGAGAGGCGGGTCGAGGCCCGCACGTCAGCCTAGCAGCGCGCTGCCCGGCCGAAGCGGACGGTGCAGCCCCACTCCCACCGCCCACCGCCCGGCTCCCTTCCGGCTTGTGCGTGGGGCGCGCGCGCAGCGCCAGCCGGCTGCGCGGGGCCGAGCGGCCGAAGCCCGAGCCGCTCTTTCGCCGCCTGCGATCCGCGCCGGAGCGAGGTCAGCACCCCGCCCCGGCCTCGCCCCGGCCCCGCCGAGCCTCCCCGCGAGCCGTCCGCCCTGGGCTGCGGCCCGAGGCTTGTCTACCTCGGCCTCAGCTGCCCGGGCTGGGCGGCACGAAGCCGCTCGAAATCCGCAGGTAATCCGAGCTTTGGAGCCCGATCAGAGGGCTGCCGCTCGAGGTCACGACCGTCGGCAGCACCAGCGCCGGGTCGAGGCTCTGCCCGGCGCCGGTCTCGATCTGCAGGATGCCTGGGCCCCCCTGACCGCCGCGCAGCCCAGCGATCCACACGTTGCGGCCGCCCTGACCGCCCGCCAGGTCGAAGTGGGGCACCCCGGGAGTCAGCTCCAGGCGGCCAGCCTGCACCAACAGGGCGCCCCCGGAGCCGCCGCCCCCTGGGGCCGCGGTCCGGAAGCCGAACGGACTCGTCGAGGAGGCCTCGATGCCATCGCCACCGCGCCCACCGGAAACGTCGATCAGGCCGGAGATCACCAGCCGCTCGGAGACCCGCAGCTGCAGCGCGCCACCGCCGCTGCCGCCGCCGGCTCCCGAAGCGTCGAAGTACTCGACGAGTTGCAGCGTGAAGGGCGGGAGCGGGACCTGGCAGTTGAAGGCTGCCCCGTTGGTCTTGGTTCCGGCGATGCCGGTTCCCCCGCCCCCGCCCCCCGCGCCGCCCAGCAGCCGGCCGCCCTGATCGGGGTTGATATTCGCCGTGGAAGCCTTGAGCAGTTGAGCTCCCGGCAGGGCCGCGGGGGGCGCGGGCGGGGTACCCACGACGGGAGTGGGCACGGCATACGACCCTGATGTGCCAGGGAAGCAATAGCTGCCGCCCGCCCCGGGCGTGCCAACCTGAGAGCTGACGCAGATGTTGTTCGGAACGAACCCTCCCAGGCCCTGGGTCGTGGGGCCGGGGAACACGCTGGGCCAGCGCACGCCGCCCTCGGCCGCGCCGAAGTCGCTGCCCGGAAGGGGAACCGCGCCGCCGCGGCCCTGGGCGGGTTGGCCGTCGGGGTCGACCACGGCGCCCGGGGCGTGCAGGAAGCCGAAGAAGCCAGGGAAGCCGCCGCCGGGCTGCCCTTGGGCCAGCTGCGTCCCGGTCTGGTCGGGCCGATCGCCCCCATCGCCTCCGCGACCGGAGCCGGGTGCCGAACGGGCGCCGGCGCCGCCGAAGCCCAGATCCCCGCTGTGGCCCTGGGCATCCTCCCCATCGACGAGCAGCGTGCCCGCGATCTCGGCCGAACCGCTGACCAACAGGCGCAGGGGCTGCTTGCCGACCACATCGAGCACCGCCCCGGCCTCGATCACCAGGGAGCTGAACTGGAACACGCCGCTCGACACGACCTGCGGCGCCGGGCTGGACTTGGGCACCAGGCCGCCGGCCGCGGAACGAGCCGGAGCTAGGCGCACGAAGTAGGCTCGGATGAAGGCGGGATCCGTGGTCGGCCGGCCCTGCGCGTCCACGGGGCCGTCGATCAGGTCCCGCCCGAACACCGTCGGAACCTCCGGATCGGTGGAGATCACGAGGCGCTGCCCGGAACGCACCACCAGCGCGCCGAGGTCTCCGCCGCCGCCCTGCAGGACTTGGGTGGACGCAGCGGCGGTCGGTGCGCGGCCCGCCAGAGGCACGGCCGGGTCGGCGCCGCTGGCTCGAGGCGCGCTGGTCGCGGCGCCCGAGGCGAAGCCGGGCTCCGCTGCGAGCGTCAGCAACGCGCAGGGCAGCGCCAGCAGGAGCCGAGGGCTTTGGACGGGCAAGCGACGCGCTTGCCGCTGGGGACGGAACGGGTGTCTGGTCGACATGACGATAGAGGCTGGGACTGCGACCAGGGGAATGAGACCTGCGAACGATCCCCCTGCCCTGGTCGATGCGGGCGGATCGCTCCTCTCCCAGGGCGGAACCGAGACCTAGCCGGTGCCAGATCAGCCGCTGGGACTCGGCCGCTGGGACTCGGCCGCTGGGACTCGGCCGCTGGGACTCGGCCGCGCAGGGCGCGACCGGTTTGTTTCGCATGGGCCCGAGGCCCGGCTCGACGCCGCTGGGGCGCCGGACGGGGGGGCTCGAGGCGCGGAACGAGCCGTCGAGCTGTAGGGCCAGGGCCGGCCCCGGTTACCTCGGCCTCGGTCCTGGTCGGCCCCGGGGGCCGAAGGGCGCGGCCCAGCGCCCGCCGGAGCGCTTTTGGGAGGCGCGGCCGGAGGCTGGCGCAGGGCTCCGGCTGGCCCGCTCCGCGCCCGGAGCCGTGGGGCCGCGGAACGCCGCTAGCCCGATCGGACGCCGCCGGCGTGGCCCGCTTCGACCCGCACGCACCCGTCGCCCACGTGCCAGAGAACCCGGGCGAGCGCCCGGGAAGCCTGTGGATGGTGCGTGACCCACAGCAGCGCCAAGCCGGGCTCGGAAAACCGCCGAAACAAGCGCAGCAGGGCGGCCTCGCAGTCGCTGTCGAGACTGCCGAAGGGCTCATCGACGAACTCGAAACTCGGCGTGCTGCGTGCCGAAGCACCCGCCCGCAGGATGCCGCGCCGGATCTCGGCCAAGGCCGTGATGGACCCGGAGAGCGACAGGTCGCCCACGTCCTGGCGCTCGGCGACCGCGGCATCGGGACCGCCGGCATCCTCTTCGGTCTCGGTGAGGAGGCTCTCCAACGCTCCGAAGGAGACGCGCAGCGGCGTGGTGTCGTCGAGCGGCACCCAGTGGTGGATGCGCGCGCCCGTGCCGCCCAGCTCCTCGCCCAGGTACTCGCGCAGCACCAGCGGGCGCTTGAGCGTGCGCAGGTCCTCGGGGTGCACCTACATCTGCTTGCCGAAGTCGAGACAGAAGCGACCCGCGCGCAGGTCGCTGCGCGGCGCCTGCCCGGTGAATTGGACCGCGGCCTCTTCGACGGTCGGATCTCGAGGTCCTCGGAGACCACCACCGCATAGGCCCGAGCGTTGGGGGTCGATCTGCGAGGCCATGTTGGGCTCGATGTGCCGCAGGAACAGGTCGAAGCCGTCCTGGCCGCCCTCGGCGTCGAGGGCGCCGTCGACGACCACGCCGATGGCCGGGTTGAAGTCGTTGTCGAAGCGCGTGTTCTGCCCCAGCGAACCGGCGATCGGCAGGCCGGGCGATCGGTAGGGGCTCGACCGGGCGCTCAGGGTGGGCGCGAGGGCGCCCAGGCTCAAGAGCGGCAGGCACACTCCGCAGGGGCAGCATCCAGCGCAGGACGATCGCCAGCCGGTAGGCGCCCGCCGCGGCAGCAAGCCAGCGCGGCCCAGCCAGCACAATGACCGGGGCGGTCGGCAGCACGCCCGCAAACTCAGGCGCAGCGCCGCCCCGGCAACAGCGCCGCTCCCCAAACGCAGCGCGCCGCCCGGGCAGAGCCGAGCGGCGCGCAACGGAGGTCCCTGCCTGTGCCGGCCCAGGGGCGGCCGGGGGTGCAGCGATCAGGGTTGGTAGACCTCGGCGGTCAGGGGGCCGCCGCCGGCGACGAGGATCGTGCCGTCGTCGAGGCTGAGGGCCAGGGGGAACAGGCGCGCTTGGGTCAGGGAGCCGGTGGCGGTCAGGCCCTGGCCGAGGGTGAAGCGGTCGGCGCCCTGGGACAGGCCCAGGTCGAGCTGGGTGCTCGAGAGGATCGCGCGGAAGCCGCCCAGGAACAGGGCCTGGTTGCCGGGCAGGGCCACGGCGGCGGCGCCGGCGCGGGGCTCGGACAGGGTCCCGACGGAGGAGAAGCCGCCGAAGAAGCCGGTGGTGTAGCGCTGCACGTCGCTGAGCGCACCGATCGAAATCTGCGTCAGGTCGCCGCTGGTCAGGAAGGCCGCCAGATCGAGGGTCAGGCCGCCCGCCAGGAGCACCGAGCCGTCGCCGATGCGCACCGCGGTGTGCAGCAGGCGCGGGCCGTTGAACAGCTTGGGCAGGCCGAAGGTCTGCAGCGCCGGGATGTACTGGTAGGCGGTGTTGGAGACGGTCGGGATGTTGATGATCGGCAGGCGCGTCAAGCCGCCGGCGATCAGCACGTCGCCGTTGCCGAGCGCGGTCGAGGTGTGGAAGGCGCGCGGCTCGAGCATGTTCGGGCCGTTGCTGAAGGCCTGCGTGTTCGGGTCGAAGAATTCGGTGCTGTTCAGCAGCCCCGCGAAGGCGTTCAGCAGGATCGTCAGGATGTCCGTGGCACCCCCGGTGGTCAGGCTGCCGAAGCCGCCGGTGACCATCACGCGGCCGTTGGACAGCAGCGTGGCCTGGTGGCCGGCGCGCGCCGCGTTCATGGTCAGGTCGATCGTGGTCTGGTCGACCGGGTTGTAGAGCGCGGCAGCGGCGGTCGGCTGCCCGGTCAACAGGTCGAGGCCCCCGGTGAACAGGATGCGCCCATCGGCCAGGGCGGTCGATTGGGACAGGAACCCGACGCCGAAGCTGGCGCCCGACAGCTCCCACTCCTCGATGCGCGAGTCGTAGGTTTGGGCCGCAGGTCCGCTGCCGCCCGCGAACAGGACACGGCCTCCCGGCAGCTTGGCGGCGGCGCCGCCGGCGATCGGCAGGACCGGGTCGCCGAGGGTTTCGGCGAAGGTGCCCGGGGTGGCCAGGGTCAGGCGCACCAGGTTCGAGACATCGTCGAACACCGGCCCTTGCAGGGCCTGGGCCGAGATCCGAGCGCCGGCCAGGGCCGGATTGGCCGGCACGGCGAGCACCGGGTTCGCCTGGCCCGAGCCGTTGAGCAGGCCGAGCAGGCCCGGCACGCTGAAGGTCAGGTTGAGCTGGTCCAGGGCCACGTCCAGGAACACGCCGGGCAGGACTTCGCTTTGGGCTTCGAGCGTGCTCAGCACCACGGCGTAGATCTGGCCGGGGTTGCCCGCGAGCCGCAGGGTCACGCTGCCGGGGACCGCGCCGCCCTGCTTGTCCAGGGACAGCTGGGCTGCGGCGGGGGTGCACAGGGCGGCGGCCAGCAGGGCCGCCAGGGAGCAGGAAGTCGGATTCGGGAGGCGCATGGGGTGGCTGTTCGGGAGGGCGCGGGCCAAGCTCACTTTAGCGGCCCCGGAAGGACAGAGGGGCCCGGGGCAGCCCAGGGAGGGCCCGCTCGGCCCCAACCCGGGCTTTCGGGGCGCTTTGTCTAATTTTTATTCTGGAATTCTTCGCGCAGAGCCTGGATTGGTCGCCGGGCTGCCCCCCCGATCGGATCCCGGGCCTAGTCTGGATCGTTCACTCCCGCCGGCTGCAGCCCCTGCCGGCCCCGCCACCCCCTTCGAGACCCATGGGCAACCGACTCCCCCTGGCCGCGGCGCTGTGCCTCGGCCTGGCCCCCGCCGCCCTGGCTTCCGACCTGCTCCTCAACGGGCAGCCGGCGGTCAGCGCGCCCCTCAACAGCAACATCAACGCGGTGCTTTCCGGCGCGCCCGGCAAGAGCGCCCTGATCCTGGTGGACTCGAGCGCCGGCCCGGTCGTGATCGGGGGCGAGAGCGTGCCGCTCGGGTTCAGCCCCCAGGTGCAGGTGCTGGCCCAAGGCGTGACCGGCGGCAACGGCGCCTTCAGCGCGCTCCTGAACGTGCCCAACCAGCCCGGACTGGCCGGGGTGCAGGTCTTCACCCTGGGTCTGATCCTCGACGACCAGGACCCCAACGGGCTCGACTTCTCGGCCGCCGTGCCGGTCTCGATCTTCGACCCCACCGCCGAGCCCACCGAGGTCGAGCTGGCCGGGGTGCCGCGCTCCGGCGCGCCCTTCTTCAGCTGGGTGCAGAACTTCCGCCAGGGGGATGCGCTGCGGATCAGCATCGACCCGAATCGCTTCCCGGGCCTGGTCGGGCAAAGCGTCGATGTCTACGTCGTCAACGACAAGAGCCAGGGCTTCTGGCAGAACGACCGGTCGCTGTTCGACCTGACCGGGGACGGCGCCAACACGCTGACCGTCTCGGGCCTGGGCGTGCCCAACAACATCCTCAACGTCGATGCCGGCACGCTCTCCGGCGACGTCCAGGCCAGCCTGGGCCGGCGCTATGACGTGGTCGTGGACGTCAACCGCAACGGACTCCTCGACGCACCGGACCTGATCGACGGGTACGACGGGCCGGGCCTGTTCGTGTGCCGCGACCCGTCCCTGCCGGGGCCCTTCACGGTGATCGAGACGCTCTACAGCGGCGGCACCTTGCTGGGACAGGACCTCTACTACCCGTCGAACATCGCCAGCCTCTCGAACGTGCCGATCGTGGTCGTCAGCCACGGCAACGGGCACAACTACCAGTGGTACGACCACATCGGCAACCACCTGGCCTCCTACGGCTACGTGGTCATGTCGCACCAGAACAACACGGTGCCGGGCATCGAGACCGCCTCGACCACCACCCTGACCAACACCGACTACCTGCTCGGCAATCTGGCCACGATCGCCGGCGGCGTGCTGCTCGGACGGGTCGACGTGAACAACATCACCTGGATCGGCCACAGCCGCGGCGGCGAGGGCGTGGCGCGGGCCTACGACCGGATCATCGACGGCACCTTCGTGCCGGCCAACTTCGGCGCGGCCAACATCCGGCTGATCTCCTCCATGGCGCCCACGGACTTCCTGGGCACCAATTCCGCCAACCCCCACGGCGAGAACTACCACCTGTGGGTGGCCACGGCCGATGCCGACGTCTCCGGCTGCGTGTCGAGCGACGTGACCCAGTCCTACCACCTGCTCTCGCGCGCCACGAACCAGCGCCAGTCGATCGCCATCTACGGCGCCGGCCACGGCGACCTGCACGACGGCGGTGGCAGCTCGGTGGCCTCGGGTCCGTGCTTGATCGGACGCGCTCAGACGCACCAGATCATGCGCGGCTACCTGCTGCCGCTGGTCGAGTACCACGCCCGCAACAACCCCGCCGGCAAGGAATTCCTGACGCGCCAGTACAAGGACCTCTGGCCCCAGGCGGTGCCCGTGGCCACCAACCCCTGCGTCGGTGTCACGGTCCAGTTCCGCGACGCGATCCAGAGCGGCAAACTGGTCATCGACGACTTCGAAGCCCCGGCCAGCCTGCTGAGCGCCAGCTCGGGCGCGGCGGTCAGCAGCAACCTGCTGAACCGGGCCATCGGCCGACTGGACGACCCCAACAACGCCCTGACCTTCGTGGCCGGCGAGGCCATGAACGGCATGTCCCAGTGCAACGCCACGGACCCTGAGTTCGGCACGGTGTTCCGCTTCGACGGCAGCGGCGACTTCGCGCTCAGCTACACGCTGACCGCGGGCCAGACCGACTGGACCGGCTTCAAGACCGTTTCGATGCGGGTCTGCCAGTCGACGCGCGACCCGTTCACCGTCGGCGAGCTCAGCGACGCGAACTTCTCGGTCCGCCTGGTGGACCAGGACGGCGACGCGGCCGAACTGCGGGTCCTGCGCGTGGCGCAGGGCATCGAAGAGCCCTACCAGCGCACGGGCTGCGGCACCGGCAGCGCCGGCTGGGCCAACGAGTTCGAGACCGTGCGCATCGGTTTCCTGGAGTTCCAGACGGTCCAACCCAACCTGGATCTCGACCGCATGGCCAAGCTCGAGCTGGTCTTCGGGCCCAGCCACGGCAGCATCGCGGGCGCCTTCGGCCTCGACGACCTGGAACTCAACCGCGATTGATCCCCGCCCCAGCGCCCATCCAACTCCCCATGAAACTCTCTCCCTTCGCTGCTGCGGCCCTGGCCGCAGCGGCCATCGGCGGCGGCGTGATCGCGTTCAGCGGCGAGCGCCAAACCTCCAGCCCCCTGCCGGTCCAGCCGGCCTCGCCCCAGACCCAGGCCATCGAACTGATCGAGGCGACCCCCTTCCGGCTGGTCGAGCCCCACACCCACCACTACCGCGCCGAGGCCCCGTCGTACGACGTGGGCACCCTGCTCGTGCTGCGCATGTCCCCGGAGCTCTTGGTGCCGCGCCAGACCTTCGAGAACGTGCTCTACGTCGGCGCCGAGACCGCGGAAAGGGTCAACGTGGGCCAGCGCTCCGGCTTCCTGGTGGCGCTGGTTCCGGGCACCCCGGACCTGTCCAGCACGCCGATCTTCTGGGGCCAGCCGGAGCTGCCCGAGCGGGTCACCGCCGCTGAAGCGCAGCGTCAACTCGAGCTGGCCAAGAGCGCCGGCGCGACCGCGCCCGGGGCCGCCGCCGCGGCCGCCGCGCGGGAGGCGGTCGAGCTCTACGACAGCTACGAGCTGCTGCGTTTCGCCTCCTATGCGGTCGAGCGCTTCGCGCCCGACGAGCAGGACCTGATCAGCGGCCTGCGCGCCCCGCGCATCGGCGGCTGACGGCCGCGCGCCGCGGCGCGGGCTTCTGAGCCCGAGCGACCGGATTCTCGGCCCCGGCGCCCCGCCCCCACGACCTGGGGGCGGGGCGCCGGCCGTTTGGGAGCGGGGCGGCGCCCCGGGAGGCGACGGCGCTCGCCAGCGCAGACCCGCCGGTCGGGATCGGCGCCGATCCACCGGGCGAGGCGGTCGCGGCCTGGACACCCCGGCACCCGGCGGTTCCAGCGCCCGGGCGGAGGCGCCGGGGGGGCGGCCGCAAGCCGGCCAGCCCCCTCAGCCGCGGCCGGTCGGCCCGCCCCGTCGGCCCGCCCAGCGGCGCCCAGCGGCGCACAGCGGCCCCCTGGGGTCCGCCGACCGGCGGGAAGCGCGCAGTGGATCGTGCCGCCGTCCGGGGAGGGATGTCCCCCACAAGCGTGGGCTCGATCCGACGCGGGAGCTGCGCGCAGCGATCGAACCGCGTCCCAGGGAGCGGAAGCTCCCGGGACCGCGGGGCCGCCGCAGGGCGGCGAGGGCAGCGAGGGCGACGCAGGGCGGCCGGAACCGGCCTGCTCCCCGCGAACTTCGGGCGCCGCGGCATTTTTTTGGCGCACCATGGGGACGGGCCGCGTTCTTGGAGCTGAACAGCGCGCGCACCAGCTCCGCCGCGCCGCCGCAGGCCCATGCCCGTTAGCACCGCCAGCACCGACGAACCCGATCCCGAGGAGCTCGTGGCCCTCTTGCGCCGCGCCGCATCCGGCGACCAGGACGCCCGGGACGCCCTGGTGGAGGCGCTGTATGCCCACATGCACCAGGTCGCCCGGCTGCTGATGAAGAACCAGCCTTCCGGGCACACCCTGCAGGCGACCGGGCTGGTGGCGGAGTGTTACCTGCGGTTGTTCCGCCAGCAGAGCCAGGGCTGGAACGACCGCGAGCATTTCCTGCGCTGCGCGGCGCGGGCCATGCGCCGGATCCTGATCGACCACGCCCGCCGTCGCAAGGCCCGTCCGCACGAGAGCCGGCGCGAAGCGGCCGAGCTGGACGAGATCGAGCTCGAATACGAGCAGCGCGCCGTCGACATCGAGCAGCTCGGGGCCGCCCTGGACCGGCTGGCCGCTTTCGACCCGCAGATGGCCCAGGGCATCGAACTGCGCTTCTTCGCGGGCGCTACCGCGGAGGAGGCGGCCCTGGCGGTCGGGCTGCCGCAGCGCACATTCGAACGGCGCTGGCAGTCGGCGCGGGCCTGGCTGTTCAAGGAACTGCGGTGAACCCCGAGCGCTGGGAGCGGCTGCTTGAAGCCTTGGACGCCGTGCGCGGGCTGCCGGCGGACGAGCAAGCCGCCCGGCTGGACGGGTTGCTCGCGGCCGACCCGGAGCTGCTGGCGGAAGCCCGCGGCATGCTGGCCGCGAAACCCGGCAGCGATTTCCTGCGGCCGCTCGGGGAGTCGGCCCGCGAAGAGCCCAGCGCCGAGGGCCAGCGGCTGGGCGATTTCGAGCTTTTGGGCCTGATCGGCCGCGGCGGCATGAGCAGCGTCTACCTGGCGCGCCAGCTGCCCCTCGATCGGCTGGTGGCGGTCAAGCTGCTCGCCGCGCACCCGACCCTGGGCGAGGCCGAGATCGAGCGCTTCCACCGCGAAGCGCGGGCCGCCGCCCGCCTGCGCCACCCGGGCATCGTTCAGGTGCATGCCGACGGCCAGGCGGACGGGACCCACTGGTTCGCCATGGAGTACGTGCCCGGCCACGACCTGGGGCGCGAGCTCGATCTGCAGCGCTCCGGCGCGCTGGCGGCCGGCGCGGCGCCGGCCGCGGAGGGCACGCGCTTCCTGCCGCGCCCCGGGGAACCGAAGCACATCGCCACCGCGGCGCGCCTGTGCGCCGACGTGGCCGAGGCCCTGCAACACGCCCACCAAAGCGGCCTGGTCCACCGCGACGTCAAACCGTCCAACCTGCTGCTGCAGGCCGATGGCCGGGTGCTGCTCGGCGATTTCGGCATCGTCCAGGAGGGCGACCCGCGCGAGCGCACGCGCGGCGCCGGGCCGCTGGGCACCCCCTACTACATGAGTCCGGAGCAGGTCCGCGCGCAGCGCCTGCATATCGACCACCGCAGCGACATCTACTCGCTGGGGGTGGTGCTCTACGAGCTCTTGACCCTGGCGCGCCCGTTCGAGGGCCGCAGCCTGCTCGACGTCTTCGACGCGATCCGGACGCAACAACCCCGCCCGGTGCGCAGCCTGAATCGCCACGTGCCGCGCGACCTGGCCACGATCTGCCACAAAGCCATGAGCCGGCTGATCGAGGACCGCTACGCCAGCGCCGCGGAGCTGGCCGCCGACCTGCGCCGGTTCCTGGCCCACGACCCGATCCGCGCCCGGCCTCCGTCCCTGCGCGAACGCCTGCAGCGCCTGCTGATCGCCCGCCGCGCGCCCCTGCTGTGGAGCCTGGCGCTGGTGTGCGTCGCCGTGCTCGGGCTCTACGGCACGGCTCGCAGCGGACGCTCCGCGCGCCTCGCCCGGGCCACGCTCGAAGCCCGCGCCGAGGACGGCGCGCTGCTCCCCGGACGCTGGCTGCTGCGCCGGATCGACCCCATCGACGGCAGCCTCGCTGCGCCTCAGGTGCTGGCCAGCGGTCCGCGCCACCAGGCGCAGCTCGAACCCGGCTACTGCCGCTTCGTGTTCGAGTCGGACGAGTGCGGCAGCCGCAGCTACACCCGCGAGCTCACGGCCGGAGGGGAACTGCGGCTGTCCCCGGTCCTGCCGCGGCGCCGAGCCTCCCTCGAGGGCATGGTTTGGATCCAAGCTGGCGAGCTGGCGCTCGACGACCCGGCCGCCCCGCTGGTGCCCTACAACGGCCGGGGCATCGCGCTGCCGGGCTTCTGGATCGATGCCGCCGAGGTCAGCAACCGGGAATACCGCGCCTTCCTGGAGGCGAGCTGGCATCCGGCGCCGGACCATTGGCCCCTGCTGACCGCGGAGCACGACGATCTGCCGATCAGCAACATCGGCTGGCACGACGCGCGCGCCTACGCCGAATGGGCCGGCAAGCGCCTGCCTTCGATGCCGGAGTGGACCTTGGCGGCCGCGGGTCCGCAGCTGCGGCTCTACCCCTGGCCGGAGGATGGCGGCGGCCCGCGCGGCAACGTGCTGGCACCCCATGCCCCCGGCCCGAGCGGCAAACAACAGGCCCAGTACTTCCGCTATGTGCGGCCCGTGCGCAGCTTTCCCGAAGCGCGCTCGCCGGAGGGCGTGTTCCACCTGTTCGGCAATGTGGCCGAATGGACCGAATCGCTGCAGCCGGACCTGGAAGCGGACGGTTTTGTCCCCGTCCTGTGGCGCCGCATCGTCGCCGGGCACGCCTGGGACGCCGCGCGGGTCGGCCCCGGGCACACCCTGCGCACCCACGGATTCCTGGGGGTCAGCTCCGGGGATCGCGAGTTCAGCACCGGCTTCCGCTGTGTCGTCGATGCACCGGCGCCCTGACGCGCGAGCGCAGCACGGGAGCCCCGCACCCGACCCGACCCTGCCGCGCGCGCCATCGGCCGCAGGGGCGCCCCCGGCGCCGGCCCTGGCCCAGGCACCGAACCCGAGCACCCGGCGGCCGCCATCCGGCGACCGCGGAACCTGAACCACCCCGCACGGACGACACCATGAGCTTTCTGATCAAGCCGATCCGAGTCCTGGCCAGCAGCGGCAACGACGTGGACATCGCACCGCCGCCCGAGCTGGTCGAATACGCCCAACTGCTCACCGCGCGCGGTCCGCAGGAGACCGTGGTGAGCGGCGACAATCTGATGGACGTGGTCGCGCTGCACACCCTGTTCCTGCTCAAGCTGCGCGGCAGCGCCGGCCTGGAAGGTCTGGTGAATTCGAATCCCCACGCTCCCGCCCACGTGATCGACCCCCTGAATCCGCGCAAGTGGTATGCGCCGGGCGGCATCGTCGGCCTGGTCTACAACGTAGCCGGCAAGGGCTTCCTGGGCATCCGCACGGACTGATCCCATGGGAGTCGCCGTCTGGACGACGAAGTTCGACAACCAGAGCGCCGGGCTGCGCCGGGTGCGGGTGCGCTTCGCGCACTCGCGCACCCGGATCGCGGGCGTCGCGATCGAAGCCCCGGGAGCCAAGGTCCTCGAGCTGCGCCAGCGCGGACTCGATGCCCTGGGGAGCTTCGAGCCGGGGCAGACGGCCGCTGGGGGTTCGTTGCGCCTGCGCGTGGCCTATACGGGCGAAGCTCCGCGGCCGGTGAGCGTGCGCTACAGCGCCGCGCCCCAGCTGCTCGAGCGGCGTCACCTGCTGCAGCTCGAGGTCCAGGATGGCCAGGATGGCCAGGATCAAGCGCGATTCCGGGTCAGCGGCTGGAGCGTGCCCATGGAGACCGATACGGCCCTCGATGGGGACCCCGACTTCGATGCGCCCGCCCCCACGCCCGAAGAACAGGAGGCGGATCGGGTGGCCCAGATCAAGGCCCTGTTCGACGCCCGGGACACGGCCAACTCGAAACTCTGCCAGGCGCTGCGTTTCTTCGCGGCCCTCGACCGACAGACCGATCCGGACCTGGCGCCGGCGACCTACGCCAGCCTGTGCGTCCCGCTGATGCCGTCCCTGTGGCTGCGGGTGGAAACCCGGGCGGCCGCCGCCCGGATCAGCGGGCCCGCACAGCCCCAGGGCCTGGTCCCTGTGCTGCGGCCGGCGATGCTGGTCCTGCCGCTGTTGGTCGGGGTCTCCAACCTGTTCCGCGCGCTGAAGGACTCGATCTATCCGCTGGAGGGCCCGGAAGGGCTCGCCTGGGCCTTCGAGCTGTTCGCTTCCGGGCGGCTGGCGACCCACCATCCGGATCTGGCGACGCACCGCGCGCTCAGCACCCACGGGGTGCCCGACAGCCTCAACTACCTGATGTTCGCCGAGCTGGGGCTAGCTTGCCTGGAGGCGGACACCGGAGTCGACGCGGACCTGTGGAGTGCGCTGCTGCCCACCCTGGTGGCGACGAGCGCCTTCTTCCTGGTGCGCGACCCAGCCACGGGCCAACCCGGGGGCTTGCTGGGCGACACGGAGCGCCTGCTGCCGATGGCCGCGGTGACCACGATCCGGGCGACGCTGCTCGAGGCGCTCGCCACGCGGGCGGGCGAGCGGCGCGAACTGCTGGAGGAATACTTCGGTTATGTGGCCGGCCAGCTGATGCCCTCCGGCGCGGGCAGCCCGAGCTATGGCGGCGTCGGCCTGCGGCCGATCCAATTCCCGCCGCAGCTCGAGCGCGAAGAGCTGCGACGGGCCAGCAGCGCCGCCGGCAGCCTGTGATCCGAGTTCGGGAGGCCGCACGCGAACCGGCCCCCGCGCGACGGCCGGGGCCTGGGTCCGCCGCCCGCTCCAGGCGGCGCGCCGCCCCGTCCCGCTCAGCCGCTCACTCGTGGCTGCTGAGCTGGGGGGCGCGGCTGTATTCGCTGCCCGCGGCCTCGCTGAGCCAGCCTTCGGCGCGCAGCAGGGCCAGCACCCGGCGGCGCACCTCGTCGCGGATCGAGCGCACCTGATCCAGGCCCTGGCCCTTGGGATCCGGCAGGGGCCAGTCCATCACCCGCAGGCCGGGCACCGAGGGGCACTTGTCGCCGCAGCCCATCGTGATCAGCAGCTGGGCCGTGCTGGCCAGGTCGCGGGTCAGGCGCTGGGGCCGCGCGGCGGACAGGTCGATGTCGAGCTCGGCCATCACCGCCTGGACCTCGGGGTGCACGTGATCGGCGGGCGAGGTGCCGGCCGAGATCGCCCGCGCGAGCTTGGGGTCGGCCAAGCGGTTCAAGAAAGCTGCCGCCATCTGCGAGCGGCCGGCGTTGTGCACACAGGCGAACAGGACGGTCTTCATGGGAGGGTGGGTGGGCGAGGGAACGGGGACGGGCCCGGCGATCCAACGGGCCAGGGGGGCGCCTGCGGCGGCGCCCAGGGCCTGGGCGATCCAAAAGGCCGGCACATCCGCGAGGCGGATGCCGGCGAAGCTGTCGCTGGCCGCGCGGGCCAGGGTCACGGCCGGGTTGGCGAAGGCGGTCGAGGCCGTGAACCAATAGGCCGCGGTGATCGTGGCCGCCACGGCCAGGGGCGTGGCGTCCGGCCGGCGGCGCGAGCACAGGCCGATCACCAGCAGCAGGGTGAAGCTGGCGAGGGCCTCGCTCAGCCAGAGCTCGGGCCCGCTGCGAACGCGCCCGGAGGCCTGAATCAGCGGCAGCCCAAACATGGCTTGGGCGGCCAGGGTTCCGAGCCAGCCGCCGCCGAACTGGGCCGCGGCGAAGCGCAGGGCCGCGCCCGGCCGCAGGCGGCCCTCGAAGGCCGCCGCGGCGCTGACCAGGGGATTGAAGTGCGCCCCGGAGATCGGGCCGAAGCTCAGGATCAAGGCCAGCAGGGCCGCCCCGGTGGCGAGGGTATTGGCCAGCAGCGCCAGGGCCTGCTGACCGGCGGCCAAGCGCTCCGCCATGATCCCGGAGCCGACCACGGCGGCCACCACTAGGGCCGTGCCCAGGGCCTCGGCCACCCAGGCGCGGGCGTCGCTCCCGGTCTCCGCAAGCGGGAGGGGATTCTGGCCTTGTCGAACTTTCGACATGGGATCACCCTCGCTGGGTTCCATCGCCGGAGCAATTCAAGAAACTGCGAAGGCCCGGTCAATGCTGCACGCTGCGGAGCGTCCCGGTCCGCGCTCGGATCTAGGCCTGCGCGGGGTTGCCGGTAAGGAAGGTGCTTATCGCCGCGGGAGCGAGACCGAGGGCGTCCCCGCCTCCCGCCGGGCCAGGCCCCTGGCCATGGGCCGCTGCGCCGGCCGCGCCGCTGGCTTGGGGAGTGCTGCTGGGAAGGACCGCGGCATCAGTCTCCCCCGCAACCACCGCACCCGCCGCCCCCGCAGCTCGAGCCCCCGTCGCTGGAGCCGCTGTCGCTGGAGCCGCTGTCGCCGTAGCCGGTGGGTCCCGTGGTGGTGCACGCGGAGCCGCCGTCGATGGCCAGCACGGGCTGGGCGGCGCGGTGCACGGCCTCGAGGGGCCCGCCGATCAGGACCCCGGTTCCGAACAGGGCCACCGCCAGGGCCGGATCGGGGCCGGGCTCGGGCGCGCCCAGGCGCCGCAGCGCCCGCCGCGCTGGGCGGGAGCGCTGGCGCAGCTCGGCCAGGGCGCGCCGTCCCGCGGCGGTGGGGCGCGGCCGGGCGGCGGATTGGGTCAGCGCCAGGGCCAGCCCGCCCCCGACCAGCAGCTCGAGCAGCAGGTAACCGACCGGGTGTCCCGTGGCCAGCCCCTGCGCGCCGCGGGCCGCGGCCAGCAGGGCCAAGCCCGCGAAGGCGACGGCGAAGGGTCCGGCGACCTCCGGAAGACCCCGGGCCGGCCGCCACAAGCCGGCCTCGGCCAGCTCCGGTTCGAGGGTCAGGGGAGCGGCCGCGAAGCCCCTCCAGGCGGACTCGAGCCCGCCGGGAAGCAGGCGCAGCAATTCGCTTTCCGCGGCGGAAAGCGGCCGACCGGCCTGCAGCTTGGGGAGCGCACCGGGCGCGGGCATGAAGCCCGCGCCGCGGGGCTCGATCAGCCCGCGGCCGAGCAGGCCGGTCAGCGCGGCGGCGAAAGCCGAGCGCGCGCCGCCGGCGAGCCAAGCGGCCCGGATCGGGTCGAGGAAGCGCAGGGGCGCCGTGGGCACCGGCTCCGGCCGCGCCGTGAGGTAGAACCCGTAGGCGGCCAGAGCGACCAGCCACAGGGCGGCGTAGAGCAGCAGGAAACTCGGTCCGTCGAGATCGAAGGGAAAGAACATCGCGGGCATCGGGATTCAGGTCCAGCGCTGCCCCAGGAACGCCACCGCGAGCGCCGCCGCGGCGGCCAGGACCAGCGACCAAGCCGCGAGCGAACGGGGCACGAGCAGCACGCGGCGCCGATCGACGCTGACGAAGCGCTGGCCGAAGCGCTCCGCCGGCGGGGGCCAAAAGCGCGCGGGCGGTTCGGCGCGGAACACGCGCCGGTAGGCCTCCAGGGTCTGTCGGTACTGTGCCAGGTAGCGCCTAGCCTGCGCGGATCCACCGCGGGTCGGACCATGGTGCAGGGTCAGGCCGAGCACCCGCGGGCAAAGTTCCTGCCAATAGCTTTGCGTGTAGACGAGGTGCAGATGCCAGACCGCGTCGACCTCGTTCGAGGGCGTCACCGGGTGGCCGGCGCGGCAGGCCAGGTACAAAAAGCGCAGATACTCGAACCAAGCGGCGCGGGCGTCCGCCAGGCTCCAACCCGCCTGTTCGCGGGCGAGGCGAGCGAGGAAAGGCAGCTCGACCCCGGGGCCATCGATGCGGAAGTCGAGCAGCCGCCGCCACAGCGCGGCGTCGAATTCGGCCGCACCGGCTTCGACCCGAGCCGTCCGGTCCCCCGCAGCGCGGTCCCGTGCAGTGCTGTGCGGCACCGTGCGGTTCGGCACCGCACGGTTCGATGCGGCTGGATGCGCCTTGGCCTCGAGCCGGGGGTCGCTGGCCCCGGCGCGGACCTCGAGCGCTGCCATCGGCAGCGCGGCGGGCGCGGGTTCAGGCCCCCCGTCCGGTCCCGGCGATCCCGCGGCGGGCGGATCGAGAGGCGGCCGGAGCGCATCGGCTTGCGGCGAGCCCCCGAGCACCCGGCCGCCCGATCCGGCGCCGCCGCGCGCCCGCGGGGCGGCCGCGGGACCGGGCGGCGCTGCGCCGGTCCGCAGCGCGGGCGGGCCGTGGTTGTTCTTCGCGGTCTGGGCCATGGGCGCCCGGGGCGCGGGCACGGCGAGCTAACGCCGCTCGCCCCGCAGGATTTCGGGCCGGGCGGGATCGCCGCGTGAATCCTCCCGCCAGGCCGCTCCGGGGCCGGGACTCACGGGCGGAACCCGGGACCACCCTGCGGGATCAGCGCCGCGGGCCGGGCGCCGGGGCACCCCCGCGCTTGCGGTCCGCAGGAGCCCCCAAGACCGGCGCCCCGCTCGCGCGCGGCGCAGCCGCGCGCCTCAGGCCCCCGGGCGCGGCCGGCCTGCGATCGCGTCGGTTCCTCCCGAGCCGCGCTGCGGTTCGATCGGACTGCGCTGCTGCCCCTTGCCAGCATCCTCGCGGCCCGAGCGACCGGGGTCGCGGCGGGGTGGCTGCTGCGGGCGAGCCGGGGGCTGGGGTACGCCAGGTCCAGGGCCGCTCTGTCGCCCGGTTGCCGAGCGGCTGTTGGTCGGCGGTCCCGGGCGCCAGTCTCGAATCCCCAGGCCGCTGGCGCTGCCAGCGGCTGACCCGCTTCCTTCCCGGGAGGGGCAGAGCCCGAGGCGCTCGATGGGCACGGTCGCGGCACAGGGGGAAGCCCATGGCTGCGGGCCGCTGTGGGGACAGGCCGCGCGCCACCTGGCCCGTGTCCCCTGGATCGCTCCTCCCCCCGGGAACCGACGCGGCGCTAGAGTCGGGCCATGCGACGCTGGCCCACGCTGATCGTGCTGCTCTGCTTGGGCGGACTGATCGTCGCCACGGCCACTCGGCGAAACCAAGCGCACGGCGGCCCGGCCCTGGGGCCGCCGCCGGCGTGGGCGGCACCCCAGCGCGGCGCCGCGGAGATCGAGTCGGTGCGCGAGTCGGTGGCGAGCGCAGCGGTCGGGATTTCCGTCCAGCGCGAGCCTTTGCAGGCAAGCCCTTCCGAACCGGGAACCGCAGGCGTGGGGGTCGTGAGCTCGGCTTCAACTGGGCGCGGACTCCGGCTGCGACTGATCAACCCGAGCGGGCAGACGCTGAACGGGCGCTCCTTCCGGCTGTCCGCGTTGGTCGGCCCGGTGAGCGATTCGGTGAAGGTGGAATACGGCACAGCCCGCAGCGACCCCGAGGGGCGAGCCCTCTTCCCCCTGCCGGCGGATTCCGCCGGAGACCTGCGCCTGCTGAAGGTCACCGAAGTCGGGCGCGAAGCCTACGGCTGGTTGGAGGGCCTGGAGGTGCCGATGCAAGGCAGCTTCGATGCTGGCGACGTGGTGGTGGCCGAACCGCGCGAGCTGCATCCCGAACCGATCCTGACCGGCAGGGTCGTCGACGAACACGATCAGCCGATCCCACAGGCCGTGGGTGCCTTGTCGGAGATCTACACGACCCATTCCGGGGAGCTGCTCGACCCCACCCCGCGCCGACCGTGGACTTGTCAGGTGGTCGTGGAAGCGGACGGTGCCTTCAAGGCCTATGGCCCCCTCGATCGCAACGTCGATGCGTGGTTCTGCATGTATGCGGAGGGTTTCGAGGAGCACATGGGATCATGGCTTTCTCTGCCGCGGTTCGATCTCCAGGTCGTCCTGCCGCGGGTGGTTCGCCTGCGCGGCATCCTGCGGGTTCCCGCCGCCGGGCCGCCGCTGACCGAATACGGGGTATGGATTTCTGGCGAGAACGGCGGCATAGGCATCTCCCCGGACGCCGAGGGTCGCTTCAGCGCGATCGGCAACACCAGGAGCTTGGAATTCTCCGTCACCCATCCGGGACTCGGCGTCCAGCTCTATCGCGAGACCTTCGCCATCAGCCCCCAGTGCGACGGCGACATCGGCGTGATCGACCTGCGCTCCGATCTGTGGGTGGTCGACCTCGAGCTGATCGACAACGAAGGCCAGCCCCTGGCCGACCGCGAGGTGACCATCCGCCTGGGCGCCGGTCTCGGGCATGCGGATGGGTACCGCACGGACGGCGCGGGGCGCTTGTTGACGGTGCTGCCGCGCAGCGTCCAGGAAGCGGAGATCGGCCTGAAAAACCAGACGGCCCTGCCCGTGAATCTCTCAGCTTTGCCGAGCGAGCTGCGCCTGCCCTGAAGTCCAGGAGGCCAAGCGTGGTCCCTGGACACCGCGGCTGGGCCAAGAAAACCCGCCAGCAGCACGCCCCGAGGGCCAGAGCGAGGAGCCACGCGGGCAGTAAAGCAGCGGATCCCCTGCGATCGCTGCGGAGCCGCTCCGAGGCCGCAAAAGCAGATCCTCGCTCAGCGCCGATCCCGGGCGGTGTGGCCGGCGGACTTCGGCCCATGGGCAGCGGACTGGTTGGGATGGCGAGCCGGGCGCAGCCCGACTCGCTGGGCGCTCAACCTGTCATCGCGCGGCAGCCTCGGCGCGGGGCCTGCCGACGACCACGATGTGGAAGCCGAGCAGCGACAGGCCGGGCACGGCGCACAGCAGCCGGTCGAGGCGGATGAAAAAGCGCGTGATCCAGGCGTTGCCGGGCACGAAGCGCAGCACGCCCAGGTGGTCGGGGAAGCCGGCGAAGACGTAGGCCAGGACGCCGTACTTCTTGACCGTGTGCATCTCGAAGCCGGCGCGCTGGCACAGCTCGAGGATGCCCTTGCGCGTGAAGCCCTCGTCGCCCTCGTCGAAGTGCTTGGATTTCTTGTAGAGGATCTTGCGCGCCAGGCGGATCAGCGGGTTGTCGTTGCAGGGCTCGCTCATGATCAGCACCCCATCCGGCTTGAGCGCCCGCCGGCAATGGGTCAAGAAGCCGACGTGGTCGCGGGTGTGGTGCAGGGAGCCCTTGCAGAAGACCACGTCGAAGCAGCCCGGCCGGAAGGGCAGCTTTTCCGCGTCGCCGGTGACCAGGCGCGCCCCGGGCACGTACTGGTCGCTGACCTTGAGCATGGCGTGGCTGATGTCCAGCCCGATCGAACCGGGGTGGCGCTGCTCGAGCTCGGCCAGGAAAAAGCCCGTGCCGCAGCCCAGGTCCAGGATGCGGCGCGCTCCGGCGGGCACGTGCCGGATCATCTCGGCGTGCCAGTCCTGCTGGAACAGGCGCGAGAACTCGAAGCTGTAGCGATAGGCGTAGCGCGGGGCGAGCTCCTTGTGCAGCTCGATCTGGGCGCGCGCGTTGGCGCTGGGGGCGGTCGCTTGGGCCACGGCAGGCGGGGTCACGGGGATCCCCCGAGTCTACCCCCCCGCGGCGCCGCGGCCCGCGGGCGGCGCCGGCGGCGGAGCGCTCGGCCGGCGGGCGATTCCCATCCACAGATGGCCCAGGAGGCCCAGCAGGACCACGTTGGCGAGCTGCACCAGGTGGGCGGCCACGCCCGAGGCCAGCGCCACGTCCCCCGGCACGCCCAGCAGGCCGAAGCCGATCTTCCAGCCGGCCTCCTGGGTCCCGAAGCCAGCGAACCCGTTGACCGGCAGCAGGTTGAACAGCACCGCCAGGCTCGAGCCCAGGCAGGCCTCGAGATAGCCCATGTCCCCGGGCAGACCCGTGCCGCGGGCCAGGACCGCGTAGAACTGGAACACCAGCGCCCAGATCGCCGCGGTGAGGAGCCAAGCCAGGGCCAGTCGGGGCCCGGCCGCCGCCAGGCGCAGGGCAGCGATGCCCTCCCCCGCCTTGGCCGATAGCCGCGCCCCGAAGGGGTGGCTCTCGAGGCCGAGGCGCCGCAGCAGGGCCTGCAGCAGCCGCGCGGGCCGGTCGGGCACCGCGGCCAGGCCGGTCAGGGCCAGGCCGCCGAGCAGCGCGGCGGCGCCCACCGCGGCCATCCAGGGGGCCTGCGGGAAGCGCCCGCGGAGCGCGAGCAGAATCGCGCCCATGGCGGCGCCCAGCACGGCCAGGTCGAGCAATCGCGAGACCAGCAGACTGGCCAGCCCGCGCGCGGCCGAGAGGCCGGTCAGGGAGCGCAGGTAGACGACCAAGGTGGCCTCGCCGGTCTTCGCGGGCAGGACGTAGGAGGCCAGGTTGTGGGCCGAGGAGCAGGCCAACATCGCCAGGGATCCGGGGCGGTGCCCGGGCGGGATCAGCACCTGGTAGCGCAGGGAGCGCACCCCATGGATCGCCAGGTGCACGGCCAGGGCGGTCCAATAGGTGCGGGCCTCGAGCCCGCGCAGGGCCTGCGCGAGCTCCGCGGGGCCCACGCCGCCCCAGGCGAACAGCAGCCACAGGAGCGCCGCGGCGACCGCCAGGCTGAGCAGGAATCGCCGCAGCAGCTTCACGCAGCTCAGGGCAGGAAGCGGTACTGCCCGCCCGACTGGCGCGCCAGGCCCTCGAGCACCCCCAGGCGCAGGCCGAAGGCGATCGCGTGCACGCGGATGCCGCGCCAGCGGTTGCGCGCCGCAAAGGTCTTGAGGATCGCCGCGGGCTGCACCAGGCCTCCGGCCGTGGGCTCCCCATCGGAGAGCACCACCAGCGTGTCGACCTCCTCGAAGCCGAGCGCGCGCTCGAGCGCGTCCCACAGGTTGGTCTGCGAGCCAGGCCGCAGGCGGGCCACGAAATCGAGCGCTTTCTTGAGCCGCCCCGGGCTGGCGGCCTCGGGGCCGCGGCCGAAACTGCGCACCGTGGAGTCGAAGGTGACCACTTCGAAAGCCACGGACTCGGGCAGGGCCTGCAGCGCGCGGGCGAGCTCGGCCTTGGCCACCTCCATGCGCGAGGCCCCGCGCAGCTCGGGATCGGTGGTGGTGCCATCGGGCGAGGTCGGCTGGGCCATCGAGCCCGAGACGTCGATCACGAAGACGATGCGCTCGCCGCGCAGGCGGATGCCGAAGAACTCGCTGCTGCCGGTGCTGGCTTCCTCGGCCAGGTCGGCCCGCGTGGCGCGGATCTCCGCCGCGCGCTCGGGGCTGGTCGGCACCAGGCCGCGGCCGCGTTCGGCGTACCAGCGCGCCCACAGTTCCGGCACCTCGCCGAACGGCTGTCCGCTGAGCTCGCCCAGCAGCGCCACGGCGTCCGGCAGCACGCGCGGGCCGAAGCGCGGCAGGGCCGCCACCAAGAGCTCGATCGATTCGGGCCGGCGCAGGCGTTCGAGGGCGCGCAGGGCGGCGAGTTGGTCGGAGAAGTCTGCGCTGGAGAGGGCGCGCTCGAGCTCGGCGCGCGGCAGGTGGCCGACCTCCGCGAGCTCCCCGAGGGCCGCGCGCACCAATTCCGGGCGCCGCTCGCGGGCCGGCAGGCCGCGCAGCCATTCGGCCAGCTTGGCGTCCCCCGCGTAGCCCTCGGAAGCCACCGAGAGGGCCAGGCCGGCCAGGTAGGGATCCTTGAGGCGCGCGACCAGGGCGGGCAGACCCGCGGGGCCCTTGGCGCGCGCCAGGGCCAGCACGGCGCGCTCCTGGACCGAGAGGGCGCGGTCGTCGAGGCACTTGTCGAGGGCCCCGGCCAGCTCGGGGAAAGCTCCGGCGCCGAGGGCGTCCAGCCGGAACAGGCGCTCGAGGCCCTCGCACTTGGCCAGCCCATCCCCGGCCAGGGAGGCCACGCGCCCATCGGCGGCGGCGCCGAGCTCCGCGGCGAAGTCGACCGCCGTGCGGCGATCGCGGGCGTGGCGTTCGTTGTTGGGCTCGAAGTCCTCGAGGTGCAGGGCCGCCAGCGCGGCCTCGAAGGCCTGACCCAAGGCCTCCTCGGGGCCCGCAAGCGCCCAGGCGCGCCCGGCTGCGGCGCGCTCCGCCGGCTCGAGGCTGGGGTCGAGGAAGGTGCGCTGGCAGCGCCCCACGGCGTCGGCCTGGCCGCGGCGCAGCCATTCGTCGAGCGCCAGGATGCGGATCGCCGGCTGCTTGTCGTCCAGGGCCGCCTCCAGGGTCCCTTCGGGCAGCCGAGAGCGGCTGGCGGCGAACAGGCGCTCGCGCAGTTCGGGCAGGTTCTCGCCGCGCTTGGCGGCCGGAATCCGCTGGTCCCACGCGCCGCGCGCGCTGGAGAGCAGGGCCGGCGCCAGGCTCAGCAGCAGCTCGGGATCGCTGCCGATCAGCGCCTCGAGGGCCGCGGCGCGCAGCTCCGCGGCGCCGCGCCCGAGCAGGCACTCGGCCAGCCGCTCGCGGGCCGCCGGCCCGAAGCGCGCCAGGGCACCCGCGGCCGCGGCCTGCTCGCGCAGATCGCTGCGCGCCTGCTCGAGCCGCGCCGTGAGCAGCGCCTCGACCTCCGCGGCGAGCCCGGGCTCGGCCTCCGCGAAGCCCCCCAGGGCCGCCAGCAGGCGGGCGCGGGT
>ERZ1066117.255-NODE-255-length-50946-cov-16.853157_pt1 | contig 50946 bp, 46 predicted proteins | sample MGYA00382764_ERZ1066117 | MGnify/ENA primary metagenome ERZ1066117 (study PRJEB33369, sample SAMEA5778347) | biofilm metagenome | biome: Industrial cooling water; feature: Water cooling tower basin; material: Biofilm | place: United Arab Emirates | collected...
AAACCCTCAAATCTGTACCTTTTAATAGTAAGACTACTTAAGCCATCGAGTACTATTTAAAACTTGATGGAGGCGGAGGAACTTGAACCCTCACGACTTATTCGGTTGACGGATTTTAGTCTAATCCATCCGCTTCAATGTGGCGATTCCCATTTAACTTTAGAAAAATGGCTAGGCCCAGAGCATTCTGCCATTGCCCCTGAAAGAGCGCCACCATCACGGCCAGAAGTAACTGTTGGAAATAGCCACATCAAAAGTCAGTGGTAAGTATCTTCATCTGCCTCTGTCCCGCTTCAGGTTTGCCCTGTTTCAAGTCGCCATCACCCGGACAGCTTCCGTGTCCACTGCTTTGGTGCCATCCACCCGTTGGGTAATTGCGCTCACCTGCTCTAAGTGCTCTTGATTGGGTACAGAACCCGTAAAAATAATTGTGCTACCGTCCTGGTGCATGGACAGGGAATCAAGCCCCTTCGTGCGATCGTCGCCGTCCAGGGCCAGGGCAACTCGCTTCAAAAGACCCTCTGGATCGTATTCTCCTTCTAGACCCATCTGTTCCGGTGGGGGTGGGGGTTGCTGTAAGCCAGCTTTCATCCGGCGCTCCCAGTCGTAATCTCCCCCCATGCCCGGACTCATTCGTTCAGCGGCAACCTCGCTTGGTTCCGGCTCTCCTGCCCCAGTTTGTCCCGGCTGAGAACCTTCCATGCGATCGCCACAATGCCGTTCTACCCAAGTCATCGGCTGGCCCTCCTGCTTGAGCGTTAATAGCCTCTCTCTCCATTAAAAAAGTTCTGGAATCAGACAAACCTCTATCTCCAGAAACATTCGCGACCAGTAGGATTGGGATTAAACTTTGGCTGAGATGAGATGTCGCCTAGAAATGGCTGTGGGTATCGATCTTGCCCGCATCCATGCCCTATCTCCCCATCTTTTAAACTTGTTTTTTCTTCATTAAGATTGGTACATATTTTCTTCTTAAAATTGATTAGACATTTTAACTGATCAGGCTAGCCAGAAATCTAAAAATAAGCCAAACTATGGAAGAACTGGACTTGCGGCTACAGAAGCGATTAAAAAACTATCAACTAAGGGTGAAAAATGCGAATTCTGGTTACAGGTGGTGCTGGCTTCATTGGCTCTCATCTTATTGATCGGCTGATGGAGCAGGGGCATGAGGTGCTCTGTCTCGATAACTTTTATACGGGTAGTAAGCAAAATCTCCTGCACTGGCTTAATCACCCTCGGTTTGAACTGCTGCGCCACGATGTGACCGAGCCGATTCGACTGGAGGTGGAGCAGATTTATCACCTGGCCTGTCCTGCCTCTCCGGTGCATTATCAGTATAATCCCGTCAAAACGATTAAAACGAACGTGATGGGAACCATGAATATGTTGGGGTTGGCCAAGCGGGTCAAGGCTAGATTTTTACTCGCTTCCACTTCAGAGGTCTATGGCGATCCCGAAGTCCATCCCCAAAGTGAAGACTACCGGGGAAATGTTAACCCGATCGGAATTCGCTCCTGTTATGACGAAGGCAAAAGAGTTGCCGAAACCCTCTCCTTTGACTATCATCGCCAGAATAATGTCGAAATTCGAGTGGCGCGGATTTTTAATACCTATGGACCGCGGATGCTAGAGAATGATGGGCGCGTGGTCAGCAACTTCGTTGTCCAGTCGCTCAAAGGCACGCCCCTGACGGTCTATGGCGATGGCAGTCAAACCCGCAGTTTTTGCTATGTCTCTGACCTGGTGGAAGGCTTGATGCGGCTGATGAATGGGGAACACACGGGGCCGATCAACCTGGGAAATCCAGAGGAGTACACCGTTTTGCAACTGGCCCAAAAAGTTCAGGGAATGATTAATCCAGGGGCGGAAATTCAGTTCAAACCCCTGCCCCAGGATGACCCCCAACGCCGTAAACCGGATATTACCCGGGCAAAATCCCTGCTGGGTTGGCAACCGACCATTACTTTAGAGGACGGGTTGGAGCGGACGATCGCCGATTTTAGCCAGCGCTTAGGTAGGGAATGGGTGGCCCCCTCAGGAAGCTACCTGGAGGTTTGATTGCAGGGTGTGACCTGAGACATTGACTGGAAAAGTTTGACCTGAGAAGTTTTAATTGCAGTTTTGTGCGGAGGTGCTTATGCGGGTATGTGTGATTGGAACGGGATACGTAGGACTGGTGACGGGAGCTTGCCTGGCTCACATTGGCCATCAAGTCATCTGCGTTGATAACAATGAGGAGAAAGTCAAGCTGATGCAGTCGGGGCAGTCCCCCATCCATGAACCCGGACTCCCAGAAATTCTTCAGTCGGCCCTCCGCAACGGCAACATTGAGTTCACCACTGATCTGGCGGGTGGGGTTAACCACGGTGAAATTCTGTTTATTGCAGTTGGCACTCCTGCGTTACCCACGGGTGAAAGTGATACCCGCTATGTGGAAGCGGTAGCCAAAGGCATTGGGGCTCATCTCAATGGAGGATATAAAGTGATCGTCAACAAATCCACTGTGCCGATCGGTTCAGGGGACTGGGTGCGAATGCTGGTGCTGGATGGACTGGCAGAACGGCAACCGGCTTTAGTGGGCGGTGGTAGTGTGATCGACAAACCCCCAGAGTTTGATGTGGTCAGCAATCCAGAATTTTTGCGGGAGGGTTCGGCGGTCTACGATACCTTCAATCCCGATCGCATTGTCCTGGGCAGTAACAATCCCAAAGCGATCGCCTTGATGAAGGAACTCTATGCCCCGATCGTGGAGCGCCAGTATGCCGAAAATCCCCACCTGCCCCCGGTGCCGGTGCTGGTCACGGACCTCAGTTCCGCTGAAATGATCAAGTACGCAGCCAATGCCTTTCTGGCGACCAAAATCAGCTTTATCAACGAAGTCGCCAACATTTGCGATCGGGTAGGGGCGGATGTGCTGCAGGTGTCCCAGGGGATTGGGCTGGACTCGCGGATTGGCGGTAAATTTTTGCAGGCTGGTTTAGGCTGGGGTGGGTCCTGCTTCCCTAAAGATGTTTCTGCCTTGATCCACACCGCCGATGACTATGGCTACGAAACCCAACTGTTGAAGGCAGCGGTGAGTGTGAACCAACGGCAACGCCAGGTGGTGCTCGAAAAACTGCAGCAAATGCTGAAAATTCTGAAGGGCAAAACCGTGGGACTGCTGGGGCTAACCTTCAAGCCCAACACCGACGATATGCGCGATGCCCCCGCCCTCAGCCTGATTGAGCAACTGACCCGATTAGGCACCAGGGTGAAAGCCTACGATCCCCTTGTCTCCCAAACCGGAATGCGGCATGGACTGTCTAACGTGCTGGTGGAAACGGACCCGGAACGGCTAGCAGATGGTTGTGATGCCCTTGTGCTGGTGACGGAATGGCAACAGTTCAAGACCCTGGATTACATTAAGATGGCTCAGTTGATGACCAACCCTGTCCTGGTGGATGGACGCAATTTCCTGGGTCGGGAGATGATGGAAGCTGCTGGGTTCCGGTACGTCGGGATTGGCCACTAAAGATCAAGACTGAGATCGACGAGTCCCATGTCATAGGCCAGAATAGAGAAATAAAGCGATCCAGACTGCCATTCAGATCTGCGAGGAGGGAAGATAATGACGGCCTATGACTACGATCTATTTGTCATTGGAGCGGGTTCAGGTGGACTGGCGGCCTCCAAGCGGGCAGCTTCCTACGGAGCAAAAGTGGCGATCGCCGAAACGGATCTGGTTGGGGGCACCTGTGTCATCCGCGGTTGTGTCCCCAAAAAGCTGCTCGTCTATGCCTCTAAATTTGCCCCTTTATACCGGGATGGAGAAGGCTACGGCTGGAAGAAAGTTAAGACCAAGCTGAACTGGGAGCAACTGCGGGACGCTGTAGATCGGGAAGTGCGCCGTTTGAGTGCCCTGCACATCAGCTATCTGGAAAAGGCGGGGGTGGAACTCTTTCCTACTCGGGCCACTCTCCTGGATGAACATACGGTGGATCTGGGGGATCGTCGTGTGACCGCCGCTAAAATTCTGATTGCTGTAGGTGGTCGGCCCCAGAAACCGGATTTAGCGGGCATGGAGAATGCCGTTACCTCGAATGAAATGTTTCATTTACCCCAAAAACCGCAGCATCTAGCCATTATTGGCGCGGGTTACATCGGCACTGAATTTGCAGGGATCATGCATGGGTTGGGCTGTGAAGTCACCCAGATTATTCGCAAAGACCTGATTTTGAAAGGATTTGACCAGGAGATTCGCACCGGCGTACAGGAAGGGATGATTCAACGTGGCATTCGTTTTATCCCCAATACGGTGGTCACCACAGTGGAACGGAAAGGCAAAAAGCTGAAACTGACCCTTTCCGGGGAAACGAATGAGACACTGAATGCTGATGTTTTTCTGGTAGCTACGGGTCGAGTGCCCAATTTGGAGGGGTTGGGTCTAGAGCAAGCGGGGGTGGAAACTCGTACCACTTCCATGGAAGGCCCCGGTTACAGTACCACCAGTGCGATTGCCGTGGATGAGTATAGCCGCACCAGCCAGGCCAATATTTTTGCGGTGGGAGACTGTACCGATCGGCTCAACCTCACCCCCGTAGCCATTGCCGAAGGGCGGGCCTTTGCGGATACCGAATTTGGGCAGATGTCCCGCGCCATCAGTCATGCCAATGTTCCCTCTGCTGTATTTTCTCAACCGGAAGCCGCTACCGTCGGTCTGTCTGAAGAAGCAGCGCGGGCTGAGTATGGCGATCGGGTGAACGTTTACCGGGCCCGCTTCCGTCCCATGTTCCACAGTTTTACGGGGCGTGAAGAGAAAGTTATAGTCAAACTGGTGGTGGAAGGGGAGCAGGAACGGGTACTGGGGGTACACATGGTTGGGGATAACGCTGCCGAAATTATTCAGGGCATGGCGATCGCCGTCAAGATGGGAGCGACGAAAAAAGACTTCGATGCCACGATCGGGATTCATCCCTCCACAGCCGAGGAATTTGTCACCCTGCGATGACTGACTTAGGGCGAGGTTGGGGCCGGTTCAGGGGATGGGCTGGCGATGGTTTCGGAGGGATTTAGTACCTGATCCATATCTAGATAAACCCGTTCTGCCGAACTTTCATACAGGGGCCCGCCCACCTTGTTACTTACATTCACCAGTTGTAAGAGCGCATTTCTGGGATTACTTCCGGGTTTAAGTGTAAAGAGTAAGCCGTTGGGGCGGATACAGTCTTCGCCTCGCTTGAGCGCAACACAAACCACATTCTGACCATTCATCCGCCCCGTGGTGAGAAACCGCAGCAAGCGCTGGTCATAGAAGGATTGGAATCGGGCGGAAACCTGACGACAACGGGTGAGAGGATCGTAGTTATCTCCCAGGGTGGAAGCCCAGCGGATAATGGCAACGTTGCCCTGGGCAGTGCGGGCGGTGGTGGTGGGAATAGCGCTATTTTCATCGCAGAAAAACTTAGCTCCCTGGGCCTGGACGGAGTGGGTTGGTAGCAAGGCAATCCCCAGAGCAAGTCCCCAGGCAAGGGTACACCCAGTTGTGAGTGCAGTTAAAAATGGCTTGAACATGGCTTTCCGGTCTCCAATAGATGCCAACAATGATTACAGTTCGTCAGTGCGTGGCAGTGATCTCAGACGATCGCCAGCAGTAAAGGGTAGATGACTGGACTGAATGGCCTCTAATTCAGGAGGTGATCTCAAGTCCTCAATTGGTCATTCTTCGGTCATTCTACAGTCGGCTCGGTCATGCTCCTGGTGATCTGAAGCTGAGTTATGGCGTGATCTGAACCGAGGGATATCCCTTCTAGTGCCCCAGACTGTCCTAAAAATTGCCCAAATTTATTCCAGCGTAACCGTCGAACAGACATAATTGATCTGGTGATCTAGTTCAGTGGGGCTGATCAGAGGAATGGTAGTCAATCCGATGGAGCGCAGCATGAGACAGGCAAGTTATATTTCTCCCAGGCGATCTCTTCGCTCTCGGCTTTCCCCGTTGCGGCTCATTCTGCTGACAGGATTTCTCTGCCTCTCTCTGCTGCTGTCCGGTTGTGTTCGCTCCGATCTGCAGATTAACTTTGGCGGGCAGGGCGGTGGCGAAGTTATCCAGCAGATTAAACTGGCAGAACCGCTGACCACGGTGAAAGGTCTGGTGAATGAATCCTGGTTAGACCAAGTTCAACGGCAGGTCCGCCAGGTGGGAGGGGTCAGTCAGCGCCTCAGCGATCGGGAACTGCAGATCAAAATTCCCTTCGATAATGGATCGAACCTGGCCCGCAAACTGAATCAATTCCTCCAACCCCTGCAGGGAGCAACTGCAGCTAATCGCAAGACCCGCTCTACAGCCCATTCAGGGTTGCCTTTGCCTGCTCTACCCTCCCATTTAGAGGTCACGGGGCAGAACTTCCTCCTGCTACTGCGGAACCGTTTTGCCTACGACCTGGATTTGCGTTCCCTGGGGGTGCAGTCTGCCAGTGGCGAAGTCCTGCTCAGTCCCACTTCCCTGCTGAATTTGCAGATCAGTCTCAAAACCCCCTGGGGCGCTCGCAGCGTAGGTCATACCGTTTCACCCTTAACCTCAACCGACAACCCGACGTTGATCAATCCGGGGATGACGCAACAGGGCCAAACCCTAACCTGGACTTTGCAACCGGGGTATGTCAATCACCTGGAGGCAGTCTTCTGGTATCCCAGTCCGATCGGCTTGGGGGCGATCGCCATTGCCCTATTTGTGGCCGCAGGTTGGTATCTCAAGTCTTCATCCCAGGGAGTTCAACCGGGTGCGTCGTCCTAACTCCTGGCGACGACTACTCATTCTGGGTCTGAGTGTGCCCATCCTGGCCCTAAATATCTGGATTCTGGGTCAACTGCTGCTTTATTTTGAACAGCTGTTTACCGTGCTCACCCTGGCCGCCGTTCTGGCTTTATTACTGAATTATCTGGTTCAGGGGTTGGAACGGCTGGGACTGAAACGGGGTCAGGCGATTCTCTGTGTTTTGTTGCTCACTCTGGCCATCCTGGCGCTGCTGGGGTTTGTGCTGGTCCCCCTGGTCATCCAACAGGCCACCCAACTGCTAGAAGGACTACCCACCTGGCTGGAGACGGGAAATCAAAACCTGAACTGGTTAGGGCGGTTTGCTGAACAACGCCGGATTCCCCTCAACCTGGAACAGATCAGCAACCAGATCGCCGATCAAATTCGTGGCTTAGTCGGTTCCCTGCCGGGGGTGGCGATCGGAACCCTGGGGCGGCTACTGGACACCATTTTAATTCTGGTGCTGGCCTTTTACATGCTGTTTTATGGGGGGCGGCTGTGGCAGGGATTGATCAATTTGTTGCCCGTTCCCCTGGGACCAATTCTCAGCCATTCCCTCCAGCTCAATTTTCAACGGTTTTTTATTGTCCAATTGCTGCTGGCCTGCTTCATGGTGTTGGCCATGCTGCCGGTGGTGTTGGCCCTGCAGATCAACTTTGGGCTGCTCTTTGCCCTGGTGATCGGCGTTGCCCAGTTGATTCCGGTGATTGGGGCGACGGTGGGGATTGGGATTGTTACCCTGCTGGTGATGTTACAAAACCTCTGGCTGGCGGTTCAGGTGGCGATCGCCGCAGTTATTCTGCAACAGATTAAAGACAATGTGCTGTCTCCCAAACTGCTGGGGGATGTGATTGGTTTGAATCCGCTCTGGCAGTTTATTGCCCTGCTGATTGGCGCTAGAGTGGCGGGCTTATTAGGAGCTATTCTCTCAATTCCCATCGCCGGGACTATTAAAGCCACGTTTGAAGAAATGCGCGAGTTTTATCAATCTCTGGCTGAGCTTCCCCGCCTTCCTCCCAGTAGCAAGTAGGCCGATAGCAGGGGGGTTGGGTCAGGCGCTCTTGCCCGTCTCAGCTCTATGCGGCTTGAATTACCATGGAGCTACCTGAAGACAGCGACCTGAAGATATGAGCATGTTTAACCTTCCCCTCAGCCGTAGACGATTAGTGAAAGCCACCCTGACCTCTGGGTTTGCCCTGGCGGTTCAACCGGTGCTGGCGGAGGTGATTCGAACGGGGACGGAGGGTTTAATTGCTGGTGCTGTCAAAATTCCCGTTGCTGATGGTGTCATCCCAGCCTATCGGGCCCATCCTGCCCAAGCTGGATCTTTTCCGGTGGTGCTGGTGGTGCAGGAAATCTTTGGCGTGCATGAGCATATTCAGGATATCTGTCGTCGTCTGGCTAAACTGGGTTACCTGGCCATTGCCCCCGAACTTTTTATCCGTCAAGGTAATGTGTCCCAACTGGGCCAGATTGATCAGATTCTGCCGATCGTGGCTAAAGTGCCGGACCAGCAGGTGTTCGCCGATCTGAATGCGACGGTGGCCTGGGCCAAACAGACAGGGCAGGGCAATACGTCTCGCTTGGGCATTACCGGGTTTTGCTGGGGGGGACGGATCACCTGGCTTTACGCAGCGCACAATCCGCAGGTGAAGGCGGGGGTGGCCTGGTACGGACGACTGATGGGCGATCGCACCCCTCTGCAACCCCAATACCCGATCGACATTGCCGCTAATCTGAAAGTGCCAATCTTGGGGCTATATGGGGGAGAAGATAAAGGGATTCCCCTAACTACCGTAGAGCAGATGCAGGTAGCGTTAAAGCGATCGTCCTCCGGCTCAGAAATTATCGTTTATCCAGAGGCCCCCCATGGGTTCTTTGCCGACTATCGTCCCAGTTATCGTCCCCAGATTGCGGCAGAAGCCTGGCAACGCCTGCAGTCCTGGTTGAAAACTTATAAAGTGTAGAGAGCAATTTGTTACCCCCTGGCTAGTGAGAAAGAAGGAGGATTGAAGCGTCAGCAAGGGGTCTGGCTTTGCGCTTTCAGTAACTTTAATGCCTCCTCAAACCCTGCCAACCCGATCGCAACTTCATCTCTGGCTCTGGCTTTGTTCCATCACAGGACTGAGGGCAAAGAAGGTATTGAAAATTTCGTTCCCAACCACATTCATCTGCCGTTGCAGGTGATCGAGAAACTCATGGATGCCGGTCTGCATGATTTCATCAATTGTCAAATAATCCAGTTCTGCCCGCAGCCGTCCGATCGCCCGTTCAGCCGGAATTCGCCAGGTGCCGGGGGGCGTGCCAGTTATATGATGTAGCGATCGCTCTGCTTCCAACAAACTAAACCGAATGGCGCGGGGAAACTCCGTATCCAGAATCAAAAACTCCGCCACTCCAGCGGGGGTAATGCGGTGAACGCCCCGTTTGCGGTACATTTCGTAGGCACTGGCAGATTTGAGCAGGGCCATCCAGCCCAACTGATCGATCGTCATCCCGACGTAATCGATAGAGGGTAACAGTAAATAGTACTTGACATCCAGGATTCGACTAATTTTATCAGCCCGTTCCAGCAGGCGACCCATTCGGCCAAAGTTCCAGCCCTCATTATGGGTCATAGTGGCATCCATCACCCCGGCGAATAAATGGCTGGATTGCTTAACTTCCGCCAAAAAATCTGCAAGGTCGCGCAGGGGTTGATTTTTCGCTGCCGATCGCACCATGCTATAAAAACTATTCACCTGCTGCCACATTTCTGAAGAAATCACTTCCCGAATTGAGCTGGCATTATCCCTGGCATATTGCACACAGGACAGGATCGAGTTGGGATAGTTGGGATCAAACGTGAGGAATTGAATTACATTTTCAGCCGTTGCTTCCCCATAATGAGTTTGAAAAAAATCCAGATCTCCTGTGGTCAGCACCAGAGGTTGCCATTGTTGCCCCACGCCGGCCGGTAAATCTAGAAACAGATTGAGATTAACATCAACAAAACGGGCAATACTTTCGGCTCGCTCAATGTAGCGGTTCAGCCAGTAGATCGAATCAGCAACACGACTCAGCATTTTCCCCTCCTACTCACACAACACCCAGGTATCCTTACTACCGCCCCCCTGGGAAGAGTTAACCACCAGGGAACCTTTTTTCATGGCGACGCGGGTCAGGCCACCGGGATGGACATAGATTTCTTTACCATAAAGAATATAAGGGCGCAAATCCACATGGCAGCCTTCAAACTGACCATTGAACAGCGTTGGCACCCGCGAGAGGCAAAGGGTGGGTTGGGCAATATAGTTGCGGGGTTTAGCCAGAATGCGCTGGGCAAACTCTTCCCGTTCCTCTGGGGTGGATTGGGTACCCACCAGCATGCCATAGCCGCCGGATTCATTCGCCGCCTTGACCACCAGTTTGTCCAGATTGGCCAGTACGTAGTCCCGCTGATCCTCTTCCCAGCACAGGTAGGTGGGGACATTCGCCAACAGCTGATCTTCACCCAGGTAGTAGCGAATCATCTGCGGAACATAAGCATAAATGACCTTATCATCCGCTACACCCGTCCCCAAGGCATTGGCGATCGCCACCCGACCATGGCGATAAACATCCATCAAACCGGGCACGCCCAGCAGAGAATCGCTCCGAAATGTGGTGGGATCGATAAAGATATCATCAATGCGGCGATAGACCACATCCACCCGCTTCAACCCTTTGGTGGTCCGCATTTGCAGGTAACCATCCGCCACCACTAAATCCCGTCCTTCCACCAGTTCAATGCCCATCTGCTGGGCCAGGAAGGAATGTTCAAAGTAGGCAGAATTAAAAACGCCAGGGGTGAGCACCACCACCGTTGGATCACGGAGGCTGTCTGGAGCCAGATTGAGCAGGGTTTCCAACAAATGGCTGGGGTATTCATCCACGGGCTGAATTTGCATCTGTTGAAACACTTTGGGAAAAGTGCTCTTCATCACCCGTCGATTTTCCAGCACGTAGGAAATTCCAGAGGGACAGCGCAAATTATCTTCCAGCACATACCACTGCCCATCCCGATCGCGGACGAGATCCGTTCCCGTCACATGGCACCAGATCCCTCCCGGTGGTTTTAAGCCCATACAGGGACTGAGAAATCCCTGGGCAGACTCAATCAGTTCCCTTGGGATCACATTGTCCTTTAAGATTTTTTGATCGCTGTAAATATCGGCAATGAACAGGTTGAGGGCATGGATGCGCTGCTTTAAGCCCTCTTCCAGCGAGCGCCATTCCGGGGCAGAGACAATGCGGGGAATAATATCAAACGGCATGATCCGCTCTGTTCCCTCTTCAGCCCCATACACATTAAAGGTCGCCCCTAATTTGAACAAAGCCTGGCAGGCCGCCTGTTGACGTTGTTCCAGTTCTCCCTTGGGGAAAGAATTTATTCGATCCACCAGCAGCTTAGCCTGGGGTCGTGGGTCGCCTGGAGCGATGAAGAGTTCGTCGTAAAAATCGCCGGGATGATAGGTATCTAGTCGCACTGTTGCAATAACTCTAAGGGCTGATGACAGCACTATACAGGAAGCATAGAGAAGTGCTTTTGTTTGCAAACTTAATTTTATAAAGCTCAGGGGGGCGAGGGGGGATACGCTAGGCTAGGGCCAGTGCCTTGATCTTAAACCAGGGAAACCTGACTCTATGCTGACCCTCGAACCTTTGTTTGAATTTTCCCGTAGCCACTGTGTTGCGATCTGCGCGGTGCTGGTTCCGGCCAACTTGCTCAGTACCCTGCACACCCTGCTACTGCTCATCTTTCCCCGCTCTCAAGCCTACCTGGGGCGATCGGTTCTCCTCTCCATTACCCTAGCGTCGCTGCTGCTTTTGCATGTGTTTAGCTGGTTTATCGTTGGCATTGTCAGACCTCCCACCTATATTCTGCTGGCGTTAAGTACGGTCTGCCTGAGCTTGAATGGCTGGGCCTTCTGGTATAGTCGCGTTGTCCAAACTCCCTTCAAAACTGCTTTAAAAACGTCAAAGGACCTGGTAGAGAGCCAGGCCCAGATCTAGAAATTGAAAGACAACTAAGAACAATCGGCAATTAACTAAGGGGTAACTAATGAAGGTGGACAAGGAACCTGCAAAACCTGAGCATTTAGACATTCTTGATCCGACTTACCCTAATCCCTCCTTTTCTCTGATTCAGCAATACGAATTAGCTTGAATTTAGGGGATGGCTGATCGACGAGAGATCTTACACTCGATCGCCATAGTTCAGGTCTTTGACTTTACTCGGATTCAGGCTTGCAGTTGGTTTGGGAAGGAGACACAGTCCCAGAGAACCGAGGTGGAATGCAGCTTTTTACCTGTGCATTGTGTCCTGTATAACAAACTAGCATTGTTGCTCCAGGAGTTCTAGCCTTGTAATACTTATTGACCGGCTGATCAAGAACGATACAAATCGGTGACAAATGTTAAACAGAGGAGATCAAACGCTATTTAGACCAGGTCTTCTGCCCATGCAGATTATTTCCTTTCGCTAACTATAGCAGGTCGGTTCAGGAAGGCATTGAAAGCGATAATATTTAATGCGCTGGGCTTGGGGCAGTATGGTTACGGTTCAGGAACTAGCCAGTTTCAAGTGAATCCCTGAGGGTGAGCAGCAGAGCCGTTAATCCAGTCGCTTTTTAAGCTGATCTCGTAAATTGGACGGCAAAGCCTGCAGTTGAACGGCCCGCTGCAGCAAATCCAGGTCATGCAATTCCCCTTGACGCAGACGAACGATATCAGCAACCGTAATTTGATCTGGATCTCGATCGATAATTTCGATCGAATCTCCCGCGGCAACATCCCCTTCCTGCACCACTGCAAAGTAAAACCCCGAGCGCTGGCTGGCTAAAAACCGCTGCACCATATCGGCACGGCCAAACTTTATTTCAAGTTTGTAACAGGGAGTCCGGGGTTGGGTGACCCTCAACTCAGCCGTGCCAACCCGCAGCCGATCGCCAATATGAATGGCATCTTCTAACAGGCCCGCGATCGTCAGGTTTTCCCCAAACATCCCCCAGGGCAACTCCATCCCCGCCAGTTCATTCCGCCAGTAGGGATAATGTTCACTGGGATAAGCATAAATCGCTTTATAAAGACCCCCATGAACGCTCAGATCAGCCTGGCGATCGCCCTCCAGGTTCAGCGATCGAAGTTTAATCCGGCCTGGAACTGGCTGTTTAAAGATTCCCGTTAAAACAGTTTTTCCCCTCCAAACAACTTCGCGGGGAACCCCGACATTGACAGAAATAACTTGCATCTGAGTTTACTAATGATTCTTTTTCAGTATGGAACAACATCAGGGCTTCTGCTTCGCTGCAATCTTGTGAAATCCAGCCCTCCTATGAAGGATTAGAACAGACGGGGCACACCGTTACAGTTAAAATCGGGTATCCTGGCAACCGGAGGCTTCAGTTGCGATCGTCATCCTATCTCCCCATGTCATCCTTACCCACTCCCGTTCAGATTCTGGAAACCTTACTCCCCCATCTCCGGGTTGCGGCGGCCTATTCCCGGCAGATCCAGACCCGGATTGCGGCCCGTCCCAGTAAAGATGCGGAGAACCACTTTGGTGCAGCCCTCAGTGACGCGGATCTATCCATTCAAACCCTGGTGGAAGTTGCCCTGCTGGGGTCGTTTCCCCATCTGCGCTTTTATGGGGAGGAGTATAAACAGTCCTACAACACCAAGTATTTTCGGGCGATCGATCTCGGTGCTAAAGATGATTATCTCGTCACCCTTGACCCGATCGATGGCACCCGTTTTTACCTGGATGGTCACTCCAACTATCAGATCATTCTTACGGTTTTGAATACAGATGAGTATGAAGCGGCGATCGCCCTGACTCCGGCAGAAAATACCTATACCTATGCACTGCGGGGACAGGGATGCTGGCAGGGCAGTCTGGAGATAGACCTAAAAGATTGCCAACCTCTGAAAATTGACAAGACACCACCCACCCTTCTCCTGGGCTGGGGGATGGAAAGGCTCAAACCTTTGCTGGAAACCCACTACACCGTCCTGGATGTCGCCACGTCTTACTCGAAAGAGCGGCAAATTCCCAACGTCAATGGCATGCTGAACGGGGAGCTATGCGGAGCCATGATTCGGGCAGGAAACTTTATTGACGGGGCAGCCCTCGCCTTTATGGTTCAGGAAGCAGGCGGCATTGTTACCACGTTTGATGGATCGCCTCCCCCTCCCCTATACACCAGCACCAACTACCGCCGCCCCGGATTGCTCCTGGCTGCCTCTCCCACTGTCCACGCCCATTTACTAGAAGCAGCGCAAACTATTATTTCAACACAAAATCCTTAACGAATTTACGGTTGACTTTAAAACTCTACCCGTATTAAATGCTACCCCGCCCGGTGGCGCTGCCAATACTCAGTTTGGTCTAGTTGCTGATGCTGGCAACAAAATTTATTCTATGCGGATTGATCCAGGGGAAAACCTGCCGATTATTTACGAGCGGATTAGATAGGCTGCTAGTTAACTTTTTGCTAACGATTCTGTAATGTGGGTAGCTGATCGGGGCGCAGGGCCAGGGTAGTTTCTCGCCCATTCCGCTGGACTTGCACCTGTAACCTGCCGCCAATACCGGCTTCATCCACAAACCGCTGCAAGGTGTTTGCCTTCGTCACGGGTTGACCGTTCACCAGCTGAATCACATCACCGGAACGCAGTCCTGCTTTAGCGGCTGGCGACCCCTGACCAACCTGAACGACTAAAATTCCCTGATCTGCGCTGACTCTTAGCTTACTGTTGGGGGCATTGTTAATTTGCTGCCTCACCTGAGGGTTAAGGGTCACCATCTGAATTCCCAGATAGGGATGGGCAACGGTTCCGGTGGCAATCAGTTGCTGGGCAATGTGCTGGGCCGTGTTGATTGGAATCGCAAATCCTAGCCCCTGGGCACCCCCAATGATCGCTGTGTTGATCCCGATCACTTCCCCTCGGGCATTGAGTAGGGGACCACCTGAGTTACCGGGATTAATGGCCGCATCGGTTTGCAGAAAGCCCACCCGCTTATCTGGAACACCAATATCGACACTGGAGCGCTCCGTCCCACTGATCACCCCAACGGTGACGGTTTCCTGTAGACCCAGAGGGTTGCCGATCGCGATCGCCCATTGTCCCTGGCGAACATTGTCCGAATCACCGATCGTTACTGCTGGTAAGTTCTCAGCCTCCACTTGAATCACGGCCACATCTGTAACTGGATCTTTACCCAGCACCTGACCAGCGAGAATGCGACCATCCTGAAACGTGACCGTCACCGTATCCGCCTGATCGACCACATGGGCATTCGTCAGGATCAGCCCCCTGGGATTAATCACAAATCCTGAACCCAAGCCACGCAGAATTTGCCCGGACGGAGGAAGCCCCTGCGGACCGCCCAGAAAGGGTTTAAGCAGTTCTGGGACTTCACCTCCCAGGGTTCGGGAAACATTCACCTGCACCACGGCAGACTCGGCTTTGTCCACCGCTGCTGTGACAAAGTTTGACTCAGAGGCAGACTGGGGTAATTCGGACTGAGCGAATAAGGGCGTAGCCACAGCAAAGGTTAACGCAAACTGGGGAGCCTCCCGTAACGATACAGTAGCAGCAAATCCTGGCCCAGTACTGAACACACTAATTGCTAGAGCCACAAGTGCAATTAAAAAACCCCTGCTCAGCCCCAGCAATACTTTCATTACCAATCTTAAATTACTCAGTTTCATAAATGCTTTTTACCCTGACTACATCTACCGTGAGGCTCGTTCTAGGTTGCTTCACTATTTCCAGCCTAATCACCCCCTCCCGCGCAACATCCTCCCCGTGAAAGAGCGAAGAATAGACTGCCATCCTACAACCGATCAGGACAGGGGATCATAGGGCATCACCGCGGCCAAAACAGCCTGAATTGACCCGATTAGTCCATTGATTTTATCCAGCAAAAATACGAGGAATTTAAGCCAATAATTATTCTTGAATGGAGTCTCTATTTGAGTGGTTTCAGATAGAAATAATGGTATATTTTATCTTAGCAAAACCCCAAAATGGCTTTTCATTGAAAATAATCAAATCTATTGCTATAGAAGTATTTGAACCAAAAATAACTATACATTAGGATAGTTTTATTGCCAGAAAATTGTATAAATTGAACGCGAATTTCCGGTAAACTCTTAGAGTTTGTTTCGCGAATGCTTACATGGAATCACTGGCGAATACTCTCTTGCTAAAAACCTGGTTTTCACCGCTGTTGAGCGCTGTATTTTTGATTAACTCAGGTCTGCCTTCCAACAACAGTTTGAATTCCAAACCGATCGTTAACTCCAAAGCCACCCCTGCGGTTGTCCCCGCCCCCGCCCGTGCTGTCCCTTCTCCCCAATTGATCCAGTTACGTAGAGCGATCATTGGTCAGGAAAGTGGAGCGAACTTCCGGGCCGTCAATCCCCACTCTGGAGCCTTAGGTTATGCCCAGATCATGCCGGAGAACCTACCCCACTGGTCGAAGCAAGCGATCGGCCGTTCCGTTTCCAGCAAGGAATTTCTCAGCAACCCGGAATTACAACTGGCGATTATTGATCACCGTTTAAATTTGTACTGGCAGGATGCCCTGAGGGGCAGTAAGGGGAATGAGGAAATTGCTGTACGCCAGGTCGCATCCCGCTGGTACAGTGGAAAACCCCACCTCTATACCTCCACTCGCATTCAGTACTACAACGGCCATCCCTACCCCAGCATTGCCTCCTACACGCTTTCTGTTTTAAAGAAGTTTAAGTTGCTGGCAGCTAACCCCATGGGTAAGGCAGGTTTGCTCAACTAAGCGAGTCCTGGGGCCTTTGAGGTGAACAGGTCTTAGTAGTGGATGTGCGCTTGCCGCAACCGATCAACCGCTTCCTGCAGGCGATCGCACTCCGCAATTAAGCTAACCCGCACGTATCCCTCTCCCCCTGCGCCAAAGGCATTGCCCGGTGTCACCACCACTCCCGTTTCCTGCAGGAGTTTAAGGGCAAAATCCGTGGAACTCAGGCCAGGGGGGCAGGGCACCCAGAGGTACATTGTGGCTTTGGTTTTAGGAATTTGCCAACCCAGTTTTTCCAGGGCGTTGATCAGGAAATCACGGCGGGTGCGGTAACGGTTCTGGACGGTTTGCAGATAGCTATCCGGCAGATTGAGGGCCGTTTCGGCGGCGGTTTGCAGAACGGAAAACAGACCGTAGTCCAGGTTGGTTTTGAGGGTCCGCAACCCCTGAATCACATGGCGGTTACCGACGACAAAACCAACCCGCCAGCCCGCCATATTGTAGGTTTTTGACAGGGTATGAAATTCGACTCCAATCTCCTTCGCCCCCGGAATCTCTAGCAAACTAACGGGCTGATAACCATCAAAGGCCAGTTCGGCATAACAGAGGTCATGGACGAGCAGAATTTGATAGTGGCGGGCAAACTGAACAATCTCTTCAAAAAATTCCCTGGGGGCGATCGCGGCGGTGGGATTACTGGGGTAATTAAAGTAGAGAATTTTGGCGCGTTCGGCAACCTGTTCAGGAATGGTGCTGAGGTCGATCAACCAGTCATTTTCCGGCTTGAGCAAAAGCGGATAAATTTCTGCACCAGCCAGGGCGGGACCCCGAAAATGGGGTGGGTAGGCAGGACTGGGCACCAGCACCAGATCCCCCGGATTGACATAGGCCAGAGCCAGGTGGGTTAAGCCTTCCTTTGAGCCGAGTAGGGGTAGAGCTTCTCCTTCTGGATCGAGTTCAACATTGTAGCGACGTTTATACCATTGCGTGATCGAGCGTCGAAATCCAGCGGTGCCTTCAAAGGGGGGATAACCATGGTGGCGAGGTTCGGCAAAGGCGGCGATCGCAGCATCAATCACAGGTTGGGGGGCCAGCCCATCCGGGTTACCCATGCCCAAATCAATTAAATCAATTCCCTGTTCCCGCGCCCGTGCTTTCAGTTCATCTAAACGGGCAAAAACGTAGGTCGGTAAGGCTCCCAACCGATCGGCAGGTTTAATCCAGTCCAAATTTATGACCTCCCCTCCTGGATTGCAGCTACCTTCAGACTGCGCGGTCCTTCACAGGGAGCTGTCGTAGAAATCATCGCCGCCATCAATTGCGCTGGAGCAACACTAAAGGGCAGCCGGTGCAGGTCAGAAGCAGGAGCACAGGCCAGGTCAGCGGCGGTCTGCAAATGCTGCAGGGTAATGTCTCCCATCCCCAGTTCCGTTAACGTTCTGGGTAAGCCAATTTCACTGTAGAACCTGAGCAGTTGTTGGCGGGCCGTGCTGGCCAGTTGATTGCCCTGAATCATTTCTTCTAAGCGCAATTGCACCAGAATGCCATAGGCCACTTTTTCACCGTGCAGGGTTTGGCGGGTGGGGGGCAGATGGGTGAGACCATTATGCACCGCATGGGCAGCGACGGTACGGCATTGGGCTCCCCCCAGACCACCGATCAGTCCGGCCATCAAGACTGTGGCATCCACCACTTCCTGCCAGGTTTCACTCCCAGGTTGGGAACAGGCGATCGCTGACTTTTGCAATAACAAATCCCTCAGGACCCTGGCCTGCTGCACCGCGGCGATCGTCAGGGTAGCTTGGGCATCCCCACTACTGACTGAGGCTTCATACCATTTGGCCAGGGCATCGCCAATTCCCGCCACTAAGGTTCGCAGAGGAGCGGTTTGAATCAGGTCGTAATCCAGAATCAGCAGTTCGGGACAGCGGCTCAGGCTGACATCGTACTGAAACGCCCCCGCCTCAGAGTAGACATTGGAGAGGGCAGTCCAGGCCGCACAGGTGGCTGCAGAGGTGGGCAGGGTGACAACGGCTAAACCGCGCTGGTGGGCAATCAGTTTGGCCGCATCTAAGGCTTTACCACCCCCGACCCCCAGGATCAGATCCGCCTGCTGCTCAGCCACAATCCGGCGTAATTGTTCTAGGCTGGCTTCACTGCAATCCTGCCCGTAGCTGGCTGAAGTCAAACGGACGGAGTGACCAGTTAGCCGATCCAGCAGGGGTTGAATGATCTGCAAACTCTGCTCGCCTCCAATGATCACAATGTTCTGCCCCAACCGGGCGATCGCCTCAACCGCCTGCTGTAAAATTCCCCTGCCTTTGAGAACTTGAGCGGGAGCAACCGTTAGCGGCGGCAAGGTGGAGGTCGAAGAGGACACGGTCATAGATCAGCCAGGAGAAGAGGGGAAGGGTAAACCAGAGGTGAGCCAGATTTAGAGGTGAGCCAGATTAGATGTTAGCCACAACACAATTATCATCCAAACCGATCGCCAATGGCTATGGGATCAGTGGTCCCGGGGAGAGGGTTGGGCATCCTGCAACCGGGAAATTGTTGCCTCAGGGAGGGTGGTTTGCAACAGAGTTCCCCCCAACCGTTCCAGTTCAGCAATCACCAGTTGGGCTTCAGCGGGGGTGTCGGCAATGGTGACCAAGGCAGAACTGCCCGCCGCCAGACTTGTCCCCAGACTGTAAAGCTGCTCATCGGCAAATCCCAGATCCTGGGCCGAAAAGGAAAGATTAAGCAGGGCTACCCCCGCCATTCCCCCCAGAACCGCCACAGGTCCCAGCAGGGGAGCCAGAGCCAGGGAAGCCACCCCTGCCGCCACCAGGTAGGCCATTCCCAGTTGCCGTTCCTCGGTTTGCCGGGTTTCAGTGAAGGTAATCTTCCCCTCTGGTGTTTTCTTCACCACCGCAATGTTTTCCAGATTGACGATGTCTGAGTCTTGATCGAGTTTCTGGATCACGGTTCTGACCTGATCGGCTTTGGTTTCGCCATCAAAAGTGCAGATGATCAATTGCAGCGTATTCATGGAGGGGGAATCAATAGAGGATGATGGCAGGGTTGGGTTCAAGTCAGGCTTGCACAGTGACGTCGATGCGATCGAACTCGTGATTCAGGGGAGCAATATTCAGATAGTAGAGCGGGGCATCGGTGGATAGATTGCGAATCCAGTGCAACTCCTGGGGAGAAACATGGAAAAAAGAACCTGTAGTGACCGGGGTAATTTTTAAGGCAGTATTGGCCACCGTGTCATTGGGGGGAGCCATCACACAGGTGAGCAGTTCTCCTTTCCCTTCTACAATCAAAAAAATGTCTGCTCCCGCCACATGATAGTGGGGATAGTTCGCGGCTCCCGGTTCAATCCGGTACAGGCTGGAGGCCAGTTCGGGATTACGGTGATCGAGGGGAAAACTGCGGTAGTTCGTACCGTAGGGCTGTTCACAGCATCGCTTGGTTGGCCAGGTCTCAGATTCAAGGATTAGTTGAGCAAAGGAAAAAGCGGTCATCGATTTACTATCTGCGTCAGATTTACGAGTAGCGTGGGCGTCAGATTTAGGGTTGCGTCTGTTGTGCGTTATGCCAAGTTTTAGTAGTCTACTACCTCTGCTAGTCCTGCTGGGAGAGACGTTGCTGGGGCTGACCAGATAAAAGTTGATGGGTTTCGGCTAACAATTTCGGAATAATTTCAGCGTGGGGACTCTGGGCTAGACACACGCTCAGGTCGTACTGTTCGAGGTTGGCGGCGGATTGACCGGGAAACCAGTGCCCAGCATTACCCAGAAAATTATAGCGTATCCGAGCATAATCTACCATGTCGTAGGCGAGCACAAGGTTACGTAACCAGAGAATGACCAGAATATTAATTTCACCAGGGATCTGACGGTAATCCGGTAAGCCGATCGACCAGGTCTGCCACCAGTCCGCTCCCAGGGCAGCTATCCCAGCTTGATCGAACCGTTCCAGAATCGGTGGTAATAGCTCTGCAGCTTTATCCAGATAGGATAGGGTCTGGAGATGTTCGCCAAAATCCTCTGGACGGCTGGCCCCAATGCTGAGGGTATGTACCCCAGGGTGGCTGAGGCAAAACAGATCGTTAAAGACCATGGGGCTGAGGGGATGGCAGAGGTCGATCCACTTGGCAGAGGGCTGATACAGCTTTCCTCCTTTATCGGATGGACTAATGATAAACACCCCCATATCGTATTGCCGGGCCGCGGCGATCGCTGCCTCATTTCGCTGGTTGATGTAATACCAGTGCAAATTCAGATAGTCAAACTGATCCGTTTGAATCGCTTGCAGGATCACTTCCAGGGGGGCATGGGTGGAAAAACCAAGAAACCTAACTTTTCCTTCCGCCTGCAACGCTTTAGCAACCTCTAAACACCCCCCCGATCGCAGGCACTGCTGCAGCAACTCTTCGTTATTCACCCCATGCAAAGCCAGTAAATCCACATAGTCTAGTTGTAGATAATGGAGGGATTTAGCAAAGTTGTCCCTGAATTCACTGGGATTGGGGCTGGGGGCAACTTTCGTCTGGACAATCAGCTGTTCCCGATCCAGGTGGGGCAGAATTTGGCCGAGCTGCATTTCCGAACTACCATACCCCCGTGCTGTTTCGATATGATTGATCCCTGCCCCCAGGGCCGCCTCGATCGTTGCCACCAGATTGCGCTGACTTTCCGCTGGAATATCGCCAGGCGCCATATCCTGCCATTTATACTGGTAGCGCATTCCTCCACAGGAGAAAACAGGCATTTGCAGTTCAGTGCGGCCAAAACGACGGTATTGCATGGAGAAAAATGAGATGGAAGAGATAACAACGCCAACAAGTCTGAATAGAAAAGAACTTTAGACCTTTCTTCAAACCACAGGCAATAATAAGATAAGTCAACCTCGCTACCTCTGGCTTAGTCCCATAAGCTTAGAGTTAGGTTAATGGTTTAACCCCTATCCGTGAGTAACTGCAATGGATTTAACTGATCTTAATAATCTCAAAAACGAAGTGCAAGATTTGCTTTCGGTAGCCAAGATTGAGCTGGAAGAGCGGCGACTCCAACAGCAACGGGAAGAAAAAGTTCAGGAAGAGATCGCCAATATTGAGCGAGAATACAAACCCATGCTGGAAACTCTAGAACAAATGCTGGGGCAATTCGGCTCGGATGATTTCACCGACAGCCTCACCCGGCAAAAATTAGAAGACAAAGCTGAACAAATACGCAAAATCCTGGCAGAGGCTCCTTTGTTAGCAGCACAGGCCGTCGATCGGCAGATGATTCTGCACGAAGAGCGGTTACTGGATGAGCGACAGTCGGAACAAACTCGGCGCTGGCGGGAGGAATTGAAGGCCGACCTGCTGGAAATGATTGGTGAGCAACGGGATTTCTTTAGCGCTACCGATGCAGCAATTGCGATTAAAGGATACGTGATTGACCTGAAGGCGATCGGCGCTCTGGAGGAAGTCGTTGAGGCCCTGATGCTGCAAATTAATACCCATAGTAAGGAAGGGCCGGTGGCCCGTCTGCGGGATAACAACTACGAGCTCACCCTTAACTTTATCTATAACAAGGCCCTGGAAAATCGCTCCCGCGTCGATCGTTCCGCAGATGTTCAACCCCGTACTCGCCACCGCTCTTCTGAAAAGCAACCCAAACCCTACACCTCTCTGGCGGGCAAAGTGGTGATCTTTGGTGGTCACGATCGGCTGGAAACAGCAGTGCGGAATCGCTTACGGGATTCTAATGTGAATTTGATCTGGTGTACCGCTCAGGGGGGGCCTCAACTGGCCGAACAGGGAGAAAGCCATGTTCCCACCGCCGATCTGGTCCTGATTATTACCGGTTATGCCAGCCACAAGCTCACGGACAAAGCCATGCAGGCGATGCAACGCTGTGGTAAAACCCCCCAGATGATTAATACCACCGGTATGACTCGAATACTGGAGGCGATCGAATACGGGTTAAAAGCCAAACAACTCCTGAGCCAGTTCAAAAAATCAGCTTAAAGGGTTGGATCAAAACCAAACCTGGAAGGGGAAGGGCTGCTTATCCTTGGGGGGCGATCGACCAGAATTGGTAACAACAGGGGCAGATAGCTTCGAGAGATAGATCTGCGCCTTCCTAGCTTTGGTCTGAACCCCTATCCTTTGCCGTTGTCCAGATTAGCAAGTTCAACAGCCCTAACCCATTCTTAGGCGAAGTTACAACTGACCTGAGCAAACTGGTCATAGTCGGGCAGGGTCACGATCGCCCGTCCAAATTCATATTGCTGTTAGAAAATCATGATTTGCCACGGGTCAGCGTTCCCACATTGAAGCGGCTACAACCTTTTCTATCTATTTTCTAGTTAAACTCCCCAGGCAAGATTCGAACTTGCGACCAATCGGTTAACAGCCGACCGCTCTACCACTGAGCTACTGAGGAACGTGGATTTCTATCCTATCGAACAGCCGATGATTTTGCAAGGGGTCTCACCCAGAAAAACGATCAACAGGGCAAACATAACTTCTAGCCAGACGAGATGGCAGTTCATTGCAGCAAACCTCTAAAGTCGCAGCACGATAGTAAGGAGTGGAACCCCTTTTGTGGGAGAACCCCACTCTCCTTTTGCTCAACCCATTTAGAGGTGCTATGGCAGCGCTGCCAAACCGCAATATGGCAATTTGATGGTATCGCAAGCTTGATTTAGATACCCCCAGGGGAATTCGAATCCCCGTCGCCTCCGTGAAAGGGAGGTGTCCTAGGCCTCTAGACGATGGGGGCGTATCTCAGCCGACTCATCAAGCGTTTAGCCGATTTATCAGGCATTTATCAGAGTAACCAAAGCTCCCGTATTCTGTCAACCCTATTTGCAAAATTGAGTCTTCAGGTCAAAGATCAGGCTTAAAACCATCCCCGCAGATAGCAGTGAACCCGGGCCAGATGCCACATATAGTCATCCAGGCAGTATTCATCCGCAGCTTTGACCAGGTAGGGACGGGCTAAGGTTTTCTGATGGGCTGCTTCATAGAAGAGACCGACGTAGAGATTAGCGTAAAAAGCCCCACGAGAGCCTTCCTGTTGCCCCCCCAGCAGAACATCCTCAGAAGAGCAGTCCCCAGCAAACAGGCGATAAATCCGTGCCATAATCGGGCGGGAATCGGTCTTAACGGGGATTAACGATGTTCGGGCGGGAGCTAACCCCTGACTGCGGGCCAGACACAAAAATCGCCACACCGTCTCTTCCACGTCCTGATGATTCACCTGTAAGTCCAGTTCAAATTGCCGGGCTCCAGCTTCAAATTGCTCAGCGTAGTAGTAGGATAAACCCCGCTGCCAGAGATAGGGGGTGAGGGCAGGCTGCAAAGCTTCTGCTTGATCGAAGTCCGCGATCGAGGCCTGGATTTGAGCCAGCTTAAACCTGACCATGCCCCGGCGAACGTAAGCTTGAGGATTACGGGGATTGATTTTAAGCCGTTGATCCCATAACTGTAGTTCGGCGAGTAAATTGGGAGGCTGCTGCATACTTCAACGTCTCTCTGTCTACATCCAGAAGATTCTAAGCGAAAGACTTTCTGAACATTCCCCTCCAGTTGAGTCAGCCCTGGTTAGACTGGGGGCAGAGTTGTGGAACAAACAGATTAAAGGGCGGAAAGTAAGGATGGCGGGCATGGCTGAGAGAGGAGCGAATTTAGCGGTGGCAGAAACAGGCTTGGACTACAACATAGAGCAGGTGGTGCGCGATCGCTACGAAGCTGGAGCCAAACAAGTCCAACCTTCCCTTTGTTGTCCAAGTGCAGGGTACGAGGCTCGCTACCTAGAACAACTGCCTCAAGAAATTGTGGAGAAGGACTACGGCTGTGGTGATCCGACCCGCTACGTCAATGTAGGCGAAACAGTTGTCGATCTCGGTTCTGGAGCAGGCAAGCATTGTTACATCCTGGCCCAAAAAGTGGGGGCAGCGGGACGGATCATTGGGGTGGATTTCAATGACGAAATGCTGGCCCTTGCTCGTAAATATTTGGACGAGATGGCGGCTAAGTTGGGCTACTGTAACGTCAGCTTTGTTAAGGCTAAAATCCAGGATCTGGCTCTCGATCTGGAGCGGCTGCAGGCCTGGTTAACGGAGCATCCCATTACCAGGGTGGAAGAGCTGGCTGATTTGGAAGCCGAGGGCAATCGCCTGCGTCGGGACGAACCTTTGATCGCGGATCAGAGTGTAGATGTGGTGATCTCTAACTGTGTACTGAATTTGGTTCGCCCTCAAGATAAACAACAGTTGTTTGGGGAAATTTACCGGGTGCTGAAACCCACCGGGCGGGCCGTTATTTCTGATATTGTTTGCGATCGCGATCCGACCCCAGCGATCCTCAATGATCCCCAGCTCTGGAGTGGCTGCATTGCCGGTGCGTTCCGGGAAGATCAGTTCCTGGAGATGTTCAAGCAGACTGGCTTTGACACCGTCGAGCTACTGGCCCGGCAGGCTGAACCCTGGCAGGTGATTGACGGGATCGAATTTCGCTCAGTTACCGTTCAGGCAGTGAAGCAGAACACCACCCAACCCGGTTCCTGCTGCCCACCTTCCTGTTGTTAATTAAGTTCATGCTCTCTTGCTGCAGAGTGCCCTTCACCTCAGTTGGGGATGAAACAAAACTCAAGTAGCCGATCCGCGATAGATCCGCTCAGCCTGTTCTGTCGGAAGCCACCAGGCGGCCAGGGGGTTTTCAGAATAGCCATTCCCCCCAAGCTGCCCCTTACCATCGGTCTGGCCATCTTCCTCCTGCAAAGGATAGGGCAATTCACAGGCCACAGGAACATCGAGCACAGGCGCATGGGTGGAAACAAATTCTTTGGGAGCTGGCCCTTCACCTGGAATAAAGTCCGGTAGCTGGCTCTGAGGAGGCATGTACGCATGGGTGACCGGATCGTAGGCTAGCACTTCTCCAGTTTCCAGATGATAGATCCAAGCAAAAATCATCAACTTACCCTGGTACAGACGGGAATGAACCACAGGATAGGTTTTCAGGTTTTCAATTTGAGTCAGAACATTTTCGGCGATCGTGACTTCCAGCAACTCCTCGCCCTGGTAATCACTGTAATTTTCTTTAACCAAGCGCCGAGTTGCCTCCGCGTGTTTCAACCATTCATACACCAGAGGCATGTCTGCTTCCAGTTTGTTGAGTGTCAGTAGCCCTTTCATCGCCCCACAGTGGGAGTGACCACAGACAACAATCTGTTGAATGTCCAATGCCTGAATTGCATATTCCACCGCTGCCCCTTCGCCCCCATTCGCCGCCCCATAGGGAGGAATGATATTACCAGCATTGCGAATGACGAAGAGATCCCCGACATCGGCCTGGGTGATCAGGTTGGGGACAATGCGGGAATCAGAGCAGGTAATAAATAAAACTCGAGGTTTTTGCCCGTGGGAAAGCGATTCAAACAGGTCTCGGTGGCTGGAAAAGTAACCGGACTTAAACTGACGTAGACCTTTAATTAGTTTTCGCATAGGTGTTTCCCGACACAGGACTGATCCTGATTTTCCCTCACAAGTCTGCCCAGTTGACCCAGTGATCCCAAGTTTTAATCATTACCTGCCCAGAATTATTTGTCCAATTGGATTAAAATGTCATAGCGGGTACTCCAGTCATTGTTACGGGCAGAGGTAATGCCGATCGCCTGAATGCCCTGCACGGCTTTCTTCACCTCAGGACTGAGTTTGGGTAACAGGGGAGTTCCCTCCAACACGCTGACGGTACGGGGGATATCAATAAACAACTGACCACTGTTGGACTTCAACACCGAAGCCGTAGCTGCCTGAAACAGGGAAGCCTGAGCCAGGGGTTGCTGCGGTTGGGGCAGGATGGTGGGGGTAATATTTGTCCCCAGGGTAAGAAAGGACGTATTTTGATCTAGCCAGCCATGGGTGGCAACGGGCAAACCGGGGGGAACTTTCCAGGTGGTCACAGGTTGATTCTCCACCGTGGAGGTCTTAACCAGCCATTGCCGTTTTTGCTGCATCACCTGGTTTAACTGGGCAAACGCTTTTTCGGCACCACTGCGATCGCCCGTTTGGGAGAGAAATACTAACCCCACGCCCCGGCCACTGGCATCGGCGGGCACCAGGGCAGCGGCAAACTCCCCATTCATCCATCCCACCAGATCCCGGTCAAAATTTAACCCGGTGGCAGTTTGAAAATTAGTGCGGATCTGATCAGCCTGCAGAGGGGTGGGCAAAGGGGTAATACTTGCCTGACCATAAGTCTGCCAGAACTGTTGGAAATTGCTGCCGGTATAAACAGCCAGGGTATTGGCAGGTAATCGCTGGGCCAGTTGCTGTGGACGGTTTTCCAGTGGAGCTTGGGATGGACTATCGGGTTTGAGCCAGGTCAGGCTCTGGAGATGCAATTGCCCGCTGCTAAGACTGAGGTTCGCTGCCAAGCCCTGCAGTCGGGGAGCCGGGTTGGCGGTGGGAGCCGGGGAGGGAGTTGAGCTGGTCTGATCCACAGCCGTGGGTAAATTAATGTACAACCGGGCAAAGGCATCGGGGACATAGACTTCTTCCCAGGCGGGAATATAACGGGAGAGTTGCTGCAGGGAAGGTTGCCCCTGGGCGGTGTCGATCACCTGATCGATCAGGGCTGGAGCAGAGGTAAACACAATTGCCTGATTCAGCACTGCAACCGCATAGGGATAAGGAACATTAGCAGCGGTTTCCCGCACATCTACCCCTTTGTAGGTGCGCTGGTTCAACTTTGCTGTGGGAGAGCTGAGCAAGCGGTTCAGGGTGGACTGGGCCAGATCGGGTTGGGCGATCGGCAATACCCACACCTGGGGTTGGTCTTGACCGGAAGTTATGGTAGCAGCGGTGAGGGGAAAAACAGCCAGAGTGGCTTGTGGCCCAACCCAGGGTTGAATGTCGCGGGTATAGTCCAACTTGCGATCGCTAAAAAACTGAGTTTGCAGTTTACCCAATTGGTCTGCCAGCGCACGGGGGGCCCCAGCGGTTCCCAGTTGCTGCAGTTGTTGCCATTGAGCAGGATTGGTGGAAAGAGAAAGACTCATCAGCGCCGACTGGGGAATCAGGTTTGATCCCACGGGGAGTACGGCTTCCAAAGGGGGTTTTCTCAAGACCAGATAGGCGATCGCACCACCACCGATGGCCACTCCCGTTGCACCCAGGAGGAGCAGAATTTGCCAGGGGCTTTTCTTCTGAGCAGGCATTGACTTGTCCCAAAGATCTGAAAAATATCCTACCTGTAGCTGCAACTCTTTAGGTAACAAAGTTGCTACACCCATGGGCTATCTGAGCCTGCTCCAGTCTAGCGGTTCTCTTTTTATCCTTCCACTCTCAGCCCAAGCTGCGCGGCTCCGAGAGAGAACGATAATTTTTGTTTATTCAGCACCAGATATATACTAGACTGTGCTCATCTTTTAGTTAATTAATCTGTTTTTCATAGAAAAAATAGCTAGCTCCAGCAGTTAGCCGTGTTCACCATAGAAAACAGTCATCTCAGGTGTGAGCAGATGAAGCAATCGTTTATTCCCGTTATTCTTGCGGGCGGAAAGGGAGAACGCTTCTGGCCTCGGAGCCGACAGCAGCGCCCTAAACAGTTTTTGTGTCTGGATGGAAGTGGTAAAAGTTTAATTCAAGCTACGGCCGAGCGACTGCTCCCTTTGGCAGAAGGTTGGCAAGGTCTGTGGGTGGTGACAGCAGCCCAATTTGCTGACATTGTCCATGAAGAATTACCCTTGCTCCCAGTTGAAAACCTGTTGATTGAACCCCAGGGCCGGGATACAGCCCCCGCCGTGACCTGGACAGTGTTAGAGATCAGCCGCCGCTATGGTGAGGATACGGTGATCGGCTTCTTTCCAGCGGATCACTGGATCGGCAATGATCAAATTTTTCACCAAACGGTCGCTGCAGCCCAGGAATTGACCTATCAGGAACCGGCGATCGTCACTCTGGGAATTCAACCCAGCTATCCGGCTACAGGCTACGGGTACATTGAACAGGGGCAGTGCTGGGGGCAGGTGAGTAGTGGTAACTTATCGGTCTACCAGGTGAAACGATTTACTGAAAAACCAGAGTATGGTGTGGCGGCCGAGTTTGTGAGCAGTGGTCGTTACTCCTGGAATGGCGGGATCTTTGTCTTTCAAGCCAAAACTGCACTGACAGAACTCCAACGCTATGCCCCCCAGATTTACCAACCGCTAGCGGAGAAGGGAATGGCCGCCTATAGTGAACTCCCCAAAATCAGTATTGACTATGCCTTAATGGAGAAAACCCAACAGGCCTACGTTTTACCCGTCACGTTTCCCTGGGATGATCTGGGGGACTGGAATGCGCTGGAACGGCTGTGTAAATACAATGGGACTAATGGCAATAACGAGAATGGCGGTGGCGAGAATAGCAACCCTCGTCCCAACGTAGAATTTGCCCAGCACTTCTGTATTGATACCTGCAACACCATTCTGTCCTCCAGCGACCCGGATGAATTGATCGTCACTCTTGGATTGGAAGATCTGGTAATTGTGCGGGATGGCAAGGTCACTCTGGTGGTCCGTAAGGATCGTACCCAGGACATCAAGCAGGTTTTACAACACCTCCGCACCGATCCCCGCTACAGTCATTTGCTCTAGGTAAGTTTTAGTAGGTTGGGCAAGCGCTCAGAAAGACCACGTTCAACCTGGCTCTTGCCTTTGTTCAGGCTCCGGTAGAAATAATTGAGAAGGAACAAAACGATAACCGCTTTCAGTTTCCTGGCGGATTAACAACTCTTGCTCCTCCAGGGCTTTCAGCATCGGTAGTAGTTGTACAAAAGTAAGCACACCAATGCGATCGAGATACTGGTCCGTAATATCTTCACTAATCCCTTTGGCCTCATAGGCAACGTAGAGTAAACGCCGTAGATGGGGAGTGAGATTATAAGTTACCTGCTGTCGCACCGTCTGCCAGATTGCCTCAAAAGCTGGTAGGTCAATCACCTCTGGATTCATCTGAGCGGCCTGCCGCAAAACTTTCTCACAAATGATGTTTAATTGCCGGGGAGTTCCCTGAGCATACTGCGTAATCCGTTCCATAACTTCATCCGTGAAGGGATAGGTATCTTGCCGGGGAGTGTTCCGAGCCAAGTTAAGGTAATTGATCGCAATCTGCCGTAATTCTGCAGGCTGCATAGGCTCAAGGCTGAGGTCTTCTGAAAAAATTCCCAAAGCACGTAATGTCGCTTCTTGCAAATCCGTAAATCCCCGCCCGGTTATTAAAAACGATCGCTTTTCACCCCGCCGAAACAGATCTAAACTGCCTTCCAGAATGTCTTGAACAACAGGTACATCCTTTTTGTCTAGATCATCCACAGCTAGAACAATGCGGTTGTAACGAGTCTGGGCGCGATCGAGTAAGGGAATCAGCAATGAATAGGGATCTACATTCGCAAGGGATAATTGCTGAGTTGGGGAGTCCTGCCGGACACCGAGTGAAAACATCCATAGATTAACTTTGCCTTCAGTTGATATTTTTTCTGGTTGTACTGATAAGCCCCGTATCCCATCAGCGATCGCCTTTGCTTCTTCATCCTCTGCTGCTAGGGCATTAGCCAAGGTTAATAACAAAGCACGATAAAAATCTGTAGGACTCTCACCAATCACCTGGCCCAAATAGAGGATTAGCATTTCCTCACCCAGTTCAGCCACTTCTTGTTTAAGGCGATTTAACAGAGTGAGAATCAAGGTTGTTTTGCCAATCCCCCAGGCTCCTCGCAATAGCACATTTCGCCCTTCATAAAGTGCAGGCAGAGCTATTTCCATTTCCGCTTCCCGCCCGTAAAAAATTCGAGATAGCTTTTCTGGATCTTCTGGTGGCGTAGGTCGAAAAGGGTTTTCGTTTAACCCCCAACGCTTGAGTGTCTGTTGCTGCCGACCCAGAATTGACATTTTAGACTCCCTGGCAAGAAGTTGATTGATTTATCGCATTATTTTTAATTGGCAGTAGAGCTAATAATTTCTCAATTTCTTCTACTCTATCTACTTGCGACTCAGCTTCGTAATACTGTCGGGCTTCATCTAGATGCTGTTGTGCGCTAGAAAAGTGTCCAATTTGTAGTTCTAAATTTCCCAGTCCTGTTAAAGCTGCTGCCACTCTTTTTCTATCTCCTAGTCGTCTAAATAACCTTAAAGAATCTTTGAAATATAATCGCGCTTGTTCCAATCTACCCAAGCGATGATAAATTCGAGCGATCTCATACATCGTCAATGCCAAAAGTTCAACGTTATCCTGTTTCTCTACAATCGATTGCAGTTCTTGCAACTGTTTCAAAGCTTCTGAAATTCTACCTCTTTGAAATAACGCACAGCCTAATTTGTATATTGAGAAGTTGGAGATATCTGCATCAGGCAAGATATTTTTAAGCGAAGCCTTTACCTCATAAATTACCTCTATAGATTCATCTAAATCAGAGAGATTCCCAAAGTAGTTAAACCGAATAAATAAAGCACTTGAAAGAAGAAATTTTACAATAGTTATTGTTAAAAAATTCAATGAATCTAATATATGCAATTCATCAGAAGAGTTTTCAAAGAGATTTTCTAACTTTTCAGACAGATTGTTTTCGTCATTTAAAAATATTGAAGATATTATTATTGATTCCATGAATTCTAGCCAAAGCCTGTAGTCACTCTCTTCTGCAATAAGTATGTAATTATATTCTTCAACATAATGAAGTATTTTTTTATAGTAATTAATTGGTTCACTGATTACTTCTTCAATGGATCCATATTTGCATAATATAAGAAAAAAGCTTGATATATTTATAGCAGCTAATTGGTAATATGCTTTATCAATTGATTGGGTTTCTAAAATCTGAATACAATTCTTAATACAATTCCTAAATGATTCAAGAACAAATTTGTGTTTCTCTCGTTGTTCTAAAGTGTTCATAACAAAAAACCCCAAGTAGTTTGTTTTCTTTTGGAATCCGTTAATCCAAAACTTCTAACTTAAGTTTAATAAGCCAAAAGCCCTAAAAGCAGTTAGGAACAAATCCAGCCCATCTGGAGTGGGTAATAAGTTGTCATCTGTTTGCAATTCTGGAAGTTGGCCGGGGAGGAAGGACAGAATTGAGCGATCGCCCGGATCGATCAGCCAGCCCAACTGACAGCCATGCTGCAAGCAATGGAGGATTTTACCAATGACTGGATTGGAACTCTGATCAGGGGAGAGAATTTCAATTGTCCAGTCTGGAGCGATGAAAAAATCATCAGCGGGTTCTCCACCTGGCTCAAAGGCAATGCGGGACCATTCAAACACAGCAATATCAGGAACGATCGATTTGCCACCAAACGTACAGCGTAATTCTGGAAAGGCATAAGCAATTTTTGCAGCCTTTGCTATCTGATTAATTTGATTACACAATTCACCCTGAAGGGTACTATGCTTTCCTTTAGGCATCGGTTTTTGTGTGATTACCCCATCTCCATACTCACTGGGTGGTTCTGTTTCCGGTAGTTGCAGGAATTCTTCCAGAGTGATCAGCCGTGGTTTTGCCTGAGTCATACCACCTCGCGGGAAGCTATCTGTGGAAAGGGATAAAATTGAAGGGTTATAGGTTTGCCCCTTCCTTCAGTCTAGCAATGGTTACGTTATCACCGGAATTAAAAGCCAGGTTATCCGCTCCCCTAGCGATCGGCCACTTTCAGGTCAATAGCCGGGTGCTGCAATCGCCCTTATCGGGGGTAACGGACCTGGTGTTTCGGCGACTGGTGCGACGCTATGCCCCGGATTCGATGATGTACACCGAGATGGTGAATGCGACGGGATTACACTATGTGCGGCAACTGCCCAAAATTATGGAGGTCGATCCCAACGAACGCCCGATCAGTATTCAACTGTTTGACTGTCGCCCGGATTTTCTTGCAGAAGCGGCCCAGATGGCGGTGGCGGAGGGAGCCGATACGGTTGACATTAATATGGGTTGTCCCGTCAATAAGATCACTAAAAACGGCGGAGGGTCTTCCCTCTTACGCGACCCAGAGACAGCCGAGGCGATCGTCCGTTCCGTTGTCCAAGCCGTAAATGTACCCGTGACGGTTAAAACCCGGATTGGCTGGACAGAGAAGGAAATCAATATTATTGAATTTGCCCAGCGGATGCAGGATGCCGGGGCCCAGATGATTACTGTGCATGGCCGCACCCGCGCTCAGGGGTACAATGGCCCCGCTAAATGGGAATGGATTCGCCGGGTGAAGGAAGCACTGACGATTCCTGTGATTGCCAACGGTGATATTTTTTCGGTGGAAGCAGCGGTCAACTGTCTGGAGCAAACTGGGGCGGATGGGGTGATGTGCTCACGGGGAACGATGGGGTATCCCTTTCTAGTGGGGGAAGTGGATTATTTTCTCAAAACGGGAGAACATAAACCTGCTCCTACCGTGATTGAACGGTTACAGTGTGCGCGGGAGCATTTGCAAGCCCTGTGGGAATATAAGGGCGATCGGGGGGTGCGTCAGGCTCGTAAACACATGACCTGGTATGCCAAAGGATTTCCCGGTGCAGCGGAACTACGGGGAGCGTTGTGCCAGCTCGAAAATGTCCAGCAGGGTTTGGATCTGCTTAGCAATACCATCTACCAGCTTAAAGACTGGGATGGCTCAAATTATCATTTACAAACCTCGTCAGACCATGTTCTCCCCGATCGTTGACCACCAAAGGGAGTTTGAAGCCGGAGAACCAGTCGGTAGAGGTTTTACCTCGCTCTGCCAATCCCAGTCTTATCCCGAACTGACGTCAATATACAAACTAATCCTGGACTTTGTAGGTTGTTACAGCGCTGCTTAGAGTAACACGGTCCCAGTTTGGCTTGTGAGTTCCACCACGACTTTAACTAACTGATTGAGATCAAGAGGTTTGGTTAGATGCCGTTGGTAACCACTGGCGATCGCTTGCTGACAATCCTCTTCTCCAGCGTAGGCCGTCAACGCGATCGCCAAAACTCGTCCACCTTTTTCAGGGGGTAACGCTCGAATCTGTTGCATCAGCATATAACCATCTACCTCAGACATTCCAATATCGCTGATTAACACACTGGGTTGAAACGATTCTAGATGGGTCAGCGCTTCAGGAGCGGAAGTAACCATCAAAACCTCTGCTCCATATTGTGTGAGGAGTTCAGTTAACAGTTCGCGCGCATCGAGTTCGTCATCAACTGCCAGGATTCGTATCCCTGTCAAGTCTAGTTCGTTTATAGACGCTGTCTCAGAGGTCGGCTGTTCTGATTCAGCATTGAGTAAGGGAAATTGAACAATAAATGTTGCGCCTTGTCCTTCACCGGGGCTATCGGCATAGATCGTACCGCCATGAGCTTCAACTAAATGACGAACAATGGCTAACCCCAATCCCAGTCCGCCATACTGGCGTGTTGTTGAAGCATCTTCCTGCCGGAATGACTCAAAGAGATGAGGTAGAAAGTCAGGGTTGATACCCTTACCCGTGTCGCTAATGGTTATTTTTGCCCGATCCCCCTCTCGCTCCAGGCGAACCTCAACTACACCCTTAGCAGGCGTAAATTTGATGGCATTCGACAGCAGGTTCCAAACAATTTGCTGAAGTCGGGCGGAATCCCCTGATACTCGACCAATTTGAGGCAGCACAGCATGGAGGGTCATTTCTTTTGCGACTGCAGCTGTTCTCATAGTGTCGATCGCCGCCTCTATCACAAAGGCCAGATCGACCGGAACCACATTCATCGTCAGCTTACCGCGCAGGATCTTAGCAGTATCAAGCAGGTCATCAATCAATTGAGTTTGCAATTTAGCATTACGTTCAATCGTTGCCAATGCTTCATTCGTTTTGGTGGGGTCGAATTTACGGCTTTGCAGCAGCTGCGTCCACCCCAAAATAGGATTGAGCGGCGATCGCAACTCATGGGACAAGATGGCCAGAAACTCATCTTTGATCTGGTTGGCCCGTTCTGCTTCTGCTCGCGCAGCTTGCTCCTGTTCTAGCAAACGCTGCCGTTCTTGCTCAGCTTGCTTACGCTCAGTAATATCGGTGTTGGTGCCAAACCAGCGCAGGATTTGACCACTTTCCTGATCTCGAATGGGAATAGCGCGGGAGAGGAACCAACGATACTGGCCATCATGGCCACGCAGGGGAAAGGTATCTTCCCAGACTTCGCCCATTTCAAAGCAGTGGCGGATATGTTGCACAACGCGATCCACATGATCAGGATGATGAACTGCTTGCCATCCCCATCCCTGCATTTCCTCCAGAGTGGTGCCTGTGTATTCAAACCAGCGATGGTTGTACCAGAAGACCCAACCATGCTCATCGGCCATCCATGCCAGTTGCGACATATGATCAGCCAGGTTGCGGAACCGCTCCTCACTGTCGCGTAATGCTGCTTCATAGTGCAGCCGTTCTGAAAGGTCGTAGAAATGGCACACTACCCCAAAGCGTCCATCGGGCAACGTGATACGCTCAATCTTCCAGTCATAGGACTCCACCTCATCCGTATCCTGACGACGTTCAACGATGCTGGGTGCGTGGTAGGGTTCTCCTGTTTTCAATGTATGTCGGAAGTGGGTGATGGCTTCACTGGCAAACGGTTCCAGCCAGATAATCTGCAGCACTTCAGCAAAATCGCGCCCAATCAGGGGACGAACGTTTTCAAACACCTTTTGTGCTCCGGCACTCACCTGTGCCAACCGGAAATCGGCATCGATCACATACACCCCAAACGGAGAGTTTTCCACCAGGTGGCGGAAGGTATTGTGGGAGGCCCGCAGGAGCATTTCGGCACGAGCGCGTTCAACAGCTGCCCAAGTTCGCTCGGCGGTTTCGAGCACGAGTTCAACCTCTTCCGGTTGCCAAACGCGCGGTGAATTTTCTGTCACGGAGAGTGTACCGATCAGTGTACCCCCCTTGATGAGCGGAATGGAAACGATGGCAAAGGTTTGAATCGCCGCCATTACCGCTACATCTGCTGACGGAATAATGTCCGAATGATCAATGTCTGCAACGATGACCGGATCGCCGCAACGGAGAAATGGCAACACCCAACTGTAAGCTGACGCAGGATGGTCGCCTACCATTGACGAGGTGCCGCGCGAGTATTGCCATGGGATGTTCCAATATCCTTCTGCTTCGTTCAGCATCGCGTAAAAAACGTGGTCAACTCCGAGGTGCTCGCCTAGTAGACGGCACGCTATGGCTTCGATTTCCACTGCATCGGACAACGGGCGCAAAGCGTCGTTTAAGTTTAGGAGGTATTCCTGCTGCTGTTCACGCCATTTGCGCTCGCTAATATCACGCCAAACAATCACCCCTCCTGTAATTTTGTCGTTCACGTAGATGGGGCCCGCATTACACAAAATTGTGATTTTCGTACCATCGGGTTGTTGCAGTACCCATTCTTCATCAGTAACGACCTCCCCTTGCTGCACCGCCCGTGTTAATGGCAACATTTCATTGCTGGCGGGCGTGATACCGTCCGGGTAGAAGATTCCCCATTTTTCCGTATGTTCTTCTACTGGAATGCCCTCTATTACGTTTAGGGAGCGTCCGGTTAATTGTTGCCCATATCGGCTCACTCGGCGAATGGTTACATTGGGTGCATCTGCGATCGTAATTCCTTCAGGAACATATTCCATCAGGGCATCCAGAATTTGCTTGCCTTCTTGAGCCTCTTGTTCTGCCTGTTTGCGAGCAGTAATGTCCTGCACTGTGCCCACTAAGCGCACTGCACGTTCATGCTCGAACATCACTATCCCTGTGGCAGCAATCCACCGGGTCAGGCCATCGATACGGTGGGTAACCCGATATTCTGCGTAATACTTTCCATCACCTCTCGGATCAAGTGCTCGATTCACTGCCACCTGGGTTGCGGCTCGATCCTCCGGGTGCAAACCTGAAATGAAAACCTCGTGGGTAATCGGCTCATCCAGGCCCACCCCCCAAAGCTCACGCACTCTCGCATCCCACTGGATTGTGCCGCTGGTAATGTCATAGTCATGAATGCCTAGTGCAGCGGCGTCTTTAGCAATTCGTAGCTGTCGTTCGCTTTCTAGTAGCTTTACTTCGGCACGTTTGCGATCGGTGATATCGCGCCAGGTGGCAATAAAGCCATCCTCCAATTTAGCAACGCGAATATCAAATGCTCTAGTCAGGTGTTGCTGCCCATAGTCATCTTCGTAAATCAGGTTCTCTTTCACGAGGGCTTGCCCTGTTTCAACCACCTGACAGTACTCATCAAACAAGCCACTATCGCGATGTCCTGGCAGCAACTCACATAATCCTCGCCCGATCTGCTGCTCCCGTGTCATTTGATTGTTGAGGCAAGCTGCATCGTTAACGTATTCAGTCCGAAAATCAACAATTTCTCCCTGCTCATTGCGAATTGACTGATAGATAGCAAAGCAATCCAGCATATTTTCAACTGAGGTGCGGAAGCGTTCTTCACTCTTTTGTAAAGTTTGTTCAGACCCTTTGCGATCGGTAATGTCTTCAGCAATTCCGGTAAATCGGTACAGTGCTCCCGCTTCATTTCGCAGGGGAAAACAGCGGTCATGAACCCAACGAATCTGACCATTGGGCAGGATAATTCGATACTCTTCGTCGAACAGACCTTCAGCTGCTTTGGCTTGAAATGCCCTGTATACCGGCTCTCGATCGTCCGGATGAATATAGTTAACCCAGGCTTGTTGATTTTCATAGAGTTCCTGTGGGTTTAATCCCCAAAGCCGTTCATAGGCAGGACTAACATAGCTGGCTCTGCTCTCCGTTACCTCTCTCATCCAGAACACGGCATCAATGTTTTCTGTCAACTGACGGAACCGGGATTCACTTTCTTGCAGGGCAATTTCTGTCTGCTTGCGTTCTGTAATATCGATGTCATTACCCGTCATCCGCACAGGTTGACCATTCAAGCCGTAAAACACTTTGCCCTGACTCAGGGCCCATCGAACTGTGCCATTGGGGTACACGACTCGGAATTCAATGGTATAGTCTTCTCCAGTGGAAATTGCCTGCTCGACTGCGGACAGAACGCGATCGCGATCATCTGGATGCAAAAACCTAGTAAACATTTCAAAAGAGCCATCAAATGCTCCAGGTTCCAGTCCAAACATTGCCTCCAGGTTGGCTGACCACTGGATCTGCCCGGTTTCAATATTCCAATCCCAGGTGCCCATGCGCGAGGCTTCTAATGCCGATCGCAACCGTTCTTCGCTCGCCCGCAATTCCGCCTCGACCCGTTTGCGTTCTGCCAGTTCCGTCTGAGACTGCTGATAGAGTTCGGCTTGGCGTAATGCGATCCCCAGTTGGGTGGCCAAATCTTTTAGCAAGTCAATTTCTAGCGGTAGCCACAGACGGGGAGCCGCACAGTGATGGGCAATCAGCAGTCCCCACAATCCATCGTCGTGCAGAATGGGCACCACCAGATTGGCGTTGACTTGAAATTGAGCCAGCAGTTCAATATGGCAGGAATCCATACCGCTACCGTGGATGTCGGGGATCGCAGTGACTCGTCCCTGGCGATAGCAGGTAACATAATCCTCAACAAACTCAGAATCATAGGTGATGGAACCAGGGCGACTAAATCTGAGGTAGTATTCCGCCAAACAGGGATCATAAATGGTGGAAGACAGGAGCGATCGCCAGGCTGAGGTGACCGATTCTGCTACCACCGTACCGTTGCCATCCGGTTGTAACTGAAATACCAGCACCCGATCTGTGTTGAGAAATTGACGCACTTCAGTCACGGTGGTCTGGAGAATACGCTCCAGATCTAAAGATTGATGGATTTGCTGGGTAATTCGCCCAACAATACGCTCTCGTTCGATCCGTTGATGCAGTTCAGTACGGATCTTTACTGTTTCAATGGCTCCACTTACAGCCAGATGTAACGCCTCTGGGGTAATCTGTCCTTTAATCAGGTAATCCTGAGCACCAGCTTTCATCGCCTGAACTGCAATTCTCTCATTGCCCTGACTAGTCATCAAAATCACGGGTAAGCAGGGCTGGAGGGGTAGACATGGCAGTTGAGCTAAAAACTCTAGTCCATCAAGGTCGGGTAAGCGGTAGTCTAGCAACACCAGATCGGGTCGCTGTTGTTGCCATAGCTCCAATCCTTGCCGTCCCAGAGATGCCTCCAAAATGGTGTAGGAATAATTTCGATCTCGCTGCAAGTAGCGGCGGTAGAGTTCGCAATCTTCGAGCGAATCATCCACAATCAGAACCGTGCGTGAAGGTTGCTGCATTACTAATCCTCCACATGATTGGGCAGCGTTGCCACTTTGATCAAAGTAACAGGTTGGTAGTAAGCGTTTGGGATAAGCCGCAACCAGTTGAGGGTATATAACTGGCGAGCTTGCCTGGGAATGTCAGAGGATAGATAGTGTAAGTCTAGATAGGGCGGTAAATCTGAAAGGGGTCTACCCAACAGAACATCCGCTGTACGGCCAATCACCTCTTGAGTATTGCTGCTCACCTGAATGATGTTAAGCCCAGGGCCTTGCAAAACTAGGAGCACATCGTGTGGCAGGATTTGCCCCAGAAGCTGTTCGAGAGCAGCAGTTGTTTTAAGCATGAGTACAGCTTCTGAAGGTATGACGGATGCTATAACACAGATTGCAGACAACAAATCTCTATCTTTGGACTTAGTTTCACAGAGGGATAGCAACGATTTATGAAAAAATAGCTTATTTGGCAGCAAGATCAATAAATCTCGATCTCAAACCATCAGCTACTCCACATCATAGAGTCGAGTGATAAGGAATTTAAATTTTTACTTAGCAAATCTGAGAACCCTCTGCTCTAGATTAGGCGGTTCGGATCACCACAAAGCCTTTTGAGCAATAGCCTCACCCCTCTCAACCTGAGTACCCACTAGAATGAGAAATGATTAAGCTTTGTAAAGCGGGTGGCTCATGAACGTTGATCAGATTCAAAACTGCTTAAAGAGCAGCAACCCCCAGGAGCGAATGAGAGGCATTACGGCTTTGCGCCTGTTCGAGCCTGAAGTAGCCGTTCCCCTGTTGATGGCACGCCTGGATGACCCGGAGTTCATCATTCGTTCCCAGGCAGCTATGGGATTGGGTTACAAACAGAGCTCAGCGGCCTTTAATGCCCTCATGCAGGTATTGGAACAGGAGCCAGACCCCAATGTACGCGCTGAGGCAGCTAATTCTCTGTCCCTCTATGGTGACGCTGCTTTACCCCATCTGGTGCAAATGTTCTGGCGCGATCGCGACTGGCTGATCCGTCTGAGTATTTTGGCAGCACTGGGGGAGATGAATTGCGCTGATGAACTCTTTGAAGTTTGCTACTACGGCCTGGCCGATGACGATTTGATTGTGCGGGAAACCGCGATCGCTCACCTCGCCTTCCTGGTGGATACCGATTACGAGCAAGCGGCACTCAAACAGTTGTTAGCTCTGACTGAGGTTGAAGATTGGCAACTCCGCAGGATGGTAGCCCTGGCATTGGGACAATTTCCGGATCAGCAGGCCCAGACCGCCCTGGCTCAACTCCGGCAGGATGAAGATTATCGCGTCGTGGCAGCAACTTTGGAAGCTCTACTATCCCAATCGTGATAGTCACCGTTCCGGTCAAACTTGGGGTGCTCTGTGGTGATCGTTTAACGACCAGAATAGGCAGCGATCGGTTCTTTGATCCAGCGAATATAGAGGTGCTTAAACGTGGACTTGAGCACACGGGGGGCACCAAAATCGATCGGCATTAACTTTTCCGGTAGCTTCCAATCCGTGACCTGTAAATCCGCCGGTTTGAGCAGGGGGTAGTCAATCTTGGCTGGAATCAGCCCCGCTCGTGCCGCCGCCCGCATCACTGGAATCAATTCAGGATCAACGGAGAGAATTTCAACGAGGGCCTGATCGATCGCAAACACATTCGTAGAGGCAGCCAACAAATTTAAGGCTCTGGGTTCACCCCCACTGGGGCCATTACCTTCATGCCCAATAATGCCATCCACAATGGTCAGATCTGGACTGATTGTCCGGGCCGTTTCTACCAGCATCTGGGCAAAGCGATCGGCATTTTTACCCGCTTCCATATGCCACCAGGCTTTCATTTTTCCTGGCACACAACCGAATAAATTTTTCACCCCTAAAGTCAGGGTCAACTGGACATGGGATTTAACTTTAGGCAGGTTAATCACCACATCGGCTTCCATCGCTTGTTTAGAGAGCAGCAGGTGATTAAATTCCTCGCTAGCGGTCTGATAGCGTTGCCCCTGAAATTCGATAATCGGTAAGTTCAATTCCTCCACCAGGGGCTTGTAGCCATTCGCAAACGCTACTCCCTTGGCACTGCCAAACGCCGGCCCATCCCCCAGAAAAGGTTGGCCTCCCGCTGCCCGTACCAGATTGGCGATACAGTAGACCATTTCGGGCCGGGTGACACATTCTTTAGCGGGTCTGGCCCCGGTGAGCAAATTCGGTTTGAGCAAAACGCGATCGCCGGGTTTGACAAAAGCTGCCATTCCGCCCAGGGGAGCCAGTACGTTGACCAGAGCAGTGTGGAGGCTCTCCAGTTCGTAAGAGGTGGACTGTAGCAGACTGACGGCAACCGACATGAGTTTTTACCTCAATCACTTAAATTTCTGTTATCCTAACATACGTTAATCAGCCAGTTAAAGCCATAATGAAAAGTACTGGTATACTATGTAGCCCCATTAATTCGAGATTCTCTAGCTGTGATCGGTCCATCCAAAGTCTCAATCACCTCTGCTGAAGCTGAAAGTAGTATATTAGTGGAAGTTGATAGACTTGACAACCAATTATACGATCGCTTTCAAGGTAGGTTTCAAGTTCAGCCTGCTCTGACTCGACTTTTAGTCAGTTTTCAGGCAAATAAAACTAGACCAATTTATCGGTGGTACAAATACAAAGAGGCTTTTTCTGCTAGTCTCATTGAACTATTATGTCAGCAATATGAAATTAATCAGGGTAAAGTTTTAGACCCCTTTGCTGGGAGCGGAACTACTCTGTTTGCTGCCAGTGGTATTGGGCTGAATTCAGATGGCATTGAATTATTGCCAATTGGTCAGCAAATTATTGATACTAAGAAGCTTTTAGATTCACAATTTACTACCGATGATTTTAACCAATTGAAATCCTTTTTGCTATCTCAGAAATGGAAGAATTTTAAGGATAAAGTAACCCTACCTGAATTAAGAATTACAAAAGGAGCTTATTCGCAAGAAACAAGGGCAGCTATTGAGCAATATCTTAGAGCCTGTCTTGATCAAAATATCAGAGTTCAAGCTATTTTAAGGTTTGCCTTGCTTTGTGTGCTTGAATCTATCAGCTATACCCGTAAAGATGGTCAGTATCTCCGTTGGGATTATCGGTCAGGTCGGGGGCAAGGCAAGCAATTTAATAAAGGTGAGATTTTAGAACTTGATTATGCTATTACTGCTAAAATCAATGAAATTATCAATGATCTTGAACCATCTACACAACAGATAGAACTTTTTCCAATTCAGAAACATCTGGCAGAAATCCGGCTTCACAAAGGCTCGTGTCTAGATATTATGCCAGGGTTGCCAACAAATACTTATGATGCCATTATTACATCTCCGCCCTATTGCAACCGATATGACTATACTCGAACCTATGCTTTAGAGCTTGCTTTATTAGGCATTACTGAGAAAGACTTAACCAACCTTCGTCAGCAAATGCTGAGCTGTACTGTCGAAAATCGTTCAAAAGACTTGTTGAATATCAATCAAGATTGGAAATTAGCTAGATCAATTGCTGATTCACAAATGCTGCTACAAGCTACTCTTAAGTATTTAGAGCATCAGAAATCGGTAGGCAAACTGAACAATAATGGTATCCCCAGAATGGTTAGGGGGTACTTTTATGAAATGGCTTGTGTGATGCAGGAATGCTTGCGTGTTCTGAAGCCGGGTGGATATTTATTTATGGTCAATGATAATGTGCGCTATGCCGGTGCCAGTATTTCCGTAGATTTAATTCTCTCTGACTTTTCTGAGCTGTTAGGTTTTGTTGTCGAAAATATTCTTGTTTTGCCGGGTGACAAAGGTAATAGTAGTCAACAGATGGGAAATCATGGGCGCGATCCCTTGAGAAAATGTGTTTATATATGGAAAAAGCCATAAGGTAAGTCCATGAGTGCTTATTTGAATCATCTTCAATCGAGTAATGATCTTGTTACGACGTATGAGTCTACCCGTGCTGGTTTTGTGGCACTTGCCTTAGAGAAAAACCGACGAGCTACACCCTATGTTACAGAAGCAAGAGCATTGCAATCAGCGGAAAACCGTACAAGCTGTACTCAACCGAATTCGTGAAGCATTTTCCAGAGTTGGATATACCCCTCTCACTTTCTTTGTAGGATCAGCGATCGCAAAAAGGATGGCAAGTGAAATCTGGAGCCAGTTGGAAAATGGACTGCTCAGTAATGCTGCTAATCTAAGTGAAGAAAATCAAATTGCCTCGATTTCCCGCTGGTTATGCAGCCTATAGTTTGTTACAAAGATATTTTTTGGGCAGAAAATCTTCTAAAGTAAAGGCTGTACCTGATATTGCAAGCTGACTGAGGAAGAGGAACCGCGGCTATGGCCAAACTGCAAGCTTTAATTTTTGATGTGGATGGCACCCTGGCAGATACGGAACGGGATGGTCACCGGGTTGCCTTTAACCGGGCCTTTGCTGAAGCCGGACTGGACTGGAATTGGACTGAAGACCTCTATGGCGAATTGCTGGCCGTCACAGGGGGGAAGGAACGGATGCAGTTTTATCTCGATCGCTATCGCCCGGACTTTAAGCGCCCTACCAAGCTGAAAGAGTTAATTGCCGATCTGCATGCGGCCAAAACCCGCCACTACACCCAACTGCTAGCGGAAGGAGCGATTCCCCTGCGTCCCGGCGTGAAACGAATTCTGGAAGAAGCCCGGCAGGACGGTTTGCGTTTGGCGATCGCCACCACCACCACTCCGGCCAATGTCACCGCATTATTGGAACATGCCCTGGCTGCCGATGGCGTTTCCTGGTTTGAAGTGATTGCCGCCGGGGATATTGTGCCTGCCAAAAAACCCGCTCCCGATATCTATTTTTATGCTCTAGACAAAATGGGTTTACGCCCGTCGGAATGTATCGCGTTTGAAGATTCTTACAATGGCTTAGTCTCGGCCCGCAAAGCTGATTTAGCCACGATTGTGACGGTGAATGATTACACCCGTACTCACGATTTTTCTGATGCCATCGTGGTGCTGGATAGTTTCGGCGATCCCGGTGAACCCTACCAGGTGCTGCAGGGTCAGGTGGGCTGGACTGTGTACATGGATTTACCCTTAATTCGCCAGTTGCACCAGCAATTTGTAGCTTGAACCTTTTGCCAGTTTCAGTTTTGACCCATTCACTTCAAATCGCTTCAAGTTGAGTTGAATACCTTGCCTCTGAACAGACCTGATTTTCTGCTGATCGGACTGGCTGCCATTCTGGCCGGAGCCGTTAATGCCCTGGCTGGCGGAGGAACCCTGATTACCTTTCCAATCCTGACCTTTGTCGGTCTTCCAGCGGTGGCGGCGAATATCACCAATACCGTTGCCCTCTGTCCCGGCTACCTGGGAGCGACGATCGCCCAGTGGCGAGATGTGCAAGATCAAAAACGGCGGCTCTGGCTTTTTCTACCAATCAGTGTGCTCGGTGGTGTTTTGGGCGGCATCCTGTTGCTGAAGACCGGGGAAAGCATTTTTCGCCAGCTTGTCCCTTTCCTGATTTTGTTTGCCACGGGCCTGCTGGCGTTTCAGAAGCGTTTACGAGGGTGGTTAGTGAGACGAACACAACAAGGGCAAGCCAGTGTAATTTCAGAGCGATTAGCCATTGTACCCGTAGGTCTGGCCGCAATCTACGGAGGCTATTTTGGCGCTGGTTTAAGTGTGATCGTACTGGCGGTGCTGGGGGTGGTTTTGAACGATTCCCTCAATCGCCTCAATGCCCTCAAGCAGATCATCTCCTTCAGTGTGAATACGGCGGTGGCCTGCTTTTTCCTGTTCTCTGGGCAGATTGTCTGGCCTGCAGTTCTGCTGATGGCGATCGGCTCATTGCTGGGCGGTGCGTTAGGGGGACGATTGGCCAGTCGGATCAAACCCGAACGGTTGCGTCAAATTGTCGTGGCGATCGGTCTCATTGTGGCCCTGATTTACCTGGTTCGCTAACCCCAAGGTCAATCGGATTCGGCAGCGCGGCTGAGGCGATGGGACACCCAAATTGGGATAAAGGTGGCGGCAATCACAAACACAGCGGCCACATTGGTGACGGGACGCTGGCGGGGACGGACAAGCTGGTTCAAAATCCAGATCGGCAGAGTGGCCTTTTGTCCAGAGGTAAAGGTGGTGACAATCACCTCATCAAAAGAGAGAGCAAAGGCTAAGAGTCCCCCAGCCAGCAGGGCAGTGGCCAGTTGGGGCAGGAGGATATGGCGAAAGGTTTGCAGACTATCGGCCCCCAGATCCATGGAAGCTTCGGTCAGGGAGGTGGAGGTGCGACGTAGGCGAGCCAGGACATTGTTATAGACCACAACGATACAGAAGGTGGCATGACCCACAACGATCGTCCAGAAACTAAAGGGAATGCTGGTTAAGCCGATCGCCGATCGCAGCGCAATGCCAGTCACAATACCGGGCAGAGCGATCGGGAGTAACAGCAAAAAGGAAATACTTTCTCGTCCAAAGAAGGCAGTTCGATAGACCGCCAGTGCCGCCAGGGTTCCCAACACCAGAGCCAGCAGGGTTGCGATCGTTGCCACCTGCAGAGAAAGAGTCAACGCCTGCCACAGATCCGATCGCCCCGCCGCTACTGTAAACCAGTGCAGGGTTAAACCGGGGGGTGGAAAGGTGAAGCCAGAATCTTCAGTGGTAAAGGCATAGAGCAAAATTACGGTAAAGGGAAGGTAGAGGAAGGCCAGTACCAGTCCCACCGCAATTTTCAGACCCAGAGGGGCAGAACGCTTAGAGGGCATCGAAAGCTCCCAGCCGCTTAGCCATGATTAAATAGACCGTCATGATCAGCATCGGCACAACGGTAAAGGCAGCCGCCAGGGGAATATTGCCTGCCGTGCCCTGTTGAATATAAGCCACCTGCCCAATATAAAAACTGGAATTGCCCAGAATGCTCGGCACAATAAAGTCCCCCAGGGTGAGGGAGAAGGTAAAAATTGAACCCGCGACCACCCCCGGAAACGCTAAAGGCAGAATGACCCAGCGCAACGTTGCCCACCCCCTTCCCCCCAGATCAGCGGAGGCTTCAATTAAGGAGGCGGGAACCCGTTCCAGGGCAGCCTGTAGGGGCAAAATCATATAAGGTAACCAAACATAGACAAAGGCCAGAAAGGGGCCGATCGCCGAGACCGAGAGAGACGGGCCCCCAATCCCCGGTAGACTCAGCACGGCATTCAGTAACCCGTTCAGGTGCAACTGTTGAATCAGCCAGCTCAGTACCCCTTCTTTAGCCAGAATCAATTTCCAGGCATAGACCCGGACGAGGTAATTCGACCACAGGGGCATCAACACCGCCAGATACAGAATTCCCTTCAGCCCCGGAGAGGCATAGCGGGCCATGTAGTAAGCGATCGGAAAGGCCAGAATTGCATCAGCGATCGTCACCACTGTGGCCATCGTCAGCGTGCGTCTGATCACATCCAGATTCGCTCTGGTGAACAGCTCCCCGTAAGTGGCCAGAGTAAATTGGCGCACCACCTGTCCAGTAAAATCATCCAGATGGTAAAAACTCTGGATCAACAGGGCGGCCAGTGATCCCAGATAGACAATTCCCAACCAGAACAAGGGGGCCGCCAGCAACAACAGCAATACTAAGCGGGGATGGCGATAGAAGAAATTAACCGATCGACGGTAAAAAGTTGATCTAGGTGATTGCGGATACAAATTCTTGAACAGTGAGACCAGCATTACGAATAATCTTTAAACCTTGAGAAGTAAGCCTCGTTCAGTTCGAACCTGTAAACAAAGCGAGATAGCATCTTTAATATTTTCAAGAGCTTCATCTTTAGTCTGTCCTTGACTAACACAACCGGGAATACGGGGACATTCAGCAACCCAAACTCCATCTTCATCACGGTCAAGCATTACATCAAGCTTCATTGTTTTACACAAAACTTTATTGTTTTACACGGATCTACAAGGTGTAGTATCTAGCCTAATCTAAAACTATTTCTTTACTCCGTTCAAATTTCAAATAGGGCTACTATATAATAAAAAAAACTTTTCAAGGGTTGCCGGATTGCTAATGACTAGTCTGTTGGTCAGAGCTGCACAAATGCCATTGCCGATCGATCTTTCTGCGCTCACCCCAATGTCGAAGATGACGGAGCAGCAGTTTTATGATTTTTGTCGCACGAATCCTGACTTGCGAATTGAGCAGAATGCTAAGGGAGAAATTATCGTAATGCCTCCAGCATTTTCTGATACCGGAAATCGCAATAGTAGAGTGTTGGGGCAGATTTTTATCTGGTCAGAAGCAGACGGGAGCGGAGAAGCCTTTGATTCCAGTTCAGGTTTTACCTTACCTGATGGAACTATTCGATCGCCCGATGCAGCATGGATTTTATCTGAGCGTTGGAATGCTTTATCACCGGAGCAGCAAGCCTCTTTTGCACCGATTGCTCCTGATTTTGTAGTGGAATTACGCTCTAGCAGCGATACGTTACTGACTCTGCAGGAAAAGATGCAGGAGTATATGGCGAATGGGGTGCAATTAGGGCTGTTAATTGATCGTAAAAATCGACAGGTTTACGTTTATCGTCGCGATCATGAACCTGAGTCCCTGGACAATCCAGAGTTTGTGAGCTGTGAACCGGAGATGCCAGGTTTTATCTTGAGGATGGACAGAATCTGGTAGTAACTGAGCACACCACCTATTCTTACTTGTAAAACTCACTTTTCCAGTGGACAGATGTGGCTGCGTTGCCAGACCAGTTGAACCTTTCCACTGAGGGTACGATCGCTATCAGAGCGGTTCTGCTCCACCACGGTCAACCCTTGTCCTGGCTCAATTTCGATTTGATAACGGGTATACATGCCCAGATAAATCACTTCCTGCACCGTGCCTAGAATTGAGCAGTTGTCTGGGGTAGCGATCGCCTCAACGGGTAGAATCTGAATCTTTTCCGGGCGAATGGCAAAGGTCTGGAGATGGCCCGTTAATCGCTCCGCCAGAGGACCGCTGATCAGATTAGAAGTGCCGACAAAATTGGCCACAAAAGCGGTGGCGGGATGCTCATAAATCTCTACGGGACTGCCCATTTGTTCAATCTTGCCCCGGTTAAAAACGGCTAAGCGATCGCTCATCGTCAGGGCTTCTTCCTGGTCATGGGTGACATAAATAAACGTGATCCCCAGCCGGGTTTGAATGGCTTTTAGTTCGAGTTGCATTTGTTGGCGCAGTTTCAGATCTAACGCCCCTAAAGGTTCATCCAGCAACAAGACCTTAGGTTGATTGATTAAGGCCCGGGCCAGAGCTACCCGTTGCCGTTGTCCCCCAGACAGTTGAGCGGGTTTGCGCTGTCCCAGGCCAGCCAGTTGCACCAGTTCCAGCATCTCTTCCACCCGTTTGTGGCGCTCCTGTCGGGCAACCTTTTTGAGCATCAAGCTATAGCCAACATTGTCTGCCACCGTCATGTGGGGAAACAGGGCATAGTCTTGAAACACGGTATTGACATCGCGATCGTAGGGCGGAAGATGGGTGGCATCCTGGCCAGACAGGTAAATGGTGCCAGCGGTAGGCTGATCAAAACCGGCAATCATCCGCAGACAGGTGGTTTTACCAGACCCGGACGGCCCCAGCAGAGAAAAGAACTCCCCCGTCTCTACTGTAAAACTGAGATCATTCACGGCTTTGACCTCTTCAAAGCAGCGGCTGACCTGCACAAATTCAACAGCAGCGGAACGGGGGGCTTGCATCGTGCTTGACCTTACTTGCGCTAACTACCAATAATGCCGATGTACTCAGAAGCCCATTTAGCGTAAGGCACACAGGTTTGACCTTCACCACAGTTCGCGATCGGAGTACGCCAGAAGCTAATTTTGTCAAAGTTTTCCGCACCATTAGTTTTGCACCCCTCTGGGCCCAGCAGGTCATTCCCCTCACAGGCGGCGGGCACAACCGGAACCGAACCAAACCAGGCCGCCACATCCCCCTGCACTTTGGGGGAGAGAGAATGCTCCAACCACTGGTAGGCACAGTTGGGATGGGTAGCTCTGGCGTGCATCATCGTGGTATCAGCCCAGCCCGTGGCCCCTTCCGCCGGGATCACACTTTCCACGGGGGCGTTCTGACTCTTGAGCAAATTCACCTGGAACGGCCAGGCACTGGAAGCTACCACCCCTTCATTCAAAAAGTCATCCACCTGAACATTGGCATCGTGCCAGTAGCGACCCACCAGTTTGCGTTGTTGTTTCAGCAGGGCGATCGCCGCCGTAAATTGCTCTCGCGTTAACTCATAGGGATCGGTAATACCCAGCTCGGGCTGATGGGTTTTGAGGTAGAGGGCTGCATCGGCAATATAAATGGGACCATCATAGGCCTGCACCCGTCCCCGATTGGATTGGCCATCCGGGAGGGTTTGCTCTTCAAATACCACATTCCAGCTTTGCGGCGGTTGGGGGAAAGTGGCAGTGTTGTACATTAGCACATTCGATCCCCACTGGTAGGGCACCCCATAGTGCTTACCATTGACCGTATGCCAGGGGGCATTTTGCAGGCGCGGATCGATCGTGGCCCAACTGGGGATCAGGTCAATATCAATTTCCTGTACCGTCTTGCCAGCGATCAGGCGGCGAGTTGCATCTCCACTGGCCGTAACCAGATCAAAGCCACCCTGGTTCATCAGCGATACCATTTCATCGGAGGTAGCTGCGGTCTTGACCGTCACTTTACAATGGGTTTGCTTTTCAAAATTTGTGATCCAATCGTAACTTGGATCAGTTTCACCCCGCTCAAGGTAACCCGGCCAGGCCACGATCGCCACTGCCCCTTCACTTTCACCAATCGGCTGTGGGGCTGTTCCCCTTGCAGCGTCTAAAGGGGAGGCCATGGCGTAACCTTGCTGCCCCAGAACAGAGCTAAACACCAGCAGTGCAGTCACTAAAATGACGGCAAATCGTTTTTTCAGCCAGGGAGACTTAAACATTACAATCCCTCTACGATGGCAACCATTGAAAAATACTTATAACTGGATTGAAACATGCTTTCCCCCTCAAAATCTACGAATTAGAGCCAATTCAGCAGCAAACCGGAGGCGATCGTGGACACCCTACCCATCCCCCAATTACAAACCCAACGTCTGCTCTTGAGGGCATTCCGGCCAACCGATCTGGATGCCTATGCAGAGATGTACGCCGATCCAGAGGTGATGCGCCACCTCGGTAATGGCCAACCCGTGTCTCGCTCAGAGGCTTGGCGGAATATGGCGATGCTGATCGGCCACTGGTATTTGCGTGGCTTTGGCATGTGGGCCGTTGAAGAGCGCCAGAGTGGGGCAATGATCGGTCGGATTGGACTGTGGCAACCGGAGGGCTGGCCGGGTTTAGAAATTGGTTGGGTGCTGAGGCGGGGCTACTGGGGGCAGGGGTATGCAACGGAGGGTGCTAAAGCAGCTTTAGCCTATGCTTTTACTCAGCTCCAGCCATCCCACATCATCAGCCTGATCTACCCGGATAATCTGGCCTCTCAACGGGTTGCCCAAAAGCTAGGAGAAACCCTGGAGGACACAATAGAAATTGCTGGCCATCCCGTCTTAGTCTTTGGCATCAGTCGCGTAGCATTTCAATCTCGCAACCCCAGCACGGATACTGACAGGGACAACCCTCGCGAGGACTAACTGTAGCGAGCCTGTAACAAAGTGCCATGCAACCGCTGAAATCCATGCACGATCAACGATCGAGCTATAAAATTCGAGATTTAGCAACTTCCTCGTAAATGATGGCTGGGGAAACTCAGTTGTTGCCACTCTTCAGTTCTATTATCAACAGCCACGAGACGAATAGTAAAGCAAGGTTCCTTGTTGTTGTGTCCACCATTGAATCCAACCTTCATTATATTCAGTTGCTTGGCTCGATCCTTTGCAGTAATCCTGGGGAAAACTGATACGAACCCGCATCCAATTTCCTTGAATTTCCATAGGCTCGACTCCATAATCTCCCTGTAAGAAAGTTTCGTTGCTTGGAAAGATAACCTTACTGGTAGCGGTAGGTTCATTTCTGAGACGCAGATAGCTTGACGGCACATCATCCCGGAAATGCAACCAGCCTCTACTACTAGTACTCGATGGCTTAAGTAGTCTTACTATTAAAAGGTACAGATTTGAGGGT